>Ga0075424_100005949_pt1 | contig 11711 bp, 14 predicted proteins | sample SoiMethybrSBSTD3_FD_75301 | JGI IMG/M metagenome (GOLD analysis project Ga0075424, IMG submission 75301) | Bulk soil microbial communities from a Populus tree surrounding site in Tennessee, USA - Soil MetaG P. TD hybrid SBSTD3 | ecosystem: Environmental > Terrestrial > Soil > Tree plantation... | reverse complement strand
CATGGCGGCGGAGTGAGATCACTCCATGAGGATAAAGCACATCCGAGAGGCCACCGCGCCGATCGCGTCCGAGATCCGCAACGCCTTCATCTCCTTTGCGACCATGACCATCAGCCTGGTGGCGGTGGAGACGGATGTGGTTCGCGATGGCAAGCCGGTGGTGGGCTACGGTTTTTCCTCCAACGGGCGTTACGCGCAAGGTGGCATTCTGCGCGAGCGGTTCATCCCCCGCATCAGCGCGGCTGATCCCAAGTCGCTCATTGATGAGAGATACGACAACATCGACCCGTTTGCCGTGTGGAAGGCGTTCATGGCCGACGAGAAACCGGGCGGGCACGGCGACCGAGCACACGCGGCCGGCGCGCTCGACATGGCCGTATGGGATGCGGTGGCCAAGATCGCTGGCCTACCACTGTGGCAGTTGCTGGCCGAGCGCTACAACGGCGGCCGCCACGACAAGAAGGTATTGGTCTACCCGGGAGGGGGCTACTACTACCCGGGCAAGGAGCTGGAGGCGCTGAGAGCCGAGATGCTCGGTTACCGGGCGCAGGGCTACAAGATTGTCAAGATGAAGATCGGCGGAGCCGATCTTGCCACGGACCGCAAGCGCATAGAGGCCGTGATTGACGTGGCGGGCGGGGCAGAGAATGTTGCCGTGGACGCCAACGGCCGCTTCGATCTGGCAACCGCCGTCAGCTATGCGAGGGCCATCGAGGGTTATGGCCTGTGCTGGTATGAGGAGCCTGGCGACCCGCTCGACTTCCGGCTCAATGCCGTGTTGGCGGAGCAGTATGGCGGGGCCATCGCCACGGGCGAAAACCTGTTCTCCGCCACGGACGGTCGCAACCTCTTGCGTTACGGCGGTTTGCGGCCCGACCGCGACTGGGTCCAGCTCGACCCGGCTCTGGCCTACGGGCTCACCGAGTATTTGCGCTTCCTCGATGTGGCCAAGCGGCTGGGCTGGTCGCGGCGGCGCTTTATTCCCCATGGGGGCCATCAGTTCGCGCTCAACATGGCAGCAGGACTTGAACTCGGCGGCTCCGAGAGCTATCCGGGCGTCTTCGAACCCTACGGCGGCTTTGCCGACGCAAGCCCGATTGTTGACGGCTACGCCCGGCCCCATGACACGCCTGGGATCGGCGTGGAGCTCAAGTCCGCGATGTTTGGGGAGATGCGCAGGCGCCTAGAGCTTGAGATCGAGTGATCCGCCAACGCCGCGGATTGCAGCCCCCGCGGCGTCCTGAAGCCGGATGGGGGCGAGCGGCCTCTGCCACATTCGAGGCGCCGTTCTGGGCTAATGGCCGGGCTGAGCCGGCCCTGGTACCCCCACCCATATCGTGCGATAGGTGGTTGCGGCTGATCACTGCTCCGGGGCGGCGATAAACGCGAAATGAACGACGAACGCGGATCATGAGAGGTCTAGTTGCCATTGCAGTGGTGCTGGCGTTGGCCGCGGGGGCTGCAGGTGGGGTGCGTGCCGATTCGGCCACCGACTGCTTCAGCGAAGACATCGAGCGACGGATCGAGGGATGCACGGCGCTGATCGAGCGGCGCGACGAGAGCATGGCGGATTTGAGCCTTGCGTATGCCATGCGTGCCTTGGCCTACTCGCTCAAGGGACGCTATGACACGGCCATCCGCGACTATGATGCTGCCATTGCCATGAAGCCGGATTTCGCGGTGGCGCTCAACAACCGCGCGTGGGCCTATTTTCGCTGGGGTCGGGCGGCGGTGGGTTTGCCCGATGTGGAAAAGTCGCTTCAGCTAAGTCCCACCAGCGCCCACGCGCTCGACACACGGGCCCATATCCGACAGACGCTGGGGGACCCGCAGGGCGCGCTGCGAGACTACGACAAGGCGATGTGGCATGGCGGTGCGCGCATGATCAAACTTTATCAGTGCGGGCTTACGGAGGCGCGCCTTTACAACGGTGAGATCGATGGCAACTTGCGCCCGGAGCTGACACAGGCGCTGGAGCAATGCGTCCAGGACAAGGGCTGTGATCCGCTACCCGCTGACGAGCAATGCCGGGCGGCGACGAGCTGAGGACACGAAAAGCAGTGATCTACAGCGTCAGATCCACTTGCCTAGAGGGGAAGCCCAACAGCATCAAAGGCTTACAAATAAACGAACCAACACCCCTGGGCTCCGCCGGGGGGTGGCACCCATTAGACTTATCCCTCAGTGCGTCTGCCTCAGTGCTGCGCGAGCTCAGTGCTGCTGGCCATTGCCTTGCAGCTTGATCATCTCGTCCTTGATTCTAAGCTTTTCCTTCTTCAGCCGGCTGATCTGGAGATCATCGGCGCCAGGTCGGGCCATCTCTTCTTGGATCCTCGCCTCCAGTACGCGGTGCTTCTCGGAAAGCTCCGCGAGATGTCCGGCAAGCGTCATATTGCCCTCCGTTTGGGTGTTGAAGGGACGATAAGTGTGACACGAAAGTGACGCCTTGTCCAACCGCAGCAGGCGGCGACCTGTGTACGATTTTCTGTGGACCGCCAGTCAGATTTTTGCCTTATGTAGTAAGCACTTGCCGCGAAACCTGAGTGGGCTTGCCGGCGGCCCGCTGGGGCGATAGTAATAGGCTGCAGTGCAGGCGGCTTCTCGGCGGAGGGCCCAAAGGGCCGATGCAGCGATCGGACGAGCGCGAGCTGCGCGAACAATTGGCGCGGCTGAGGTCCGAGCACCGCGATTTGGATGCCCAGATCGTGGCAGAGGAAGCATTGGCGCATGCCGACCAGTTGCTCATCAAACGCCTCAAGAAGCGCAAGTTGGCGTTGAAAGACCGCATCACCGCCATCGAGGATCAGCTGCTGCCAGACATCATCGCATGAGTTGTGCACGGCAGCGCGATGGCTTGGTCTTGCGGTCGCATCTGTCTTCTCTTTAAGTGCGCGCTTTCGCCGGGGCGGTGGACGTAATGGCTGGGCAGGCAAGGATTGGCATTATTATGGGCAGTCTCTCGGACTGGCCGACGATGAAGTGTGCCGCGGATGTGCTGGACGAACTGGGGATTGCTTACGAGGCCAAGGTCGTGTCGGCCCACCGCACTCCCAAGCGGCTTTACGAATATGCCGAGACGGCCAAGGCGCGGGGGCTTGCCGTGATTATCGCCGGGGCTGGCGGGGCGGCGCACCTGCCCGGCATGACGGCCGCCATTACCCATCTGCCGGTCTTGGGCGTGCCCATTGCCCGGGAGGTACTGTCGGGACAGGACAGCCTGCTGTCGATCGTGCAGATGCCCGCCGGAGTGCCGGTGGGTACGCTGGCCATCGGCAAGCCCGGTGCCACGAATGCCGGCCTGCTGGCGGCGCAGATCTTGGCGCTGCACGATGGCGAGCTAGCCAAGCGGCTGGAGGCATTTCGGGCTCGGCAATCGGCTTCCGTTCCCGAGGCACCGAAGGGCGATGCCTGAGGATCCGCGCCCTGCGCCCCTGCCTCCCGGCTCCACCATAGGAATCTTGGGCAGCGGCCAGCTCGGGCGCATGCTCGCTGTCGCGGCCTCGCGCCTCGGGCTTAAAACGCACGTCTTTTGCGCCGACAGCGGGCCTGCTTGCGACGTGGCAACGCGAACCACCCGGGCCGGATTTGAGGATTGGGCGGCGCTGGCAGCCTTCGCGCACAGTGTCGATGCCGTCACCTTCGAGTCGGAAAACGTGGCGGTGGAGGCCGTGCGTTACCTTTCAGACCACGTGCCAGTGCGCCCGAATGCCAAGGCGTTGGCAGTGGCACAGGACCGCCTGCTCGAGAAGGAGTTCATAGCCAAGCTCGGCATCCCGGTTGCGCCCTTCCGCCGTATCGATGGCCCGGCCGATGTGGCAGCTGCGCTTGTCGCTCTCGGCGGCCCGGCCATCTTGAAGTCGCGGCGCTGGGGCTATGACGGGAAGGGACAAGCCGGGGTCACCTCGCCGGCTGATGCCTCCCCTGCCTGGGCGGCCGTTGGCGGCGTCCCGGGCGTACTTGAGCGTCGCATCGCCTTCGCCTTCGAAATCTCGGCACTGGCCGTGCGCGGGCAGGACGGTGCCATCGAATTTTATGAGTGCCCGCGCAACGCTCACGAGGGGGGCATCCTGCGCCGATCCGTGGTCCCGGCGGGCCTGCCAGAGGTCGACCTCGAACGCGCCAGCGAAATCGCCGGCACCGTCGCGAGCGCCCTTGACTATGTGGGCGTGCTGGCGGTCGAGATGTTCTACCTGGGAGCCGATGCTACGCCGGAGCAACGTCTGATGGTGAACGAGATCGCGCCGCGCGTGCACAACTCCGGGCATTGGACGATCGAAGCTTGCGCCATCAGCCAGTTCGAAAACCACATGCGTGCGGTTGCCGCCTGGCCGCTCGGCTCGACACGACGCCACAGCGATGCCGAGATGGTCAATCTCATCGGTTCGGAGGCGCTCGATTGGTACAGGCTCGCGGCGGAACCAGGTATGGCGTTGCATCTCTACGCCAAGCGCGAGGCGCGGGCTGGGCGCAAGATGGGTCATGTGACCAGGCTCATGGGTTCGGCGCTCGCATAGGGTCATGCCTGGCGCTCTGGTCCTCGATTGTGCTTGAAAGCTGCATCGTGCGTCGGTCACGAAGCGAGACAGCACTCATGTGCGCGCGTGGTCCTTGCCTGCTCGCGGCCCTCAACCGGTCAAGTCACGTGGGATGGCAAGGCGATCGATTACCATCGCGACATTTGTCACCGGGCTCCCTCGCAAGTGATTTGGGCAGGTGGGTGTGCGTAGAAATCAGGAGGCTAGCATGGTTTGCTATCTGAAACGCGGGATCGATGCAGGGGCGATCAGGGCGGCCGATGCGCAGGTGCGCACGACGGTTGAGTCCATCCTGGCCGACGTCGAGGTGCGGCGCGACAGGGCGGTGCGCGAGCTGTCGCAAAAGTTCGACGCGTGGGCGCCGCCGTCGTTTAAGCTCACGCCACAGGAGGTCGAGCGCGCGATCGCCCAAGTGAGCAAACGCGATCTCGACGATATCAAATTTGCTCAGACGCAGGTACGCAACTTCGCGCAACGGCAGAAGGAGACGTTGCGCGATCTTGAGGTGGAAACGCTCCCGGGCGTGATCCTCGGTCACAGGCACATCCCCGTGAATTCGATCGGTTGCTACGTGCCGGGCGGACGCTATCCCATGGTTGCTTCCGCGCACATGTCAATCGTCACCGCGCGGGTTGCGGGCGTAAGGCGCATCATTGCCTGCGCCCCACCGCACAGGGGTGGTCCACATCCGGCCATTGTTGCCGCCATGCACTTCGGCGGAGCCGATGACATCTACGTATTGGGGGGCGTGCAGGCCGTTGCGGCCATGGCACTCGGCACCGAGACGATCGCTGCGGTGGACATGCTTGTGGGTCCCGGTAACGCCTATGTAGCGGAAGCCAAGCGGCAACTCTTTGGCCGCGTCGGCATCGATCTACTTGCCGGTCCCACAGAGACCTTGATCATCGCCGATGACAGCGTGGATGCGGAACTGTGCGCAACCGACCTGCTGGGCCAGGCTGAACATGGCCCCACCTCACCCGCCGTTCTCATCACCAATTGCGAAAAGCTAGCGCGGGCGACCATGGCCGAGGTCGAGCGACTGTTGAAGATCCTGCCCACGGCTGATGCTGCAGGCAAGGCATGGGTCGACATGGGCGAAGTCATCGTCTGCGATAGCGAGGAGGAAATGGTGGTTGAAGCCGACCGCATCGCCTCCGAGCATGTACAGGTTATGACGCGCGATCCCGATTGGTTCCTCGGCCGCTTGCAGAATTATGGATCGCTGTTCATGGGCCCGCGCACCAATGTGGCCTACGGTGATAAGGTGATTGGCACCAATCACACCCTGCCCACTCGGAAGTCTGCGCGCTACACGGGTGGGCTGTGGGTCGGCAAGTTCCTCAAGACCTGCACCTACCAGAAGGTGCTGACCGACAAAGCCTCGGCCGAGATCGGGGAGATTTGCTCGCGCCTGTGCATACTCGAGGGCTTCTCCGCCCATGCCGAGCAGGCCAACGTGCGCGTGCGCCGGTACGGCGGACGGAATGTGCGGTATGCACAGGCCGCGGAGTGAGCCTCGTGGTGGCGATGACGCCGTGATGGGGAGCTTCTTTGCCTCGCCTCAAGCGAGGCTCGCTTGCGGGTCGCGACACAGGAGTGATTGTCGCGTTCGAGCCAGAGCTTGCCGGTTTTGGCAGGCTGAGCGTGATCATCGGCGCCAAGGAGGCCAAGGAGGCCAAGGAGGCCAAGGAGGCATGTCTGGAGTGCACATCCCACCCGCCCCCTCGTTCCGCCTCGATGGCAAGCGCGCGCTGGTGACCGGTGCAGGACGCGGCATCGGATTGGCTGCGGCATCGGCATTGGCGGACGCGGGTGCCCATGTGACGTTGCTGGCGCGCACGCGCTGGGAGGTCGAGGCGGGCGCGGCTGCGATTGGTGGCCGACATCAGAAGGCGGAGGCGCTGGTTCTTGATGTCACCGATCTGCCGACGATGCTGACGGCCATCGCACGGGCGGGGCCCTTTAACATCCTCGTCAACAACGCCGGAACCAATCGACCAAAGATGCTGCTTGATGTGACGGTCGAGGATTTCGACGCCATCATCAATCTCAACGTGCGTGCGGCCTACTTCGTGGTTCAGGCCGTGGCGCGCCGGCTAATCGAGGTCGCACAGCCGGGCTCGATCATCAACGTCTCCTCGCAGATGGGCCACGTGGGCGCTGCGCGGCGAAGCGTATACTGTGCCTCCAAGCACGCCATGGAAGGGTTCACGAAAGCGATGGCAATCGAGCTCGCCCCGCACAACATCCGCGTCAACACGCTTGGGCCGACGTTCCTGGAGACGCCCCTGACTAAACCCTTTTTCGAGAATGCCGCGTTCAAATCCGAAGTGCTTGCCAAGATCAAGGTGGGGCGGCTTGGCACGGTGGAGGATGTGCTGGGCGCAATCATCTTTCTGGCCTCGGATGCGTCCGCGCTTGTGACGGGCACGTCGCTCCTCGTCGATGGCGGCTGGACTGCCGAGTGAGCCGCGACGAGGTGGCGCTTTCGCGCCAATCACTCCTGGGGATAGCGCCAGGGATTGTCGGGCTGCTTGGCCGCTTCGTCGATGATCCACTGCGGCAGAGCCAGGCCCGGTGCGACGTCGGTGAAGACCATACGGACGCGCGTGCCGATGCCGACCCGCTTTACCATTTCCGGTTTGGCGAGCTTGCCGTCAGGGGTGGCGAGGTTGCCGACGATGCGCAAGGCCTCGTGCTCGGTAGGTTTGCCCAGCTGCCGATCGAGGTCTACCAGCAACACCATGTAGGGCGTGTGGCCCTTGAACGCCGGCTGGATGGCATGATGCACCTCTGTGTAGGAGTGAACGGCACCCTTGCCCTCGACCGGCACCCATTTGGCCTCTCGGCTCGTGCACCAGGGGCAGGCGGTGGTGGGCGGATAGCGCAACAGCGAGCAGTTCGCGCACGCCTGCAGATGGAAGTCATGGGCCGCGCAATGCTTGAAGTAGGTGAGGTTTTCCACCTCGAGATCATCGAGGCTGAGGGGCATTCCCAGGTACTGTGCTTGGATTGACATGGTCCTATTCCCGTTCAGCCGCGCCGCATGACCATGGCCGAGCCGGTGCCCGGCATGGCCCAGCCAAGATTCGCGGTGACCTCGCACCCTTTCACCTGCCGGCAGCCCCCCTCCTTGTAGTCGTAGGTGTGCTCGCGCTTGCCATCGGGCCCTTTGGGACAGCTGTCGTCGACGTCATGACGCAGCTGGCGCACATTCTCGATCACCATGTTCATGCCGTGCGTGTAGCCCTCGCAAAGATGCCCACCGCTGGTGTTGTTCGGCCGCCTTCCGCCGAGATTGATGGTGCCATCACTGACGTAGCGCCCGCCCTCGCCCTTCTTACAGAAGCCGTAGTCCTCAAGCTGCAGCATGGTCGTGAATGTGAACGCGTCGTAGGAACCTGTGACGTCAACGTCCTCGGGGCCGACGCCCGAATTGGGCCAGAGGATCTCCCGGGCATACCTGCCGGCGACGGTAGAGATCGGACCTGCCTGGTAGTGCATGTCGATGCGCGGCTTGCACACCCGACCCGCGACGCCGCGAATGAGCGCGGGAGTGTGCTTGAGATCGCGTGCACGGTCCGCGCGCGCGATGATGACGGCGGTGGCGTTGTCCGTCTCCACGCAGCAGTCGAGCAGGTGCAACGGCTTGCAGATCACCCGGCTCGCCAGCACGTCCTCCACGGTCACGCGCTTCTGGTAGTAGGCTTTTGGATTGTTCGAGGCATGATTGCTGTGTGCAGCACGCACTGCGGCAACCTGCGCGGGCTTGGTGCCGTAGTCGTACATGTGACGCATGAAGGTGGGGCTGAACATTTGCCCGGCGCTCTGCCAACCGTAGGCACGGCTATGCAACATGTCGCTCGTCACTGGCACCGCCGAGCGCGCTCCGGTGCCACCGATGCGCACCTGGGAGAAGCCGTTCATGGCGCGGAAGATGGCGACCGTCTTGCACATGCCGGCCTCGATCACTCCCATGGCAATGCCGATCAGGGCCTCTGTTGAGGAGCCGCCACCGAAGACGTCCATATAGAAGTTGAGGCGGATGCCGAGATCGCCGGCGATGAAGGGAGCGAACGTGGAGTCACCCGACTGATAGGATAGCATGCCGTCCACGTCGGCGGCTTTGAGCCCTGCATCGAGCATGGCATTGCTCACCGCCCAAGTGCCGAGCGCGCGGGTGGTCATTCCGGAACCACGGGTGTAGGTGGTTTCGCCTACTCCGACGATGGCGTACTTGTCCCGCAGATGCTTGGGGCTCGAGACGTCGGTGTCAGCGGGCAGCGGCATGGGGCGGGATCCTCCTGCGGCTTTGTGAAGGGGGCCTGAGACCCTTTGATGCTCAAGATTAAGCGGGTATCATCGCACAGGCCAACGCAACCGGCATGGGAATTGGTCAGCACGGGTGCTGCCATGCCTCTCGGCGGCGGTTGTGCGCCAGCTGGGCAAACTTACGAGAGGCGAAATTGCGGAGCCTGCGCTGTCAGGCTTCCCCCCTGGTCCGGGACGCTGTATAGCATGGACCCGCTGGCGGTGGCAGCCGATGGGCTGGGCCGGCACGGCGCGGAGCGTAGCGCAGCCTGGTTAGCGCACCAGTCTGGGGGAAAGTTCAGGGCCCCTTCAGACACCTTGTACGCTACCCGCCATATCGGCTAAACTCCCGAAAAATCGACACTTTTCGTCCATGGTTGTCCGTGGTGCTCCGCGGCCAGCCGCAACCGTCTGGTACCAAATGAGTACCAAATTCTCCCTGCCAGTACGCGGCATCGTCGCGCGCGCACAGCGCGAACGGCGTACCATCGAGACGCGCTTGGGTGACGGGCTCGAGCTCAGAGCCGGCGTGCGCAAGGCCGCGTTCAGCCTCAAGTTCAGAGACAGAAGGACTGGCCGCCAGGAGCGCCTCACGCTGGGGTACTACCCCTCCATTGGGCTCGCTGAGGCCCGCCGACGTGCCAAGGAGGAACAGGCCCGCATAGCCGACCCAAAGGTCTTGGCCAATCCCGCGCGAGAGCGCCGCGACATCTCAGCGATGTCCACCTTCAAAGAATTGGCCGACCTGAGGCTCGCTGACGAGCGCCTGGCTGAGAGAACCACGGCCTTCTATCGCTGGTGCCTCGAGACCTACGCCTTCCCGCGCATCGGTGGAATGGCTGCTGCCGACGTCAGAACCGACGATATCGTGACCATCGTCGACACTGTGGCTAAGAGGGCACCCGCAACAGCGACAGGGTGCAAACCGAGATCGCGTCGGTCTTCTCGTGGGCGGTGCAGGAACGCATCGTCACCGCCAATCCTGCAAGAGGCATTGCTCGCAGAGCCGCTAACCTGCCACGAGACCGCGTCCTGCGGGATTGCGAGCTTCGGCTCCTCCTCGAGGGGCTTTGCTCTCATCGTCTCAACGCGTCGTCGGATCTCTCCATCATCCTGCATCTCCTGCTCCTGACCGGGGCGAGAAGTTCGGAGGTCAGGTTAGCCGAGCGAAACGATTTGAATTGGGATGGACACGCGAACTACAAAGGGCCCGTTTGGATCGTGCCAGGCGACAGACTGCACCGCGGGCGAAGAGTGCGTGGCCGCACCAAGAGCGGCCGGCCCAAGGTGATCCCGCTCTCGCCGCAGGCTGCGGCGCTCTTTTTGCAAGCATCCGAGCGCGCCGGTGCGCGCCAAAGGCTCTTCGACGTCGCCGAGCGTCGGGCCGTCTCCTACGCCATGGCTAGGCTGTGCAAGCACGTCGGCCTCACAGGTGATCAATCCGCCACCCCGCACGATTTCCGCAGGAGCGTTTCGACTTGGTTGGGCGATCACGGCGAAAGGACAGACGTCATCGAGACAATACTGGGTCACTCCCCCCAAGGCGTGACCCGGAAGCATTACAATCTGAGCCTGCTTCTCCCTCCGGTAGCGCAAGCGCTTCAACGGTGGGCGGACCATCTGGACCAGCTCGTGCTTACGCCTATTCCGGCCCAGCATCGTCGGGGAGCCGCGAAATGAAATTCCCAAAGTACGTGCCGCCGGCGGCTCGGAAGTTCTTCATAGTGGCACACTACAAACTCTCTGAGGCCATCGAGGAGCTCGAAGAAAGATTTACTGAGTACAAGAATTTGAAAAACCGATTGTCGGAACTTTGTGAGGTATGGAAACTTGAGCCCTGCTCTTCTAAAAATGCGCAACCTCGGCGGAAATGCGGCAATTTTGGCGGGTATGAGTATGCTTGCCCCGCTAGAGGCCGCGGGCTCCGCCTTCCCGTCCCCCCTGCTCGCCTTTCGGGGACGAGAAGATTATAACCAGCGCGCGCAAGAGACCTCGTAATGGGCTCGACGTACTCTCCGCCTTGACGGTCTCGGCGGCGAAGTCCTGCGATCTAAGGGGCGCGTTCATGCGTGTACCTCCAGTTCAGTAGATGTTCGTTGCGGAGGCCCGCGACGGAGTCTTACCGGTTACGGTGTGAGCGGTTTACATTCGTTGGGTGGAAGTCAGTAGGCGTCGTATTGCTCGACTGGGAGGTTGAGCGGAGCTTTCATCATCATCGCAAACGGACTTATAGCTACCTCTACGCCCGCGGCACTGGTCTTGCGGGCTGAGCCCCAAGATGACAGGACGTTGGAGAGCAGAAGCCCAAAGGTAGCAGCTGCAAGAATGCCAACAACAACATTCCTCCTCCCGAGAACGAAACCCATGCGGACCTCCATGTTAGCGCCACTTGCGGGGTTTGTCCCGCCCTGACCCGTTCGTGGAACTCCCGTTAGAGTCGGCCTTAGTCAACTCAGACTCGATTGACCCGAAATTTATTCCACGCGAGCTCTGGAATTTGTCCAACGGCTTCACCCAGCTAGAAGCGGAAGAATTTTGGGGTTGCCAACGGCGGAAGAAAAAACAAAATGGAAATCCCCCTGCCCGACCAGCTCATGGGAACATTCCTGAATGTTGGAACAGGGCTATTCGTTGCTCCGACGTAATTGAAGCATCCAATATTAGCGCCGTGCAGACAACGAGTGTCACGGCCAGAATCAGGACCCAAGGCATCCAGGCCGTGCGAAGCCAGCCGGCTTTCTCGGTATCGAGTCCGTCATACAGAAGCTGCATCCGCATGTTCCTTTTTCAGGGTGGCGTTTACACAATTCAGGGTCACCTATGGGCCGAATTCCACTGTCGGTTTTTCGCCTACAGCGACGC
>Ga0075424_100005948_pt1 | contig 11712 bp, 9 predicted proteins | sample SoiMethybrSBSTD3_FD_75301 | JGI IMG/M metagenome (GOLD analysis project Ga0075424, IMG submission 75301) | Bulk soil microbial communities from a Populus tree surrounding site in Tennessee, USA - Soil MetaG P. TD hybrid SBSTD3 | ecosystem: Environmental > Terrestrial > Soil > Tree plantation... | reverse complement strand
TTCTTCACGCTGAAGTCCACGTTCCAGAACGGCATGCCGCGCAGTATGCCAGCCCCTCTCCCGTTTGAGTCGTCAATGCCGAGGATCGGATTCCGGAAACAAAAATAAGATTGGTCGGGATTCTGGAACATGCTTGGGCCAAAGAAGTTTGCGCCCAGACCTAGAGTGCTGGGCGCGGGGTTATTATGCCGCGAACTCCCAAAATTGTTCGGGCAAATAAGAACGGCGTTTTGCAAAGCAGCAAAGTTTGCGCCTTCGCCTTCGCCAAACGACTGGCCGCCGCCGTAGATTTCATTCGCGAACGCATCGGTGGGCTGAACTTCTAACGGCAGGCCACTGCCGACGGTAATGATCGGCGCAAAGGACCATCCACCGAGGACGCGTCCGGCGAAGCCGCGCTGATCTCGGTAAATGTGCGGCTCGTAGACGGTCCACAAATTCCAGAGGAACTTGCGGTCCCAAGGCTGCAAGCCGTAGGCACCGTGCAGATTGTACGCGTCCGGAACGGTGAACTGGCTGGTTGCCTGAACTTCCGAACCGGTGCCCAACGCCTTTCCATACGTAAAATTGCTTTGCATGGTGACCCCGCGCCAGTCGGACATTTTCAGAGTAATGAAACCCGCATTGTAGTTGCCCCACCCAACGCTGGCGTTCATGCCAACGCCTGAAGTGAGCTGGCCGTTCGCGCCAAAACAGCCGGGAGTATTGGGAACGCAACCCGGCGGATTGGGGATAGGCGTATTCATCATGGAGCGCGGAAAGTTGAACGCGCCGTTATCCAAGTCACTCCAGAGAGCCCAGACGTTGTTTTGAGCGATGTTACCGACGGCGCCTTCCTTTGCCGCTACTGCCGCGGTGCAGCTGGCGAATCCCGCGCAATAGGCTGGATTCAGGGCTGCTTCAAAAAACGGCTGCGGGGTCAGCGCGTTGGGGTTCATGACATTGCCGTTGACTCCGCCGCAAAAGCCGCCTGCCAAGCCGGCATTTCCGCCACAGTATTGCCAGACCATCTGACCATACGCCTTGGCGAACGATTGGCCGCCGATCGTCATCATGTAAGGAACGGCGTTGAGGTTGATGGGTTGAAATTCGTGGCTGATCTTTCTGCCCATGTATCCAAATTCGACGGAAAACTTATTGTTGATCTGGCGTTGCACCGTAAAGTCGAATTGGTGGCTCATACTCGGCCGGAAATTGGGATCCAGGCCTTCGCCCGCGCCCGCGGCAATCTCATTGATGCCGGGGAAGTCTGGCTGGCTGAGTGTTTGGCCCGGGACCGGCAATGGCGCCACGAGACCATTCCAACCGCTCGCGGCAGGGCCCAGTCGGAACGCATTCGTGGGGTTGCCGGTACCGCCGCTACACGTGCCGTCGACAAGCGGGCCGAAGCACTGCACGGCTTGAATCAAACCGGTACCCAACAACGGAACAAGGACGAGACCCACGCCGTTCAAACGTCCATAGAGGATGCTATAGCCGCCGCGAATGACGGTTTTATTTCTGCCGAAGACGTCGCCGAGCAGTCCGGAGTCGAATCGTGGATTCCAAGCAGCGGCGATTCGCGGGCTGAAGGATTTGTAAAAAGGATTGTAAGGATACTTAGGATGGCCGGCGACGTTGCCCACGAGCGTGAAGCCGACTTCGGGATTGTAGACTTGGCCGTTCAAGGCCGCTTGTTCTCTGGCCTTCAGGTATTGCATCGTGTCGATTGGCTTGTTGTCCGCGCCGACAAGAACAACCTGCTTCCCGTCTTTCTCTACCGGCGGCATTTCGAGCGTCCACCCTAATCCGTAGTTCACAGTGAAGGACGGTTTCACCTTCCACGTATCGCTGAAGTACAAATTGTAGAAAGGTATGGTGCTCTGGTCGAAGGCAGGCGTGTTGGGTGGATTGAGCTCCAGGTTAGAACCGGTCCGCGTAAAGGCGATCTGCGTGAGGCTCGGTATCCCCAGGACAATGGCATAATCGCGTGACCAAGTAGAACCGAGTCCGGCAGGAATGTAGCCCGTCATGTTCATTCCATTGACGCTGCCAGAGCCGGCGCCTGCGCCCATGGCATAGACGGTTTGATAGTTGATGCCGCCGCCATTGTCAGTCCGCTGGTGGTAGTTCCAGTTGTGCTGGTAGCTCCCGCCAAACTGGAAAAGGTGTGAACCCTTCAGCCAGCTGATGTCGTCGCGGATCATGTGATCCTGTCCGTCCCAAAAACGCGTACGAACGTTCTGTGTATCGAGGTTGTACGGTGCCAATACATTGGTGCGACTCTCGCCGAATGGTTCGATTGCCCCGCCAAGACCGTCGACTTGCGGCGGTTGCGCCCCTGACGCGCGGGCCCAGAAGTTGCGCAGGTAGCTGTAATGGAAGCTGTTAGTGAGGTTAGTGGTGATATTTGTCGTCAGACCCATCGTCAAGTACCACGGCACTTGCGGGCGACTGGAAACCGACGCTGGCACGCCGAGGGTGTTGCCGGGGAAAAAGCCTCCTATATCCACCTGGTTGTTGGTTGCGCGCACCATGTGGTAGTAGCGATAGGTCGAATTGAAATGCCATTTGGACCCGAAATCGTGATCGAGACGCGCGACGCCGAAGTTGTCGCTCCACGGCAGAGCGGCTTGTCCACGGAAGGCGAGTACGTTGAGACCATCGCAGCGAGAAAGACCCAAGCATGCGGTGCCTTGATTGGATGGCGGCATGAACTGCCACATCGCCTGCATGACCGGGCTGACTCCCAAGCCGCGCGGATCGAGCGATGTTCCCGAGCCAGCATACGTCGTGCCTGGAACGAGCGCGCCGATCGCCGGGGCGGAAGAGGGATAAAGCGTAGCTGTTGGATTGAGATTGTAGACATTGCCGTCGAACTGTAGCAGGCCGAGTTTCATTCCTTCGGATGGAACGGCCCGCGTAACGGTCGTCGAGTTTGGAAACCGAAAGCCCTCGTAGTTGACGAACAGGAACCACTTTCCGCCCAAGATTTCCTTTGGAAGAACCGGACCACCCAAAGCGCCCCCAAAACGATTGTAGTGATAGACCGGGATGCGAGTGTTCGACGCATTGTTATCAAACGTGTTTGCATTCCACGTATTATTTAGATAGTATTCATAACCCGTCCCGTGCCAACTGCTCGTGCCACGCCTCGTGATCATTTGGACTTGCGCGCCCGCGGAACTATTGAAGTCTGCGGTTTGGTTCGTCGTTCCTACGCTGAATTCCTCGATGCTGTCGACCGGAGTAGGCATGACTCCTGACGGTCCGCCGCCGCCGGGTGCTCCCGTGACGGCAGTAACCGTAACGTAGCTATTGACGACACCCCCACTGGGATCGCCGGCGAAACTGGGCGTGTACGTGTTCTGCGTGCCGTCCATGTCACTGGAATTGTTGCCGCCATCCAGTTGAAACGTGTTCTGATCCTGGTTAGCGCCCGCCACGCTCCCGTCCGGAGCCACACCGGGCTGAAGCGTAACGAAGGTGCTGGCGTCGCGACCGAGGCCCGGGAGAGCGGTCAACGCGACTCCGCTGATGGTATTACTGATAGTTGCGTTGGTGGTTTGCAGTTCGGCGCCCGTCGCCGCCATAACTTCGACCGTTTCAACCTGTGAACCAAGCGCGAGTTGAGTGTCCAAGGTGAGTGTCGCGCCAACCGAAACTCCTTGTCGGACGAATTTCGTTGTGCGGAATCCCGTCTTGCTGATCGACACATCGTAGACGCCGGGAGGAACGTTCGGGAAAATATACCTCCCCACATCGTTCGTAACCGCCGTCCGCTCGGCGTTTATCGATACATCGGTCAGAGCGATGGTTGCGCCTGCAACTGCCGCATTCGACGGGTCAGTGACAGTTCCCTGCACGGATCCCGTCGATGCTCCCTGACCCGATGCTATGCGACTACAGTATAGTGACAGCAACGCCATCAAAAAATAGGCCCAGATCTTCGAACTCTTAGTAAAGGAATGCATACGGTCACCCCCTTTAAGAACCACTTCACCGTGTGCAAACAACGAGGAATTTTCTTTGGCTTACGCTGGCACAAGAGAGTTGTCAATGGAGAGTCACAAAATTTCCCGGAATTCATGGAAAATTTATGAGACTAAGGCGACAAAAGCGCGTGCGTATTAGGCGCGGGACCGGGTCTCGGTGTTTTGCTGTAGACAAACGGCGGACTTAGTTGATCAGCGTCCGCGACCGGCTTTGCGGCCAGAATTTGTTGTAGAGCCTTGGTGACCCTTCAGGCTGACGGGTTTGCTGAGCCAGCGCGACACGGGAGCGACCAAGTCGCGGTGCAAATCATACTTTTTCATGAACAATACTTTGCCGTCGGGTGCGGACTGGGTCCGAAACGCCGAGAAAAAATACTTGCAGTCATGGAGAAACGAGTGTGCAACCTCCCTCCAGTATCGACGGAAGGAGTCCTGCGGCATTTGGCGCCGAGGCCTCGCTGCTTCAGACAAGGGTGCCGTAACGAAATTCGCCTCCGCTGGTGGCTTCTCTGGCGTCGCGGGCTTTGGGATAAAGACCCGGATACTCGGCTTGGGATACGGCTCCGCGACCGCGGGCGGCGGAACGCTCGGCGGTGGCGTCAGCGGCGCAGTGACCGGGTGAGGCGTAGCTTCGTGTGCTACAAGCCTCGATTCCGTATCAACCTTCGGCGATTCCAGTGGTATTACGATGCTTGGCCGGAACGCGCTTTCTGAACTCTGTGCTGCTACCGGTTCATACCCAAAGTCGAGTTCTGACGCTGCGCGCTTGACGTTAGCCGTCGAAACCCTGTTCTGCCGTTCGGCATAGGCCGCCAAAAGAGATTTTTCGCAAAGCAAATTAATCACGCGAGGAATGCCGTGCGCGTGCGAATAGAGCACTTCGACAGCTTCGCTGGGAAAAATCCCGGCGGTATTAGCGGCACCCGCGGTCCGGATCCGCGACGTGACGTATTCCTCTGTCTCCTCGAGAGTTAGCAGCGGCAACCTGGAACGAGCGCCGATTCGCTGACGAAGCTGCCGTAGTTCCGGTTGGCGCAATTTTTCGTCCAGCTCGGTCTGGCCGGCGAGGAGAATCTGCACTAATTTGCCATTCGAATTTTCCAGGTTGAGCAACAAACACAGTTCGCTGAGGGCGCGGGTGGAAAGCGCTTGCGCCTCGTCAATTACGATGACCGGCGAATCGCCTTCAGCTTGGCGAAGCTGAAGCCATCTCTGAAGGGCCGCAAGTACATCGCTTTTTTTTGTGGAATCAACCGCAATACCAAAATCCTGGGCAATCAAGGCGAAAAGGCCGGCGGAGTTCACATGCGAATGAAAAATGTAAGCGCTGGAAGAGTTGCGTTGGCCAAGCCATTGCAGAAACCGCCGCAACAGCAAAGTCTTGCCGGTGCCTGGTTCTCCGGTGAGTACCAACAGGCCGCAGTGGGACTCGATACCGAACATCATTTCGGCTAGGGCAGTTTCATAAGAGCGCCCCAGGAAAAGAAACCGCATGTCGGGCAAGGAACGAAACGGGTTCTCCTTGAGTCCAAAGGACTGAAAGAGTTGTTCGTATGGTGTGGATGGAGTCGTATTCACAGGGCACCCGGGGGGACGGCTGGAGGCAAGGAAAGTGTAATGGGAGTCTCGCGGTGCCAGCAATACAAAGATATGGCATACCGAAAAACAGTACTGGAGGTACGGATGTCCTAGTAGCGGGTAGTACCGGCCAGGAGAAGCATCGCAAGACGAACGCTTTCTAACCCGTTGTAAAGGTCGGGACCGTGTGCGTTACCCTTCGAACCGACGACCAACAAAGCCGACCTTCTATGGCGCCCGCGGAGCTGTCACATCGTCTCCGGTAATCAAGCGAGCCCCACGGCTGAAGGTCAGATACTCAAAGCCCCATTGAATGAAGACTAGGACGCGGCTCTGGAACTCAACGATGTACATAAGGTGAATAAAGAGCCAAACCAGCCACGCGGGCAGACCGGATAGGTGAAATCCGAAGATATTGGCGACAGCTGCCGCACGGCCGATCACGGCCATGTCGCCCTTGTCGAAGTAGCGAAACGGTGGCGGCTCAGGCTTTTTTTCAAGGCGCGCGCGAATCACTTTTGCAGCGTAGGCGCCGCCCTGCATTGCGACTTGTGCTACACCGGGCAACGGCTTGCCGTTTGCGCCAGTAATGAGTGCAAGGTCGCCAACGACAAAGATATTCGGATAGTTGGGCACCGTGAGTTGCGGCGTCACGGGGATTCGGCCGATGCGGTCGGTCTGGGCCTGGACACGCTCGGCAAGCTTTTTGCCGAACTGGTTAATGGTGACGCCGCCGGCCCAGAGTACGGTTTTCGCGCGTAGCGACTCGCTCCCCGTCGACCGCTGCAAAGTCACACCTTCATCATCAATGCGCGTGACCTTGACGCCTTTCAAGATTTCAACGCCCAGGCGTGAAAGAAGCCTTTCCGCCTTGGCGGACAGATCTTCCGGAAACGCAGGCAGTATCCTTGGGCCTCCTTCGACGAGCAAGATGCGCGCCTCGGTAGGATTGATGTTGCGAAAATCGTGCTTCAGCGTTTCATTCGCGATCTCGGCCAGCGCGCCGGCGAGCTCCAGCCCTGTGGCACCCGCACCAACAATGACGAACGTCAGCCAAGCCTTGACGTCCTCCGGTGTCGTCGCGCGTTCGGCACGTTCAAACGCCACCAGAATTTTGTGGCGAATCGCCGTAGCCTCTTCCACTGATTTGAGGCTCGGAGCAACCTCGCGCCAGGCGTCGTTCCCGTAATACGAAGTTTGCGAACCTGTCGCCACGATCAGCGAATCGTATTCATATTGCGCGCCGTCTTTCAGCAGGATGCGGTTGTTGGCGGGATCAATGTCGGCTGCTTCACCGAGCAGCACTACCGTATTTTTTTGTTTGCGCAGCACGCTGCGCAATGGCGCCGCGATTTCACCCGGTGAAAGCGAGCCGGTCGCCACCTGATACATCAAAGGTTGGAACAAGTGAAAATTGCGCCGGTCGAAAAGCTTTACTTGTACTGGCGCGCGCTTGAGTTTCTGGGCGGCAAGCAGCCCGCCAAAGCCGCCACCCAGAATGATGACCCGAGGTTGACCCGGCATGAACTCTCCCAAGTAAAGTGGTACGAACTAAGCGGTCTTCCATACTCCAGGAATCCGTGCCGCGCATTGCGGGCACTTCCCTTCCGTCAACCGATTGGCTTCCACGCTGTGCCAGGACCGCTCAATCAAGATGATGCCGCATGCCGGGCAATAGGTATTTGCGGCATCGCTGAAAATGTTGCCTTCGTAGACGAAATGCAGTCCCGCATCCAGCGCGATCTGTCTCGCACCATGCAAAGTCTCCGGCGGAGTCCTCGGTTTATCGCGCAGCTTGAAGTCGGGATGAAATGCAGTAAAGTGCAGCGGAACATCCGGCCCGAGATGGTCGAAGATCCAATCCGCCAGCTTGCGGGTTTCCTCCGCATCGTCATTCAATGTGGGGATCATGAGATTGGTCAGCTCAAACCAGACGGGAGTTTCGTTCTTCAGCAAACGCAAAGTGTCGAGTACCGGCTGTAGGTGCGTCAGTGTGATTCTCCCATAGAAGTTCTCCGTGAATGCTTTCAAGTCCACGTTCGCCGCGTCAATGTGGTCGTAAATGTCGTGAAACGCCTCGCGCGTAATGTAGCCGTTGGTCACCATCACCGTTTTCAGCCGGTACTGCCTCGCTGCTTTGCAGATATCAATGACGTATTCGCCCCAAATCGTCGGCTCGTTGTAGGTGAACGCCAGCGAATCGCATCCGTGCCGCAGGGCGAGCAGCGGCACTTCTTCTGGTGGAACGTCACGAGCGTTGACCTGATCTTGCCGCGACTTCGAAATATCCCAGTTCTGGCAAAAGAAGCAGCCCATGTTGCAGCCGGCCGTGCCCATGCTGAAGACGGAAGTCCCCGGCAAAAAATGATTCAGTGGCTTTTTCTCGATAGGATCAATCTGCAGCGCGGCGGGCGCTCCATAGCCGAGGCTGTAGAGCTTGCCTCCGGAGTTGGTGCGAATGAAGCAGAAGCCGGCTTGCCCTTGGCCAATGTGGCAATGCCGCGGGCAAAGGTAGCAGTGGACTTTGCCGTTTGGCTCCGGCTCCCACCACTGTGCCTCGTGAAGCTCCGGCGCGACTTGGAGGACGTTGAGTTCAGCCATTAATCCTCCTTGTACCGAGTATACCGCCGATGGGTGCGCCAGGAGTGCTACTCTCGTTCTGCCGCCGCGAAGGAGATTCGGATGAAGCTTGTTGAACTATTTCTGGACCAACTCAAATCGGAGGAAAACAGCACACGCCGCGTCCTTCAGCAAGTTCCCGAGGGACGCAACGACTGGAAGCCTCATGAAAAATCGATGCCGTTGGGCTACTTGTCGGCGCTCGTAGCCGGCATGCCAGGATGGATTGAATTCATGGTGAATCGCGACGAACTGGACATTGCCTCGCCAGGGGCGGCCAAGTTCAAGCCGGAGGTGCCGGCCACTAATCGGGATTTGGTTGCCTCTTTTGAGGGAAGCTTGGCCAAGGCCCGGGCTGCCCTTCAGGCTACCAGCGATGAGCACCTGCTGAAGCCGTGGAAATTCGTGGTAGGCGGCCACGTCGCCGACGAACGGCCGCGCTACATGATGATTCGCGATGCGGTGTTCAGCCACATGGCGCACCATCGCGGCCAGCTGACCGTCTACTTGCGACTGAACGAATCAAAGGTTCCGGCAGTGTACGGCCCATCTGCGGACGAGCGTTGAGGGTCAACGCTGAACTAAGACCAAGGCGTTCCCGGGCGGGCTACTGAAGAATTGAGTGGACCCTGTCGCGCTCGGGTAATTCGATGTTTTGCAGCATCCAGCTAACTTAGCTAGAGGTCTAGGTCCCCCTACTTCCGCGACCTATGTGGAATCGTCCCATGTCGGAGCATCTCCTCCCCCTTCGGCACCGAGGCTTCGGTCTGGCCTGGCTGCTTCTCTGCATGGTCTTTGCGCTTCACGTTTGCGACGAGGCCGCTCACGATTTCCTCGGCTATTACAACGCGACCGTGCTGACCCTGTATGGCCATTTCTCATGGTTTCCCAGAATGGATATGACCTTTCGGGAATGGCTTAGCGGTCTGCTGGTTGCCATCGCGGTTTGTTTTGCCCCCATTCCCTTGGCCTTCCGCAACTCACGCTGGCTGCGGCCACTTGCCTATCTCGTTGCAGGCATTCAGTTCGCGAATGGCGGAGGCCACATCTTGACGACGATCCTGGGGGGGAACTGTGCCTTCCGTACGCTTTGAGGGGGCGGGGCCGGGCTTTTATACCGCGCCGCTGCTCCTGCTCTCTTCCGTTTATCTGTTTTGGCGTCTTCGAATGACCAGGCTAGTGTGACTGAGCGCGCCGACGCTCCGCGGCCCAGTCCACAAAGTTCTGCATTTGGTGGCGATACTTCCAGAGAATTTTCAGGAATTGCGAAGGGCTGACGTCGTCCGCTTCAGCGCCCAGAAACGTTTCCAGCCGCCAGCGAAGATAGGGGCTAGCCCAAGGATGAAACCGGAAACCGCGGGCGACAATCCAGTAGTAACTCAGTGCATTCCACATTAAGGCTGAAGTTTTTTACAGCTCCTCGCGAGCAACAGGCTCGGCAACAGTTTAGCCCAGCGGCGCCGAAATGTGCTCGTGCACCAGAACCCAGCGCGCCCCACGTTTTTCCCAAATGCCCGTATAGCGCAGGTCATACTCCGCGGTCTTGCCGTCTTTTCCCGTAGTGCTGAAGTGCATCGGCACGGTCATCCAGGTAACCATTCCCCGCTTCGTGACCTTAAGATCCTTGCCCGCCGTCAACTTCGCGGCCGACAGATTGTCGAAGAACTGCTTTTGTACGCCGGCACGATACTCTTTCCAGCTGTGATAGGAGAAAGGTGCCACGTCATAAAACACAACGCCGTCTTCCTGCGAGTAGAATTTTGCCGCATTGTCGGGATTGCCGGAGCTCCAGGCCGCGCAATAGTCGTCGATCAGTTTGCGGAAGGTCGCTCCCTCAGTGGCCTTCTGCTGCGCGCGCGCACCGACAAAGGTGATCGAGCCACCAAACAGCGCCAGCAGCACGTACAACAACCACTTCCAGCGATAAGAAGGAAACGAAGACGTACGAGACGCGTCCGCACTCATGTTCAGAAACTCCCCGAAATTAGGATAAGACCTGGCCCTGACCGTAAAAAGTGCCCCTAAACTAGCTGCAAGGCTCTGGATTTGCAAGCGATATTGGAAAAAACGAGAAAGCGTGCCCGGAGGCGCAAGATTCCAGGTTCAGTTGGGCCGATGTATACCGGACTCCGGCCGTCATTCGCCGGTGGCCGGACCGCACCCGCCGAAAGCTTGCTGTGCAGCGATTCCGCTACCCGTAATCTGGCCCTGCCCGCAAGGATTAGCGGGAGTGGAGGCGGCAATGGTTGCGGTTCTCGAAGGCGGCGCGGCTCGGAAGCAGACGGCGGGTTGGGTGTTGCTGGCCATTGGTGGAGTGGCGCTGTTGGTTCAGTTGTGGACGTTGTGGCTGGAGGCGAGCTCCGCATTGAGTCACGCAGCTGCGGAGTCTCTGGGTTGGTTGGGCGCGCTGGGGCTGGCCGTGTTGCAGGTGGTGGATCTTATTGCGTGGAAGCCGAACGGGATTTTGCTGAGTGCGGCGCGTGTACTGCTATTATGCTGGCCGATGGCGGTCATGATTGCCGGAGTGGCGCTCTCCCGCAAAGCGAATTGAAGACGAGTGCTTAGAGCGCTCGGTAAGATTTACGGTCTTAGGAAAAGCGGATGGACAACGACGACAAAAATTGGGGGCGGCCTCCAGCCTGGAAGACGCAGGACGAAGTGCGAGAGAAGGTTGCGCGCAACGTCCACGACGGAATTCGGGCGGGAATGCGCGGACGGCGATGTGGCGGTGGGTTCGGCGGGCTGGTTCCCGGAGGCATTATTCTCGCCGTCGGAATCATTTTCCTGCTGGACAGCTTGGGCTACGTCCAGGCGCGTCACTTCCTGCAATTCTGGCCGATGATTTTGATCTTCGTCGGCATCTCAAAGATCGTTCGCCGCGACGCCAGGATCTGGGGCATCATCGTTCTTCTCTTTGGCGTATTTCTGCAGCTCAGCGAACTTGGAATCGGCCACTTTACCTGGGGGCAGTTCTGGCCGCTGCTGCTCATTGCTGGCGGCGCAATGGCCATGTGGAGCGCGATTCAAGCGCGCAAAGCGATGCCCCCAATGCCCGAGGGCAAGCTCGACCCGCGCAATACTCTCGACGAGAACGCCATCTTCGGCGGCGTCGAGAAGCGCTTGAATAGCCGCGAGTTTCGCGGAGGCCGTTTGCAGGCCATCTTCGGGGGCATCGAACTCGATTTGCGGGACGCCGAAATCGTCGAAACGGAAGCGGTCATCCACGCAAATGCCATCTTCGGCGGAATTGAATTGCGCGTGCCGGAGACATGGTACGTTGCCGCTCGCGGACAGGGTGTTTTCGGCGGTTTTTCGGACTCGACGCGATTTTCGCCGCCACCTGACCCGGACAAACCGAAAAAGACTTTGATAGTTCTCGGCACGGCGCTGTTTGGAGGCGTGGAGATCCGCAACTGAGGCGGCTATGGCGGACTCCGCAAAACTTCGCAGGTCCTTCCCCGGCCGGATCAACAAGTACGAGTGGGTCGGCGTCGCGGCCATCTTGGTGCCGGCGCTGGCCACGCTTGGCAATCTGTCATGG
>Ga0075424_100005947_pt1 | contig 11712 bp, 10 predicted proteins | sample SoiMethybrSBSTD3_FD_75301 | JGI IMG/M metagenome (GOLD analysis project Ga0075424, IMG submission 75301) | Bulk soil microbial communities from a Populus tree surrounding site in Tennessee, USA - Soil MetaG P. TD hybrid SBSTD3 | ecosystem: Environmental > Terrestrial > Soil > Tree plantation... | reverse complement strand
AGCACGAACGGATGGCAGTTCTCGAGCTCGATCGTGAGCCCGGGCGTCGCACCGCGCAGGTGCACGATGTTCGCGCAGCCCGCGACGCCGCGCATCGTCTCGGTGAACTCCGGGTTCTCGCGGGCGCTTCCGACCTCGCGCCGGCGCTCGGGGACGGCGCCGTCGGCGGCCGCGTCGAGCACAGGCCACCACGCCATGCCCCACCCGTCGGGGTGGCGCGGCGACAGGTCGGCGAAGGCGGCGAGGTCGGCGTCGCCGACCGCCTCGGCAACCGTGAGCGGCCGGCGGGACACGTGCGCGAGCAGCCGGCACATCAGGAGAACTCGAAGTACTCGCGCATCTCCCAGTCGCTCCGCCCGGAGCCGTCCTCCCCCGCCGCCTCGTTCAGGCGGTTGAGCTCGAAGCGCTTCATCATCACGAGGTAGTCGACGAGCGGGTCGCCGAACGCCCCCCGGTAGAACGCGCTGCTCTCGAGCTCGTCGACCGCCTCGGCGAGCGACTGCGGAAGCAGCGGCGCGTCGGCCACGTACGGGTCGCCCTCGACGGGGTCGGGCGGATCGGCGCTGCGGTCGATGCCGTCGAGGCCCGCCGCGATGTTCGCGGCGAGCCACAGGTACGGATTCGCGGCCGGCTCGGAGAGCCGGTTCTCGACGTGCGTTCCGGGGTCGCCGGGGCCGCCCTGGACGCGGATCAGCGCGCCGCGGTTGTCGCCGCCCCAGCAGATCCGGTCGGGTGCGAAGGAGTACGGGCGGAAGCGCGCGTACGCGTTGGTCGTCGGGTCGCCGAAGACCGCCATCTCGCGCGCGTGGTCAAGGAGCCCGGCGACGAACTGCCGCCCCGCCGGGGACAGAAGCTCACCCTCGTCCATGAAGACGTTTCTGCCGCCGTCGCGCTCGAGGATCGACATGTGGAGGTGCCAGCCGCTCGGGAAGAAGTTGGGCAGGGCCGGCCAGCACATGAACGTGGCGTGCAGGCCGAGGCGCGCGCAGATCGCCTTCACGGTGCTGCGGAAGAGGATCATGGCGTCGGCCGCGGCGAGGCCCTCCATCGGGCTGAACGTGATCTCGATCTGCCCCGGCCCCCACTCGTTCTCGATCGAGCGCGGCGGGATGCCGACATCCGCCAGCCCGTCGCGGATCGCCTCCACCGCACCGGCGAACGCATCCATGCGGCTGTCCGAGAGGAACTGGTAGCCGCGCTCGATCGGCTCGACCTCGAGGGGCTTGCCCGGCGCGCCGGGCTGCCCCGTCTCGTCGAACCCGACCGAGGCGTTCACGGGCCGCGTCACGTAGAGCTCGACCTCGATGCCGGCATAGAGCTCGAGCCCGCGCTCGGCGAGGCGGTCGAGCTGGCGGCGCAGGAGCCCGCGTCCGTCGAGCGGGATCGGCTTGCCGTTTGCGAAGTAGGAGTCGGACAGGATCCAGCCCGTGCGGTCGGCGTGCGGCAGCACCCGGAACGTGGCCGGGTCGGGGACGAGCGTGACGTCCGGGAAGCCCGTCATCTCGTCGATGCCGAACCCGCCGCCCGCGGCGAACGCCGGCGGGAACACGCCGTTTGCCGAGTCGAGGCTGTAGATCGCGCCCGAGAAGTCTGAGCCGTTCTCGAGCGCCGAGACGAGCGCGTCGCCCGACAGGTACTTCGCGCGCGGGATGCCGTGCTGGTCGACGACCACCAGCCGCACCGTGCGGAGATCCGCGTCCCTGATCTGGCGGACGACCTCGCGGGCGGCGTCACGCTGGGCGTCGGTGTGCAGGCCATGGGTCGCGACGAACCCGGATGACCCCACTCCTAGGCCGGCGCTTCGGCCGGCGAGCTCGTCCGACACGCCAGGCTCCTTCCTGTCACGAGCGGCCGTCTGCCGCCGGCGGAGAGCATAGTGAAGCGGCTGCCCTCGGGGCGGTCGCTACGCTCTGGGCCGATGGACGCGACCACGACCGGGGCCGTCATCGCACCCGCCTCGGTGCGCCGCGAGGGCCTGGCCTGGGCGCTTGCGGGCGTGGTCATGTTCTCGTTCTCCGTGCCGCTCACGAAGGAGGCTGTCGGCGGCTTCAGCCCCTTTCTGACCGCGACCGGCCGCGCCGTGATCGCAGGCGTCCTGGCAGCGGCCCTGCTCGCGGCGGCTCGCGCGCCGCTCCCACCCGCGCAGCAGCTGCGCCCGCTCTTCTACACGATGCTGGGGGCGGTCTTCGGCTGGCCGATCCTCCTGGCGCTGGCGCTGGAGCGCACGACCTCGGCGCACGTCGCGGTGATCGCGGCCTTCATGCCGCTCACGACAGCGCTCGTCGCGGTCCTTCGCACGCACGAGCGCGTCACCTGGCAGTTCTGGGCGGCGGCCGGGACCGGGACAGCAGCCCTGGTCGCGTTCGCCCTCTCGCGCGGCGGCAGCGACGGCGGCGGCGACCTCGTGGCCGACGGCCTCGTCGTCGGCGCGGTGCTGGCCTCGTCGTGGTGCTACGTCGAGGGCGCCTCGGTCACCCGCGCGATGCCGGGCTGGCAGGTGATCTCATGGGTCGTGGTGCTGGCGCTCCCCGTGACGATCCCGGCCTCGGCGCTCCTCTGGTGGTCGGGCGGCGTCTCGGAGCCGACCGCCACGGAGTGGGGCTCCCTGCTCCTGCTCGGCATCTCGTCCATGTACCTCGGCTTCTTCGCCTGGTACCGCGGGCTGTCGCTGGCGGGAATCGCCCGCGGCGGTCAGGTGCAGCAGCTGCAGGCGCTCCTGACGCTCGTGTGGTCGGCCGTGTTCCTCGGCGAGGAGGTGACGCCGACGACCGTCCTGGTCGCGCTCGCCGTGATCGCGTGCGTGGTCTGGTCGCAGCGGGCCCGGGCGCCGCGCGTCATGGCCCCGCAGGAATAGCCGGGCCGGGCGCGGGGCTGCGCTCGGGCGCGAGCCGCTCCATCCGGCGGACGCTGGGGACGGAGAGCAGGAAGATGGTGGACACGCCGAGCCAGGCCGCCGAGATCCACAGCGTCGCCTCGACGCCCAGCCACTGCGCGACCGGGCCGGCCAGCGCCATCCCGATCGGGAGCGGGGCGTAGACCGAGACGCGCTCGAAGCTGGACACGCGTGCAAGCGCCTCGCGCGGGACGCGCTCCTGCATCGTCGTGTCCCACAGCACCAGGTAGAGGGAGGTCGAGACGCCGGCGGGGACGGCCATGGCCGCGATCGTCCAGGCCGGCGCGGCAACTGCGAGCGACGCCAGGAGCGGCAGGAAGACGGCGTTGATGACGACGGCGACCAGGAGCGGCCGGCGCGGGTGCAGGCGCAGGCCGAGCACGCCGCCGCCGATGCTGCCGAGGCCGTAGCCGGCCGAGATCAGCGCCCACGAGCTCGCGCCGTCGAGCTGGCGGTCGCAGACGACCGGGCCGAGCACCGCGTATGGGCCGTAGATCACGAGCATCCAGAGCGCGGTGTCGATCATCATCACGATCAGCCACGACTGCGCCCGCACCGCGCGCCAGCCGTCCCGCAGGTCGTCGACGAAGCGGGTCGTGGTCTCGGCGACGGCCCGGCCGGGCACGTCGATGCCGAGCAGGACGACCGCTGCCAGCAGGAACGAGAGCGCGTCGGTGGCGATCGCCCAGCCCGCGCCGGCGGCGGCGATGATGACGCCGGCGAGCAGCGGCCCGGCCACCCGGCCGGCGTTCGACTCGAGATGCCGCAGGGCGTTGGCGCGCTGCAGCATGGACGGCGGCACCGTCTCGGGCAGAAGGCCTGACCAGGCCGGCGTGTGGAAGGCATCGGCGGCGCCGCCGACCGCGGCCAGGGCGGCGAGCTGCCAGACCTCGGCCGAGCCGGCGATGAGCAGGACGGCGGTGGTGCCCTGCGAGACGGCGCTCACGAGATCCGCCGTCACCATGACGCGCACGCGCGGCAGGCGGTCGGCCCAGACGCCGCCCACGAGCAGGAGCAGTGTGAGCGGCACCGCCTCGGCACCCAAGACCAGGCCGAGCGCGGCCGGCGAGTCGGTCAGGCTGAGGACGGCGAACGCCAGCGCGACCGGCGTCATCCACGAGCCCAGAAGCCAGACCGCCTGGGCGCAGAAGAGCAGCCGGAAGTTCCGCTCGCCGAGCGGTGCCAGGGAGGTGCGCATCCCGCCAGCCTAGTGGGAGGACACGAGTGCTACGATCGTCACAAGGAACGTCCACGATCCAGGCAGGGAACGAGTGAGACGAGCCATCGCATTCGTCGCCGTTTGCATCGTGCTTGCTGTGCCGGCAAGCGCGTCGGGCCTGCGGTCGAGCACCACCGGGGTCACCGGGCCGCAGCCGATCGTCGACCTCGACTTCGCGCACATCTCCGGGCCGAGCGTCCCCGATCGGTCAGGGAGCGGAAACGGCGGTGCGGGGAAGAAGGGGCCCGTCGGATCGGAGACGAGCTGGACCCCGACCACGACGACGGACGCTCAGGGCGCGACGGCGGTCGTCTTCGCCGGCAGGCAGAAGCAGCGGATCGAGATCCCGAACCGGATGGGCGGCCTCGACGTGAACCACTTCTCCATCCTCGTCCGGTTCACGTTGAACGAGTCGGTCGACACCGACCCCGCGCACCAGCGCTACGAGCTCATGGAGAAGGCCGGGAGCTTCTGGTTCAACGTCCGCGAGGACACGACCCCGAGGTACCGGCTCCGCGTGGGCGGGTTCTTCAACGGCCACTCGGCCGACATGTTCACCGGCAACCGCGTCATCCCGAACCGCACCTTGACGTGGGCGATCGCGACCTATGACGGCGCGCACCTGCGCACCTACGTCGCCCGCGGGGACGGCACCCACCTCGCCCTCGACAGGAGCGTCGCGCGGACCGGCACGCTGAACACCGGGGCGGCGATCACCGGGATCGACGAGAACCTGGTGGTCGGCGCCAAGCACCGGAAGGGGCACGCGCCGGGCGGGACCGGCACGAACGAGGATGCCGAGGCGTTCTTCAACGGCACGATGTCGCGGTTCCTCGTCTACGCCACCCCGCTGACCCAGAGCCAGATCGCCGCGGTGATCTCAGGCTCCGCCTAGCGCGCCCGCTCGACCACTCCCGACTCGTAGGCGAAGATCACAGCCTGAACGCGGTCACGCAGCGCCAGCTTCTGAAGGATGCGGGCGACGTGGGTCTTCGCCGTCGCCTCGCTGATGACGAGCTCTTGACAGATCTCCGGGTTCGAGAGACCCCGGACGAGGAGCGCGAAGACCTCGCGCTCGCGGGGCGTGAGCTCGGCGAGCGACGGTGGCTCGGGCGGCGCCGGGTCGGCGGGTTGGCGGGCGAACTGATCGATCACCGCGCGCGTGACGGCCGGCGCCAGGAGGGCGTCGCCGCCGGCCACGATCCGAACCGCCGCTGTGATCTCCTCGGGCGGCGCGTCCTTGAGCATGAATCCGCTCGCTCCGGCCCGAAGCGATTCGTACACGTACGCGTCGATCCCGAACGTGGTCAGGATGATCACCCGCGCCTCCGGCGACTCTCCGGTGATCCGCCGGGTCGCCTCGATCCCGTCGAGCACGGGCATCCGGATATCCATGAGGATCACGTCTGGGCGGAGTCTCCGCGCGGCGTCAACGGCCTGGTCCCCATCGCCGGCGTCGCCGACCACCGTCATGTCCGGCTCGCTCTCGAACACCTTGCGCAACCCCACGCGCACCAGCGCCTGATCGTCGGCGATCAGCACGCTCGTCATCGGATCGGAAGCAACGCGTGGACGGTGAATCCACCCGCGGGGTTGCGGCTGGCTCGGAAGCGGCCGCCGTAGAGCGCGACTCGCTCGCGCATCCCGATCAGCCCGTGGCCGCCGGGCAGCGAGCCGTCGCGGCCGCCTCCGCCGTCGTCGCTGATCTCGAGCTCGAGCGAGTCGCTTCCGTAGCGGACGTACACGGTCGCCTGGGCGTCGCCGGCGTGCTTGAGGGCGTTCGTGAGCGCCTCCTGGACGATGCGATAGCCGGAGAGCTCGATGCCGACCGGGAGCTCACGCCGCTCGCCGACCATCTCCAGGCGCACCGCCAGGCCCGCGTCGCGCAGCTGCGTGATCAGCGTCGGCACGTCCGCCAGGCCGGGCTGCGGGTGGAGCGGATCGTCGGTCTCGTCCCGCAGCATCCCGAGGAGGCGGCGCATCTCGGTGAGCGCGCTGCGTCCTGTCCGCTCGATCGTCTCCAGCACCTCGCGGGTGCCGGCGTTCGAGCTGTCCAGCGTCCGGCGTTCAGCACCCGCCTGCACCACCATGACCGAGACGTGGTGGGCGACCGCGTCGTGCAGCTCGCGTGCGATCCGCGCGCGCTCCTCCACCACCGCCTCGCGCGCGGCCACGTCGCGTTCGCGCTCCGCCAGCTGTGCGCGGCGCTCACGATCCCCCACGACGCGTCGCACGAGCAGCATCGCCGCGGCCACGACGATCGCGAAGGGCGCGCCGTTGGCGAAATGGCCCGCCGCGGCCGCGGCGGCGAAGTTGGTGATGGTGACGAACACCACGCCGGCCGTGAAGACCCTGGGCGCGGTCCAGACCGTCAGCCCGTAGATCGCACAGCCCCACGCGATTGAGTAGGGGATGACCTCGACGCCGCCCCAGATCGCGAACTCGGCTGTCACCAAGGCCTGTGCGGCGAAGCCTGCCTGGGCGGGATACGACCGCCGAAGGGCCACTGTCAGATACATCGGAAGCGTGGCCGCGGCCATCGCCGCCGGCTCATGCGGCGCGGGATCCCCGAGCCAGATCTGCAGCTCACCCAGCGCGAGCAGCACCACTGCGAGAGCACGATCAAACGTCCTCGGGGAGATCGTGCTGGCCGACATCCGGACCGGCGCTCTGCGCCTCATCCCGTCAGCGTAGAAGCTCCCGGTGCGCTTGTCATCGGCCGGTTGGCCGATCCGGGGATCAGCCGATCGGTGGACCCAAAGACCGCTCGGTCGGCCGACGACACGGCGGCAGGGCCGTCGTAGCGTGGCAGGTGTCATCGGTCGAGAAAGGAGATCACCGTGAAGCACACCAGCCACGAGCGCCTGTTCGCCGCGTTCGGCATCGGATCGGTTGTCGTGGAGCTCACCGGCGTGGCGATTGGCGCGATCGGCGGGCGCCCCTTCGTGACGATCACGAGCTCGCCTGCGGACGTCCGATCCGCCTTCGACACCTCCGTCGGCGTCGCCGCCTGGATCGGCGCCTACCTGGAGCTGCTCAGCTTCGGCATGTTCCTCGCCTTCGCCATCTGGGCCTGCGCGAGGCTGGGCGGCGGACTGCTGGGTGCGATCGCCGGAGCGGCGGCCACCGGCTACACGACACTCTGCATCGGAGCGGTCGGCATCGGCGCCGCGCTGGCCTACCGCGCTGGGCACGGAATGGACGTCCAGCTTGCGACCACATTGATCACCCTGAACGAGGCGGTCTACATCTGCACGTGGTTCTTGAGCGTCTTCTACCTGCTCGCGATTGCGCCGATGGCGCTCGCCGCCGGCCGTCGGATCATCGGCTGGAGCGCGGTCGGAATCTCGCTCGTCGTGCTGGTGACGACGGCGGTGTCACTCGACAACCTCGGCCAGATGTCGAACCTCCTCTGGCTCGCCTGGGTCGCCGGGACGAGCGTCGCGCTCGCTCGCGGCGTCCGCGCCGAAGCCACACAGGCCGAAGTGGTGCTGGCCTGACAACGACTCGTGGGTGGCGGGTGGCTTGCAGCCCGCCACCCGCCGAGTTGCCTCACCGCTTGGCCGGGATCGTTCGCTGTGACGATCCGCGCCGCCCGTTCAGCGTTGGCCGAGCCTGTGACAGGTCACGGCTCCCGGCCAGCCGCCGAAACGGCCCGTCGGCTGCGAGGAGGCCGGCCGGGGCCCCCCGCTGGACGATCCTGCCGCGCTCGACGACCATCACCTCGTCGGCCCGGCGGACGGTGGCCAGGCGGTGGGCGATGATGACCGAGCTGCGCCCGTGCAGGAGCCGATCGAGCGCCCGCTCGATCAGGACCTCGGTGGGCCGGTCGATGTTCGACGTCGCCTCGTCAAGGATCAGGATGCGCGGGTCGGCGAGGAGCGCGCGCGCGATCGAGATCAGCTGCCGCTCCCCTGCCGAGAGCCCGGAGCCGCCCTCGCGCACCTCGTGGTCGAGCCCGCCGTGCAGGCGGCCGACGAGCCGGTCGAGGCCGATCGCGGCGGCCGTTTCACGTACCTCGTCGTCGCTCGCCTCGGGCCGGCCGAAGCGCACGTTGTCGGCGATGGTGCCCGAGAAGAGGAACGGGTCCTGGAGCACGACCCCGAGCTGGCGGCGATAGCTGCCGAGCCGCACGTCGCGCAGGTCGGTGCCGTCGACCGACACGGTGCCCGTGCGCGGGTCGTAGAAGCGCGCGATCAGCTTGGCGAGCGTCGACTTGCCGCCGCCCGTCTGGCCCACCAGCGCGATGCAGCCCCCGGCGGGCACGTGGATCGAGATGTCGTGCAGCACGTCGGTCTCGCCGTAGGCGAAGCTGACCTCGGCGAGGTCGACGGCGCCGGCGATCGGCGGCATCGGCACGGCGCCGGGGCGATCGCCGATCTCGGGCTCGGCGTCGAGCACCGAGGTGATCTTCACCATCGCCGCACCCGCAGCCTGGAGCTGGCCGTACACGTCGGAGAGCTCCTGGAGCGGCTGGAACACGAGCTGCAGCAGGTAGATGGCGGTGATCAGCGTGCCGATCGTGAGCGTGCCCTCGGAGAGGAACCGCGCCCCCACGACGAGCACGGCACAGGTCGAGATCGCCCCCAGGAGCTCGATCGACGGGAAGAACACCGAGAAGAGCTGCTGGGCGTAGATGTTGGAGCTGCGGTTCTCGCTGTTCAGCTCGTCGAACTGCCCCTGGAACTGGCGCTCGCGGTTGAACGCCTGCACGATCGCCATCCCCGACACCGACTCTGCCACCTGGGCCGTGACGGCGGCGATGCGGTTTCGCACGTCGAGCTGCGCGACCGCCGACTTGCGCTGGAACCAGCGGGAGAGGATGAGCGCCGGCGGCAGGATCACCATCGCCACGAGGCCCAGCCGCCAGTCGACGACGAAGAGCACGATCACCGTCGTCGGCAGGAGGACGACGTTCGAGACGAGGGTCGGCAGGCCCTGCGAGAGCGCGTCGGAGATGGCGTCCACGTCGCTCGTCACGCGGGCGATGATCCATCCGGCCCGCTGCTCCGAGAAGTAGCGCAGCGAGAGCGAGGTCAGGTGGTCGAAGAGGTCGCGCCGCAGGCCGAGCACGATCCCCTGGCCGATGACGGCGAGGCCGCGGATCAGCACGAGCTGGCAGATCCAGCCGAGCGCGGCCACGGCCAGGTAGAGGATGACGACGACCGTCAGCGTGTGCCGGTCGCCCTTGGCGATGCCGTCGTCGATCGCGGCCCGCACGAGCAGCCAGCCGCCGGACTGGGCCGCGGCGCTCACGGTCGCGACCAGGATCAGGCCGCCGACGAGCGCCCAGCGCCCGGTCAGGTAGGCGCCGAGGCGGGTGAGCCCGGTACGCCTATGCGACACCGATCTCGTCTCCGAAGAGGTCGGCGAAGAGGGCGCGCCGCTCGAGCAGGTCGGCGGGGCGGCCCTCCTCGGCCACGCGACCGTCGAAGAGCACCGCCGCGCGGTCGGCCAGGGCGATGGTGGACAGGCGCTGGGCGGCGACGATGACGGTGCGGCCCTCGAGGGCCGGGCGCAGCCGCCCGACGAGGTCGTGCTCCGTGTGTGTGTCGACGGCCGAGAGCGGATCGTCGAGGACGATCACCCGGGCGCCTGCGATCAGGGCGCGGGCGAGCGCGACCCGTTGGCGCTGGCCGCCGGAGAGGTTCACGCCGCGCTCGCCGATCAGCGTGTCGTAGCCGTTGGGGAGGTCCGGCACGAAGTCCGCCACGCCGGCGGCTGCGCACATCGCCTCCACCTCGTCCCAGGGCACGTCCGGGCGGCCGGCGATCAGGTTCTCGCGCAGGGTGATCGAGAAGAGGATCGGCCGCTGGGTGATCACCGCGACGTTCGCGCGCACCTCGGCCAGGCCAACGTCGCGCAGGTCGATCCCGCCCAGGAGCACGCGCCCGGCGGTGGGGTCGTAGAAGCGGGGGAGCAGGTTGAGGAGCGTGCTCTTCCCGGAGCCGGTGGAGCCGCAGACGGCCACGATCTCGCCCGGATCGAGCGCCAGCTCGACGCCGGACAGCACCTCCTCCTCGCCCGGATAGGCGAAGTGGACGCCCTCGACCGCGATCGAGAGGCCGCCGCCGGGCAGCGCCTGGGGATGCTCGGGCTCGGGGAGCCGCTGGACCAGCTCGAGCCAGGCGAACGTGCGCCCTGCCGATGCGAGCGCGCGCTGCGCCAGGTTCAGGATCCAGCCGAGCGCCTCGAGCGGCCATGTCAGCTGAAGGAGAATCGTGTTGAAGAGGACGAACTGGCCGATGGTGAGCCGGCCCTCGATGACGTCGCGGCCGCCGAAGAAGACGACGGCGGCGATCGACAGCGTGGGCAGGTAGAAGAGCGCCGGCAGGTGCTGGGCCTCGACGCCCGCCTGCTGCACGACGATGTTTCGGACCGACGCCGCCTTGGCGCCGAACCGTCCGCGCACGTCGTCCTCGCGCCCGAAGGCCTGCACCATCTCGATGCCGACGACCGCCTCATCGGCGGCCTCGGTGACGTCGCCCTTGGCCGCCTGGACACGCCGCGAGATCGGCATGACGAGGTGTGCGAACCGCCAGGCGACGAAGCCGATCAGCGGCGTCGCCACGGCCGAATACAGCGTGAGGCGCGGGTTCACGAGCGCGAGCACGATCACGCCGCCCGTGATCATCATGGCGCTCTGGAATCCCTGCACCACGCCCCAGCCGATGAAGTAGCGGATCGGGAAGAGGTCGTTCGTCGCTCGCGAGACCACCTGGCCCGTCGGGTGCAGGTCGTAGAACGCGCGCGGGAAGCCCAGGTAGCCCTCGTACAGCATCTGCCGGAGCCGGGCCTCGAGGCGCACGCCGACCCGCGCGGTGGCGAAGCGTCGTGTGAAGTTGATCCAGAACCGCGCCAGGGAGAGCCCGAGCAGGGCGAGCACGTACGGCCAGAGCGCCCCGACGTGCTTGGGGACGATCGCGTTGTCGATGGCCCGCTGGAGCAGGACCGAGACGCTGAGCGTGAGCGTCGTGTAGGCGAGCGCGCACACCAGCCCCAGCACCACGAGGCGGCGCTCGCCCCACCACAGGTGGGACAGCCGGCGGACGGTCGGGCGCAGGGGATAGTCGTCGGGGTCGAACGGGTTCATCGGGAGGCTCCGCCGGGAGGGACGGAGTCCGAGGGGGGACCAGCTCGACTTCCCGGGGCGGTGAGCCTCCAGACTAGCCGACCTCCCTCAGCCGAACGGCAGCCCCGCCCGGTCAGCGCTCCGGCTTCTCATCGTGGTTTCCGACCGCGGCCGTCAGGAGCAGCCCGCCGTCGGCGACCGGCGGTGCCCCGGTGACGTAGCTCGCTCCGGGAGAGGCGAGAAACGCGGCCACTGCGGCGATCTCCCATGCGTCGCCCGACCGGCCAATCGGAATGCCCGGGCGCCGAACCCGGCTTGGGTCGACGTCCTCGTTGCCTGTCATCGGCGTACGATCTCGCCCGGCGCGACCGAGTTGACGTGATCCTGTGCTCTGCGAGCTCGAGCGCCGTCACCTTGGTCAGCGGCGTCCGGCGGCGCAGTCAGTCGAGCCGGCGCGTCTCCGCCCGACGACCTCGTTTCGAGACCTCCCGCGCTGGCCGCCGGATTCGCGCGCGGCCCTCGCGGGAA
>Ga0075424_100005945_pt1 | contig 11713 bp, 7 predicted proteins | sample SoiMethybrSBSTD3_FD_75301 | JGI IMG/M metagenome (GOLD analysis project Ga0075424, IMG submission 75301) | Bulk soil microbial communities from a Populus tree surrounding site in Tennessee, USA - Soil MetaG P. TD hybrid SBSTD3 | ecosystem: Environmental > Terrestrial > Soil > Tree plantation... | reverse complement strand
CCAGCCACGACCACGACGTCTCCCGCCTGGATCACAGTGTCTGCCGTTGCATCGATAATTTTGCCGTCGCGGCGAATCCGCTGAATGAAGACCCGATGCTCAGGCAGCAGCCCCTCCGCTTCCTGTGCTGTCTTGCCGACGACCGGGCCCCCGACCCGGACCTGGAAGGCACGCGCCTCGAATTGGTGCCAGGCTGTCCCGGGACCGCCCAGTTGCTTCTTGCCCCCATGCGCCTCTTCGTAGCGTTTGCACGCCTTCTCGAGGTCTATTCCAAGCAGAGCCGGGCCGAACAGCGCCAGAACGATGGCCGACCCGACAGTGCCAAAAATGTAAGTGACGGCGTAGGCAACCGGCATCGCATCCAGGAGCCTCTTGGTTTCTTCCGGCGACAGACCCAGGCGGTTGATGGCGTCGGTCGCGAGACCCATTGACGCCGAGATCGTCTGCGAGCCCGCATAGAGGCCCACAGCGGAACCGACGTCATAGCCGGCCATCTTGGCTGCGATAAAGGGTGCCGCCAAACAGAACACGCATGTCACTGCAGCGAACAACGCTTGCGGAATTCCATCCTTCGCGATGCCACGCACGAATTGCGGTCCCACTCCGTAGCCGATGGCAAACAGGAACATGATGAAGAAGAATGGTTTGAGCGGGCCCGAAATCGTGATCCCAATCTGGCCGATGATGACCGCCGCGATCAGCGTGGCGGTTACAGCCCCAAGCCCAAGACCTTTGTAGGTGAAGGCGCCAAAGTAGTAGCCGAGCGCCAAGGACAGGAAGACTGCGATTTCCGGATAGCTGCGGAGCGTTTGGAAGAACCATTCGATCATGACACTCACCCGTTTGCACATACAGGACGAGGCGTGTGCCCCGCCGATAGTCACTTCGCTGCAAACTATGCGGCTCGCTTTACGGTCGCGCCGGTGGGCTTCGCCAGAAGGTCGGCCTGCACGAGCTTCAGCCCCTCGGCGGCGTCGTAACCGTGGATCTCCTTCACATCGAGCTTGCGCATGAAGTCGATCGTCTCACGCGTGATCACCTGGCCGGGGACCATGATCGGGAAGCCCGGCGGATACGGGATGACGAAGTTGGCGGAGACGAGATCAGGTCCCTCTTTCAATCGACGGTCGATTTCCGGATCGGCGAGCCGGATATACTCGCAATGGGCAGCATCGTAGGCTGCGTAGAAGCCGGCACGGATATCGCCTTCGTTGGTCCGCTTGCCGGCGTCCTTCCGGAACACATCGTGGAAATGCGAGAAGTTCGGCAGGTCGGGCACGTCGGTCATCAGGCTCTTCACCCGTGCATCGAATGCCTGCCTGACATTCGAACCGCCTTGAGCCAGACGCCGCTCGATTTCAGTGCTGATTTCCACCAGGACACGGATCAGGTGGGCGACATCGCTGCGGGTATTGTTGATGTTCGATTGTAGAAGGATGGAGTTTCGCGACGTCTTGTTGAGCTGAATGTTGTAGCGGCTCGCCAGCAGTCCCTTGAACTGTGTCCCATCGAACCCGGCGGTCCCGCAAACGAGCGTGATACGCGTCGGGTCGAGGCAGAACTCATCATCTTGCATGCTGCGTCGTGCCAGCGCCCAGTTTGTCCTGGGGGCGAGGTAGTCAATGAAGCCGCTCTCGCGGTACTGTGCTGGCACCATCTTGTCGGCGCCAAGTATGTGGAAATATTTGGAGATCAGCGGGTGCGCAGCGACGGCCTGCCGTATGGCCAATGCCACCTCGATGGCATTGTGTACGAGGCCGTATCCCTCCAGCTCCATCTGCCGGCGCGCCACGTCCAGGCTGGCAATCAGCTGCTGGTTCGGACTGGTGGACGCATGAGTAAACACCGCCTCGTGGAATTGTGCCTCAACGCTGTGGAACTCGACGTCCTTCACGAACAGCATCGAGCCCTGCCGTAGCGCAGACATCGACTTGTGCGTGGAGTTCGTCTGATAGACTCGCAGCTTGACCTTGCGAGGATCCGGAATCAGTCGCGCGTTCAACAGCACATCGATCGTGGGGTCCGTGCCGAGCTCGGCCTGTTGCTTTTCATATGTGGCGACGGATTTTGGATCATGCAGCCAGGCTTCGATGTCGTTGGCGGCCCCCATCGCGGTGCGGGGCCGCAGGAACGGCGAAAACCGGGCAAACCCGAACCAGGCCTCGTCCCACAGGAAGATCAGATCCGGCTTGATCGCCAGACATTCTTCCATCACCCGGCGCGTGTTGTAGATGTGACCGTCGAATGTGCAATTCGTCAGGTCCACCATCTTGGCGCGGTTGAGCCTGCCATCCGCTTTCAGGTCCAATAGCGCCTGCTTGATCGTGCGTAGTGGCACAGCCCCGTACATCGAATATTCCGTCATCGGGAATGCTTCGACGTAGAGCGGCTGAGCACCCGCCAGCACCATTCCATAGTGGTGGGACTTGTGGCAGTTGCGATCGACGATCGCGATGTCGCCGGGCGCCAGCAATGCCTGCACAGCCATCTTGTTCGACGTGGACGTACCATTGGTGACGAAAAAGACGTGATCCGCCCCAAAGGCGCGGGCCGCCATGTCTTGCGCTTTCTTGATGTTTCCCGTCGGCTCGAGCAGACTGTCGAGGCCCCCGGTGGTCGCGCTGCTCTCCGCCAGAAACAGTGTCGGGCCGTAGAATTCGCCCATGTCGCGGATCCAATCCGACTTGAAGATCGATTTGCCCCTTGCAATCGGAAGAGCATGAAAGGTCCCAATCGGACGCTGCGCATATTTCTTCAGGTTGTCGAAGAAAGGAGTTTCATAGCGAGCTTGTACGCCTTCGAGGATCGCAAGGTGCAATTCTAGAAGCTCTTCAACCGCATAGAAGATGCGATGAACTGCGTTTGCTTTTGGATCACCGGCGATATCTTCGACGCGACCGTTAGTGACCAGATAGAGATCAAGCTCCGGGCGCACCCGCTTCAGAACCTGTGCCAAGTGCAATGCTGAAGCTTCCGCGCTTTCATGCTGATCAACGGCAGCAGCCAATGTCCGCAAAATCGGCGCATCATGCCGTGACCGGAACGCGAAGCCTTCATGAACAACAACAGCGGCAAGATCGGGGTTTAGTATCGTGGCGCAGAACGCGTCCTCGAAACTGCCGGCGAAGACCGGCTCATAAATGAAAGGATCCAGTGGCCTCCGGAGGCGACGCCACTCTGCAGCAAGAGCCGGCCAGCGCGCGGCCGGCGCCCCGGTGACAATCAAGACCTCGAAATAAGGTCGATGAGCATCCGAACGTCCCAAGGTGGGCGGCAGTACATCCGCTGGCGCCGCCTCGTCGCTCTCGTTTGCATCCCAATCGCCGGCGTTCTGCCGAAACGATCGGGTGAGGATGGCGCGAGTAATACGACGAGCAAGGGAGGCGGTCGCATGCGCGTCATTCTCTGCAATGCAGTCGCGCAGGGCGGTGATCAGTTGAGGTCCGGGATAAGCGTGAAACTCTTCCGTGGCTGTCATCTCGGCAAGTGTGGCTTCAACCTTGGTCCGGTCGCCTGAGCCCTTGGACCACGCTTCGGCTCCTTCCACGAGATCTCGCCATTGGTCGCCCCGTGCCCCAGGACCAGCAAAGAATCGATCGATCTGAATTCGATGGCGGCTGGGTGCGCTGGGCATTTGCATATCCTCCTCGGCTGAAAGTGTTCTTCCGAACATTTTTGTTATTTTTATCAGACGAGCGCGGAACTTAGGACTGATACAAAAGGAAGATAACTATATACACAGGGTCAAACGTCGATACTTTGGTTCAGACGCGGTCGAATATCTGTCGCGGTGTATTGCTACTGTTGACCGATGGTCTCAGTCATTTGTCTGTTGCGATCATCCCAGGATGGCGCGCGAGGCGAGTTTCATGACTCATGGTTGTTTGAGCATCCTGCTCCCCATCGCCAAGCTGGGTCATCAACCTGTGTCCGGGGCAGCCCGCATCGACGTCGGACTCACCGCGCTGAGCTTATCAACGCATGAAGCTGACATCGCAGTGCGGCTCTGGCCGATCGGACTAGCTATTCGCCTCTCTAAGATGACGCGACACTGAGGTCTATGGCCGCCCGTCGACTTCGCGCTGACGGCAGCGGGCCGAATTGGGCCCCTCGACGCGGCTCAAGAGACGGAGCAGGATACAGCGGTGTCCGGCCCAGAGAGCCCGGGGGGAGTCGCCAGCTATGGCCATCAATATCAAGGTGAATGGCGCAACGCATAGTGTGCCGGCCGAGCCGGATACGCCGCTGCTCTACGTGCTGCGCAATGATCTAGGGCTCAACGCCGCCAAGTTCGGCTGCGGGCTCGCCCAATGCGGCGCCTGCACGGTGCTGATCGATGGCAAACCGGTGCGCTCCTGCGTGACGTCGATCGACACGCTCGGCCAATCCGAGATCACCACGGTTGAGGGCCTCGGCACGCTCGAGCGCCCTCATCCGCTGCAGGCGGCGTTCATGGCGGAACAGGCAGCGCAGTGTGGTTACTGCATTGCCGGAGTGATCATGGCGGCCAAGGCGCTGCTCGACCGCAATCCGCAGCCGAGCGAGGCGGAGGTGCGGCAGGGGCTTGCCGAGAATCTGTGCCGCTGCGGCACGCACAACCGCATTGTCCGCGCGGTCTTGCGGGCGGCACAAATGGGCGGGAGGATCTGATGAACGCGATCTCACGGCGCGACTTCGCCGCCGGGCTCGGCGGCATCACCCTCGCCTTCACGTTGGCTCCGCGTCCCGCGTTCGCGCAGCAGCCCGCTGCGCAGCAGCCCGCGAGGCTCCCCGGCAGCCTCGATAACAACCGCCTGCTCGACGCCTGGATTCGCATCGGTGCCGACGGCAACGCCACTGTCTGTACTGGCAAGGTCGAACTCGGGCAGGGCATCGTGACGGCGTTGGCGCAGATCGCGGCGGAGGAACTCGACCTGCCGCTTGACCGGGTGCAGATGATTTCTGGTGACACCGAGAGGACGCCGAACGAGGGCGTGACCGCGGGCAGCCAGTCGACCGAGAACAGCGGCACGGCGTTGCGGTTTGCCGGCGCGCAAGTCAGGGCAATCCTTCTCGAGCTTGCCGCAAAACGCCTTGGCGCCGATGCCGTCTCGCTCAGCGTCGCAGACGGGGTCATCGCCGCGCCGGACGGGCGCAAGCTCAGCTATGCGGAGCTTGCTGCTGCGGCCGATCTGCATCGCGAGGCAACGGCGCAAGTGCGACCAAAGCCGGCGTCTCGACACCGGATCGTCGGCAAGTCGATCGCGCGTCGCGACATACCGGCAAAGGTCGTGGGCGGCGTCGCCTTTGTGCAGGATTTGCGGCTGCCCGGAATGCTCCACGGCCGGGTGGTGCGGCCACCGGGCTATGGAGCGAAGCTCGAAGGATTCGACCTGGCACGGATCAAGGCAGTCCGTGACGGCACCTTGGTCGGTTGGATCGCTGAGCGCGAGATGCTGCAGAGCCGGATCGCGCGGCCGCTGGGCGATGGAACGAAGTCCGAAGAATTCGACCAAGCGCGGCTCAAGGCCTTGCTGCCGGGCGTGGTGGCGGTGGTGCGCGACGGCAGCTTCCTCGGCGTGATTGCCGAGCGCGAGGAGCAGGCGATCAAGGCGAGCCTGGTGCTGGCGGAGAGCGCGCGATGGAAGGCGGGGCCGCCGCTTCCGGATCAGGTACATATCTATGATCACCTGCTGGCGCTTCCGACCGAGGACAAGGTCGTGAACGAGAAGCAGGCGGCGCTTCCTGAAGGCGTGAAAGTCATCGAGGCCACCTACCGCAAGCCTTACATGGCGCATGCGGCGATCGGGCCGTCTTGCGCGGTCGCGCAGTTGAGCGATGGCAAGATGACGGTTTGGACGCACAGCCAGGGTGTCTTCCCGCTGCGCGGCAATCTTGCCATGGGGCTGAAAATGCGCCCGGAGAGCATCCGCTGTATCCATGCCGAAGGTTCGGGCTGTTACGGCCACAATGCGGCGGATGACGTAGCGCTCGATGCCGCGCTGCTGGCGCGGGCCGCGGCCGGTCGGCCGGTGCGAGTGCAGTGGATGCGAGCCGACGAGTTTTTGTGGGAGCCGTTCGGGCCCGCCATGGTGATGAAGGCGCGGGCGGCGCTGTCGCCGGACGGCCGTATCGCCGATTGGAATTACGACGTGTGGAGTAACACCCATTCGACGCGGCCAAGCGAACCGGGCGGCAACAATCTGCTCGCGAGCTGGTATCTCGCCGAGCCACAGCGTCCCTCCCCGCCCCGCATGCAACCGCAGCCCAACGGCGGCGGCGATCGCAATGCGGTGCCGCTCTATGATTTCCCGCGCCAGCGCATCACCAATCATCTTATCAGGGAGATGCCGCTGCGCGTGTCGGCGCTGCGCACGCTCGGCGCCTATGCCAACGTGTTCGCGATGGAATCCTTCATGGACGAGCTGGCGCTCCTCGCCAATGCCGATCCCGTCGCGTTCCGCCTGGCGCATATGAAGGATGCCCGCGCGCGCGCTGTGATCGAGGCGGTGGCAAAGAAGGCGGGTTGGAAGCCGGGTGAGCGCGGCGATGGCCGCAAAGGGCGCGGCATCGGCTTTGCCAAATACAAGAACCTGGCGACCTATGTGGCGGTGATCGCGGATGTTGAAGTCGACCGCGCGAGCGGACGCATCGCGGTGCCGCACGTCTATGCTGCGGTCGATGCCGGCCAGATCGTCAATCCAGATGGACTCGAGAACCAGATTGAAGGCGGCATCGTCCAGTCCATGAGCTGGACGCTGAAGGAGGAAGTCAAATTCGACCGGAGCGAGATCAGTTCGCGTGACTGGGCCACCTATCCGATACTCACCATGCCGGAGGCTCCCTCAGTCGAAATCGAGTTGATCGATCGGCCGGAGGAGAGGTCGCTCGGCGCCGGAGAGGCCTCACAGGGTCCAGCCGCCGCCGCGATCGCCAATGCCTTCGCGGCCGCGACCGGAAAGCGCCTGCGCGAGCTGCCGCTGACGCCGGCACGCGTGAAGGCGGTTTTAGGATAGCAAGGACTCAGCCGATCTCGCGCGCACGAAACCGTCAATATCTGAATGTGCAAGCTTCCTCGGCCGCGAAAATCGCTCTCGCGACCGAGGAATAGATCATCATCTTGTAAGCGCGGCGTGCGCTCACCACCAACTGGGTTTCTTTTCCGGCGGATAGACCGGCACTGCCGGAACGAAGCCGTTTCGGTTCGGCATTTCGACCTTCGGCAGAGTCTTGGCGTCCATGACCTCGTCTTCCTTGATGATGCCGTTCCGATAGAGCAGGAAGGCAGTCACCGCGTAGACTTCGTCATGGGTGAGCGACCCCGGCTTAGGAACTGGCATCGCGCGGTTGATATAGTCCCACGCGATCGTCGCATATGGGTAGTAGGCGACACTGTCCCTGTGCTCAGGTTTGAACGGGCCGCGGAAAGGCGCACCAGGCTTGCCCAGCACCAGACGCCGCAGCACCCCGCTTTCTCCATTTTTCCCGTGGCACACCTCGCAGCGTTCTGCGTAGACCACCGCGCCTTGTTTGGCGCTTCCGCTCCCTCCAGGAAGCTCCTGTCCATCCGGGCCGATCATGAAGTCAAAGCTCTTGATCTCTTCCTGGCTCAGCGGCGTACCCACATTGTAGCGCGGCGACTGCGCCAGCCCCGTCGCAGGGGCTGCCAGGATCATCACTGATGCGAGCAAACTAAGAGTACATCGCATTGTGAACGCTCCCATCGCTGGCCACCTTCCAGGGCTGGATCATGTTGGTATGGATGGCGCGGGCAGGTTTTTGCATATCCGCTTCACTGATGCCCCAGTTCTTGTACAGCTCCGCTCGCGTGGGCTGAACTTCGCCCTTTTCATCCGTGCAACGCGACATGAGCGTCGCTTCTTCGCCATCCCAGGCCCAGTCAAACGTGAACCGGGTGTGCGCCTTCGAATGCACAGGCGTCTGCAGCTTTGCTTCCTTCCAGCTCTTGCCGCCGTCGGTGGAGACGTCGACCTTGGAAATCACGCCGCCACCCGACCAGGCCAAGCCAGTGATCTGGACGTAGCCCTTGCGCGGAATGCCCAGTCCGGCTGACGGCCGCGTAATCACGGATTTCGGCCCCATCTCAAAATGGTACCAGCGCGACTTGCCGTCCAGATCGCCTCTGGGGATGGAATGATTCATGGCCTCATTCCACGCGTGGTAGGGCTGGTCCGTCAGCTTGATATGTTTCAGGTACTTCACGTTGAACGGCGCTTCCCAGCCGGGCACGAACAGCCGGATCGGGTAACCCTGCTCAACGCGCAGTGGCTCGCCATTCTGGCCATAGGCCACGAAACAGTCGTCCAGGGCCTTTGCCAACGGAAGAGTATGAGTAAACTTGCCGGGGTCTGCTCCTTCTGAGACCAGCCAGCTGGCCTCTTTTTTCAGGCCACACTCGTTCAACAACACGGACAGCGGCACGCCGGTCCATTCGCTGCAGCTGCTCATTCCGTGGATGTACTGGACCGGCGGCCCCATGTTCTGATTGCCCTGATGATGGATCAGGGGCGAGCTGTTGGCATGGCACTCGAGGAAGTGAACGCGGGACACGGACGGCAGCCGCTTGAGATCGTCCATGCTGAAACTCAAGGGACGATCCACCAGGCCATGAATCGTGAGACGATGTGTTTGCGCATCGATCTCGGGGAAGTGGGAGGAATGTTGCTGCACGAAGTGCAGCTGAGCGGGTGTGATGATTCCCCCGTAATCCTGGAACGGAGTGTAGAACGTGATGTGATCAACGCTCATTCTCACTCCGCGGCGCGGAGGGATGCCTCGGCGCAGATGCTCACCTGAGGCGTGAGCGGCGTGGGCATCTTTGGCGTGTACTTCGGGCTTGGCTGTCTGGCCTCTCGCCCATTCCGTGCCAGCACCAGCGCCTACAGCCACGCCAGCCAGCGTACCACCAGCGTGCTTCAGGAACCGTCTGCGGCTAGATTCATTGGAATCCATGAACGCCTCCCTGATGCCGAATTTTCAATTTTGAGATTTGCTTCGGCTCGAATGTATTCGCCGACTAACTTTGTAGTCTCCAGTGAAATAGGCAGCATGTCAACCAGAGGCAGCATCGACGCAGTGCAACAATCGACACTTGGCGGCGCGATCCGCTCCACCAGATCACGACACGGTCGATGAAGGCTTCTCGCTGGAGTACAAAGACTTCGAAAGCAGCGGGCGTACGAGATTTTGATCCGATCAATCGGATCCAAGTCTAACTTTTTGTTTGAGAATGATCTTTTCCGAAAATTGGCCTTCCACCCGGATCAACCCGGGGAAAGGCCTTTTCGGCATTATGATCCGGCAACACCATGATTCTGGTGTTGCTTCTCGATTTTTGACGTTCCCAATCGGAACAATCACTTTGCCGATCAGAGCGCGGATATGTAACGCGCCATCGCCTCTCGGTCGGCGGGCGAAATCGCCTCCATGATCTTCACCATGTCGGCATTGTTGGTCCGCTTGCCGGCGGCAAAGCGGTTCATCGCCTCGAGCAGATAGTCGTAGGTCTGGCCGGCCAGCCGCGGCCCCGTCAGCCCGCCCATGAGGTCCTGCTGATGGCAAATCTGGCAGACAGCAAGTGCAGTGGGCGGCGACGCAGAGACTATTTTAGTAGCACGCGCCGGCCAGCTCTTCTTTGCGAAATAAGCCGCGGTGGGCGCCAGCTCTGCCTGCGAAAGGGCCGTCGCCATCCAGGTCATGACGTCGTTGTCACGAGCCTTACTCTGGAACTCAGTCAGCTGTTTAAGGAGGTAATTCTCCTGCAGCCCCCAGATGACTGGAGTGACAATAGTTCTCGGTACCCCCTCGGTGCCGTGGCAAGTGCCGCATACCAAGAGCTTGGCGCCGAGAATGGCCTCGGCCTCAGCGGTATTTCCCAGGGTGGCCACCGGCGGCCTTTCAGGAACATGTCCCGCAGGGGGTGCGGCCCTCTCCTGGGCATTTGCCGGCGCGGCCAGCGCGGCGAGAACAACCAGGACGCCGAAGACAGTCGGAAGATGATTATTGCTCATGATCACCCTGCCATTGTTTGAGGGTACGCAGTCCCATGACGCGACCAAGCCGTCGCAACCACCTAAAACATGCCGCAGTCAGGCTTGTGGCGCAAGATGAAACAGTTGGATAGAAATTAGACACAGCGGTGCGCGCCGACCCTCCTTGCGCGCGTGGAGGACGAGCCTCCTACTTGCCGGCCCCGCTCGCCTGGAGAACTGCGTCCCAACCCGCCGTGTCCTTCTTGATTCGTTGCTCGAACTCTTCCGGATTGCCCCCCAGTACTTCCATTCCCTGCAGGCGAAGCTGGCGCGCAACATCCTCGGTCTTCAGAGCCTCGTTAATGATCTTACTCAAGGTCTCCACGATCGGGCGCGGCGTTCCTGCCGGCACGAGCATCCCGATCCAGATGCTGGCGTGCACGCCGGGCAAGCCGGCTTCGTCGATGGTCGGCGTATCTGGCAGCAGCGCCGACCGCGCCGGTTGCGCAATCGCCAAAGCGGTCAGCTTGCCCGTCTCGATCAGCTGAACCACATTGGAGACCGACGCGAACGCGGCCGAAATGCGTCCGGTCATCAAGTCGGTCGTCGCTTGCACTGTGCTTGGATACGGCACGATCGCCAGGTCGGTGCCGGCCCGCTGGTTGAACAGCTGAGCCACGAGATAACCCGTGGTTCCTACGCCGCTGCCGCCTAACGTCAACTCCCGCGGCTCGCGCTTGGCTCTGGCAATGAAGTCCTGCACCGTTTTGACGCCAAGCCCGGGATATGCGGCAAGCACAAATGGCACGTTGGAGATCAATGCAACCGGGGTCAGGTCGGTGCCGAAATCAAAGCCCGCCGTGGCACTACGAATAGTGCTCGAGGACGTCGCGACGAACAGCGTATAGCCGTCCTTGGGTGAGCGGACGACGTACTGCGCGGCGACATTGCTGCCGGCGCCCGGCCGGACCTCGACAACAAACGGCTTGCCCAGCGAGGCTTCGAGCTTCTGCGCGACAAGGCGGGCGACGATATCGGAGACCGACCCGGCCGCAAAGCCGACCACGATGCGTACTGGCTTGGTCGGATAGTCCTGCGCGGCCACCGGCATGAACGCGAGGATCATCCAGGCGACGCATCCGAAAACGTATCGTTTCATCCGTTCCTCCCTTTCGACGAGAGTTGGCTGATCAACTTTATGGACTATGATCTTGGTTACCCAAACTCACGACCAGCTGCGAGGTCGTCGCACCGGAGGATCGGACATGGACCGACGGAGAGGCAGACTTCGCATGCAGAAAGAAGGCAAGCGCGTCGATGTCCGACTATCACCCGTTCGTTCCGCCATTGGGAAAAGCCCGCTATTTTGGGCTGACGCATAGTCAGGTCCTCGATTCGCTGCCGCCCCACCGCCTGGAGGGGTGGAAGGCTCGGCTCGATTCGCTGCACGCCGGACCATTTCGCGGAATCACAACCGACGGCCATGTCGTGCCAGGCCTGTTTGCGCTGCGAGACGAGGGGGCGCCGACGGCGGGCATTCTGGCGGCGGTCGCAACCTTGTTCGGCCGGCTAACGCCGGAGCAATTGCACGCCGTCAAGCATCCCATAGGCTCAAGCGCACAGCGCCAATGGGTGAACGAGGTTCCGCGCTATGAGAGGCATGGCATCTGGCTGGACGTGGTGACGCCGGCCGTCCGTGACGCCGCTATGGGCGTACTACGCGCAAGCCTCAGCGCCGTGGG
>Ga0075424_100005943_pt1 | contig 11716 bp, 9 predicted proteins | sample SoiMethybrSBSTD3_FD_75301 | JGI IMG/M metagenome (GOLD analysis project Ga0075424, IMG submission 75301) | Bulk soil microbial communities from a Populus tree surrounding site in Tennessee, USA - Soil MetaG P. TD hybrid SBSTD3 | ecosystem: Environmental > Terrestrial > Soil > Tree plantation... | reverse complement strand
TCCTCTACTTCGGGCTCTACGTGGTCCTCACGCAGATGCTGACGACCCTCTTCTTCGTTCCCGGCGTCGACCTGCCCGACGTCGCCATGCTGCCGCCGCTCTCGACGGCTGTGACATGGGTCGCGAAGCACGTTTTCGGAGTGACCAGCGAGCTCGTTATCAGGGGCAGCGGCAGCGGAGACAAGACCTATGACTGGGTCCTGGTCTTCTGTCTCCTGGTCCTCGCGGCCGCGGGAACGATCGTGTGGTCGGTCCTCGATCGCCGGCGGCCGAGCTACGTGCTCCTGCACGGCTGGTTCCGGGTGTTCCTGCGCTTCGCGGTGGGATCTACTTTGCTCAGCTACGGCGTCATCAAGGTCGTTCCGCTGCAGATGCCGTACCCGTCGCTCATCCGCCTCGTCGAGCCGTACGGCGACCTCTCGCCGATGGGAGTTCTCTGGGCCTCGCTCGGAGCGTCGCCGGCGTACCAGGCCTTCACCGGCTGCGCTGAGACGCTGGCCGGGATCCTCCTTCTGCTCCCGCGGACCACGCTTCTCGGGGCGCTGATCGCGCTCGCCGACGCGATCCAGGTGTTCGCGCTCAACATGACGTACGACGTGCCCGTCAAGCTCTTCTCCTTTCACCTGATCCTCATGGCCGTCTTCCTGATCGCGCCGGACGGCCGCCGACTCGTCGACTTCTTCATGCTCGACCGGACCGCCGGTCCTTCCACGCAGCCGCCGCCTTTCCGGTCGAAGCGCGCCAACCGCGCCGCCCTGATCGTCCAGGCCGTCTTTACGCTCTATCTCCTCGGCGCCAACTTCTACAGCGCGCGCCAGAACTGGTTCGAATACGGCGGCGGTGCTCCCCGCTCGCCCCTCTATGGAATCTGGGACGTCGAGGAGATGGCGAGCGACGGGGCCTCGCGGCCTCCGCTCTTGAGCGACGCCGAACGCTGGCGGCGCGTGATCTTCCCGTCGCTGCAGGCCGTAGCGTTTCAGCGCATGGACGACTCATTCGACCGCTTCTGGGCGGCCATCGACTCCGCCTCGCGCAAGATCGACCTCACGAAGGGCGAGGACAAGAAGTGGAAGGCCACGATCACCTACGAACGGCCGGCTCCGGAGCGTCTCGTGCTCGAAGGAGAGATGGACGGCCACAGGTATCGAATGCAGCTCCGACTGACGGACCACACCAAGCGCCTGCTGGTCAGCCGCGGTTTTCACTGGGTCCAGGAGTACCCGTTCAACCGCTGAGCGGATCCCCCTTCCGCTCGTGCTCGGAGCTCCGCTCGATCTTGCGGGGCTCGCTCCCCGTGACGTCGATGAACACGTCCGCGACGTAGGGAAGCGCATCGCGGATCTTTCGGTCGAGCGCGTCCATCGCTCGGCCGAGCTCCCCGATGTCCAGCGACGGCGCCGGAATCGCCCTGGCGACGACGATGGCCTCCTCCGGTCCCGAGTACATCGCGCGGAGCAACAGGACCTGCTCGATCGCCGGGTCCTCGTCGAAGATCGCCCGGAGCCGTTCGAGATGCGCGACGGGAATGGACCTCCCGACGAGGAAATCCGCGAACGGACGCGCGAGCGCGAACGCGGTCACCGCGAGGAGCACGCCGATGAGAAGCGACGCGATGGAATCCGGGACGCTCGTGCCCAGAATCCGGCTCAGCGCGAGACCTCCCGCGGCGAGCAACAGGCCGGTGAGCGCCGCGCTGTCCTCGACGAGGACCGCTCGCACGACGGGATCGCTCGCGCGGGAGATGTAGCCCCACACCGAGAGCCCGTAGTCCTTCGCCTGGCTCCGCGCCTGTTTGAGTCCCTGCAACCACGACGTACCGTCGGCCACGAAAGAGACCCCGAGGACGATCCATGCCATGAGCGCGCCCTCGACCGGGTGGACCGTTTTCAGTCTCGAGACCGCGATCGCGATCGAGAGACAACCGCCGATGAGAAACGAACCGATCGCCGCCATGAAGGCCCAGAGAAAACGCTCGCGCGCGTGGCCCAGCGGATGCGCCTCGTCGGGAGGCTGGCGGGCGCGATACAGGCCGATCGCGAGGAAGACCTCGTTGACGCAGTCGGCCGCCGAGTGCGCCGCCTCGGCGATCAGACCGCTCGAGTGCGTCACGAGCCCGGCGATCAGCTTCGCGATGCCGATGACGATGTTGGCGATAAGAGCGATGACGACGGTGCGGCCGCTTTCGCCCTCCTCGGCTCGCCGCAGCGCGGTCGCGGAGCGAGGCGGAGGCAGGAGCATCGCCAGGCTCACCTTCCGCTTGCGGGGTCGTTCCTTCGCCAAGGGAGTCATAGTTTGCACCGTGACAGAGGCATATGCTCGCGCCGTCGGAAAGTCATCGCGACCCGGAGGTCGACCATGTGCCGTAACGTCCGCACTCTCGCCAACTTCGAGCCGCCGGCAACGCCGGCGGAGATCCGCGCATCTTCACTGCAGTTCGTCCGCAAGATTTCCGGCGCCAACAAGCCGTCGAGGGCGAACGAAGAGCTCTTTGCCCGGGCGGTGGACGAAGTGGCCGCGGCGGCCGAAAAGCTGATCCGCGGCTGGGTGACGAGCGCGCCTCCCAGGGACCGCGAAGTCGAGATCGCGAAGCACATCGAGCGGTCGCGGCTGCGGTTCGGGAAGGAGCCACGGCGGACGCCGATCGACCCGATCCGATAAGCCTGCCTTCTGAGGCCACGTCAGAAACCGCATCCATCCCTTCCGGATCTGTGTTCTAGAGGGGAATGTGGCGGGCGCTGTACGGAATCCTCGCCGCGCTCGTCATGACCGGCGTGGCCGGCGGTCAAGAGGTTCGACCGCCGACGTGTGAGTCCTGTCAGTCCCTGGAGGACGCGTGGTGGACGGGTCCGATGTTGGCTCCCTCGGCCGCGACATTGCCGCGCGGGCATTTCCTCCTTGAGCCCTACGTCTACGATGTGAGAGTGCAAGGCCGCTACGACGGCGACGGCAGCCGACGAAGCGCTCCTGACTCGAATGGCTTCGGCTCGCTCACGTACATCCTGTACGGGCTTGCGGACCGCGTAGGCATCGGAGTGATTCCTGTCGGGGGATACACGACGGTGAGAGGCAGCGCCAGCAGCTCCGGCGTCGGCATGGGCGACCTCACGCTCCAGGCTCAGTACCGGCTGACGTTGTTCCAGCCAGGCCGTCGCGTCCCAACGATCTCGGTCACCGTGCAGGAGACGTTCCCGACGGGGAAGTACGACCGGCTCGGCGACCGGCCGAGCGACGGTTTCGGAAGCGGCTCCTACATAACGACGCTGGCGCTGTATTGCCAAACGTATTTCTGGCTGAAGAACGACCGCATTCTGCGCACTCGCTTCAACGTGTCGCGGTCGTTTGCCAGCAGCGTGACGGTGAGGGACGTCAGCGTGTACGGGACGGAGGAAGGATTCCGCGGCCAGGCCAAGCCCGGCGGATCGTGGTTCCTCAACGCGTCTTGGGAATACAGCCTGACGCGGAGCTGGGTCCTCGCGCTCGATGCCACGTATCGGCACGACAGCAGCACAAGCGTCGTCGGCCAAGTCGGTTCCGGACAGGATGCTCGCCCGATCCGGTTGGAATCGGGATCCAGCGAGGCTTTCGGCCTCGCTCCGGCGGTGGAATACAGCTGGAGCCCCAACATTGGTGTGCTCCTCGGCGTGCGCGTGATTCCGGCAGGCCGGAACACGGCTTTCACGATCACGCCGGCGGTGGCCGTCAACATCGTTCACTGATCCGACCGATACGCCCGGCCTCCTTTCTTTCCGATAGCATTCGCCCAGGTCCCGATGACGAACGAGACCCAGTTCCCGACACTCGGACTGCCGGATGTCTCGCCCGACCTCCCGCCGCCTGCGGAGATCGGCGAGTTCAAGATCCTCTCCGTCCTCGGGAAGGGCGGCATGGGCGTCGTCTACGAGGCGCAGCAGCGGGACCCGGAGCGTCGCGTCGCGCTCAAAGTGCTGCGCGGCGGCCGGCTGGCCGACGAGATGCAGCTGCGTCTCTTCCGGCGCGAGGCCCAGACGCTCGCCCGCCTGATCCATCCGAACATCGCCGCGCTCTACGAAGCCGGCCGAACCGACGACGGGCTGAGCTTCTTCACGATGGAGCTCGTCCGCGGCGAGCCGCTGGACAAGTACGTCCTCGAGCGGATGGGCGGCGAGCGCCCCTCCCCTGCCCAGCTGCGCGACCGGCTACGGCTCTTCGCCACGATCTGCCGGGCCGTCGCCCACGCTCACCAGCGCGGCGTGATCCATCGGGACATCAAGCCTTCGAACATCCTCGTCGTCGGCGACGAGAAGCCGGAGGGATCGTCGCCGTCGATCTCGCTCAGCGGTCCTCCGGTGCCGACCGTGAAAATCCTCGACTTCGGGCTCGCGCGAATCGCGGACACGGACGTGCAGGCGACGCAACTCACCCAGATGGGCGACATCCGCGGCACCCTCGCGTACATGAGCCCGGAGCAGGCTCGCGGCGATTCCCGCGAGATCGACCTGCGCAGCGACGTGTACTCGCTCGGCGTGACCCTGTACGAGACGATCACGGGACGCTTCCCCTACGACGTGAAGACGAGCTCGCTGATGGGCGTGCTCAAGATCATCATCGACGAACCGCCGAAACCGCTGCAGCAGACGTTCAAGGGAGGCTACAAGCTCGATCCCGACCTGTGGACGATCACCGCGAAGGCGCTCGAGAAGGATCCGGACCGGCGCTACTCCACGGCGGACGCGCTCGCCGAGGACATCGAGCGGTATCTCGCGAACCGGCCGATCCTCGCGCACCCACCGAGCACGGCGTATCAGGTCCGCAAGCTCGTCTCCCGCCATCGTTTCGGGTTCGCGACGGCGGCCGGGTTTCTCGTCCTGCTGGTCGCCGGCGCCGTCGTCCTCGCGATGCAGGCCGACAAGATCCGTCGCGAGCGTGACCGCGCGACGCAGGAGGCCGCCCGGGCGACGGCGATCAACCAGTTCTTGCAGAAGACCCTCGGCGCGGCGGACCCCTGGCAGCGCGGCTCGCGCGGCGTTTCCCTCGTCGACGCCCTGAAGCAGTCGGAGAAACAGGTCCACGGGTCGTTCAAGGGGCAGCCCCTCGTCGAGGCGGACGTGCTCGAGGCGATCGCCCGCACCTACCATGGCCTCGGAGAGTACGCCGACGCCGAACGGCTCCTGCGCTCGGCGCTGGCGACCCGAGTCGCCGCGGAGGGACGAGAGACCGACGGCGTCGCCGAAACCCTCAACACGCTCGGGAGTACCCTTCAAGTCCAGCGGAAGGCCGACGAGTCGGAGAAGCTGCTTCGTGAGGCCCTCGCGATCCGGCAGAAGCGGCACGGAAGGGAGAGCGCCGAAGTCGCCGCGACTCTCAACGAGCTCGCGCGGACACTCGTCAACAAGAGCGCCTATCCCGAAGCCGAGAAGCTCGCCAACGAGGGACTCCAGATTCGCGAGCGCATCTTCGGGCCGAACAGCAGCGAGGTCGCCGAGAGCCTGCGAACGCTCGGCAGTCTCTATACCGAGCAGGAGGAGTGGAAGCGCACGGTGGAGGTAGAGAATCGCCAGGTTGCGATCCTGCGCGGGCTGCACGACGATGGCCCGCTCCTCGCCTCGGCGCTGAACGACCTCGCGGTCGCGCAGACGCAGCTTGGGGACTTCGACGCTGCGGAGAAGACCTTCGCCGAGTCGATTCGGATTCTCACCTCGGTTCTCGGCGAAGACCATCCCGAGTACGCGAGCACCCTCGAGAATCTCGGCAACATCTGGTACCGGAAGGGCGAGTACGCGCGGACCGCGGAGAACCTGGAGAAGGTCCTCGCGATCCGGCGACGCGCGCTCGGCGACGATGCCGAGCCCGTGGCGCGCACCACGGCCAACCTGGGCAGCGTGTATGCGTCGTCCGGCAACGACGTGGCGTCTCTCCCGAAGTTCCAGAAAGCCCTCGAAGGACTGACGAAGTTCCTCGGTCCCGATCACCCCGACGTGGGCTCGGTGCTGATGAGCGAGGCGGGAGCGCTGATGCGCCTGGGCCGGCTGGACGAGGCCGAAGCCGCGGCGCGGCGCGGCATGGCGATCCGGCTCGCAAAGTTCCCCGAGTCGAGCATTCCGGTCGCGCTCGGGCGCACGCGCCTGGGGCAGATCCTGACGAAGAAGAAGCGCTACCCGGAGGCCGACGAGCTGCTGCGCCAGGCGGCGGACAGCCTGACGGCGGCGGGCGAGGGAGCGGCCACATTCCGGAAGAACGCGATCAAAGCCCGCATCGACCTCTACCAGGCCTGGGGGAAGACGGCCGAAGCCCGCGCGCAGGAGGCGCTTCTGGCCGACGCCGGCACGAGCGCAAAGAATTAGAGGACTGATTTCCGGATCAAAAGCGGGCGAGCTGCCCCGCATCTCGCATCGGCAGCCAGAAGTTGATGCCGTCGCTGCAGGCCCGAAACGTGCTCGACGGAACGTCGAAGGCGCCGATGAATTCGAGGCTCGCGGCGTTCCAGATGTACACCTTCGTGCCCTGAAAGTCGGTCACGAGGATGCGCTGCCCGTCGAAGGCCGCGGCCATGATGCTCTGGTCCGTCCCGGGTGTCGAGAGCGTCTGAATCACCGTACCCGTCGACGCTTGCACGACCTGCACCGCCCCCGGCGCGCCGTTGCTCGTCGGCACCCAGATGTTCGCTCCGTCAAAGACGGGAAAACGGGCCTGAATGGGAAAGTCGACGGTCTGGAGGACGGCTCCCGCGGAGTCGAGCTTGAGCAGAGACAGATTTGCGGTTGCCCACATGTTCGAACCGTCGAACACCAGCCCGGCAAGACCGAACGGACCGGCGACGTTCGTCACCTGCCAGGAGCCCGGTTGAACGATGGAGATCGAAGTATTGTTGCCACCGCTCCCGGCGTTGGTCACCCAGATGCGGTTGCCGTCGAACGCGATGTCCAGCGGGTTGATTCCGAGGTCGGCGACAGAGCTCAGAGCGCCGCCCGGCTGCGTCGGGTCGATGGCGTAGAGCTTTCCCGGATTGCTGCCGCCGACCACGAAGACGCGACCCATCGCCACCAGAAGGGAGCTTGCCCCGGTCGCACCGGTCCACGTGTCGAGGAGCTTTCCGTCGCTCGCCCGGACTCGCGAGACCGATCCGTCCGTGAGGTTGGCCGTCCAGATGTCGGCGCCGTCGGCCGCCGCCTGGAACGGTCCATTGCCGACGGTTGTCGCGGTCACCGCGGCGCTCGAGGCCGTCGTCCACCACTGGCCGAGCGCCGCACGACGTGAGGAGCGCGCCAGGCTCTGGTTGAGGCCCTTCGTGACGAAGACGGCCGCCTGTCCGCGCGTGACGGGATTGTCCGGGGAATAGGTCGTCGGCGAAGTCCCCGCGGTGATGCCGACGTAGTACATCTCGAGAACGTAGGGACAGATCGTCGGGGAGACGTCGGTGAACGGACCGCATTGATCCTGGACGAGGTGAATCGCAGCTCCCGCAGAAACCGTGGACAACGCGACCGTCAGCAGAATCGTAGCCCGGCGGATCTTGCGCATTTTGCCCTCGTATTCTTACAACTTGACGCAGACGTTCTTCGCTTCGGTGAAGAAATCGAGCGAGTCGAACCCGCCCTCGCGCCCGACGCCGCTCTCCTTCATTCCGCCAAAGGGAACACGAAGATCCCGCAGCAGCCACGTGTTGACCCACACCGTCCCGCTGTCGATCGCCGCGGCGACCCGATGGGCCTTCTGGAGGTCTCGGGTCCAGACGCTCGCCGAGAGCCCATAGCGCGTGCTGTTGGCGTAGGCGATCGCCTCCTCGGGAGAATCGAAAGGCGTGACGGTGACGACGGGCCCGAAGATCTCCTCCTGCATGACGCGCGTCCGGCAGTCGAGGCCCGTGATCACCGTCGGCTCGAGGAAATAACCGTCCCGGACGCGTTCGGGGAGATTCGTGGGACGCTTTCCGCCGACGAGGATGCGGCCCCCCTCCTCTTTCGCGAGCTCGACGTAGCCTTCGACCTTGCGAAGGTGCGGCTCGCTCACGAGGGCGCCCACCTCGGTCGACGCCTCCTGCGGATCTCCGATGCGAAGCTTCTTCGTCGCCGCCAGAAACCGGTCGAGAAACTCGTCGTAGATGGTTCTCTCGACGAACAGGCGGGATCCGCAGAGACAGATTTCGCCCTGGTTGGCGAAGCTCGACTGAATCGACGTGGGGATTGCCTGCTCGAGATCGGCGTCCGCGAACACGATGTTCGGGTTCTTCCCTCCGAGCTCCAGGGACACTTTCTTGAAAAGCGGTCCCGCGTGAGCCATCACGTCCGCGCCCGTTTTCGTTCCTCCGGTGAACGAGATGAGCGGGACCTTCGGATGCGACGTGAGGGCGCGGCCGGCGCTCCCTCCGGGGCCGTGCACGACGTTGACGACGCCGGGCGGAATGCCCGCCTCCAGAGTCAGCGCGGCGAGCCGGTCGGCCGTCAGCGGTGTGAGCTCCGAGGGCTTGGCAACACAGCAATTCCCCGCGGCGATGGCCGGAGCGATCTTCCAGGTCAGAAGGTACAGCGGCAGGTTCCAGGGCGAGATCAACCCGGCGACGCCGAGGGGCTGCCGGATCGTGTAGTTGAGCGCCCGATCGTCCGTGATGTGAGAGCGCGTTTCGGCGTGCAGGATCGCCGTCGCGAAGAAGCGGAAGTTCTGAATGGCCCGGGGCACGTCCATCCGGCGCGCGAGCGCGATCGGCTTCCCGTTGTCTTCCGACTCGAGCCGCGCCAGCTCGTCGAAGTTCTCCTCGATGAGCTCGGCCACCCGGATCAGGAGCCGGGAGCGTTCCTCGGCGGGGGTCCGGTGCCAGGCCTCGAAAGCGCGGGACGCCGCCGCGACCGCGGCATCGACGTCCTCGGGACCGCTTTCCGGGATTTCGGCGATGACCCGTCCCGTCGCGGGGTCGACGTCCGGAAGGTACCGTCCCGAGCAGGGCGGCCGGAATTGGCCGTCGATGAAATTGAGGATGCGTTTCACGGCACGGAAATCCTATCGCGCGACCGTGGCGCCTTTGTCATCCCGAGGGCCATGAGGCCCGAGGGATCCCGGACTGCCGCGCGACGGATGCCGTCGGCCCTTGGTCTGCCGGTCACAGGATCCCTCGCTCTCGCTCGGGATGACGGCGCAATTGAATCGCCTCGGGCCTCATGGTACGAAGTCGCTCAATGGAAAAAGAAAAGCCTCGGGGTCCTCTCTACTACGCGGACTACCTCCAGCTCGACCGTCTGCTGTCCAGTCAGCAGATGCAGAGCGCTCTCCATGGAAAACCCGCCCACGACGAGATGCTGTTCATCATCGTCCACCAGGCTTACGAGCTGTGGTTCAAACAGATCCTGTGGGAGCTCGATGCGGTGCTGGCGACGTTTCGAGGCGCTTCGGTCCCGGAGGAGGAGCTCGGGCAAGCGGTCCTGCGGTGCGGGCGGATCGTCGAGATCCAGCGCGTCCTGATACAACAGGTCGACGTTCTGGAGACGATGACCCCTCTGGACTTCCTCGATTTCAGGGACCAGCTGATCCCGGCCTCCGGCTTTCAGAGCGTTCAATTTCGCCTGATCGAGAACAAGCTCGGGATGCGGCGCGGAGACCGGCTTCAGATCAACGACGCCCCCTACACGTCGCGGTTCACTCAGCTGGACGCCGCGCGTGTCGTGGCGTCGGAGGAGGAGCCTTCTCTCTTCGATTTGATCCAAAGTTGGCTGGAGAGAACGCCTTTTCTCCACTTCGGCGATTTCGATTTCTGGCGGGAGTATCGGCGGGCGGTCGACGCCATGCTCGCGTCCGACCGCGCCTCGATCCGGAACAACCCGACCCTGACCGAAGGCGAGAAAGCCACGCAGCTCGCCGGAGTCGAAGCGACGGCACACCGATTCGCGGACCTGTTCGAAGAGAACGCCGGCGAGCCGGCGACGGGGCCAGGACGTCACTTTTCCCGCCGGGCGCTCCAGGCGGCGCTCCTGATCAATCTGTACAGGGACGAGCCCATTCTGCACTTGCCCTTCCGGTTGCTCGCGCTGCTGGCGGACATCGAACGGAATTTCACGACCTGGCGGCAGCGCCACGCCCAGATGGCGATGCGGATGATCGGCACCCGGATCGGCACCGGAGGCACATCGGGTCACGAGTATCTCGACCGGGCAGCCGAGCGCCACAGAGTCTTCGCGGACCTTTCGGCTCTCGCGAGTTTCTACATCCCCCGATCGGCGCTTCCCAAGCTTCCTCCCGACGTGAGAAGCCGGATGGGGTTCACGTTCCGCAGTCCGTGATCAGCGGAGAGATTCGGTCGCCGGAAGAATCGGCCGACGCTCCAACCACTTGAGCAGCCCGTCGAGGGACGGACAGAGCGATTGACCCCACTCCGTCAACCCGTATTCGACCCTGGGCGGCACCTCGGCGTGGACGATCCGGCGCACGACGCCGTCGCGCTCCATCTGCCGAAGCTGCTGGGCGAGCATCTTCTGGGAAATGCCGGGGATCGCGCGCTCGAGCTCCGAGAAGCGCCGGAGGCGCCCGCCGAAAAGCCGAAACAGAATCACGAGCTTCCACCGGCCCTCGAGCATTTCGATCGCCCGCGTGACGCCGTCCGCGGCTGACTCCGCCGTGTACTTCCGTGCCTTACTTTTCGGTGGGCCGCTCACTGTTTCGTGCGCTCTTGCCATCCGGGAAGCCTAATGCCAAATTCGGCTCGGCGCCTGGCACGAACGGGAGCCGACGATGCCGAACCTTCCCGAGCCACTGTTTCGGTACTTCACCGCCGCGAGCACCCACGACATCGGCGGGATGATCGCACTCTTCGTCACCGGAGCCGTCGTGCGCGACGAGGGTCGGGAGCATCGCGGCCTCCTTGCGATTCGCGAGTGGATGCGCGAGACGATCGAAAAGTACGACTACACCGTGGAGACGACGGCTTTCATCGAAGACGGCGGCCGGGCGATCGTCACCGGCCTCGTGTCGGGGAACTTTCCCGGCAGCCCGGTGAGCCTCCGGTACGTGTTTCTGCTCCAGGGCGGCAAGATCGCCCGCCTGGAAATCGGCTGATGTCCTGCAACCCTTTCTCCTCCCCGGATGCGACGTTGGCCGGCAAGCGAGCACTCGTGACCGGAGGCACCGAAGGCATCGGCAACGCGATCGTTCGGCGTCTCGTTGCGTCTGGAGCCCGCGTCGCGACCACGGCGCGCTCGAAGGCGCCCGACGACCGGACGCCCGAGCTCTTCGTCCAGGCCGACGTGAGTACGGTAGCCGGCGCGAACGCGGTCATCCGCGCGGTCCTCGAGCGCTACGGCGGCGTGGATATCGTCGTTCACAATGTCGGAGGCTCGTCGGCCCCGGGCGGTGGATTCGCGGTGCTCGCCGACGAGGAGTGGCGGCGCGAGCTCGACCTGAATCTTCTCGCCGCCGTGCGTCTGGACCGGGGCCTGCTGCCGTCGATGCTCGCTCAGGGCTCGGGAGTCGTCATCCACGTGACCTCGACCCAGCGCCGGCTCCCGCTGTACGACGCGACATTGGGTTACGCCGCGGCGAAGGCCGCGCTGGCAACGTACAGCAAGGGCCTGTCGAACGAGGTTGGCCCCAAAGGCATTCGCGTCATTGCGGTCGCCCCGGGATTCACGGAGACCGACGCGGCACGCCGGCTCATCCTTCGCCTCGCCGAAGAACGTGGCGTCGACGAGGTCACTGCGCGACAAGGCCTCATGGATTCTCTCGGCGGCATTCCGATCGGGCGCCCCAACCAACCCGA
>Ga0075424_100005942_pt1 | contig 11716 bp, 12 predicted proteins | sample SoiMethybrSBSTD3_FD_75301 | JGI IMG/M metagenome (GOLD analysis project Ga0075424, IMG submission 75301) | Bulk soil microbial communities from a Populus tree surrounding site in Tennessee, USA - Soil MetaG P. TD hybrid SBSTD3 | ecosystem: Environmental > Terrestrial > Soil > Tree plantation... | reverse complement strand
TCGGCCGCGCCGACCAGGTGCCCGACTACGTGCGGCGCGCCTTCACCCACCTGCGCTCGGGCCGGCCCGGTCCCGTGCTCCTGCTGATCCCGCGCGACCTCGGCGAATACGACGAGGCCGAGCATCCGTACGCGCCGGTGAAGGGCTGGCGCTCGGGGCCCGATCCCGACGACGTCAAGAGCGCCATCAAGGTGCTGCTGGCCGCGAAGAGTCCCCTGCTCCACGTCGGCGAAGGCGTGCTGTACGCGGACGCCACGGCCGAGCTGCTCCAGTTCGCCGAGGCAGCCCAGGTGCCGGTGATGACCACGCTCAAGGCCAAGGGGGCCTTCCCCGAGCACCACCCGCTGTCCGTCGGCGTGCGCGGCGCGATGACCGAGCACTACCTGCGCGGCTGCGATGTGCTGTTCTCGATCGGCTCGAGCCTCTTCCCGAACCGCTTCAGCCACGCGGTGCCGGACGCCGACAAGAAGACGATCGTGCAGTGCACGGTCGATCTGCTCGACATCAACCGCTCCTACGAGACCCGGCACGCGGTGATCGGCGACGCCAGGCTGACCCTGCAGGCGCTGATCGAGGAGCTGGCCAAGCGCGGCGGCGTGGCGAAGAAGCCGGCGCTGCTCGAGGAGATCCGCGGGCAGAAGCAGGCGTTCATGGCGAAGTTCCAGCCGTGGCTGACGTCGAACGACACGCCGATCAATCCCTACCGGGTGCTCGGCGACCTCATGAAGGTGCTCGACCCCAAGAGCTCGTTCGTCACCGCGGACTCGGGCAACACGCGCGATCAGACGAGCACGGTGTACGAGACGCACATCCCGCGGGGGTTCCTCGGCTGGGGCAACGTCTCCACGCTCGGCTTCAGCCTGGCCGGCGCGGTCGGCGCCAAGCTCGCGTACCCCAACCGCCAGTCCGTGCTCGTCACCGGCGACGCCGGCGTCTGTTACATGATGGGCAACTTCGAGGCGGTGGCCCGGTACAAGATCGGCGTCACGGTGCTCCACATCAACAACGGCGGCTACTCGGGTTACGGCCCCGGATTCTGGGGCGCCGGCCACGATCCCTACACGTGGAAGGTGTCCGACCACGGGACCGCCTGCATGGCGAACATGGCCAGGGCCGTCGGCTTCCACGCCGAGGACGTGTCGCAGCCGGGCGAGATCATCCCGGCGCTCAAGCGGGCGCTCGACGAAAATGCCAAGGGGCGGCCGGCCTTCATCGAATTCCAGGCCTCGCACCATCCGGTCCACGGCGGCTGGGTGCGCGGGGCCGGCGGACACTAGGAGGAGTCCATGGCCAGAGCGCGATCCATCACGTTGATTCCCGCGCTGCTCCTTCTGATCGCCGTCGGCGTGGTGCCGGCCGCCGCGGCGGAGCTCGAGCGCGCGAAACCCGAGCAGGTCGGTCTCTCATCCGAGCGGCTGGCGCGCATCACGCAGACGCTGCAGGCGGACGTCGAGCGCGGGCGCATCCCGGGCGCGGTGGTCGTCATCGCGCGCAAGCACCGCATCGCCTACGCCCAGGCGATCGGCTTCCGCGACAAGGCGGCCGGCGCGCCCATGACGCCCGACGCCCTGTTCCGGATCGCGTCCATGACGAAGCCGATGGTGACCGTCGCGGCGCTGTCGCTCTACGAGGAAGGGCGTCTGTTCCTGAGCGATCCCGTGTCGAAGTACATTCCCGCCCTCAAGAACCAGACGGTCGGGCTCGAGCGCGCGCGGGCGCAGCGCGAGATGACGATCCAGGACCTGATGCGTCACACCTCGGGCCTCACCTACGGCAACCGCGGGACGACCGAGCTGTACAAGCTCTACCCCGAGTCCTCGAACGTGGCGTCGCTCACCCTGACGATGGACGAGTTCATCGACACGCTGAGCAAGGCGCCGCTCCTCCACCAGCCGGGCACGCAGTGGGAGTACAGCCTGTCCACCGACGTCCTCGGACGCGTGGTGGAGGTCGTGGCGGGCAAGCCGCTGGGCGAGGTCCTGGCCGAGCGCGTGTACCGCCCGCTGAAGATGTCCGACACCACGTTCCTGGTGCCCGCGGACAAGGGGGGCCGCCTGGCGCAGCCGTTGCCGACGCATCCCGACACGGGCGCGCCCTACACGCTGGCGGATCCGACGAAACCGCGGAAGTTCGACTGCGGCGGTGGCTGCGCTGTCTCGACGGCCGGTGACTATGCGCGCTTCGCGCAGATGCTGCTCAACCGCGGCGTGCTCGACGGCGCCCGGGTGCTGGCGCCGAAGACCGTGCAGCTCATGACGGCCGATCACCTCGGCTCCATCGCTCACGGCCCGGTCTACTACGCCGGGCCCGGCTACACGTGGGGGCTCGGGCTCGCCGTTCGTCAGGAGAATGGTCTCTCGCCACTGGCCGGCTCGGCCGGAGATTTCTTCTGGCCTGGCGCCTTCGCGACGTACTGGTGGGCCGACCCGAAGTCGGAGCTCGTCGTCGTGTCGATGCTCCAGTCGCCGCTGGGCCGTCACTACCAGGAGCTGCTGCGCTCGCTCGTCAACCAGGCCATCGTGGAGTAGCCCATGCTCATCGTGGATGCCCAGGTTCACATCTGGTCGGGCGGCAAGCCGGCGAACGCCAATCACCGGCAGGTGGAGAAATACACGGCGGACGATCTGCTGAAGGAGATGGACGCGGGTGGCGTGAACGCGGCGCTCATCCACCCGCCGGCCTCGTGGGATCCCCACAGCAACGAGCTGGCGGTGGAGGCGGCGCGCCGCCATCCCGATCGCCTCGCGATCCTCGGCAACTTTCCGCTCGACAAGCCGGAGAACCGGAAGCTGATCGACACATGGAAGCAGCGGCCGGGCATGCTGGGGCTGCGCTTCGCGCTCCTGGCACCGCACCAGCAGACGTGGCTCACCGACGGCACCCTGGACTGGCTGTGGCCGGCCGCCGAGCGCGCCGGCCTGCCGGTGGCGCTGATCGGCGCCAGCTTCGTGCAGGCGATGGGCACGATCGCCGAGCGCCACCCCGGGCTCAAGCTGATCGTCGATCACTTCGGCCGGCCCGACGCGGCGTGGACGAACCTGCCCGAGGTGGTCGCGCTGGCGAAGTTTCCCAACATCGCGCTCAAGGCCACCGGCGCGCCGAGCTACTCCACCGACCCGTATCCCTACCGGAACATCCACGACAACATCCGCCGGCTCTACGATGCCTTCGGCCCCGCGAGGACGTTCTGGGGCACCGACATCACGCGCATGCCGTGCTCGTGGCGGCAGTGCGTGACGATGTTCACCGAGGAGCTGCCGTGGCTGAAGGGCCGCGACCTCGAGCTGGTGATGGGCCGCGCCCTCTGCGACTGGATCGGCTGGAGCCTGCCCGTGCGATGAAGCGGGTCGAGATCGATCGCTACGGCGCGCCGGAGGACGTCGCGCGGTGCGTGGAGGTGGCCGACGTCGGCGCGCCGGGCGCCGGCGAGGTCGTGTTCGACGTCCTGCTCTTCCCGATCAACCCGGCCGACGTCTCGTTCTGCCGCGGCACGTACCGGCTGCGCCCGCCGCTGCCCGCCACGCCGGGCGCCGAGTGCGTGGGCCGCGTCACCGCCGTCGGCGCTGGCGTCACTCATGTGAAGCCCGGCGACCTCGTCATCAACCTGCAGCGCGAGAACTGGGCCCAGCAGCGCCGCGTGAAGGCCGACGACGTCATCCTGGTGCCGCCCGGCACGGATCCAAAGCAGGCGGCCATGCTGCGCATCAACCCGCCGACGGCGCTGCTGCTGCTCACTGACTTCGTCGAGCTCAAGCCGGGCGACTGGATCATCCAGAACGTCGCCAATTCCGCCGTCGGCCGGATCGTGATCCGCCTCGCGCTCGCCCTCGGCGTGCGGACGCTGAACGTCGTGCGCCGCGCGGCGCTCTTCGACGAGATGAAGACGCTCGGTGCGGATGCCTGCGTGGTGGACGAGCCTGACCTGGCCGACACGGTGAAGGCCGCGAACGGCGGCGCGCCGATTCGCCTGGCGCTCGACGCGGTCTCAGGTCACGCCACGGCGCGGCTCTCCGCCTGTCTGGCTGAAGCCGGCGTGGTCGTCAACTACGGCTCGATGAGCGGGCAGGACCCGGTGATGTCGCGCGCCGGTCTCAGTGGCAATGGTCAGAAGCTGGTGGGTTTCACCCTCGGCCGTGGGCTCGCCACGCGCACGCTCGACCAGGTGCGCGCGCTCTACGGTGAGCTGGGACGCCAGGTGAAGGAGGGCTACCTGTCGGCGCCCGTCGAGAAGATCTATCCGATCGAGGAGATCACCGCTGCGCTCGCCCATGCCCAGCAGGGCGAGCGCAGCGGCAAAATTCTCGTGATGCCTGACGGCGGCGTGTGAGCGCGACGACTACCCGCCGCCGGCCTTCGTCTTCTTCGCGTTGCCCATCACCCGTCTCCTTGATACGGCGCCGCCTGATCAGAAGTCCCGCTGCCCTTCGCCCGCCTTGCGCACTCCGCCCTTCACCTTGGCGCCGCCCTTCACGTTCAGGTCCTTGACCTTCTTGCCCCCGGTCTTCTTGGTCCCCATCGCTCGTCCTCTCCTTAGATCTCGTGGCGATTAGGTGATGATGACTTCCTGGAGCTTCACGACCAGGTACTCCTGCTGACCGCCCCCGGCCTTGCGCCCCCCGGCGACCTGCGCGGCCTTGGTGGCATCCAGGTCCTTGACGACCTTCTTGCTGCCCTTGCTCTTCTTCGGCTTCGCCATGATCGGCTCCTTTCTTTGGACAGGGTCGCTTAGAACAGAATCGGCGAGGCCTTGTCGGTGGTCTTCTTGATGGTGAAGTCCGACACCGACACCTTGCCGTCCACGCCACCGCTCACAGCCTGCGCCTCGGTGGTCGCGACGTCCTTGACCGCGAGATCCTCGACCGCCTTCTTGCCCTTCGCCCGGTCTTTCTTCGGCTTCGCCATGATCGGCTCCTTTGCTCGGGACAGGATCAACTAGCCCAGGACCGGTGAGGCCTTGTCGTACAGGTGGGTGAAGGTGAACTCGCCCGGTGACGGCTTGCCGCCGCTCACGGCCTGCGCCTCGGCGGTCGCGACGTCCTTGACCGCGAGATCCCCCACCGCCTTCTTACCCTTCGCCCGGTCCTTCTTCGGCTTTGCCATGGCTCCGTCTCCTTGGTTAGACCGTTCTTAGAGCTGGTAGCTCGTAATCTGGGCGTTCTCGAGCTTGTACTGCAGGTAGCCTCCACCGGTCACCCCGCCCGCCTTGGCATCCCTGAGTCGCAGGTTCTTGAGCTTCTTCCGCTCCCCGCGCGCCTTCTTGCGCTTTCCCATTGCCTGGCTCCTCCCTGTTCCCCGGGCTGCTTCAACTGGACGCGGGGTCTCAGGTGCATCGAGCCTGCCAGAGGCACGCGCACGAGAATCGCGCGATTTTGCCGCGGGTGGCACCGCACCGGGGTCGTTTCGCCCGGGCAGCCCCCTAACGCTTGAGGCGGATCTCCTCGTAGGGGTACGAGAAGGCGTGGCCGGGGATGAGGCTCAGGGTCGCCGGATCGACGCGCGGCCCGACTCCGCTGAGGAACGCGGGCTCGACGATCGGGGCGAACATCGCGCGCTCGTACATGAGCTGCTGGATCTTGTGCAGCATGGCCTCGCGCTTCTTGGGGTCGAGCTCGACGGCCTGCTCGCGGAAGAGGCCGTCGATGTCGGGGTAGCCGCCGTAGGAGCGGATGCCGCCGGTGATGACGAAGGCCTCGATGCGCGTGGCCGCGTTGCCCGCCGCCGCGCTCCCCGGGCGCACGAGCTTCTTGAAGCTCTTCTCGGCGTCGCCCTTGTAGAAGGCCGCGCGCTCCAGCGGACGCAGCTTGGCCCGGATGCCGACATGAAGCAGGTTGTTCACGACGGCCTCGCCGGTGCCCGCATAGACGGCGTCGCAGACCAGCTCGCCGGCGTCGAAGCCCTTCGCGTAGCCGGCCTCGGCCAGCAGCTTCCTGGCGCGCTCGGGGTCGTAGGGATACGGCGGCGCCGGCCAGTAGAACTCGAAGACGTGCGGGATGATGCTGGCCGTCGGGCGCGCATGCCCGAGGTACTCGGCGTCGTTGAGCGTCTTGCGGTCGATGGCGAGGTTGGCGGCCAGGCGCACGCGCTGGTCGTGCCACGGCGATTTCGGATCCCCCTGCTCCGTGAAGACGACCCACTCCGTGAAGGTCGGCGTGGAGGCCTTGAGCGTGAGCCCGGCCGTGCGCTTGACCTCCTCGGCCAGCGCCCCGCGCAGCGAGTAGGCGATGTCGGCCTCACCGCGCTTGAGCATGGCCAGGCGCGTGGTGTCGTCGGGCACCGAGCGGAAGACCAGCCTCTTGACGCTCGGCACCTTGCGCCAGTACTGCTCGTTGGCTTCCAGCACCAGCTCGACTCCCGGATTGAACGACACGAACTTGTAGGGACCGGCGCCGATCGGCGCCTTCTTGAAACCGTCGTCGCCGACCTTCTCCACGTACTTCTTGGGCACGATCCAGGCGGCGCCCGTGGCCGGCGTGCCGTAGAACGTCATGAAGTCCGGCCACGCCTGCTTGAGCCGGATCCGCACACGCCCGGCGTCCACCACCTCGATGCCGGCGATCTTCTCCTTGAGCGTGCCGGCCGCGGCGCCCTTGTAGCGCTCGAAGGAGAACTTCACGTCCTCGGCGGTGACCGGCTCGCCGTTGTGGAACTTGACGCCCTTGCGCAGGACGAAGTCGTAGACACGCCCGTCCTTCGACACCGTCCACGACTCGGCCAGGCTCGGCGCCACGGTCTTGTCGGGCATCGGCTTCACCAGCGCGTCGTGCATGGCGTACAGCATCATGAATGGCGTGATGACGGCCGGCGTCTCGGCCGGATCGAACCATGTCGGCGCCAGCGAGACGTGGACGGCCCACGTCACCTGGCCTTCGGGCGCGGCGGAGGCGGGCGCGGCGGAGGCGGGCGCGCCGGCGGCGACGAGAGCCACGAACAGGACGAGCGCGACGGCGCGCGTCACCAGCAGTTCTCCCCTTGGTGGGCCATCCCGCCTACTCGCTGAGCCACACCGTGTCGAGCTGCTGGTTCAGGAAGTGGCTGGGCATGATCGTCCAGCCCCGCACCTTGGACAGATGCGGGACGATCCGGTGCCACTGGAAGCCCATGATGAAGTGCACTTCCTCGTCGTAGAGGCGCTTCTCGAACTGGCGCAAGAGGCGCTTGCGTTCCTCGGGATCGACCGTCCGCGATTGCCGGGAGTAGAGGTCGTCCATCACGGTGTCCTTGTGCTTGCCGTAGTTCACCGGGGAGGTGGTGAGGAACCAGTGGATGTCGAGGTCGGGCTCGACGATGGAGTTGCACGGCGCCGTCACCGCCACCTCGAAGTCGCCGTTACGGAGCGCGCCGAACCACGACGAGGTCTCCAGCGGGTTGTGCTTGGCCGTGACGCCGATCTGCCGCCACTGGTCGATGAGCCAGATGCCGAAGGGCTCGTAGGGCTGCGGCACCGCACGGTTCACCAGCGTGAACGACAGGTTCTCGGCGCCGGCTTCCTTCAAGAGGCGCCTGGCCTCGGCGCGGGCCGCGGTGATGTTGCGGCCGTAGCCGGCCAGCTTCTCCAGCTCGGCGGGCGGCGTCGCCCACTGGGTGCCGGGCACCTGGATACCGGCCACTTCCTTGATCAGCGCGATCTTGGAGAGGGCCTTCGAGCCCTCCCAGCGATCGAGCGCCAGGGTGAGGGCGCGGCGCACGCGCTTGTCGTCGTACGGCTTCTTCTGCTCGTTCGGCGTGACGCCGATCGAGCAGTTCCACGGGCTCTCCTGCACGGTGATCTTGTTGCCGAGCGCGTTGACGAGGGCGTCGCGGTCGCCCGGCGTGAAGCTGCGGAACTGGATGTGGGCGCGCTCGCCGCGGACCGCCGCCACCTGCGCCGAGGCGCTGGGAATGAAGATCGCGCGGAAGCCGTCGAGGTAGGGCTTGCCCTTGTCCCAGTAGTCGGGGTTCTTCTTGCCGACCCAGTGCGAGCCGCGCACGTACTCGACGAACTTGAACGGGCCGGTGCCCATCACGTTCGTCTTGTACCAGTTCGGGTCCTTGGCCAGGATGTCGGCCTTGTAGATCCAGTTCCACGGCGAGGCCGCCCCCGCCATGAACGAGGCTTCCGCGAACTTCAGACGGAAGACGATCGTGTCCGGCGTCGGCGCTTCGATCGACTCGATGGACGAGTAGGTGTTCTTGCGGCTCGAGACCACGGAGGCCGGCGGAAAGACGATGTGATCCCAGGACGCCTTCACGTCCTTCGAGGTCATCAGGCTGCCGTCGTGGAACTTCACGCCCTGGCGAAGCTTGAACGTATAGGTGCGCCGGTCCGGCGAGACCGTCCACGACTCCGCGAGGTCGCCGACGAACTTCGTGCCCGTCTTGTCGGTGGGATCGACGCGCATCAGCGTGTTGTACTGCGGTGCCCCCGGGTGGAGCATCGCGAAGGTCTCTTCCTGGTGGCCGTCGAAGCTCGGCGGCTCGGCGGCGACCACGAAGAGCAGCTCGCCGCCCGAGCGAGGTTTGTCCTGGGCGTCGGCCGGCGCGACCAGCGCCAGCAGGCAGGAGAGGAACAGCGCGAGCAAGCCCCCGACACGTTGACTCATGTGGTGATCCTCCGAAGGAAACGAAGTGGCCGGTACGATACCACGCACTTGACTCCGCCGCGCTCGGGCGCCATCCTCCGCGGGAAAACGGAGGGGAAGAGGGGAACCCTGCTAGGGTTCCCCTACCCAACAGGAGGCGACATGGCGAACGTGCTGACGGTGGTGGCGAAGATCCGGGCGGCGAAGGGCAAGGGCGATGCGCTGGCGGCGATGCTGGCCGAGCAGGCCGGCGTGGTGCGCAAGGCGGAGCCTGGCTGTCTCGTCTATCGCCCGCACCGCTCGACGAAGGACCCCGACCTCTTCTACTTCTACGAGCAGTACAAGGACGACGCCGCCTTCGACGCGCACCGCAAGGCGCCGCACCTGGCCGCCTACCGCGAGCGCCGCGAGAAGGAAGGCCTCACCGAAGGCCCGCCCGAGGTCGAGATCTACCGCTCGCTCACCGACTGAGCGCGTGGAGCCCAACGACGCGACGACGATCACGCGGGCCCACAACCGCGCGGTCCTCGCCACGCTGCCGTTCGGCGACACGCAGGACTTCGAGGACGCCCGGCGCGGGCTGCTGAGCTCGCTGCCGGACGTCGAGGTCACCAACGCGCAGGGCCGCGTCGTGTGGAGCCTGCGCGACTACGGCTTCCTCGACGAGGAGAGCGCGCCGGCCACCGTCAATCCAAGCCTGTGGCGCCACGCCCGCCTCAACATGCACCACGGCCTGTTCGAGATCACCGAGGGCCTCTACCAGGTGCGCGGCTACGACATCTCCAACATGACGCTGATCGAGGGCGAAAGCGGCCTCATCGTGATCGACCCGCTCATCTCGACGGAGGTCGCGGCCGCCGGCCTCGCGCTCTACGCGCAGCACCGGGGCGAGCGGCCGGTGAGCGCGGTCATCTACACGCACAGCCACGTGGACCACTACGGGGGCGTGCGCGGCGTGGTGGACGAGGCCGACGTGACGCACGGCCGCGTGCCGGTGTGGGCGCCCGACCGCTTCATGCAGGAAGTGGTGACGGAGAACGTGCTGGCCGGCACCGCCATGGTGCGCCGCGCACAGTTCCAGTTCGGCGCCACCCTGCCCCGCGGCCCGCGCGGCCAGGTGGACGCCGGCATCGGCAAGGCCACGTCGCGCGGAACGGTCACGCTGATCCCGCCCACCCATCTGGTGACGGCGCCGGTGGAGACGCAGGTCATCGACGGCGTCGAGATCGTCTTCCAGCTGGTCCCGGACACGGAAGCGCCGGCCGAGATGAACATGTTCTTCCCCGCCTTCCGCGCGCTCGACGTGGCCGAGAACGCCACGCACAACCTGCACAACCTCTACCCGCTGCGCGGCGCGCAGGTCCGCGACGGTAACGCGTGGGCGCGCTATCTCAACGAGGCCATCGAGCGCTTCGGCGCCGACACCGACGTGGTCTTCGCCCAGCACCACTGGCCGGTGTGGGGCCAGGCCCGCGCGCTCGCCTTCCTCGGCGCGCAGCGCGACCTCTACAAGTTCCTGCACGACCAGACCGTACGGCTCATGAACCACGGCCTCAAGGCCGCCGAGATCGCCGAGCGTCTGAAGCTGCCGTCGAGCCTGGCGCGCACGTGGCACGCGCGTGGCTACTACGGCACGCTGAGCCACAACGCCAAGGCCGTCTACCAGCGTTACCTCGGCTGGTACGACGCCAATCCCGCCACGCTCAACCCGCTCGCCCCGGTCGAGCGCGGGCAGAAGTACGTGGAGTACATGGGCGGCGCCGAGGCGGCGATCCGTCGCGCGCGCGAGGACTACGGGCGGGGCGAGTACCGGTTCGTGGCCGAGGTCATGAGCCACCTGGTGTTCGCGGATCCGGCCAACACGGAAGCGCGCGGGCTCGGCGCCGACGCGCTCGAGCAGCTGGGCTATGCCGCCGAATCCGCCACGTGGCGCAACGCTTACCTGCTCGGCGCGCGCGAGCTGCGCCAGGGCGCCGGCGGCGGCCTCGCACGCGCGCCGGTGAGTCCCGACGTGGTGCGCGCCATGAGCCCCGAGCTGTTCTTCGACTACCTCGGCGTGCGGCTCAATGGCGAGGCGGCCGAGGGCAAGCGCATCGTGGTCAACTGGGCCTTCGACGATCTCGCCCGCCGCTTCAGCTCCTCGCTGGAGCACTGCGCGCTCACCTGGCTGGCCGACCGCCACCACGAGGGCGCCGACGCCACGGTGACGCTGGACTGGACGGTGCTCACGCGCCTGGTGCTGCGCGAGCTGTCATTTGCCGACGTGCTGGAGCAGGGCCTGGTGACGATCGACGGCGATCCGGCGAAGGTCGTCGAACTCTTCAGCCTGCTCGACGATTTCACGCTGATGTTCGAGGTGGTGGAGCCCCGGGCGGCGGGAGGTCGACGCGCCTGACACCGTGCGCCTCCCCCGTCGTCCCGCGGTTGACGCCGGCCTTGCCGCGCAGCCCGGGGTTGCCGCCCAGGCGATCGTCCAGCCGCACGCCGGCGGCCAGCAGGCCGCCGTCGATCACGACGTTCTCGCCCGTCATGAAGCGTGAGCCGTCGCCGGCGAGGAACTCGACCACCCGTGCGATGTCATCGGGCTGGCCGAGATCGGCCCACGGCTGCACGCCGTCGATCGCCGCGCGCACGTCGCGCTTGCCCGTGTCCACGAGCGGGGTGTGGATGACGCCGGGCGAGATGCTGTTGACGCGAATGCGGTGCGGGGCCAGCTCGGGCGCGATCATTCGTGTGAAGTGGATGACGGCGGCCTTCGCGGCCGAGTAGGCCTGCGGCCCGCCACCCCCCGCCATCCCGGCGATGGAGCCCGTGTTGACGATGGCGCCACCCGTCCCCTGCCGCTGCATCAGGCGTGCGGCGTGCTTGGTGCCGAGGAAGACGCCACGCACCAGCACAGCAAAGGTGTAGTCCCAGTCGTCCACCTCCAGATCGGTGACGGGACCGAAGGCGCCGCCCACGCCGGCGTTGTTGAACACGAAGTCCAGGCGCCCGAAGCGGTCGCTCGCGCGGCGCACGGCGGCTTCCACGTCCGCTTCGCGCGAGACGTCGGTGCGGACGAAGTCCACGCGGTCTCGATGCTGGGCGGCCAGCGCCTCCAGCGCGGCCTTGCCCGTCGCTGCGTTGTAATCAGCGATGACGACGCGCCAGCCGGCGGC
>Ga0075424_100005932_pt1 | contig 11724 bp, 10 predicted proteins | sample SoiMethybrSBSTD3_FD_75301 | JGI IMG/M metagenome (GOLD analysis project Ga0075424, IMG submission 75301) | Bulk soil microbial communities from a Populus tree surrounding site in Tennessee, USA - Soil MetaG P. TD hybrid SBSTD3 | ecosystem: Environmental > Terrestrial > Soil > Tree plantation... | reverse complement strand
CCACGGAGCGAGCTCAATTCCTTGTTCCCGGGCCCACTCCGGCAGCGTTGACAAGTCGAACGGACCCCAATCGTATAGGGCAACCGCCCCGATCCTCTTGTACCCGAGCAGGTCGTGAAGTGGACCGAGCACTGGCCCGTAACATCCGATATCCACCAACAGACTGTCACCAGTGCTTCGTGGAATCACACGGAACGTTTCCTCGAAGCGCCAGAGCGTCGTCTCGAGATACGTCGAAACAAGCTCGGGCTTCATCTTCGTTCTGACGCGACGCATCGCTTGCGAAATGCTCGCTTGCGAAATCTCATCCACGCTATTCCACTCCCTTCAGAGGCTCATTGGCAGTCGATATGCCGATGCGTCAATGCCTTTCATGTTGTTTGACGACGACGTCCAACAAGCCAGCGAGTTTGCGAGTCTGCTCACGCCTGTGGAATTGAGCCAGCCAGGATGCGTCAACCGTCGCACTCAAGCGTCCACTTCGCCATTCACGCCACCGCGAATAGATGGTCATCGCGATTGCCTCCGGATTGTCAATTCCTGCATTAAACCCGACTTTCGATTCGAGCAAGAATTGCTCGTCATCGCTCCCCGCTGGCACAATCCCGAGAATGCACCGATTTGCCGAAAAATACTCGAACAGCTTGCCCGAGACAGCATAATCCGCCGTCGTCTCGATGTGCAGCAGTACATGCGACTCGCGCATCAGCTCGCGGCCGCGATCGTGTCCGACCGGGCCCAGGTACGCCACCATCTCCGACAGGTCTTCGGCCTTGATTCGTTCCTCGAGAGAAAAGGCGCATTGATTCGGTCCGATGAACTGCACTCGAAGGTCGGCGGCAGCCTCAGGATGCTTCGAGCGGAGCCGCCTCAGCGCTTCGAACAGGACCGCCGGAAACCGCCGCTCCATGATCGAGCCGACGTAGCTCATCACGAAGCGATCGTCAGGCGGCGACGCATCGCTCGACCGGAGATCTTCATAGCCGTTCATGACCAGCGCGACTCGATCGGCGAGCGCTGGGTATTTCTCGGCCATCCGGCGCTGCATCGACGGCGTGACGACGACGGTGCTGGCGGCCACGCCGACAACCCGAGCCTCCCACGCGCTTTCAATTCGCGCTCTTCTCGGATTCGAGGGATTCCACAGGACGCCATAGGTCCAGGGATCGCGGAAATCGGCGACCAGCGGCACACCGGTTCGCTGGTGCAGCGACCAGCCGGCCTTCAACGTCTCGAAAGGCGGCGCGGACGCGAGAATGGCATCCGGACGATATCGTTCGATCAAGGCGACTCCGACGTCGATCGCCTGCTGCATCCAGCTGACTTCCCATTGCCGGTACGGGTCGCGACGGGCCGCGCGCCAGGCCAGACCTTCGCCGAGCCAGCCGGCTGGTTTTCCCGCCAACGCTTCCAGGACCCTCGCCCCGGGCAGCTGCCAGTGACGATGCCACGCGTCGACGAACCCATAGGGCACACGCTCGACCCGAACGCTCGGCGGCAGCGTCTCGAGTTGCCTCGGATCCAGCGGCAGGCTCCCACTGTCGGGACGCGTGAGGACGATCGGGTCCCAGCCGAAACCAGGCAGGTAGCGCGCGAACGCCAGCGGCCGGAAACCGCCCGCGTCGACGATGGGGGGAAACATGTACGCGAGGAGGACCACGCGTTTCGTCACTTCAGAACTGCTGCTCCTTCTGAAGCGACCATCTGCACAATCTTGGCCGCCGCTGTCGCTTCAGCTATCGCCGGGCGCGCGCGCCGTCCGCGTGACAGCTGCCTGCGAGCGGCCTTCAGAAGCCGATCCCGCTGGGCGCCGACCACCAGGTTGCGCTCATCGTCCACGGTCTCGAGCCATTCGGTCTGATCGCGCGCGGTCACGCACGGGGTGCCGAGCCAGTAGGCTTCCTTCTGGACCCCTCCCGAGTCGGTGACGACCAGCGCGGCGCTGCCTTCCGCCGCGATCATCGACCCGTAGGCCAGCGGCGCCACGATGCGCAGTCCCGGCGGCAGCTGGAGGCCGACCCCCGGCAGCAGTTTCTGCGTGCGCGGATGCAGCGGCACCACCACCGGCAGATCTGTGGCGAGCTCAACGAGCGCGCCGAGGATGCCCCGCAGTCTCTGCTCGTCATCGGTGTTCTCGGCGCGGTGGATGGTCGCGAGCACGAACCGCTGCGGCTCGATGCCGAACTCCGACCATCCTGGCGGCAGTTCTCCGCGGCCGCCGAACTTCACGACCAGCTCGTACATCACGTCGCCGACGACGTGCACGCCCCGCTCGATCCCCTCGCGCTTCAGATTCGCGACGGCGGTGTCGGTCGGGCAGAACAGCCAGCGCGACAGATGGTCGGTGAGAACGCGATTGATCTCCTCTGGCATCCGCCGCTCGAAACTTCGCAGGCCCGCCTCGACATGTGCGACTGGGACATGGAGCTTTGCCGCGGCCAGCGCGCCGGCCAGCGTCGAGTTGGTGTCGCCGTAGACGAGGACCACGTCCGGATGCTCGCCGTCCACGACCGCCTCGATCGTTTCGAGCATGCGGCCGGTCTGCGCACCGTGCGGACCCGAGCCGATGTTGAGATCGCGATCGGGCGCCTGCAGTCCCAGCTCATCGAAGAACACGCGCGACATCTCGAAGTCGTAGTGCTGTCCGGTGTGAACGAGCACCGACTGAATGCCGGCGCCCGCGCGATTGGCCGCGTCGATCGCGTATCCGACGGCGGCGGCCTTGATGAACTGCGGCCGCGCACCAACGACGGTGAGCAGTTTCATGCAGCGGCGGGCGAAGTGGATGACAAGGCTCGATTATAATCGTTCAACGTGAAAAATTTTGCGATTACCGGAGTGGCCGGCTTCGTCGCGCCGCGTCATCTCGAAGCCATCCGCGCGACCGGCAATCGCCTGGTCGCCGCAGTCGATCCACACGACTCCGTGGGCATCCTCGATCGCTACGCGTTCGACGTGCGGTTTTTCACCGAAATCGAGCGCTTCGATCGCCACCTCGAAAAACTGCGACGCGGACCGCAGGAGCAGCGGATCGATTACTTGAGCATCTGCACGCCAAATTACCTGCACGATGCGCACATCCGCATGGCGCTGCGCGTCGGTGCCGACGCGATCTGCGAGAAACCGATCGTCATCAATCCCTGGAATCTCGACGCGCTGCAGGAGCTCGAACGCGAGACCGGCCGCCGCGTCTCCACGATTCTCCAGCTGCGGCTCCATCCGGCGCTGATCGCGTTGAAGAAACGCATCGACGAAAGCGACCGATCGCATCGCTACCGCGTCAAGCTCACCTACATGACATCGCGCGGACGCTGGTATCAGGTGTCGTGGAAAGGCGTCAAAGAGCGATCTGGCGGACTGGCCACCAACATCGGCATCCATTTCTTCGACATGCTGATCTGGCTGTTCGGCGCGGTCGCTCGATCGTGCGTCCACACCCGCGACGAGTGGCGGACCGGCGGCACCCTCGAGCTCGAGCGGGCTGACGTCACCTGGTTCATGTCGGCCGATGCCGCTGACCTGCCGTCCGAAGCGAAGGCCGGCAAGAAATCGACGTTCCGCTCCATCACCGTCGACGAGCAGGAAGTGGAGTTCTCCGAGGGGTTCACCGAACTGCACACACGATCGTACGAGGAGATCCTCGCCGGCCGCGGCTTCGGCATCGACGACGCGCGACCCTCGATCGAGCTCGCGCACCGGGTCCGCGACGTCGCCATCACGCCCCGTTAGCCAACCATGCCTCTGCCCTTCCGGGCGCGACGCGTGCTCTTCCTGGCGTTTGTACTCGGCCTGGCTGTTCGCGTCGCGATCCTGGCGAATACCGGCGCACTCGGCACAAAGATCGTCGACGAACAACACTACAGTCAGATCGCTCAGAACATCGCCGCTGGCAACGGGTTCGCCTGGGGTCCCGGGGAACCGACATCCATTCGGCCGCCGCTGTATCCGGGACTTCTCGCCGCCGTCTGGACGGCTGTCCCGAACAACCTCCAGGCCATTCGTGTCCTGCAGATGCTCCTCACGCTCGCCACGGCTGTTCTCGTTTACCGCCTGGGATCGCGCGTCTACGACCCCACGGTCGGGGCATGGGCTGCCGCGGCCACGTGGCTGTACCCCTCGCTGATCTTTGCGAACTTCCTGATTCTCACCGAAACGCTGTTCACCTTTCTGCTGATCGGGTTCGTCCTGCTCGCCGTGCGATTGATCCAGGACCCGCGCTTGTCGACGGCCTTCGCGTGCGGCGCCACGCTCGGCCTCGCCGCGCTCACCCGCAGCATTCTCTGGCCGCTACCCCTCGTGCTGTGCCCGTTGTTGACGCTTCTGCTTCGCGGTCCACTCACACGGCGCCTCCTTCTGCCGGCGCTGGTGTTCGCCGGCTATGCGGTCGTGGTCGCTCCGTGGGCTGCGCGCAACACACGCCTGCAGCGCGTCTTTACCGTGGTGGACACGATGGGCGGTATCAACCTCCGGATGGGCAACTACGAGTACACACCGGACGATCGGATGTGGGACGCGGTGTCGCTCGCCGGCGAGAAGAGCTGGGTGCACGGGCTGTCAGCCGATCTGCCCGGCCGATCGATCAGCGAAGGCGAGAAGGAAAAGTGGGCGCAGCGCAAGGCAATTGCGTACATGCGGGCGAATCCCGGTAACACGCTGCGCCGCGCGGTGATCAAGTTCGCCGATTTCTGGGGACTCGAGCGGGAATTCGTCGCGGGCGTGCAAAGCGGGTTCTACGCCCCACCGGCCTGGTTTCAGGTCGTCGCCACGGCAGCCATCATGCTCTCGTACGTCACCCTCGTGATGGCGGCGGCGGCAGGCGTCTGGATTGCCGCACCCCGGGACTGGCGGGTCCACGCGATTGTGCTGCTGCCCGTCCTGCTCATCATGGCCGGTCATACGATCGTGTTCGGCCATTCGAGGTATCACCTGCCCCTGATGCCACTGCTGGCGCTCTACGGCTCCGCCGCCGTCGTCGCAGCACGATGGCGGGTCCCCCGGATCGTCTGGAGCCCGGCCGTCGCCGGAGCGGCCGTGACAGTCGCCGTTCTGCTCTCGATCTGGATTCGGCAGATCGTCTATTCGGACTTCGGGCGGCTCGCGTCGTTTTTCAATCGCCCGGACTGACGGGTTCCCGTTTTCAACGACAAAAGTCTGCTCCCGCGGAGACTCCCGCCGGAGCTTTGCCCACAGCAGATCTCGAGATCGTCGTCTCCTCTCCAGCGGAGCGCCTAACCCCCTGTTTCTATGAGGCTTTCAGGCGCCGGGTCGGCCTGCGCCCCGTGGCCTGACGCTTGCTGTCCCCTCGAGGTCGCTGCACAGCACATCCACGCTCGCTCGGGGTGCGAGCAAAGAACGGCGGTTTCATGATCGCGGAAAGCGTGTCTCTGGGCCGGGATGTCCGGATACCTCAGCCAGACCTCGTCAACCTGTACGGATGCTCGATTGGGGACGGCACGAAAATCGGCGCGTTCGTCGAGATCCAGAAGGGCGCGGTCATCGGTCGCAACTGCAAAGTGTCGAGCCACACATTCGTCTGCGAGGGCGTGGAGCTCGAAGACGGGGTGTTCATCGGCCACGGCGTGATGTTCACCAACGACATTTATCCGCGCGCGGTGTCGGCAGACGGCGCTCTGCAGACAGAGGCCGACTGGCAGGTCGTTCCAACGCTCGTCAAGGCGGGTGCATCAATCGGCAGCAACGCCACCATCAAGGCGGGTGTCACGATCGGCGAAGGCGCACTGGTGGGCGCAGGCGCCGTTGTCACCAAGGATGTCGCCCCTCACACCATCGTCGCCGGCGTGCCGGCGCGCAGGGTCCGCGAGGTTCCGTCGCACGGCAGTCCCGTACATGTTGAAAACGCGAGGAGCGTCTGATGATTCGGATTGGCGTTATTGGCTACGGGTACTGGGGGCCAAACCTGGTGCGGAATTTCCACGAGGTCGGCGGCTGCCAGGTCGTGGCGGTGAGCGACACACGCGCGGAGCGGCGTGCGCTCGTTGAAGCGCGGTATTCGTCAGTACACGCCACGGCGGACTATCGGGATGTCATCACCGACCCGCGGATCGATGCGGTGCTGATCGCCACGCCGGTCCACACACATTACCCACTGGCGCTGGAAGCGATGTCGAACGGCAAACATGTCTGGGTCGAGAAACCGATGACGACCACATCGGAAGAAGGCGTGCGCCTGATCGACGAGGCCGACCGGCGCGGGCTCGTGCTCCACGTCGATCACACGTTCGTGTACACCGGGGCGGTCCGTAAGATCCACGAGCTGGTCAACTCCGACGCGCTCGGGCGCATTTACTACTACGACTCGGTGCGGGTCAACCTGGGACTCTTCCAAAGCGACGTGAACGTGATCTGGGACCTGGCCGTTCACGATCTGTCCATCATGGAGTACGTGCTTCCCATTCAGCCGTGCGCGGTGTCGGCAACCGGCGTGGGACATGTCAGTGGCAAGCCGGAAAACATCGCCTATCTGACGCTGTTCTTCGAAGACTCGACGATCGCTCATGTCCACGCCAACTGGCTGGCACCGGTCAAGGTTCGTCGGACTCTCATCGGTGGCAGCAGCAAGATGATCGTCTACGACGACCTCGAGACGAGCGAGAAGGTCAAGGTGTACGACAAAGGCCTCAAGCTGGGCGAACAGGGCGACGCCCGATATCAGGTGCTGGTCGGATACCGGGCGGGCGACATGTGGGCGCCGCAAATCGAGATCACCGAAGCACTGCAGACTGAAGCGACGCACTTTCTCGACTGCATTTCAAACCAGCGGCGCTCGCTTACCGACGGCGAAGTCGGTCTGCGCATCGTCCGAATCCTCGAAGCGGCGACGCGATCGATGTCGTGCCGCGGTCAGGTCGTCGAGCTCGACCGCCCGACGGTTGCCGCATGATTCCATTCCTCGATCTCAACGCGCAGTATCGGTCGATCAAGCAGGAAGTCGACCACGCGGTGTTGTCGGTGCTCGAGTCGTCGCAGTTCGTCCTCGGACCAGAGGTTGCGGCGTTCGAGAACGAGTTTGCCGCGTTCAGCGGGGCCTCTCACGGCATCGCCGTCAATACCGGCACGAGCGCGCTTCACCTGGCGCTACTGGCGGCAGGCGTCGGTCCTGGCGACGAAGTCATCACCGTGCCTTTCACGTTCGTTGCGACCGTGGCGGCGATCCGCTACACGGGCGCGCGCCCGGTGTTCGTCGACGTGGATGCGCGGTCGTTCACGATCGATCCCGACGCGCTGGCGCAGGCGATTACGCCGAGAACCAAGGCCGTGGTTCCCGTTCATCTGTACGGCCAGTCGGCCGACATGGATCCCATCGTTGCGGTCGCGCGACGTCACGGCCTGACGGTTATCGAAGATGCGTGTCAGGCACATGCCGCCGCTTACAAGGACCGCCCGGTCGGCAGTCTGGGCGATCTCGCCTGCTTCAGCTTCTATCCCGGAAAGAATCTCGGTGCGTACGGCGAAGGCGGCATCGTCCTGACCAACGATGGCGAGCACGCACGCAAGATCCGCATGCAGCGCGACTGGGGACAGGAGCGCCGCTATCACCATACGCTCCAGGGGTTCAATTACCGGATGGAAGGGCTTCAGGGCGCAGTGCTCCGCGTGAAGCTGCGGCACCTGGCCAACTGGACCAATCTACGGCGCGCACGCGCGGCTCTGTATACCCGGTTGCTTGCCGACTCCGGCGTGACGCCACCGGCTGAAATGCCGTACGCGCGGCACGTATATCACATCTACGCAATTCGATCGGCGGAACGCGACGGCCTGCAGCAGAAGCTGCTCCACCGCGGTATCCACACGGGTTTGCATTACCCGATTCCTGTGCACTTGCAGGAGGCCCACGCCGACCTCGGCTACCGCCCGGGACAGTTTCCGCAGTCCGAGGCAGCCGCTCGCGAAGTGCTGTCGCTGCCGATGTACCCCGAGATGCCTCTCACCGACGTCGAGCGTACGGCGGCAACAATCGTCGAAGTCGCCGCGTCGGCGACGGTTCGAGCCAGCAGCTGATGACGACGCTCGCAGACGCGCCGGTTCCGCCGCTTCCAGCGCCGTTGACACCCTATCGCTATCTCTGGCCGCGGGTCGAGCTCGGTCGATCGGGATTGTGGACCCCCGGCCCTGACGATGCGTTCTACCGCAACATGCCGGAGTCGGCCGAGGAGCTGGCGGTGGACAGCCGTTGGCCGGCCTTGTTCCCATCGTCGATCTGTCTCGTGACGACCGGTGACGGATCATCGGCAGCGCTGGAAAAGGTCGTCGGCGCGTCGATTGTGAACCGATTCCCGTACATCGTCGCGCTGAGCTTCTGTCAGCGGCCGCTCTCGGATCGTCATTACGTGCGCAGCCGCTTTATGGAGGCGCTGGAACGCAACGAAGAAGTGGCGGTCCAGTTCCTGGCTCCTGGCGAAACGCTCGACCGCGCCATGCATGCGATCGCAACGCTCCCCGACGATCGCGCCTCCGAACGGATCGCGCATGCCGACCTGCCAGTGCGGAACGCTCGCACGAATCGGGCACCGGTCTTTACGGACGCCTATCTGGTCTACGAAGCGCGTCTCGTCAAGCCGGGACGCGATTTCGCAGGCGTGCCCATTTATGCGCAACCGTGGACCGATGCCGGAAGCCATCGGGTGTATTACCTCGAGATCACCGCGATTCAGCTCCGTCGCGACATCGCGCAAGGCCGGAACCAGATTCACTGGCGCAGTCTGCCGACCTGGACGCCCGGGCCGTCATTCGATGGATCGCGCGCCGGGGCGATCAGTCTCGACGGCGCGAAGTATCTGAAGCCGTACACGCCCTTGTACCGGTTTCCGTCATCGGGCACCATCGCCTTCGAGTCGGACGAAGTGCACGATGGGATGGCCGTCAAATACCTCCCGCCGCTGCCCGAGGATCAGATCGAGGTAAACAACGATCGGGCTCGGTGGCCTTGTTTTTTCCCCTCCTCCGTCGGCATGATTACGACGTGGCACGAGCCCGGCGTGCCCAACATCATCCCGTGCGGCTCGACGACGATCATCAGCCGCCATCCGCTCATCGTGGCGCCCTGCGTCTCGTACGCGGCCATCAACGACCGGTATGCGCCGCGCGCCTCGCTCACAACCATTCGCCGGACCGGACGGTTCGGTTGTGGTGTGCCGTTCATCGAAGACACGATCCTCCGCGCGATCAAGTACTGCGGGAATGTTTCGATCGCGAACAACCGCGACAAAGTAAAGGAAGCGGGGCTCGAGATCGAACCGTTGGAATGGGCGCCGATGCCGACAGCGCTGCCCGTGTATTTCGAGTGCGAGGTGGTGGACGAAGTCCGGCTCGGGACACACGTCATGTTCCTCGGCGAAGTCAAAAGGATTCGCGTCCGCGCCGACGTCACGCCGGATCGTCCGCTCGAGTGGTGCGCCTGGGCCGACGTCACGCCGGCCGAGGACTTTCGGTGACAGCTGCTTCGTCGGCGGTGGCAGACACTCGACCTGGGCTTCATCCCCTTCGGCTTGCGCGTCTCGTTGACGAAGCGGTCGTCCGCTGCGCGCTCGATTTGACGGGTGCCGTCGTCCTGACCGAAGCGGCGACCGCTTCCTACGCGGTGACACCGGTGATTGCCGCACGCGCCGGCGCGTCGCGCGTTTACGCCGTCACGCGTTCGACACGTTTTGGGTCGGTCGATCAGGTGAGAGCCGAAACCCTGGAGCTTGCGCGGCTCCTGGGCGTGGACAATCGGATTCAGGTGGTGGACGAAAAACGGCGCGCGATTGTCGAGGACGCCGACATCGTGACCAATAGTGGCCACGTGAGGCCTCTCGACGCAGAAATGATCGCGTGGATGAAACCCAGTGCGGTCATCCCTTTGATGTACGAGACATGGGAATTGCGCCCGGCCGACCTGGACCTTGCTGCCTGCCGCGAAAAAGGACTCCTGGTGGCCGGGACGAACGAGCGACACCCCGCCATCGACGTCTTCTCGTTTCTGGGCATTCTGGCCGTCCGCCTTCTTCACGATGCGGGAGTCGCGGTCTTCAAGAGCTCCGTGCTGGTCGTTTGCGACAACGACTTCGGGCCCTACATCGAGCGCGGCCTGTCGCAGGCCGGCGCCGCAGTGGACCTCGCCCGCGACGCCGCCGCCGGGCAAGCGAGCGTGGCCTATGACGTGATTCTTGTCGCGATGACGCCACGGCCGGGGCCGGTTCTGTCCGAATCCGATGTCAGACGGATGGCGGCCACATGGCCGGACGCCGTGGTGGCACAATACTTCGGCGACCTCGATCGCGCTCTGGTCGCCTCGGTCGGATTGTCGATTTGGCCGGTTGAGGCGCCGCCGCCAGGACACATGGGCATTCTCCCCGCCGAAGTTGGGCCGGAGCCGACGCTTCGACTACAGTCGGGAGGCCTCAAGGCGGGTGAAGTGCTCTGGCGGTATCGCGAGCATCCCCCGACGGCCGCGCGTGAGTTCATCGATCACTACATCGTGTGAGCAGCACAGCACCCATGGCGCGCGTTCTCCTCATCGGAGTCGGGCCGACGGCCGACACCGCTCTCGAATCGCTGCTCGAGCGGTTCGACGTGATCGGCGTGGTCCGGAACGTCGAGGCACCCAAGGCCGAGGCGGATCCGGTGGTCAGGCGCGCGCGGTCAGCTGGGGTGCCGATTTTTCCGGACATTTCGCGGCACAGCATCCAGCGGCTCGTCTCGGAGCTGTCGCCTGACAGCGTGGTCGTCTCGTCGTACAGCCGGCTCTTCGAGCGCGAAACGATCGCCCTCTGCCCATTCGTCAACGTGCATTACGGACCACTGCCGAAGTATCGTGGTATGGCGGCGCTGAACTGGGCGATTCTCAACGGCGATACGTCGACCGCGTTCACCGTGCACACGATCGTCGAAGGCATGGACGCGGGCCGCGTCCTCTACCAGGAACTGATACCGATCGGTGTGGATGACACCGTGACCGAATTGATCGACCGCCTCAACGAGCTGCAGCGTTGCCACCTTGGCGATGCCGTCGCGAGATTGCTGGCCGGTGACACCGGCGTCGCTCAGGACGAGGCGGCGGCCACATACTCGTGCAACCGGATGCCGCAGGACGGAGAAATCGATTGGTCGGCGTCCACTCGCGACGTCTACGCGCTGGTACGCGCGCTTCCGCCACCGTTTCCGGGCGCGTTCACGTATCTACGCGGACGGCGTCTGATCGTGTGGCGGGCGACGCCCGTGCTCGATTCGCCACCTTACTCGGGACGCGTACCGGGTCGAGTGGTGGCGGTGTCGAAGACAGACGGCACGATTGACGTACTGACCGGCGACGGGGTGATGCGGTTGCACAACGTTCAGTTCGAAGGCGGCGCACCCGTCGCTCCGTCAACGCTCGTCACATCCGTCAGGACAACGCTCGGGCTGAGCAAGGGCGAGTTGCTCGAACGCGTCCAGGCGCTCGAAACGCAGGTGGCCGCGCTCACTCGCGCGCTGAAGCAGATGACCAGCCACGTGTAGGCGACGTGTAGGCGAAAGGATCGCGACTACGATGATCGAGACAGCACCACAACAAGGAGTGCCATTCGCGCGACCGTCGCTCGATGAACGCGAAGCCGAGGCCGCACGTAGCGCGATTCTTTCGGGGTGGGTGACACAGGGACCGGAAGTGGCGGCATTCGAGCGTGAGTTTGCCGCCGCCGTCGGCGCCGATCACGCGTGCGCGGTCTCCAACTGCACCACCGCCCT
>Ga0075424_100005930_pt1 | contig 11726 bp, 9 predicted proteins | sample SoiMethybrSBSTD3_FD_75301 | JGI IMG/M metagenome (GOLD analysis project Ga0075424, IMG submission 75301) | Bulk soil microbial communities from a Populus tree surrounding site in Tennessee, USA - Soil MetaG P. TD hybrid SBSTD3 | ecosystem: Environmental > Terrestrial > Soil > Tree plantation... | reverse complement strand
CCGCGACCAGGAACGGATCGGGCAGCGGCCGCGGGGCCCCCTCCACCGAGACCTGCCGTTCTTCCATGGCCTCCAGCAGCGCCGCCTGGGTCTTCGGCGGGGTCCTGTTGATCTCGTCGGCGAGCAAGAGGTTGGTGAAGACGGGGCCTTCCCGGAACTGGAACAGGGCCGTCTTAGCGTCGTAGATCAGCGAGCCGGTCAGGTCACCGGGCATCAGGTCGGCGGTGAACTGCACCCGCGTACTGCGCAGCGACAGCGTCCCGGCCAGTGCGCGCACCAGCAGGGTCTTCGCCACCCCCGGCACCCCTTCGAGCAGGGCATGACCACGGCACAGCAGGCAGATCACCAGGCCGGTGACGACGGCGTCCTGGCCTACCACGGCCTTGGCGACGCCCGCGCGGACCGCCTCCAGCACGGCACGCGGGTCCGCGCGGCCCGCTGCGCCCGAGCCCTCCAGCGGGCCCGCGCGGCCCGCTGCGCCGGCCGGGTCGTCCTCGAGCCCGGCCACGGGCGGGTAGTCGGCTGTCAACGGGTCAGCACCTGTCCTTCCAGCGCGTCCAGGCCGTCAGCCAGCCGCACGAGCGCCGCGTCGTCGCCCGGGACCTCTCCGAACAACAGCGCCCGGACGTCCCCGGGATCCCGCCCGGTCTGGCTGGCCAGCTCCTGGCAGACCGCGTCGGCCGGCACGTCACGCGGGAGCCCGAGCCGGGTCGCGATTCGCCCCAGCGCCGCGTCCCGCAGCGCCGCGGCGGCACGGTCGCGTGCCCGCCGGGACCGGTACAGCCTGCCATGGCCCTCCACAGTCTCGCAGGCGCGGACCACCACCGGCAGCGGCTCGGTCACCAGCGGGCCGAGCCGGCGCATCCGCCACAGGGCGAGCAGGACCACGACGACGCCGAGCTGGATCGCCACGGCGTACACCTGGCCGGGAATCAGGCTGGCCAGCGGCCGGTGCCCGGAGCTGGCCGTGCCCGGCGCGGGAAGCGGGCCGGGCACCAGCCAGACGATTCGCGGGCTGGCGGCGAGCAGGTTCAGCGCCAGTGCGGCGTTGCCGTGGCTGCCCAGGCCCGAGTTGGCCAGCGGGGCACCCGTGCCCAGGACGGTAATGAGCCGGCCACGACTGTCGTATTGCACCAAAGACGCTAGCAGTGAGGGGGTGGCGGCGCCCTCCGGGTAACAGTGCCAGGCGCCCGGCGCGGTGGAGCGCAGCAACAATCCGCCCAGCTCAGCGTCCCCGGCCGCCACCGCGCCGGGGAGGCCGCACCGCGGCGGCAGGCCACGGACCAGCGCCGGGCGGGCCAGCGTCACGTCCGGGGCGAGGGCGGCGAGCGCGGCGCGGCCGGGCGCCACGAGCAGCAGGCTGGCCCGGAGCCGGGAGAGGCCGGTGAGGTCCCCTCCGGTCAGCCGCTGCGGGCTGGTTACCACCAGGGTTGTCCCGGGGGGCCGGGCCTGCTCGGCAGCCGCGGCCGCCGAGCCCGCCCTGATCACCGTCTGGCCGCGGCTGTGCAGCAGCGCGACCAGCGCATGCGCGCCGGCCGGGCCTGTGTCATCCGGGTCGAGTGGCCCGGTCACCGGCGCCGGCACCTGCAGCAGCGCCACGATCAGCCCGCCGAGCAGGACCACCAGCGCCACGGCGGCCGGAGCGCGCCAGCGCCGCCAGTCCGGCACCGGGCCGCGGCCTGGGCCGGGCCCGGTTGTGTCCTGGCCCCGGGCGCGGCCGGCCCGTTCGGGCGCGGTGACCGTCATGACGTCCCGGCACCGGCCGGGGCGGGGTCACGCGCGGCGCCGCGCCGTCCGGCGCTCGCCCGGATCCGGGTGTCGAGGCCGGCGACCTGCTCGTAGCCGGTCCGGGTACCGGGGCGCTGCCCGTACCGCACCTCGTCGAACAGGCGCGCCGCGCCCAGCAGGCCGGCCGCGTGCGGCGGCAGGACGCGGCCGGCCTCGGCGGCGAACTCATCCGCGGTCCGCCCGATCCGGGGCATGAGAATGCCGCGCTCGTCGAGTTCGGCCGCGATGGCCCGGACCCGCTCGCAGATCGCCGCCGCGTAGTCCCCGGCCTCCGCCAGCCGGGTGGCCGCTTCGCGGTGCTCGCCCGCGGTACGGGCCGGGGCCACCGCGCCGCGCCCCGCCCGGCGGCGCTGCGCCCTGGCCACCGGGCCAATCCTGGCCAGCACCACGGCGACCAGGGTGGCGGCCAGCACGACCAGGGCGACGAACCCCCACCATCCGCCGGGCAGTCCCTGCGTCGCGCGAAACACCCGGGCCAGCCAGGTGAGCAGGAAATGCGCGACGCGCTCGGTGAGCGAGGGCTGGTGGTGGTAGATCGCCTTGGACAACTCGGTGCGGGCAAGCCGCTGCCCGGCCCCCCTGCCGGTCACTGGAGCGCCGCCCGTGGGCGCGGTAAGCACCGCCGGTCCGCGGAGCGCGGGGATGCTGGCGGCGCGGATCACCACGTCGGCGGGCCACCACCGGGCGGACCGCCCGGACCGGGCGGAACACCGGGGCCTGGCGGAACACCGGGGCCTGGCGGAACATCGGGGCCTGGCGGAACACCCGGGCCCTGGGGCGCACCCTGGCCGGTGCCCGCGCCCTGGCCCGGCTGTGCGGACTGCGCGCCGGGCCGCCATAGGGAGGCGAACTCGTCGCCGGTCGGCGCGCTGCCGCTGCCCGCAGCGGTTTGCAGTACCAGGTCGAGCCCTTCCCGGCGCATCCGCAGGTCGACGTACAGCAGGACGGCCACCCCCGCGGAAATGGGGCGTGCCACCGCGCCCGCCACGACGCCGCCCACGGCGCTGATCAGGATGCTCGCCACGTTCCCCCCGGTGCTCGGCAGCAGCGAGTTGCCGCCGCCGGCCACCGCGGCGAGCAGTCCGAACGGTATCTGCAGCACCCCCGCGGTCACCAGGACGATCAGGCCCGCCAGCAACGTGATGCCGAGCACCCGCCAGAAGCTGCCGCGGACCAGCCGCCAGGACCGGGCGAGCGCCTGGGCCGGTCCCTTCCGCTCCAGCACCACCGCGGGCCCGGCCATCCGGAACATGATCGAAAACCAGATCGTCAGCACGATGGCGGCGATCGCGCCCACCACCGCCAGCAGGCCGATCAGCGCACCCGGCGCGTGCGCCACCGCGGGGATGACCAGCACCACCGCGTAGACCGCCCACACGCCGATCAGGATGAGCGGGATCAGCAGCGTGGCGCCGACCAGGGCCGGTATCCGGGGCCGCGCGATCCGCCAGGCCTCACCGGCGGTGATCTTGTGACCGAGCACGAGGCGGCCGATAACCACGGTGAGCAGGCCGGTCAGCACGGTGTCCACGATGAACGCGAGCACGGCCGACACCGCGACCGTCGGTGCGAGTACTTCCAGGATCCGGGTGAACAGGCGGGTGGCCTGGGCGTCGGTGAGTTTCTGGCCCGGCGAAGGCAAAGTCACCGTGCCGACGTAGTGGACCAGCAGCAACGAGACCGCGGTGGTGATCACCGCGGACGCGGTCAGCAGGACCGCGGCGATGCCGAGCGTGGCCCGGGGGTTGCGCCTGATCGAGGTGAACGCCCCGTCCAGCAGTTCCCCGACGCCCAGCGGCCGCAACGGTATGACGCCCGGTTTCGGCGCCTGCGGCTGGCTCGGCCACGGGCCATACCGCGGCTGCCCGGGCCCGGACTGGCCGGACCCCTGCCCGCCCGGTGCCCCGTAGCCGCCAGGCGCCCCGCGCCCGCCTGGTGCCCCGTATCCGCCTGGTGCCCCGCGCCCGCCGGGCGGCTGGCCGTAGCCTTCGCCCGGCGACTGGCCGGGCTCGTACGGCGGCGGGACGTATCCGCCGGTCTCACCCGCGGGCGGGAACCAGGGCCGCGGCTGGGTCCCGCCGTCGCCGTCCCCGGCGCCACTGGTCTCCGGGGGGACGTTGTCTGTCATATTTCTCCTTACCGGCACGGCGCGTGCCGGTGCCGGGACGGCCCCGCGCTGGCGCCCATACTCGCACGAAGCGCCCGGTGGTGAAACGGCGCTCCGGCCATTCCAGGATCGCCGTTTCCCGTGCCTGGGCCGGTCCCGGATTCGCCCAGCGCCCGCCGATGGCGCACACTCGGGCTGTGGACACCCGCGCACTGCGCTGGCTGGACCCGCCGGACGGGCCAGCGGTCGTATTGCTGGACCAGACCAGGCTGCCGGCTGAGGAGGAATATCTCACCTGCCGCGACGTAGCGACCTTGGACGCTGCAATACGAAGACTCGTGGTCCGCGGGGCTCCGTTGCTCGGTCTGGCCGGGGCCTACGGTGTCGCGCTGGCCGCCTACCGCGACGACGATGTGGCAGCGGCGGCGGACGTGCTGGGCCGGTCCCGGCCGACCGCGGTGAACCTGAGCTGGGGCGCTACCCGCGCCCTGGCCGCCTACCAGGCAGAACGCGGTACCGGGAGCGGGGACGCCGCGGCGGTGCGGCGGCGCGCTGCGGCGGCCGCCCTGGCGCAGGCACGGGCGATCGAGACGGAGGACGCCGCGGCGAGCGCGGCCATCGCCAGGCACGGGCTGGGCCTGGTCGGGGACGGCTGCCGCATCCTGACCCACTGCAACACCGGTGCCCTGGTCTCGGCTGGCGAGGGCACCGCGTTCGCGATCATCCTCGCGGCGCACCGGGCGGGGCGCGTGGCCCGGCTGTGGGTGGACGAGACGCGCCCGCTCCTGCAGGGCGCCCGGCTGACCGCCTACGAGGCCGGGCGGGCCGGCATCCCGCACGCGGTGCTGGCCGACTCCGCGGCGGCGTCGCTGATGGCCGCCGGAGAGGTAGACCTGGTGCTGACCGGCGCGGACCGGATCGCCGCCGACGGCAGCGTGGCCAACAAGGTGGGCACCTACGGGCTCGCCGTGCTCGCGCACCACCACGGGGTGCCGTTCGCCGTGGCCGCGCCGGTGTCCACGATCGACTTCGCGGCCGCGGGCCGCCGCGACATCAAGGTCGAGCAGCGGCCCGATGACGAGGTGACGTCGTTCGCCGGAACCCCGGTCGCGCCGCAGGGCAGCGCGGCGCACAACCCGGCCTTCGACGTCACCCCGGCCGCGCTGGTGACCGCCCTGGTCACCGAGAACGGGATCGCGCGGCCCGTCAATGCAGGTACGCTGCATGATCTGGGCATCCGCCGCGGGCCCCGAGAGGGTGCCCCAATCGATATTTCCGTGGAACGATGAGGTCCATGAAAGGTCGTGTGCTGGTCGTCGATGACGACGCCGCCCTCTCCGAGATGATCGGCATCATGCTCCGGGGCGAAGGGTTCGACCCGATGTTCGTCGCCGACGGCGACCACGCCGTGCAGGCGTTCCGGGACACCCGGCCCGATCTGGTGCTACTCGACCTGATGCTGCCGGGTCTGGACGGCATCGATGTCTGCCGCCAGATCCGCACCGAGTCCGGTGTGCCGATCGTCATGCTGACGGCCAAGAGCGACACGGTGGACGTCGTGCTGGGCCTGGAGTCCGGCGCCGACGACTACATCGTGAAGCCGTTCAAGTCGAAGGAACTGATCGCCCGCGTCCGGGCGCGGCTGCGCCGGACCGAGGACCCGGTGCCGGAGATCCTCCAGATCGGCGACGTGACCATCGACGTGGCAGGTCACTCGGTGAAGCGCGACGGGCAGCCGATCAACCTCACGCCCCTGGAGTTCGACCTGCTGGTAGCGCTGGCCCGCAAGCCGCGCCAGGTCTTCACCAGGGAAGTCCTGCTGGAGCAGGTCTGGGGCTACCGGCACGCGGCGGACACCAGGCTGGTCAACGTGCATGTGCAGCGGCTGCGCGCCAAAATCGAGAAAGACCCGGAGCGCCCGGAGATCGTGGTGACGGTCCGCGGCGTGGGTTATAAGGCGGGTCCGGCCTGACCAGCAGCGGCCAGGCTGGCACGGGCACGCCGGTAGCCGCGGGACGCACCCGGCTGGCGGCCTGGGCCGATCCGGCCCTGCGGGTCGCGCACGGGTTCACGCCCGCGCTCCGTGCGGTGCTGCGGGCGGCCCGGCGGCGCGCCCGGTCGCTGGCCGGGCTGGTATCCCGCCGCTGGCACCGGTCACTGCAGCTGCGCGTGATCGGCACCACCCTGGTCATCTCCGTGGCCGTCGTGGCGGTGCTCGGCATCTTCCTGATGCAGCAGATCGCCAGCGGGCTGCTCAACAGCGAGCGGAGCGCGGCCGTAGCCCAGGCCAACGATGGGCTGATCTTTACGCAGAGCGACCCCAACCTGCAGGGCCCGAAAGGGAGCAGCACGTCGGCGCTGATCTCGCTGGTCACACAGCTGCAGTCGGGCAGTGGGCTGGGAAACACCTACGACGTCGTGCTCCTGCACCGGGCCGCCGGGTCGGGCCTCTACGCTGTCACCGGCAACCTGGCGAACCAGTACCTGGCGGCGAGCATCCCCGAAGCGCTGAAAAAGCAGGTGGCCCAGAAGCAGGTCCTCGGCAGGTCGGGTCATTTCGCCACGATGCCGACGACATTGCTGGGCTCGGATGGCCGGCCGGTGGGGCCCGCGCTGGCGGTGGGCGTCCCCATCTCCGGCGACGACCAGCTCTACTACCTGTTCCCGCTCGCGCAGCAGACGCAGGTGCTCAGCCTCGTACAGAACACGCTCATCGTGGCGGGCGCCGGGCTCGTGGTGCTGCTGGCCGTGATCGTCTCGCTGGTGACCCGCTGGGTGGTGGTCCCGATCCGCCAGGCGGCCCAGGCGGCGAGCCGGGTATCGGCCGGGAACCTGGACGAGCGGATGGCCGCCCGCGGCACCGACGACCTCGCCGGGCTCGCCAACTCCTTCAACGAGATGGCCGCCAGCCTGCAAGACAAGCTACGGGAGCTGCAGGAGCTGTCCAGCGTGCAACGGCAGTTCGTATCCGACGTCTCGCACGAGCTGCGTACCCCGCTGACCACCATCAGGATCGCGGCGGACGTCTTGTTCGGGTCCAGCGATGCGCTGGACCCTGCGGCCCGCAGATCCGCGGAGCTGCTGCAGAGCCAGCTCGAGCGGTTCGAGGCACTGCTCTCGGACCTGCTGGAGATCAGCAGGCACGACGCGAACGTGGCGACCCTAGATGCCGAGTCCGCGGACGTATGTGACCTCGTGCTGCGCGCGGCTGCGGACGCGGAGCAGCTGGCCGCTCAGCGGGGGACCAGGATCGAGTTCCGGCTGCCGCCCGACCAGTGCATCGCCGAGGTGGACCGCCGCCGGGTGGAGCGGGTACTGCGGAACCTGCTGGACAACGCGGTGGAGCACGGTGAGGGACGCGACGTGGTAGTGACCGTCGCGGCCGACCGGGACGCCGTGGCGGTCGCGGTCCGTGATCACGGGGTTGGCATCGGTCCCGGCGAGCACCAGTTCGTCTTCGACCGGTTCTGGCGTGCCGACCCGGCCCGCGCCAGGACCACCGGCGGGACCGGGCTGGGCCTGGCGATTGCCCTGGAGGACGCCCGGCTGCACGCGGGCTGGCTGCAGGCCTGGGGGGAGCGGGGAAGGGGCTCGGTCTTCCGGCTCACGCTGCCGCGCACGGTGGGCACACAACTTGTCGGATCCCCGCTGCCCTTGTGCCCAGACGAGGAGATCGCCACCGCCGATGGCGTGGACTCCGTGGCTTATCCCGACGGCGACGGCGCGGAGCCGGGGAGCCGCGATGCCTGACCGGCGCCCCGCCCTCTCCTGCCGTCCCCGGCGCTGGACCGCCCTGGTCACCGGGCTGGTAGCGGCGGCCGCGCTGGCCGGTGGATGCTCGTTCATCCCCGCTGGCACCGGCCCGCAGGCCGCCTCTGCCCCAGCGCCTCCGCCCGGCGCCGGGCCTTGCTGCGGGCTGCTGGTCCGTGGGCCGCAGCCGGGCTGGAACCCGGAGGACGTCGTCAAGAACTTCCTGCTCGCCAGCGCGATCCGCGCCAACGACTTCCAGGTCGCCAGGCAGTATCTCACCAAGGCCGCCAACCGCGCCTGGCGCCCGCGCACGAGGGTGACGATCCTGACCACAGAGCCGCGGGAGACCTTGCTACAGCCACATGTGCCCGGGCCGGGGACCAACCCGACCGTGCTGGTGGCGGGCCAGGAGCAGGCCATTCTGAATGACACCGGGCAGTACATCCCGGCGGCCGGCGGCAAGCCGAAGGACCAGCCGACGGAGGAGTTCGCCCTGCAAAAGGTCAACGGGGTCTACAAGATCGACCAGCTCATCCCCCCCGGCGGCCATAGCAATGTCTCCCACGAACTGCTCCTGACCAACGACCTGTTCCAACTCGAGTACACACCGCGGAACCTGTACTACTACGGGCGGAACTGGAACCTGCTGCCCTACCCGGTGTTCGTGCCGATCCAGGGAAAGGACCCGCCGGTCACGCTGATCGACGACCTGATCCACGGGCCGAACGGCTGGCTGCAGGGCGCAGCCCAGTCCGCGTTCCCCCGTGGATCTCACCTGGTGCCGCCCATCCAGGTGTTTCCCGGGCCGTCCGGCGGCCGGACCGCGGTAGTGAACATCGCCGTGCCTCGCCACGTCCAGGACGGGCAGGAGAGCCGGATGGCCACACAACTGGTCGCCACGCTGACCAGCCCGGTATACAGCCCGCCGCTGTTCCGGGCTGTCAAGATCAAGTTCAACGGGCGGCCCTGGCAGTCGTCCGGCCATCCGGGCAGCGCTCTGGGCCTGAGCGTGTCCGAGCGCTACATCCCGCACCTGCCCGCCAATGCGCAGGCCTACTACCTGGCGCAGGGCGGCGTCCTGCGCAGCCTGAGTTCGGGATCAGATCGTGGTGCCGTGGTGACCAGGGGGCCCGGCGCCGCGCAGGTGTCGCTGACCAAGATCGCCGTGTCACCGGGTGGCGGCCGTCTGGCCGGCCTGGCCGGCCCGGCGAACACCGTCTACACCGGCGCCCTGGTCACCGGGCCCGGCCACCGGCAGTCGGTCGAGCAACTGCAAGCCCAGCTACACGGCACCTCATTCAGCTCGCTGAGCTGGGATAATTCCGATGATCTCTGGGTCGTCGGCGCGACGGGGCACCAGCAGGTCGTCCGGGTGCTCATCACCGGGCAAGGCCCCGGCGTCCGGGTGCAACTGCCGGACCTGGGCGGCCCGGTAACCAGCCTGCGGGTTGCCCCGGACGGGGTTCGCGTGGCGATGATCGTGGGCGAGGGAACCAGCGCCCACCTGGTGCTCGCCGCGGCGATACGCGACCCAGCTGGCGGCTTCCTGCTCAAGCCCGCCCCCCTGTTGTTCCCCACGCTGCCGCCGGTCTCGGCACTCACCTGGTATGACGAGGATCACCTCTTGGTCATCACCGGGTCGGGGGAGGCCTCCCAGTATTGGGAGGTACCGGTCGACGGGTATAACCCCACCTCGTTCATGAAGTTGCCGGGGCTGACCACGGTCACCGCCGCTGGCCCGGGCCACCCGATCTATCTGGGCCTGGCGAACGGCGGGCTGGAGAGGGCAGCCGGGCTCAATCAGCCGCTCGTGCCCATAACGCCTGGCCAGGCCATCATTTATCCCGGATAACCAGCCTCAGCGTCCTGACATCTGGCGCCGGTCAGGCTACGTTCGAGGTATGGCACCCGCCCGGGTCCGTGGTTGCGCCAGGCCGGGTCACCCGCAGGCAGCGGATGGTCCGTCGTGGCAAGCCGATGCCAGCCGCAGGCGAAACGGCCCACGTAAGGCGACTTCTCGTCGACCGATCACGGTGCGGCTTAGAGGTAAGTCCTGCCCCGCCGGGGGATCCGATGTCCGCCGGGCCGGGAGAAGGGCAGTAGTGGCGACAGGCCGCGAACCCCTCAGCAGGCGGATGTGGGGTCGAAGACCAGGTCGGCCGGGCGGGTGCCGTGACCTGAAACCTGACTCGGGATGAAGGGGGTTTCCGGTATGGACATCATCTTCAAGGGTCGTCGCACCGATGTGCCGGAGCGGTTCCGCAGTTACGCGTCGGCGAAGCTGAACAAGATCACCAAGCTGGCACACAAGGCGATCAGGGTGAATGTCGAGGTTTCCGCGGAGCGCAATCCGCGGCGGTCAAGCCAGCGAGAACGGGTGGAATTGACCATCTTGTCCCGAGGACCGGCCATCCGCGCCGAGGCGGCGGCGGATGACCAGTTCGCGGCGCTCGACCGGGCGGTGGCCAAGCTTGAGGAACGGCTGCGTCGTTCGGGGGACCGGCGCAAGGCGGCCCGGCACGGCGCGCTGCAGGCGGGCCGGAACCCGGGCTCGCGGTCAGCGGGCGGCGCGGGGACTGCCGCGCGCGCGGCCGGTGCGTCGCGGGCCGGTAGCGCTCCCGTGGACCTCGGGGCGCCCGGGACGGGGCCCAACGGTTCGGAACCGGAGTCGCCGGACGAGGCCCGGTGGGCCGGGCCGGGACCGGAGGGCGCCGACCTGCCCGAGGAGGCCGGTGTCGTCCCCATCCAGATGGAGGGGGACGGGCCGGTCGTCGTCAGGGAGAAGTTCCACGCCGCTAAGCCGGTCAGCGTGGATCAGGCGTTGTTTGAGATGGAACTCGTCGGGCACGACTTCTACCTGTTCCGTGATGAGCAGTGCGGCCTGCCCAGCGTCGTCTACCGGCGGCATGGCTACCAGTACGGGCTGATCCGGCTGGTCGAGCAGCCACAGCCGGACGCCGCGGCCAACGGCGGCCGGCCGGTTTAGGCGCTCGCGAGGCGGGCCAGGCACCGTTCTTCGCACCGGCGACATGGTTGGAGTTTGCGAGCCGGGGCCCGCGTCGGCAAGAGTGTGTTCGCAAGGCAAGTGTGTTCGCACGGCACTGACAAGGCCTGCGCCTCGGCGTACCCGGCAGGCACGCCGCTGGCCAGGGTGATCCCTCGGCAGTGCCCGCAGCCGCGGGTCCTGGACCGGGCGGTCGGAGTGGGTGGGGTCAGGGAGGAACGCGAGATGGCCGGAGATCTCGGAGCGACCGGCGGGGCACGGGATGCCCAGCGGCAGCCCGAGCCGATCCGTGTGCTGATGGTCGACGATCACGCGCTGTTCCGCCGCGGCCTGGAGATGGTGCTCGCCGAGGAGCCCGACATCGAAGTGGTGGGCGAGGCCAGCGACGGTGCGGAGGCGGTCGAAAAGGCGGGCCAGGCGGTGCCCGACGTCGTGCTGATGGACATCCGGATGCCGCGAAGCAGCGGGATCGAGGCCTGTCGCGCCATGAAGGAGCTTTCCCCCAGCGCGAAGATCGTGATGCTGACGATCAGCGATGAGGAGGAGGACCTCTTCGAGGCGATCCGGGCCGGTGCCAGCGGGTACCTGCTCAAGGACATCCCCTACGACGAGGTAGCCGACGTGGTCCGGGCGGTGCACGGTGGCCAGTCCCTGATCAACCCGTCGATGGCGGCGAAGCTGCTGGCCGAGTTCGCGGCGATGGGCTCCCGCGACGGATCGGAACGGGTGGAGCAGGTTCCCGCGCCGCGGCTCACCGAGCGCGAGATCGAGGTGCTCAAGCTGGTCGCCCGCGGCATGAACAACCGGGACATCGCCAAGGAGCTGTTCATCTCCGAGAACACGGTGAAGAACCATGTCCGCAACATCCTGGAGAAGCTGCAGATCCACTCCAGGATGGAAGCCGTGATGATCGCCGTGCGGGAGAACCTGATCGAGTTCGGCTGACCTCCCGCACCGGCTCAGTCGGTCCGATCGCAGATCACGGGGATGGGCGCGCGGTGTGCTGGGCGGCGAGCAGGGGTATCGCGGCGATCTTCTCCGGCGTCAGTTCCGGCCAGCGGACGCCTGGTGCCGGCC
>Ga0075424_100005927_pt1 | contig 11727 bp, 19 predicted proteins | sample SoiMethybrSBSTD3_FD_75301 | JGI IMG/M metagenome (GOLD analysis project Ga0075424, IMG submission 75301) | Bulk soil microbial communities from a Populus tree surrounding site in Tennessee, USA - Soil MetaG P. TD hybrid SBSTD3 | ecosystem: Environmental > Terrestrial > Soil > Tree plantation... | reverse complement strand
GGCTGTCGAAGCCCGCGCTCTTGGCGATGCGCACGATCTCGACCGTCGGCACCAGGCGCACGGTGATCGAGGCGACGACTTCGCCCCGTTGTAGTTTTTCCTTGACGCTGTTGACCGCCACGTCGCTCAGCCGCGACATCGCCACCCCTCAAAGCGACACTTTCGCGGCCATTCTAGCCTCGGCGAGGGGATGGCATGGCCCTTGCAGCCAGGTGCAACTTGCTCACAACCGAGCATCCACTAGGAGATCACTGCATGCGCAAGTTCCTGCAAGTCGTCGTCTGCGGCCTCGCTGCCGCGTCGTTCAGCGCCCTTGCCGCCGATGAAGCGGACAAGTCCACCGACGCCAAGGCGAAGGCGGGCGCGAGCGCCAGCGTCAAGGCGGACAAGAAGAAGCAAGGCGCCGCCGGCGGCACGAACGCTGACGTGAAGTCGAGCACCGACACGAGGACCGAGGCCGCCCCGGCTCCGGCACCGACGCCCACGACCCCGTCGACCGGGATCTCCGGCTCGGCTTCCGGCTCCACTGGCGCCGGCGTGACGACCGAGACGCCGAAAAAAGAGTAAGCGCGCTTAGTCGATGTCGAGAAGGGCGGGCCTGTCCCGCCCTTTTTTATTGCCCGCTACTGGCGTGGGCGACCGTCGCCGTCGCCCTCGCCCTTGATCGCCTCGACGAGCTGCCACATCGTCTGGTCGGCCCAGAACTCCGGATCGGCCTCGATGCGGCGGTCGCCCTCGGCGCGCATGTCCTGCTTGATCTTCTGGCGCTCGCAGAAGCCGTGCCAGAACTGCTTGATCTCGTCGGCGCTCATTGGAATCATGGGGGAAGATTCTACAAACAGGATCCCATAAAAAAAAGACGGGCCCGAAGGCCCGTCTTTCCGGGGAGCAGGCGAACGTCTACTTCTGCTTGGTCCCGCCGCTCGCGGACTGCTTGTCCGTGCTCTTGCTGACCTTGTTCGCCACGCTGTGCGTGTCGATCTTGGCCATGATCTTCAGGTACTCCATGCGGCTGAGCTTGCCGTCGTTGTTGCTGTCGGCTTCCTTGAACCGCTTGGCGAGATCCGGGTTGCCGGCGGCCTCGGCCTTCGAGAGGTAGCCGTCGTTGTTCTTGTCGAGGACGCGGAACGACGTGTCGTTGTTCAGCGCGCCGCCCTTTTCCTCCTGCTTCTCGATGACGTTCTTGTTGGTCTTGGCGCTTTGATCCGCGGCGTACGCCGTGCCGAAGGCGAGCGCGAGCGCCGCGGCAAGTAGCGTGAGCTTCTTCATATGCAATCTCCAGTAGTTGGACCCATGGGACTCTAACTGCTGCAAGCTGCATGCCAGCTTCACCTGGTCCGGTTGGCGGGCTCCATGCCGTGGCTGCGCAACACGGCGGCGGACTGCGGGGAGGCGATGAACTCGAGCCAGGCGCGCGCCGCTTCCGCCCGGCTCGCGGCGGCGTGCACGCCGCCGGAGAAGACGGTAACGACCTGGATCTCGGCGGGCAGCGGACCGATGATGTCGATCCCCGGGATCGGCAGCAGCTCGCTCATCTGCTGGAAGCCGATCTCCGCCTCACCGCCCGCCACCAGCGGCCCGACCGCGGTCCCCGGCGGGGTCTGCGTGATCTTCGGCTTAAGCTCCTCGGCGATGCCCCACTTCTGGAACAGCTCGACGAGGTACACGCCGCTCGGGCCGCTCGAGTAGGCGATCGACCGCGCGGCGCGCAGCGCGCGCTTCACCGCCTCGGCCGAGCCGATGTCGGGCCGCTTCGCGCCCTTCTTTACCGCGACCGCGACATAGGAGGTGGCGAGGTCGACCACCGCTTGCACCCTGCCCAGGGACTTCAGCTCGGCGAGCGCCTTCTGCGAAGCGATCACCAGGTCGGCGGTCTCGCCCGCCTTGACGCGTTTCATGATCTCGACCCCGCCCAGCCACTCGGTCTGGACCTTGAGGCCGGAGCTCTTCTCGAACCGGGGTTGCAGGTCGAGGTAGGCTTCCTTGATCGCCAGCGAGGAGAGGACGCGCATGCGTCCCCAATTCTAGACGACTGTTTCTTCCTCCAGCTCCTCGGCTTTTTCCTCCAGCTCCTCGGCCTCTTCCTCTTCAACCTGAGCGTGCTTGTGCGCGGCGAACAGGCCGAGCCGCATCTGGTCGTCGCGGGTGGTCGGATAGATCGGCGCGAGCCAGTGCAGGAACTCGACGAGCAGCGCGAGCCGCTCGGGGTGCACGCAGCTCGTCGCGGCGACGTCGGTGAACGCCACGCCGCTCGGGAGGCGCGCCACACGATCGGGAATGAGATCCAGGACCCGGAATACCTTCGCTGCGTCCATGCGCCACCTCCTCAGGGGTTGACGAGGGCGAGCGTAGCCAGCGCGGCCGGCGATTCCTAGCGCGGATTCCCGCTTCGTGGTGGCGGCGAAACGCTACAGCGCTGTCGCCGGAAAGCGGCCTACTTCGATTCTTCGGCCGCCTTGCGCCTCTCGCGCCGCTCCTCGCGCCGCTTCTCATTCGCCTCGCGGCGCTCGCGTGCCGCCTCGCGACGCTGCTCGCGCTTTTCCGCGCGGGTCGGTCTGTGCTTCCTCTCCGCCTTCTCGTCGTCCTGGGCGAAAGCCGGGAGGACGGGTGCGGCGAGGATGGCTGACAGCAAATAAATGACGGCTTTTCTCATGTTTTCTCCTTAATCAATGCGCGCGCCGGCCGCCTTGACGATGCGCTCCATGCGCGCGAAGTCATCCTGCAGCAGCCGGCCGAAGGCTTCGGGCGAGAGCGCGCCGGGTTCGACGCCCTGCTTCGCCAGCCGCTCGAGGATGACCGGGTCCTTGAGCAGCTCGCCGATGGCGGCGTTCATCTTCTCCACGGTCGCGCGCGGCATGCCCGCGGGTCCGAGCAGGCCCATCCACGAGTCGAACTGGTAGCCGGCGAGGCCGCTCTCGGCGATGGTCGGCAGCTCCGGCGCGAACCTGGAGCGGTGCGCGCCGCTCACGCCGAGCATCTTCATGCGCGCGTCCTTTGCGAAGGGCAGCGCGCCGATGGTCGAGGCCATCACCGCGTGCGCCCGCCCGACCATCACCTCCTGGATCGCCTCGTTGGTCGCCTTGAACGGGATGTGCACCATCTCGACGCCGGCGAGGCTGGAGAAGTAGGCCATCGAGAGGTGCGTGGCGCTGCCCGTCCCCGCGGAAGCGAAGTTGAGCTTCCCGGGATTTGCTTTTGCATAATCAATAAACTCTCTCACGCTTTTCGCCGGCAGGTCGCCGTTGATCATCAGCACGTAGTCGACGTTGCCGATGTGCGCCACCGGGGTGAAATCCTTCAGCGGGTGGTAGGGCAGCTTGGCGTAGACGTGGCCGGTGATGGTGTGGCTCGCCGCTGCGAGGAGCAGCGTCGTGCCGTCGGGCGAGCTCTTCGCCACCGAGGCGTTGGCGATCGTGCCGCCGGCGCCCGGGCGGTTCTCGACGATGACGGTGCGGCCGATCTTCGCGCCGAACTCCTGGTTGATCGAGCGCGCGAGGATGTCCTGCACGCCGCCCGCGGCGAACGGCACGACGATGCGCACGGTTTGCGCGTTCAGCGACAACGAAAAGAACAGCAGCGCTAGTACACTTCCCGCCTTCCCCAAGGAGAACCCCATGGCGAAAGCATACTGGATTACCTGCTACCGCTCGATCAAGGACCCGAACGCGCTCGCCGCCTACGCCAAGCTCGCCGGCCCGGCGATCCAGGCCGCGGGCGGGAAGTTCCTGGTGCGCGGCTCGCCGGCGAAGACCTACGAGGCCGGCCTCAACCAGCGCACCGTCGTGACCGAATGGGAGAGCGTCGCGGCGGCGGTCGCCGGCCACGACAGCCCGGGCTACAAGGAAGCGCTGCGCGCGCTCGGCAACGCCGCCGAGCGGGACATCAGGATTGTCGAGGCGGCTGGCTGAGGTTTGAAGTCGTGCACCTTGATGATCGGCGTGAACTCGGGCGGAGTCCACGCCGCCTCGCCCTGCCCTTCGAGGTGCTTCGCCAGCCATAGCGCCTGCGAGCGGATCGGCGAGACGAAGGGATAGAGCTTGCCGGCGACCTCGGCGACGTCGCCGATGGCGTAGATCGCCGGATTGGAAGTCCGGAAGCGCTCGTCCACCACGATGCCGCGAGCGGTCTTCAGGCCCGCATCGCGCGCGAGATCGATCCGCGGCGCAAACCCGGTGGAAACGATGACCCCGTCGTAAGGCCCGGCCTCGCCCTGCGCGGTGAAGACCATGTGGCGGTCGATGCCGCGCACGTCCTGCGAGAGGCGAACCTCGATGCAGCGCGCGGCGAAGTGCCCGGCGAGCGCCTGCGACTGCGCCTCGTCGAGCTGCAGCTCGAGCAGCCGGTTCTCGCGGTGGAAGATGGTCACGCAGTCGCCGGCCTTGTGCAGGTCGGAAGCGAGCTCGCAGCCGATCAGGCCGCCGCCGATCACTGCCCAGTGCGGCGTCTTGCCGGCGGCGCGCGTCTTCGCGTGCCGGCGGCGCAGGGTCAGCAGGTCGTCGTAGCTGTTCAGGGTCAGGATGTGGGGCAGCGAGGTGATCAGCACCGGCGGAATGCGCGCCGCCGATCCCGTGGCGAGCACCAGCACGTCGTACTTCAGGTCGTCGATCGCCTCGACGCGCACCCCCGCCCGAACATTCACGCCTTTCAGCGCGGAAAAAGGCTTGAGGACGATCTTCGCCGCCGCCTCGTCGCCGAGCGCGAAGCCGTGCGAGAGCCGCGGGCGGGAGTAGTAGCCGTGGATCTCGCTCGTCAGCAGCGTCACCTCGTGGCGCGCGGCCGCCGCCTCGGCGAAGGTGACGCCGGCGAGCCCCGAGCCGATGACGACAATGCGCATTCGACCGCTACGCACCGTCTGCGACTTTCGACCGGATGCGCTCCATGACGCGCGCCACGATGCGGTCGCAGCGCTCGCCGGCGAAGCCGAACGCGTCCTCGCAGGCGAGGTCGATTTCGGAGGCGAGCGACTCGCGCAGCAGGCTGCGCGCGCGGAAGAAGCGCGTGCGCACCGTCGCGGGCGGCACGCGCAGCACCTCGGCGACCTCGTCGACGGAGAGCTCCTCGACCGCGCGCAGCACGAACACCGGGCGGTAGGCGTCGGGAAGCGCGTCGATGCGCTTCTCGAGCAGCTTGCGAATCTCGGCACGCGCCGCCGAGCGCTCAGGGGTCTTGCTCATGCTTCCTTCCGGTATCTCGTTGACCTCGTCGATCGAAACGCTGGAGTTCATCGGCACGATCGCGCCGCGGCGGTTCTGCTTGCGCAGACGCTGCAGCGCCTCGTTGGCGACGATGCGCGCCAGCCAGGTCGACACCTTCGCCTCGCCGCGGAAGCTGCCCATCGCGCCGTAGGCCTTGAGGTACGCATCCTGCAGCGCGTCCTCCGCCTCGGCGTCGTCGTGCAGGATCGCCCGGGCGGTGCGGAACAGCATCCGGTTGTGCTTGCGCATCAGCGCCTCGAACTCGGCGCTGTCGTCCTCGCGTAAAGCCGTTTTTTTCATAAGGTCTTCTTTAGGGTTACCCTGCATTCGATGACGCCAGTCGCCGCCACGTTCCCAAAACCGCTCGATCTCGCCGACGCCAGGTTCGCGAACCGGTTCGTGTCCGAATTGCCGGCCGCCTGCTACACCATCGTCCCGCCGACCCCGGTCGCCACGCCGAAGCTGCTCGCCTGGTCCAGCGATCTGGCGGCTGAGCTGGGTCTCGCCAGTCCCTCTCCCCGGACGGTTGCAATCCTGGCCGGCAATGCGCTAACGCCCACCATGAAGCCGTATTCCGCGCGCTACGGCGGGCACCAGTTCGGCGTCTGGGCGGGGCAGCTCGGCGACGGCCGCGCGATCACGCTCGGCGAGCTCGCCGGGCAGGAGCTGCAGCTCAAGGGCGCCGGCCTCACGCCCTACTCGCGCACCGCCGACGGGCGCGCGGTGCTGCGCTCGTCGCTGCGCGAGTTCCTGTGCAGCGAGGCGATGCACTGGCTCGGCGTGCCGACCACGCGCGCGCTCTCGCTGGTCGGCACCGGCGAGCCGGTGATCCGTGACATGTTCTACGACGGCCGTCCCGCGCCCGAGCCGGGCGCGATCGTCTGCCGCGTCGCGCCCTCGTTCGTGCGCTTCGGCAACTTCCAGATCCTGGACGACGATTCGAAGAAGCAGCTGGCCGACTTTGTGATCCGTCACCATTATTCTGGTTTGAACCATGCTGAATTTTTTCAGGAGGTTTGCCGCCGCACCGCTCTCCTGATGGTCGACTGGATGCGCCTCGGCTTCGTGCACGGCGTGATGAACACCGACAACCTCTCCATCCTCGGCCTGACCATCGACTACGGCCCGTACGGCTGGCTCGAGGGCTACGACCCGCAGTGGACGCCGAACACCACCGACCTTCCGGGCCGGCGCTACTGCTACGGCAACCAGCCGCAGATCGCGCTGTGGAACCTCACCCGCCTCGCCGAAGCGCTTCTCGGTCTTGCGCCAAAGGAGTCCCTTGAAAAGGGCCTCGAGCTCTACGCCAGCACTTATCTGGAGGCGATGAGCAAGGCGCTCGCCGAGAAGCTCGGCGTCGACGAGCTCGACGAAGAGCTGATGACCGGGTTGTTCCGGACGCTGGGCGAGACGGAGACCGACTTCACGCTCTTCTTCCGTAACCTGGCGCGAGCCGAGAAACCGGCCGACCTCCGGCCTGCGTTCTACTCGCAGCCGGGGCCCTCCCTCGAGGCCTGGTTCAAGCTCTACCTCGAGCGCGTTGCACCCAACCGTGCGGAGCAGATGAACCGCGTCAATCCTAAATTCATCTTCCGCAACTACCTCGCGGTGCTCGCGATCGAGGCGCTGGAGAAGGGCGATGCGTCGCTGCTCGAGCGGCTGATGCTGGTCCTCGCGCGCCCCTACGACGAGCACCCGGAGCACGAGGAACTGGCGGCGCGGCGGCCCGAGTGGGCTCGCGAGCGCGCCGGCTGCTCGGCGCTTTCCTGCAGCTCCTGACGCGCCACTAATGCGGCATCAGGCCGTGCGCGGGGTCGGCGGCTTTCCACAGCACCGATGGATCGAGCATGCCGAAGATCATCGCCACGTGCGCGACGACGAGGAACACCGCGACCAGCGCGGCATGCAGCTTGAGCTTCTGCTCGTCCGACTGCCCGCGACGAATCATGCCGAGGTCGATCAGCGCGAGGCCGACCAGCGGCACGACGCCGAGCAGGTAGAAGCTGACCGCGATCACGTCCGCGGGGCCGCGCCAGCTGCCCCCGGCGGTCAGCGGCAGCACCGCCGCGACCAGTAGGTAAGCGAACACCACGGCGAAGTAGAAGCCGCCGACGATGCTTGCGCCGCGGTTCAGCACGCCGGCGAAATTGCCGCGCTGGCGCGTGAAGAGAATGTATAGCTCGGTAATCGCCACGGTCTCGGCGAGCACGACCGGCACCGCCATGAACATCAGCAGATTCCACGGCTGGTTGGTGGCGAGCAGCTCCATATAGTGGGTCATCGACATGGTTTTTTCTCCCTGACCCCACCTTACGCCGGGCTGACGCCCGGACTTTGACCTACCTCAAACCCGCCGGCACCAGTCGTCGATCAGCGCCTCGTAGAGAGCGACGGCCTCGCCGATCCGCTCCATGCTGCAGTACTCGTCGGTCTGGTGCGCCATCTGCGGCTCGCCCGGGCCGAGCACCACGGTCGGCGCGCCGGCGTAGACCTTGAGCAGGTTCGCGGCGTCGGTCATGTAGGTCGCGGTGCGCGCCTTCGGCTTCCTGCCGAGCACCGGCTGGCAGATCTCGAACACGCGCTGCATCCAGTCGTCGTCGGGCGCGGTCCACACCGGGGGCAGGTCGGAGAACACCTCCATCTCCGCTTTTCCAAGAAGCTGCTTGATCCTTTGCAGAAGCTTCTTGTGGTCCACACCCGGCACGGTGCGGATGTCGACGCCGATCTTCGCCAGGTCCGGCACGAGATTCACGCCGCTGCCGCCCTCGAAGGTGCCGACGTTGATCGTCGGCTCGCCCATGATCGGGTGCTTCTTCGCCTTGAAGTCGAAGGCTTCGAGCTTGCCCACCGCGCGCGCCGCCTTGTAGACCGCGTTCTCGCCGAGGTGCGGCATCGAGCCGTGCGCCGAGACGCCGCGGAACGAGGCGTTGAACTTGAGCGAGCCCTTGTGGCCGACGAACGGATAGTTCGAGGTCGGCTCGCCGACGATGATCGCGCCCGCCTTGCCCAGGAGCTCGGTCTCGGCGAGCTTCTTCGAGCCGATGCAGCCGCCCTCCTCCGCGGCGGTGAGGACGATCACCACGCCCGGCGTGCCGGAGAGCTTCTTCGCCATGCTGCGCGCGGCGATGAGGATCGCGGCCACGCCGGCTTTCATGTCCGAGCTGCCCCGGCCGTAGAGCCTGTCGCCCGCGGTCTCGCCGGAAAACGGATCGTGCGACCACTTGCGCGTGCCGAGCGCGACCACATCGAGGTGGCCGGTCAGGCACAGCGGCTTCTTGTCCGAGTTGCCCGCATCTCCTCCTCCTGCGCGGGCGATGACGCTGGTGCGGCGGTCGGCGTACTCGTGGTACTCCACCTTGTAGCCCCACTCCTGCAGCATCGCGCCGGCGTGGTGGGCGCAGTCGCGCTCGCGCCCCGGCGGGTTGATGGTGTCGAACTGCAGCAGGGTCCGGGTCAGCGCGACGGCGTCCATGGGCGCGATTATTGCAACGGAGCGGCCATGAAATCCATTGCTGCAGTGTTTCTTTTCGTCGCCGCTGCCGCGTTCGCCCAGGGCCCCGACGGGAAGGACGCGAAGCCGAGCGACGGCGCGATCAAGGGCGGCTCGGTGCTGCCCGGGGAGACGTCCGGCACGCCCGACGACCGGCGCCTGCCGGCGCCCACGCCGAGCGGCGTGGAGCGGTGCAAGGAGCTTTCCGGGACGCTGCGCGAGCAGTGCCTCGAGCAGGAGCGAAAAGGATCCGCCGGCGCGACCCGCGCGCCCGGCGAGCCGCCGCCTCAGGAACCTCGACAGGAGAAACAATGAAGCGAACTCTCATCGCCGTCGCCTTCACGAGCCTCGCCGGCTGCGCGTGGATGTACACGCCGCAGACCGACATCACCGGACAGCAGTTCCAGTACCGCCCAGGCGCCGGCATGGTCGAGTCGGTGGCGCGCGCGCCGACGCCCTTCACCTCCGCCGCGGGCGGCACCACCGCGCCCGATCCGCTCTATCGGCTGAAGATCCGCATGGACGACGGCCGTATCCAGTACCTCGATACCAGCGACCAGTTCGCGCCCGGCAGCCGGGTGCGGCTCACGGATGAACGGCTGATCGAAAAGATGTAGCCGTTATGTCACCATCGGGTCTCCCAGGGAGGAGGCCCGATGGCAGTGTTGCGCATCGCGCGGATGGGGAATCCGGTGCTGCTCGAGGCGTCCGCGCCTGTCGCGGATCCGACCGCGCCCGAGATCCGCCGCCTCGCGCAGGACATGCAGGACACGATCGAGGACATCGGCGCAAGCGGCCTCGCCGCGCCGCAGGTGTTCGTGCCGAAGCGCGTCGTCGTCTACCGCATGATCGCCTCCAGAATTCCGCCCGGCTCGGGGCTCGAGCCGCGCCCGTGGACCGTGATGGTGAATCCCGTGATCAAGCCCAAGACCCCGCGGCAGGTCGAGGTCTGGGAGCGCTGCCTCTCCGTTCCGGGCCTCCACGGCAAAGTCCCGCGGTTCACGGACATCACCATTACGTATAAGGATCTCGAGAACAGGACCGTGACCCATGACGCCACCAGCTCCTGGGCCGCGCTCCTGCAGCACGAATGCGACCACCTCGATGGCATCCTCTATCCGATGCGCATGACCGACATGCGGCTCCTCGCCTACAACGAAGAGCCCGGCCCGCTCGCGCTCGAGCTGAAGAAGGGTGAGAAGAGCATCGACCCGCTGTTCGTCGACCTGGTAATGCGTTGGCCTGGAAAGGACAAGCTATGAGCAAGCTCACCGGCGGCTGCCTCTGCGGCGCTATCCGCTACAGCGTAAGTGCCCCGATCACCGAGCTGCGCCACTGCCACTGCCGCGACTGCCAGAAGGCCTCGGGCGCGCACGGCGCAGTGGTGGCGCTGATCAAGCGCGACGACTTCAAGCTCGAGAAGGGCACGCCCAAGCGCTACGCCGGCAAGGCGGCGAGCGGCCGCACGCTCTACCGGTTCTTCTGCGGCGACTGCGGCTCGCAGCTCTTCGGCCAGCGCGAGACCATGCCGGAGATGATGACCCTGCGCGCCGGGACGCTCGACGACTCCGACGGCCTGAAGATCGGCATGCACATCTGGACCAACAGCGCGCGCTCCTGGTCGTACATCGACCCCAACGCGAAGCAGCACCCCGGACAGCCCTAGGAGAAGAAGATGGCCGCAGCCGTGCAGCAGATGGTCGACCCGCACGACGTCGTCATGACCGGCGAGAACTCGTTCATCCGCCTGTCGCAGGACGGCGGCAAGAGCCTGGTGACGCGCGCCAGCCACTGGCGGGTTCTCTGGTCGCCCGCCGGACAAGGACATGTTTTGTTTCTGGAGACAGACTCGATCCAGGTTTTCTCGGACAACGCCGGGATGACGCGCTATCTGCAGCGGCACATCGAGAAACTGCTGCACGAGCCTTTTTCAAAGAATCTTCCCGTCATCGACGCAAAATTCGAGCGCACTGGCCATTCGCTCGCGACGGTGGAAGAAAGAATTCGGACGAAGCAAACCGAAATCGTCATGTCGTGGTGGGATTTCATCGATCCCTTCATCCTCACCATGCCGCCGGGCGCGATGAAGCGGCCGCTCGGCGTCTACAGCACCTTCATCCCCGCGCGCAGCGCGCAGCTCACGGTGAACGGCGCAGCGTGCCCCGGCGAGGTGTTCGAGCAGGAGCGCTTCGGCAAGCCCTCCTCGAGCTGCTGCCTGGCGTGGTCGGAATCCTGGACGAGGCCCCGCAAATGAAAAACTTCCTGCCTTTCATGGAACCGGTGTGGCGCGCGCTCTCGCCGTACGCCTATACGCTGCTCCGCGTCTCGGCCGGCGCGATCTTCATTCCCCATGCATTCGCGAGGCCGCTCGGCCCGCAGGCGTGGCTCGGGGTGCTGGAGGGCATCGCCGGCCTGCTGATCGTGCTCGGCATCGCGCCACGCATCATGGCTGCCCTCCTTGCCCTGGACATGCTCTGGTTCATCGCCCTCACTTTCGGCAAAGGCTGGCTATGGACGCGCGGCGGCGTGCAGTACCACGTGTTCCTGCTCGGCCTGCTCATCGCGGTGATGATCGGCGCCGGCGGTCTGCACTCGCTGAAGAACAAGGTCTTCGAAAAAATCCCCGCCAGCCCGGCTCTCGGCTACGCGCTGGCGCGCGTCTGGATGGCGCTGCTCATCCTGCCGAGCGGCTACGAGAAAGTGTTCGAGGACGGCGTGGCGCGCATCGCCGCGGGCAACCTGCTCAAGACCGGCTTCTATCCGCCGATGTTCTGGGCGTGGGTGGTGGCGATCCTCGAGCTGGTCGGCATGCTGATGCTCGCCGCCGGGCTGCTCACGCGGCCGATCGCCTTCATGTTCTTCGTCGAGATGGCGGTGATCACGGTCACCATCCAGATGCCCAACGGCTACTTCTGGACTTCGCGCGGCTGCGAGTTCGCGCTGCTGTTAACGATCGTCAGCTACGTCTTCGTGATGGCGGGCGGCGGGAAATACTCCCTCGATCGGCGCATCGGCCGCGAGTTTTGAGCCGTTCGGGCTGTA
>Ga0075424_100005926_pt1 | contig 11727 bp, 8 predicted proteins | sample SoiMethybrSBSTD3_FD_75301 | JGI IMG/M metagenome (GOLD analysis project Ga0075424, IMG submission 75301) | Bulk soil microbial communities from a Populus tree surrounding site in Tennessee, USA - Soil MetaG P. TD hybrid SBSTD3 | ecosystem: Environmental > Terrestrial > Soil > Tree plantation... | reverse complement strand
GTCAGCGTGGAGCTCCCCGAAAGGACAAGGCCCGGGCCATCCTGCGACTTGATGCGGCGAACGCCCTCGACGATGTCCGGTCCAACGCCCTCGAATGGGCCCCATGCAAGACTCTCCGGGCGGTGGGTCGCGACGTACTTCGTCGCCGCATTGAGGCGGTCCCCGATCGGACTGCTGGGCGCCTTTGGCCAGAAACCCGACCAGATGTCGTAGGTGCGACGGCCCAGCAGCAGATCAAAGCGCTCGCCATGCGCGGCCGTAACCGCGTCCCGGCCGGCGGGGGTCCGATAGGGCGCGGTCCAGTCGCCGTAGGGGAAGTCGCCGTCATCGGCGGAGTGCTGGATCACGCCGTCCAGCGAGATGTGTTCGATGATCTTGAGCTTTCTCATACGCTCTTGCTCGGCTCCGTCGGCATCGGGAAGCGTTCCTGGAACCACGCTTGCCACACCGGCGTCTCCCGGGCGACGCGCTCGCCCGCCTGATCGCCGTACAGATAGAGGTTCATTGCAACCATGCTCGGGCCGCCGGGAAAGCCGGCGATGCCGAGGGCCGCGACACCCGGCGCCGGTTGGTCGATGCGCAGCAGGGCGTCGAACGGCTCCTTCGTGACGTATTCCACCACGCCACTGAGCGGCGGGACACCGCCGGGTGCCGAGAACCGCTGCCCGACACTCATCTCTTTCAGTCCGAATGCCGCCGTCAGCGCATCCCAACTCTCTTCGTCCGTAGCCGGGGCGGGAGCCCTGAACTCCTTCATCGCCGAACGCTGACCGCGGAAGTGCGTGAGATAGAGCTGCAGGAGTTTGAGGAAGCTGGCAAATCCCTGGTTTGCGCTCTCCAGCTGTGCGTCCCAATCGTCCGTGCTCGCGAAAAGACTCTGGACAATGCGGACGATGCACGTGCCGCCTCCGCGCGCTTCAACCGTCCACTCGCCCGCGATGGGCGGCGAACCTGGGAGCCAACCGTTTGCCGTCCTGGTGAACGTTCGCGGCGGATCCCAGGTGGTGACCTCGGAACGCATCTCCATCCCGCCGAAGTTGATCTTCACCGCGACAGGCTTCCCGTTGCGCTCTTCGATCTCGGTCGGCACGAACCAGGACGAGATGCCGGGCCCGGTGGCGATGGCCTGCCACACTTCCTCCGGCGTGCCGGGGACCTCGAAGGCGACCTCGAGGGAACGGCGTCCGTTGGCTTCTAGCTTCACGCTCATGATGGCTCCTTGGGCTCGGATGTTTTCGGGAGAGGATGCGCCACGACCACGAGTCGATGCGCGCGACCGCCGGGGGCAGATTCGTCGTGATATTTCGAAACAAGTTTCGCGATGGCTTCGGCGAGCTCGTGGGTGAACGCTGCCCGTTCCGTCGGCGACCGGAAGCGAACCTCGGTATCCACGGCCAGGGTCGCCAGGCGTTTGCCCGCCTGTTTCGCACGACGCACGAGGTCAGCCACCTCGCGGACCATCCGTGCGCCCAGGGCGATGAGATAGCTCGCCGACAGCCGATCGACTTCCCGGTTCGGATCGACAGCGATCGGGCCCAAGGCGCTCGGCGAAACGACGTAGGAAGCGGCCGTCGCGACGAGCAGCCGTTCCGTGAGCCCGCCCCACTTGCGCTCCTGGGCCAGCCGCACCAGCCCGTGCGCCTCCAGCGCGTTCAGGTGGTAGGTGACCTTCTGCCGGGCCATGCCGACCCGCGTGGCCAACGTCGCCGCCGAGGCGGGCGCGGCCAGCTCGGAGAGGAGTCGGCTTCGCATCGGCTCCATGGCCACCGTCGCCGCCGCCGGATCATCGATGACTTGGATATCGAGCATGAGGAGATGGTATCCTTGACAACTTTTATTGTCAAGGGATCCAAGGCTCAATCACGGCTGTGGATTGATCGAGCCGCGCCTCGAGGCGATTGTGGCAGCACAGTGGTGATCACGGTCACGGGCAGCACCGGGACGATCGGCAGCGAGCTAGTCCGATTGCTGTCGCAGGCCGGCGTCGCGACGCGGGCGATTGCCCGCGGCGCGGCGAAAGCTCAGGCGCTACCGCACGTGACGACTCTGGCCGCGGATCTGCGAGACCCAGAGAGCCTCGACGCGGCGCTCAGCGGCACCGAGCGGCTCTTCCTGTTGACCGGCAACGACCCGGGATTCGCGCCGGTGCAAATCGGCGTCGTCGGGGCGGCCGCGCGTGCCGGCGTGCAGCATGTGGTGAAGCTCTCCGCCCTTGGCGCTTCCGACCATTCCAGGTCGGGTATCGCCCGCGCGCACTGGGAAGTGGAGCAGGCGATTCAGCGCAGCGTGATTCCCTGGACGATGCTCCGTCCCCACGCGTTCATGCAGAACTGGCTGGGCGAGGTCGCGGAGAGCGTGCGCGCCGAGCGCGTCATCTACTCGCCGATCGGTGCGGGGCGGGTGCCGTTCATCGATACGCGCGACATCGCCGCGGTGGCGGCCAAGGTGCTGCTGGATCCGCGGGATCACAGCGGGAAGAAGTACGTCCTGACCGGGGGGACCGCGGTCGGCTACGCCGACGTGGCGGAGGCGCTCTCCAGACTGATGGGAAAGACGGTCACGTATCGCGCGATCACGATGGAGGAGGCCCGCGCGCGGCTTGCGGGGAAGGGGGTTCCGGCCGAGCTGATCGACGCCACCTTGGCGATCGCGGCGTACCAACGCGACGGCGGCCCGACGGCGGTCGTGTCGCCCACCGTCGAGCGGCTGCTCGGTCGACCACCGCTCACCATCGAGGAGTTCGTGCGCGACCACCTCGCTTCATTCTTATAGCTTTGGCCGCATCATCGTGGAACCCCGTGCGCGGCCAGATGCTTGTTCTTGTATCGCCGGTCGTTTGTGACTTCTTCGCCAAGCCAGTCCGGAGCTTCAAAGGAGCGACTGGCCGCAACCGAGTCGAACTCGATCTCCGCGGTCATCAATCCCTTCAATTCGCCGTAATAAACATCCAGCTCGATGACCACCGCGCCGGAATCGATTCGATATCGCGCCTTTTCTATTCTCCTCCCCTCGGTCAGATCCCACAGTGCTTCGAATTGCCGCTGGCTCAGGGGGATTTCGACCTCACCTCGGGTCAACCCATCGCCGGTCTTTACGGTCTCGAAGTACGTGTCGCCGACCCTCCGCAATCGGACCTCCGTGCCGTCGTCGCCGAGCGCGATGTACCCTTGGAGATAGACGGCGTGCGGATAACGGTCCAGGTTCTTCGGGACCTGAGGGACGAGAAACTTGCGCTCAATTTCCGCTCCCACGAAGATCTCCCGCTTCGGCCCCATCCAATCTTGGTCGGCGGCTGGTGGGGGTCAATCAGTTTCGCGCCTAGCTCGTGAGAGGAGGGTACAACGGTTCGCCGTGCGTAGCGGTCGGCCTCAAGCGCGGCTCACCCTAAACTGGTTCAACGGATCCGGATCACGGTGAGCCGCGGGACAATTGCCACCGGCAACGCGCCCCCGGAAGCGCCGCTGAACCGCAGCACGAAGCTCGGGGCGGCCGGAGCCTGGATCACCCGCTGGTACAGGCCCGACCCGGAATACAGTATGCCGGCGAGCGTGAAGCGGCTGCCGTTGCTCGTCCCCGGCACTAGGGGGAACGACAGCGGAAAGCGAAGAGGATCCTGGACGTGGAGCGCCGCGTACGTCGACCGGAAGTGCCAGGAAGTGAACCGCAGCGCTTGCGGCGCCGTGAACCCCGGGAGGTCCGACACGTAGTTGGCCAGCCCCCAACGCTCCACCAGCGAGTCGAACGGCACACCGCTGTGCGTCGCGATGTTCTGCGCGCCGGTCTGCGCGGTGAGCAGCAGCGAGCGCGTGAAGCCGGCCACGGCGGCGAACGTCGTGTCCACGGCGAAGCGGTCGGCGAGGTATCGCACGAACAGCCACGCCGCCCCGCGCTCGGCCAGCGTGCCGATACCCGCGCCGGCCACGAGGTAGTGGCTACCCGGCGCCCGGAGGTATTCATAGGCGTTCGACACGTCCGAGATCACGAACCTGCTGAAACCGGCCGGGTCGTCGGGCAGATAGCTGCGGCCGCCCAGCTCTTCGGCGAAATGCGACATCCCTTCGTTCAGCCACAACGCTTCGGCTGGGGCACCTCGCACCAGCACATGCTGATTGAAGCTGATCATGTGCTGGAACTCATGAATGAAAGTGACCGGGATGAGCCTGCGCACCGTGCTGGCCCGATGTGGACAGCTGACCACTCCCGATGAATCGGCGACGAGGGAGTAGAACACTTCGCCGTGATTCGAGCGGGAGTCCCCGGCGGCGCCCGGGTCCAGATCGAAGCCGTAGAAGAAACCGGTGACGTACCCCATGGTGGCGCACTCGGCGGCCGAGACCATCTGATTCACAATGGGAGTCATCAGCACGGCAACGACGGTGTTGCCGTCAATGTCGGATTCGCGTCCGAACGCCGTGGTGTCGATCGGATACAGTCGCTCCGTAAACGTCGCAGCGAGCGAATCGAGATCGGCCTGCGTGAGGCCGCCGGCGGGGGCGGCCGTATCCACGTAGATCGCGAGGTTGCCGGTGACCACCTTGGCTTCGGCGGTGACGGGCTGGAACACGGAGCAGTCGAGCCGGGCGCAGACGCTGAAGCCGCGCCGGCTCCCGACCACTGGCGGGCCGGACGCGAGTGCCCTCACGCCACCCGTTATCGGCGGAGCCGACGGCGCGCCATACGCCCGCCCGCGCTCCATCTCACGCAAGAAGGCGTGAAATCGCACGGCGATCGGCGCATTCCCGACGGTAGCAGCCGGTGCGCCCGCCGCGAGCACCGCCGACCCGCCGTCCCCCTCGAGCATGAAGCCACTCTGCAATCCCGGGGTGCCCGTCGCCGACATCGGAACCACCAGGTACTCCGCCGAATCGATGCCAGACGCATTCGCGGGGAAGACGGCGCAGGGTGCCTGGGATGTCGGATCGATGGAAGTGTAGGCCCCGGGCGTGAGGTCGACTGCCACCGCGTCGCCGGACGGGCACCCGGCGAGCCGTGGCGTCGTCGGGTCGTTTCCACACGCGGTCGCGGCCAGGAGCAGCGTCGCGAACACCGGGCTGCCACGGACGATCCCGCTCACCGGAACAGATCCGCGTCTTCGAGCCGCGTCACCAGTCCGCGCGCATCGATGAGATAGACCACGACCCCGTAGAAGTTGTCATACGTGAGCACACCGGTCCCGAGCGGCAGATCGGGAATCGTGCCGCCGAGTAATCCTGCCGTGTTGTAATAGCCGACGTCGGGCACACCATCGGGTGGTCCCAGGACGCCGTCGCGCAGCCGGTAGGCGATGAAGCTGCCCACGAAATCCCCGTCGGCATCCTGAGCCGCCAGATCGGTCCGCAGGTAGCCGGTCCCCAGGAAGTGGGCGTTGAACTGGGTCGCGACCGGCGCCGTGCCGCTCGTGGTCAGGGGGACCTCGACCACGGGGCTGACGTTGCCTTCCTGGTCGGCCACCCAGACGGCGCCGCACCGGGCTCCGCCGACCGCGGAGTCCGGCAAGCTGATCTCGAACGCCGATACCACGGTGATGGTGTCCTGATAGGCCGTCCGGCCCGTGGAAAGGTGGCCCCGTTGCCGGGCACCGCCCGGAAGCAAGGAGTTTCGCCGGCAGTCGGTCAGGTCCCAGGAGAAGCGATCGATGTTGCTGTCGGGATCAGTCGCCCGCAGATACAGCCCGATCACGCCGCCGGCGGCGGAGACCCCCACTGCCTCCACGTTGGGGCGTCGAGCGGGATCGGCGCAGACGATGCGAATGTTCAGCTCCACGCCCCCGGCGGTATCGATCGAGACGACGCGGTGCGTTCCGCCGTCGCTCGTCACCGTACAATTCGTGGACACGTTGGCGAGGTCGAACACCGCCGGGCCCGGAGCCAGCTGCGGCACCACGAGCGTGTCCCTGGCGTGCAGGATCCCCAGCAGCTCCGAACCGTCGGCCGCCGCCAGGTGGTAGACGAAGTCCGAATCCAGGTCGACGCCGTCGGCGAGCACGGTGACGGTGAGATCGGCCAGACACGCGATGAAGTATCGGACCAGCGTGGTGTTGGTGCCTTCGGCGATCTGTACGGCGCGGAGGGTGCCGTCGCGCACCGCGCAATGCGGTGGGATGCCGGTCACGTCCACGGTGTAGGTCGCCGGGCGCAGCGACAGGATGACGGTGTCGCTCGGCGCGACGCGGACGACTGTGTCCACACCAAGCGTGCCCGACAGCTCCCGCACGTGATAGTGATACTGCAGGCCCCCGGCGTCGGGGGCCCCGATGACTTGCGCGACGATGGCGAGATACGGAGGCCGCACGGCGGGTTCGATTATCTCGCGACACCCCCCGACCGTCGCGGCTGCGCACACGCCGCCCAGGGCCGCGCAAAGAAGCCGGGCAGAGCGGCTTCCGAAGAAACCGCTCTGCCCCACGGTGGCCGAGTGTCGGGGCCGTGCAACCCCTCGACCCGGTTCCCGCTCAATCACTGCTACTTCGTCGTGGCGTTCGTCCACCCACGGGTCCACCCGGCGTACCACGGGATGTTGCTCCCGGTACCGTTCGCCGGGGCGACCGCACCGAGGTATGGCGCGTTATCGAACGTGAAGCCGTTCACCGTGCCGGGGTTCGCGGCAGCCGCAAGAGTGGTCGGCGCCGAGCCCGGTTTGGGCCGGAAGTCGGGCGCCAACAGATCGAGCGGGTTGACGAGGAAATCTCCGCTGGCGTTGTCGTTGCTGAAGACCGTGACGTTGTTGGCCGCATCGGCTTCGTAGAGCGCCTCGAGGTTGGTACCGGTGAACGCCGGGGTGCTGTACGGCCCGCACGCGCTCGGTGTCCCGCCCGAGACTCCCGGATCGTTACCGTCCTGGTCGGCCGCAACCGACAATCCGCCAGCCGCCCCCGGTGGAACAGGCGCCGTGGGGCCGAGGCTGATCACCGCGTTGCGGAACATGCCCGCCGCGACGGCGTCACAGATCCCGAACGGCGATGGCGTGAGCCCGCCGCCCGCGGCGCCCGACGGCTGGTCGATGTCGAGCCCCACGGCATACCGGTAGGCGATCACGTTCCGCATGGTGCCGCTCGTGTTCTGGCGGAACAGGAACGCCTGGTTCACGCAGTTGGCGCCTGGAGACCCCGTCGGTCCCAACTGTGTGTGGCAGGACGCGGGGAGGCCCGTGGCGGAAGTGTAGCGGAACGGCTGCGCCTTCCCCACGCAGGTGACGTTGAAAATGGTCGGGTTGGACCGCGGCGTGGCGTCGGGGTTGCCGGCGTCGATGCCGTTGTTGTCCATCTCGAAGCAGCGGTCGCCGTCCATGGAATCCGCCTGCACGATGACGAACTGGGCGGAACCACGGTACCCGAGGACGTAGTCGAAGTTGTCGTCTTCGTTGGCCGTGAGCAGCAGGTGCTTCACGTTGAGCGTGCCGCCGAAGTATTCGGTCCCGTCGTCGAGCGAGGCGTGCACCTGGACGTAGTCTACCAGCGTGTGGCTCCCCACGCCGTTGAACCAGATCCCGTTGCGCTCCTTCGTCGCGGTGAAGCGGGCGCCGCCGTATTCGGAGCGCACGTAGCGCAGCACGCCGCTCGAATCGGCGTCGTTGCAACCGCCATACACCGCGGCGGCATCCGACTCGTCTACCTCCTGGATGCAGCCAGCCGTGCTGCGCCCAGTCACGACCGGGCTGAGACCGGACGTGGGCGAATCGGAGTTGATCGTGGCGTTCCCGTTGATGACGAGGCCGCCCCAGCACCCGGGCCAACGCGTGCCGATGGGCTCGCCGCGCGGGCCGGTGAACGTCGGCAGCACGCAGGTGAATACGATCGGCTCGAGTGCCGTGCCGTCGGCGATGATCCGGCCATCCCGTTGTACGACCAGCACGCCTTGCCCTTGTCCAACGCCGCCGGTGCCGAACACGCCGGTGCCGTACCACCCTTCGATCCGTGTTCCAGGCTCGATCGTCAACGTGGCGCCGCTGGTGACGTAGACGTTCGCGACGCTGGCGTCACCGATCTGATAGACGTTGTCCTTCGTGAAGGTCTGGTCGGTCGTGATATTGCTATTGATCACGACGCGGTTGGAAGGAAACTGCGTCGGCCCGCGACCGGGAATCACGTCCCCGGCCACCGGCGTGGCCGTGCCGACGCTCTTGTTGGAGACGGCGACCACATCGAGCACGTTGATCACGCCGTCGGGGTTAGTGGTGGCCGGCTCGACGCCGGGACGAGGAGTCCCGCCGGTGCCGCCGTTCACGGGCCTCACGTTCCCCGCGATCACCGCATCGCGGTTGGTGTTGTCGATGAGCGCGGTGTTGCCGACCGAGATGTTGGACAGATAGACGACGTCCAACACGTTGATGTTGCCGTCGAGCGTGGCATCGCCGTACTTGAGATTCGGCGCGTACTGGCCGGGCGTCAGCGCCACGCCGTACGGAAGCGACGGAGCCAGCCGCTGCGCCCACTGCTCGGCGGTGATGCGCGCCGCCGGGACCACCGCCAGATCCGCCGCTTCGCGCACGTTGCTCTTCACGGCGGCGGTGCTCAACCCGTAATGCAGCGAGGCGGCGCCCTCGAACTCATAGCGCAGGCCCGACAGGTAGCTGGACGCCTTCACCTGAAACAGCAAGACCGCCGTCCGCGTGTCGAGACCGCGTGGCTCAACCGACAGGACGCGGATTTCACCGCGGCCGGCCGCTTGATCGTTCACCATCACCAGGCTCTGCCCGTCGGCCGCCTGACCAACGTAGGCGAGCCGGGCCGCGTTGAAACGGATGTATCCCTGCAATCCTTGCAAGGGCTCGGGAAGCTGGGCGTCGGCTCGCACCGCGACGGCGATCTGCTCGCCGTGGGCCGCGATACCGGCCGACACTTCCAGCTGCAGCGTCAGGGCGTGACTCAAGTCGGGTGGCGCAACCTGGTCGCCTGGCCGGCAGCCGGACGAGACTGCCAGGGCCGCGGCCAATCCCACCGTGAGAGCCCGGCGCGTAAATCCCTTCAAGTTCTCCATACAGGTCGTCTCCCAAGTGCTGAGTAACCGGCCGGGTGAGACCGGGGAGTGCTTGCCCCGGCCTCACCGGACGGAATTGGCCTCACGGAATCGACAGCGTGCCTTCGTTTTTCTGCGTGTTGGGAATCAGGTTCGCCCCGCTGAAGCTCGAGACCGCGGTGAACGTGGTGGCCGTGGTCACGGACGTCGCCGCACCCGCCAGCACGTTGAACGTGCACACGCCCAACGCCTGTTGCGTCGTGGCGCCGGCCCCGTTCATGAAGTTGAGCAGGGTGATCGTTCCGGCGGTCGCGCCGTTGGCGTTGATGTTCTGGAACGACGAGCCGGCCACGTTGGCGCAGCTGACGAATTGCAGCCGTGTCGGGCTGTAGCCGATGTCCGCCTGGAACGCGTTGATGTCGTCCGCGGCGGCGCCGTTCACGGCGGGGTCGTTGAGCGTGCTGGGATCGTAGCGCAGCGTCAGCGTCACTTGCCCACCGCTGATCGCCCCCCATTGGGCCTGGTACTGATAGAAGGCCGGGGGATTCTGGCAGTCGATCGTGAAGTTGACCGTCACGGTGCCGCCGAGCGTCAGGCCCGTGTAACTGCCTGGTGCCGAACTGCAGCCTCCCGGCAGATTGGACAGCGCGACCGAGCCGTTCCCGGCACCCGCGCCGCTGCCGATCGCCACGCCGGAGATGCTGTAGTTGGCGGCGCCGGCGGCCAGGGTCGTCGCAGCGGGCGAGGTGCCCGCCGCGGCCGGTGTCGCGGTCACGATGGTCCCCGCGAGCGATGGCGAAGCCGGACCGGTGCGGGTGAGGCTGCCGCTGACGGTGCCGGCCGGCACGGTGCAGGTCACCGAGAAATTGACGGTGGAGGTTGCGCCCGAGCTGACGGTGGTCGACTGCGGGCCGGGATCGCTGCAGCCGGCCGGAAGGTTGGAGACGGTGACGGTCTTCGGACCGGTCGTCACGTTGGCGATGGAATAGGCGCCGGTGCCATTGGTCGTGCCGGTGAAACCGCCGGTGTTGGCGGTGACCAGGACGCCGCTCAGCGCGCCCCGCTGCGGCGAGGACACACTGCCGGCGATCGTGCCCGTGGGCGCCGCGCCGGAGTTCTGCAGGTCGGCGGCGATCACGATCTTGGCGGAGAACCGGCTGACGGTCGGGTCGATGTCGAATCCGACGGATCGAGCCGCCGACGTGGCGCCGGGAAGCAGGGGCGCCGCGTAGGTCTCGTAGCGATAGCAGTCGTTCGAGCCGACCGGGCAGGCGGCGTCGTTGAAGAAGTTGTACGGGGCGCCGCTGCCGGGAGAGCCGTCGCCGTTCCAGTCGGTGCTGGTGGCCACCTGGCCCTGGTTCGGCAGGTCCACGATGACGGAGTCTCCGTTTCCACCGACGCTCACCCCGCCGCTGGTCACGGACACGTAGGTCGCGAAGGGGAACATCAGGATGCCGCTCGTTCCGGGCGGCGGTGCGGGGAACGTCGGGGTGATCAACGACACGCTCGACAGCTTGTTGGTGATGTTGATGTCGAACGTCACGCGAATCTTGTTGGGGGTGAACTGGCCGACGGCCGAGGCGGAGTAGTTCGAGGCGGTCAACGTGATCACGTCGCCGGCCACGAGGGAGAAGTCCGGCCCGATGAGATCCGCGGAAACGGCCGACACCGGCGCCGCTCCAGGATTCACCGTGACATCGGGGGCCGTAATGTTGACTTCATGCGTACTCGTGTTGACGCGGAAGACGAACGCGGCGCGTGACAGCATCGGATTCTCCGGCGGGTTCGGCGGCAGGATCGGTCCCGCCGTTTTGTCGCCAAGCTGCGAACACGCCGCAAGACTGAAGACGACCGTGGCGGCGAGGCTCCTGACGGCGAGTCTCCTGGCGGCGAGGCGGCGCAGGCCGACTGGCCGCGTGCTGCGGGTCAACTGCATACGACCTCCAAGCGGGTGAGGTGGTAGCCGATTGGCCGAACGCGTCTCTCTCCCCGTTCGCGCCGTATCGCCAAGCTCGCTGACCATCGTCTCAGAGGTCCCAACAACGCGTACCGGAACCCGCGCGAGTCGGTAACGATTGACGCGTCGCTCGCGGCCGTTCGTGACGTGTTCGTGATGTCGTTACTCAGGCGCCCGTCATGGAAAGACGAAGGTTCCCTCGCGTACCGCGGTGAGCGTCCCGTAACTGAAGGATCCCGTGGAGGAAGCGCCGAGCAGCAGGCCCAGCGTCGTGGCGGTGGTCGTCGCATGTCCGGGCGCGCCGATCACTTTGAACTTGATCGTGGCGATCGTGATCACACCGGTGGAGCCACCGGCCGGCTGTACGCCGCTGAACAACAGCGTGCCCCGTGACAGCGCGTCAGTGGGATTCACGGAGCCGGCGCCGCCCGGCCCGAAGTTGAAGGCGAAATAGCGCAGCACCGTCGGATCCCACTGGAGCGAATCCACGGTCCACGATTGCAGCGCTTCGGGGCCCGTCGTCTGGGGAATGTCGGTCGAGAGATCGAGCGTGATGGTCAGCGTGACTAAGCTGTCCGCCCCCGAAACGGGCCCGAAGGCGCCCTGCCAGGTGAACGGCTGGGTCGATCCGCTGCTGATCGACGCGACAGCGGTGGCGCTGCCCGTGGCGCCGTGGTTGTCCGTGACGGTGAGGCCGACGCTATAGGTGCCCGCCGACGCGTACGCATGCGAGGGGGCGCCGCCGCTCGCGGTCGAGCCGTCTCCGAACGTCCACTGATAGGTCGTGATCGACCCATCCGGGTCGGCGGATCCGGC
>Ga0075424_100005925_pt1 | contig 11728 bp, 19 predicted proteins | sample SoiMethybrSBSTD3_FD_75301 | JGI IMG/M metagenome (GOLD analysis project Ga0075424, IMG submission 75301) | Bulk soil microbial communities from a Populus tree surrounding site in Tennessee, USA - Soil MetaG P. TD hybrid SBSTD3 | ecosystem: Environmental > Terrestrial > Soil > Tree plantation... | reverse complement strand
AGCTTGTCAGCATAGAAGGCGATGGCTCGGTCCACGTCCGAAACCGGGAGCGGGATCAATTCCAGCCTCATCTGCATCGGAGTCGAGCCCCCCTTGGCCTGTTCTCGTCCGCGCGATCATTCCACACGGCCGCCGCCGACATTCGCTCACTGCGGCGTCGCCTGCCCGCTGAGCACGCGAGCGGCTCACCGGATCTTCCGCGCAGCGGCACCCGGTACTCATCTGCCGCTGCTGGTGTGCGTTAGCGTCCGACCATGCCGCAGAGAGCGCCCGTTTCGGCGCGCAGGATCCGTCGATCTGCGCGCCGTCTTCGTGAATCCGATCGAGCGCAGATGATTCGATATCGAGCATCGTTTAGCGCGCTCAGTAGAGATCGGGTCGCCGCCCGTTATGAAGCGAGCTCAAGGACCGGTCATAACTAACGTTGGAAGCTACGTCGCACGGTCAAGTGTCGGATCGAGAAGATTGATTTGCGTTCCGCGATCGATGCGTATAGAGCTTCTCGCTGTGGTGATAAAGCGTTCGCGAGCTGACCGTGTCATTTCGTTCAATCGTTCCCATTCCAACTGATCAGGCACAGATCCACCATCGAACACCGCCTTGGCTAGGTGCCGGTCTGCCCGAAACACATCCTCTGCCACCACGATCAGATCGGCAGAAGCCAGCAACCGTATTCGCGTGAGGGCATCACGCTGGCGTCCGCGTGCAGGGCGCTCGCTATCGCGTAACTTGTGGCCACAGGATCTATGAATGAGGAAGCGCGTCGACTGTTTCCGGCGTTTACAGCGCTCAGGCCGTCGGAGCCTTTCGCCGAGAATTTACAGGCTCGGATGCTAGAGCCGGTCTAGCCTGCTCGCATGGCCGACACACGCGGGGAGGAGCTTGACCCGGATGGACTGCCCAAGTACCCGTCCTGGTCATTGTTTCGCTCTATGACCAACCCCGCGGCGCTCACCGCCGAGGGTAGTGATGCGGCCCTCTGGGCATTGAGCGTGCTTGAGGGGTATTTCGGGGCGTCATGGCCACGGCGACAGTTTCAGCGGCAGGGATGGGTTCCTGCGTCCCTGGCCGGATACTCGGGCCGGCGACACGAGCTGCCTAGGCTGCTCAGCCTGGCCTGCAACGTCGAATGGTTCAAACACGCCGGGGGAGCGCAGGCTGTCCGCAAGCTCGTGTCGGGTACCGCCACCCCCAGCGCGTGGCGCCACTTCTGCCTTCAACTGGAAGTAGCCCGAGCGGCGGCGTTTGTGGGCGAGTTCAACCAGTTCGAGCCGACGATCGACGGCACAGACTGTTCCGGTGACCTCGACATAGTGCTAGCTGGTACGAACCTCATCGTCGAGGTGACCTCCGTATCGAGATCTGACGGCGACCTGCGTCAAGAACGCTTCGAGCGCAGGCTGCACTGGGCACTCATGGATATCGCTCTGGAAACGAACGTCGCCATAGATGTGCGGGTGAAATCGACGGATGCCTCGGAGGAGCAAGTCCAAGCGTGGCTGACGAGCGTCCGCGGTGCAGCTGATCACGTGGCCCGCAGCAGCGTCGGATATCGAGATCTACGCGGATTTGCCTCGATCGTGATGTCGCCGGCCAGCCATGACGGCCCGTTGGCGCCTGGGGTAACCAAGTTCGAAGGCGCCGTCCACTCACGCGACGCCTGGCTCCGAATTCGAGATGCGCTACGGGGCAAAGCGAGGCAGACCCTAGGCGCGTCGAACGTCTGGATTCGTCTGGACGCCGTCGAAGGTCTGTTCGCGCTAACGGACTGGGCCTCTCGCCCGATGTCCCTGCGGACAGAGCAGATCGCTGGCAACCTCCGCGCCGCTTTCGTGGACTTCGACCACGTCCATGGCGTCGTACTCAGCTCAGGTGCCGGACTGAGTCTGAATGTTGACAAGGACCCGTTAGGCCATCAACGTGCTGATGCCCACAGCGCCACACTGCTTCGGAGCCGTACGGCTCGGGGACTAGTCAGAGAAACAGTCATCCTTCCCTTGACCGAAGCTGGTCAGCCCGCCGCAGCCGCCTGGATTGAGGCCTACATCGAGGAATCGATGTGGCTTGACGCCGACCTCGGCAAGCACGGCTGGTCACTTGACCGCATGAGACCGGCGGCGACGACCGATCCGATCACGCCGTAGCGGGGCGCTGGACGGCGATAGCCATGGACCGAATCGGCGTCCTGCCGGGGCGAAGAACAACACTTCACGACGCCGCAGCTGCAATCTGGCACGCCTCGTCCAAGCAACGTCAATAGCGCACCATCTCCGTCGATCTGGGCGGCTCTTGTCGGTTCCGAGGGATGCGCAGATCATTTGTTCTGCGTGGCTGGAGTACATCATCGGATAGGTCATCCGATGCACCGGATCGTCGGGGTACGGCCACTCGCACGTCAACAGATTGGCGGCCGAGGCAAGACCATGATGCAGATGGCGTCTATGGGCCAATCACGGGCCGCTGGGTGCCGATCGGCACCGTGTGACGCCGCCGGACGTGCGGTCTGGGACTTGGGGCTTGTTCGGCCTCGGGTCGCGGGTCGGACGGCGATGCCGGAGATGGCCATGGCGAGGATTCGTTCGCGTTGCTGGGTCGGAGCCGAACGGGGAGCTGGTGACGCCGATGACGAATCGCATGACGTCGTCGATGTTCAGGTCGGGGTTGGCGCCGCCCGATTCTTGAGCTCGGTTGAGCAGCGGTGCCGCCGTAGTCGTAGCGCGCCTGGCGGCAGGCGCGGAGGCCCCTGACTCCCGGTCCAGCGCATCGAGTAGTACCCGCTTGGTGGCCATATAGGTCACGAAGTGTCGTATCCAAGCGACCAAGGCCGGCTACGGTTCTTCTGTCTCGGCCAGCCGAACGGCGTCTTGGCACAGCGAGTCGACGTCGGCGACGTAGACGGCCTCGATGAGGTCTTCTCGCGTGGGAAGTTGCGGTACAGGGTCGCCGGTCCGACCCCGGCTCGGCGGGCGATGTCCTCCAGGGAGGCCTCGATGCCGCTGTCGGTGCAGTCCTCGCGCGCCGCGGTGAGAATGGCGTCGAAGTTGCGGGCGGCGTCCGCGGGGTGGGGGCGCCGCTGGTCGAGCAGATCACTGAGCCGCGCCGCGTCATCCTCGTGGTCCGGCCTCCGTCGCGGGCGAAGTGAGGTGGCTGTCCGATTCTATTGCCGAAGTGCGGCTCGGCGGGTCGGCTGGTCAGCCGAGGCCCTCGGTGGCCAGGCCGGTGATGGCGTCGACCTCGGCTGGGCTCAGGATGAGGTCGACGGCGGCCAGGTTCTCCCTGAGGTGCTCGACGCTGGTCGTGCCGGGGATCGGCAGTGAACCGGGGGTGCGGTGCAGCTGCCAGGCCAGCGCGATCTGCTGTGGTGTCGCGTCGTGTCGTTGGGCGATCGGGTCGATCACCGCGTGGAACGGCTCGCCGTCTGGGCCGCCGGGTATGGCGCCGGGGTGCCAGGGTGAGAACACGATGCCTTCGTCCTGTGCGAGTTGACGCACGGCGGCCCCGTCGCGAACGGCGACCGTGTACTGGACGGTGACTGCGGCGATGTCGGTGATCGACAGCGCTGTGCGGAGCTGGTCGGCGCTGATGTTGGACAGTCCGATGTGGCGGATGAGTCCGTCCTGGCGCATGCCGTCCAGCGTCTGGACGATTTCCTCGAATGGGGCGTCGGTCATGGTCGGGGTGTGGAGGTAGTACAGGTCGATGTGATCGAGCCCGAGGCGCCGCATGCTCATGTAGGCCGCCTGGCGAAGGTAGTATTTGTTGCCGACGGCGCTCATGTCGCTGTACTCGGGTCCGCCGCGGACGAACCCGCCTTTGGTGGCGATTACTAGATTCTCTGGATACGGATGCAGGGCCTCGCGGATCAGTTCTTCGTTGGCGTGCGGGCCGTAAACGTCGGCGGTGTCGATGTAGGTCACGCCCAGTGCGACTAGCTCGCGCAGTAGCGCGATCGCCCTGTCGTGGTCGGGGTACTCGCCCCACACCTTTGGTCCGGTCAGCTGCATCGCTCCATACCCGATGGCACCGACGGTCAGATCCCCCCCGATCGTTACGGTGGGCGGACATTCTTGGGATCCCTCAATCATGGTGTGTCCTTGTTTTCGTTAGTTAGCAGTGGTGGTACGCGTGGCGGGATCAGCGCGCGAGGTAGCCGCCGTCGACTGGCAGCGCGACTCCTGTGACGTAGCTGGACTTAGTGGTGGCTAGATACATGATCGCGTCGGCGACCTCTTCGGGCTCAGCAATGCGTCCAAGCGGATGTGAGGCCACGAGTTGCTCGTGCATAGCGGGGTTCTCGGACACCATGTCGGCGATCCGCGGGGTATTCACCAGGCCGGGGCAGACCGCGTTGACCCGGACACCTCGATCGGCGTAGTCCAGGGCAGCACTCTTAGTCAGGCCGATCTCGGCGTGCTCCGAGGCCACGTAGCCCGAATACCTGCTACCCCGGTGAGACCTGCCCCGGAAGAGATGTTGACGATCGAGCCAAAGCCCTGCGTCGACATGATCTTCAGTTCGTACTTCATGGACAGGAACATGCCGCGCACGTTGGTGGCCAGCATCAGTTCGAGTGTCTCCAGCGGGTAGTCGATGAGCGGGTGGGAGTCGTTTCCCCCGTCGACCCCGGTGCTGTTGACGGCTACGTCCAGTCGTCCAGAGTGGCTAGCAGCGATCTCGACCGCGTGACGAACGGCCTGCTCGTCGTGAACGTCGGCGATCACGTAGCGCGCGCTGCCACCGGCATCGTTGATCAGCTTGACCGTCTGCTCCAACGTGGCTGCGGTTCTTCCCATGACGGTTACCTCATAGCCTTTCTGTTGCCAGCGCAAATGCGGCGGCGCCCCCGATTCCGGTTCCGCCACCAGTGACGAGAGCGGTCTTGGCGTCCGAGTGCGTCTGTGTCGTTGTCTGGGTCATGTCGCGCCATCCGATCGTCGAGGTAGTGGGAAGAGATCGGCTTGGCCAAAGTTGGATGCTGCGCGGTCGACCTCATTCATATGTGGACTAGCACTCACTTTGATGGAGGACCACTCTCATTCCAGCCGTTGATGTGGAGACTGCTGTGGACGGCGGAAACAGTCATATTGGATGCCTAATAGATGACGAAGCCGGCCCCAGCCGAATTGGGACAAGTTTCAGACTCGGCTGCCGGATCGCGTTCACGGATACAGTCGACCGCTACAGTAGGGGATCGGTCTTCAGTAGTCCCTACTGGTTTTCCGCGCGGGGACCGCGTAGCCGGCGCCGGCCCGCCGGGGCGTGCTCACGGTGTCGGCAGTCAGCGGGCAGGCCCGGCGAGGGATGCCGGCGATACGACCACGGCGCCTCGGTCGGGAGCTTGTTGGACGGTCACGCGGTTGGTTGGTTCCGGAGGGCTTCGGCTAAGTCGTGGCGTCCGGCGATGCCGAGCTTCTCGTAGGCGCGCTGGAGGTGGCTTTCGACGGTACGAACCGAGAGTTGCATGTCACCGGCGATCTGCTTGTTGGTGCGACCGGCCGCGGCTTGCACGGCGGTGTCGAGCTCACCGGGAGTCAGACGTGCCCGCGCCGTCATGGTTTGGAGTGGGGGTGTGACGGCGCCTTCGCACCGGGACAGCAGTCGCGCGGCTTTCTGCTCGGCGGCGGCCGTTTGCCGGGTCATGCCGGCGCGGCGGAGTAGGACGGCGGCGTCGGCGCGTGCTTCGGCGGCGTAGAGATTGGCACCGAGGTTTTCGAACTCGGTGGCGACCTGGTCGAGCGCGGTGCTGTCTGCGGCCGCGACGGCGACGACGTAGGCGGCGCGAGCCGGCGCCAGGTTACCGTCTATATCGTCGACCAGAGCGGTCAGACGGGCGGCCACGTGCCCGGCCCGGCCGAGGCGGGCCAGGCCGTGCAGGGCGCTGCTGGCCCCGATCAGGTCGCCGATCTGTTCGCCGAGCTCGGCCGCCTCTTCGAGCTGCGCACGAGCAGCAGGAAGGTCACCGGCGGCTGACGCTATCCACGCCCGGGCCTGAAGGATGTCGGTCTCGTTCGGCACGAGCGGAGCCACGTCGAGCGCATCGTGGGCGGCAAGGGTCTCGGCTGCCCGGTCGGCCTGTCCGACGAGCGCCAGTGCCAGTGCGGCGTGGCCGTAGGGCCACCGGGATGTGTAGGGCTGCCCGAGCTGCCGAAACAGCGTGTATGACTCGCTGGCCCGGCGAAAGGCGCTGATCGGTCGGCCTTGCTCGAGGTGCAGAACGGCGAGCCACCGGGCAACAATTGCCCGAGCCTGGGAAGCCGGCTGATCAATGACCAGATCATATGTATGGGTGAGTAGCTGCTCGGCTTCGCGTAGGCGCCCGCCGTAGATCAGCGCGGCGGCGCGGTATCCGAAGAGCGCCCACCGATCCCAAGGCTCGTCGAGCGCAGGTATCGCTGCGCTGTCGGCGGATGGACCCAGTTGCTCGGTCGCAGCGGTAAGGCGACCGAGCCGGATCAGGCTGTACGCCATGACCATGCGCGCGGCATTGCGCGCTCCCGTGTCGGGACGCGGGAGCAAGGTCGATGCCTCCTCAACTGCGGCCCGCGGCCCGCGGGACGCAGCCGTGCCGACGACGCGTCTGCTCAGCAGCTCGTCGCGCCACAACGAATCGGTCATGCCCTCGGCCACGTCGTCGAGTAGTCGAAGGTCGGCCCGACCCCGCAAGAAGAAGGCGTTGTCGAAGCGGAGCAAGGCGACACGGGCCCGCTCGCTATCGCTGACCGCGTCCCCGGCCAGCGCGGCCAGCTCGCGCTCGGCCTGCTCGGGCCGGCCCTGGTAGTGGGCGGCCTCGGCGGCCACATAGCGGGCTGCGAAGCCGGCGCCTTCCTCGATCGCCGCTCGGGCAAGACGCTCGGCGAGAGAGTGGTCGTGGCGGGTCCGAGCCGCGACCGCCCCCACTAGCAGAAGCTCAGCGCTGCCACCACCACCCGTCAAACGCAACGACGCCAGCCGCAGGTTGTCCTTCCGGTGCCCGCCGGCCGCCTCGATCACCTCGGCCAACGACCGGGCGATCCGCTGCTCGCGAATCGCGCTGATCCCTACCCTGATCACATCGCCGTAGACGGGGTGCGCGAGCCATACCTGGACTCGGCGGCCGTCCGGGCGGCTGGTGATCAGGCCTTTTTGTTCGAGGGCGTCGACCGACGCGGGATCGGCCAACTGAGCAAGCTCATCCTGCTCTAGCGGCTCACCCAGGGTGACCAGTTCCAATGTGGCCCGCTCTGGACCCGTGAGGTCACCCAATCGGAGTACCACCAACTCGACCAGGCGGGCCGTCGGCCGAAGATCACCCTCAAGCCGCCACAGGCCGCCGTCCTCGACCAGCGCACCAGCCTCCAGCGCTCCAATCACTAGCTCGCGCAAGATCAGCGGATTGCCGCGACAGCGATCGATGAGCTGGCGCGCCGACGCATCGTCCACCGGCCCGCGTAGGACCGAGACCAGCAACTCCTCAATTGCGGCGGCATCAAGCAGCCCCACCTCGATGCGATCAGCCAGCGCGTCCTTCCACAACGCCACCACCGCGTCGGGGGCCCGCTCACCGGACCGGACGGTGGCCAGCACCGTCGCCGCCCGGGACAACGCCAGCTGGTGCAGGAGAGTGGCCGACCCGTCGTCGAGCAGATGGGCGTCGTCGACGAACACCAGCAGCGGGCGCCCTTTCGCCGCGTCGATTACGGCCTGGCCGTAGCGTCGTAGCAGGTCACCGTGGTCCTCGCGGGACAAGCGATCATCGCCTGGGTCGGCCGGCAGCATCCATGCCAGCGCCCCGAACGGCAGACTCCGGGAGGCCCGAGTGGCTGTCGCGCGAGCCATTGACATCCCTCGCCGCTCGGCCAGCTCCATGCCCGTCACAGCCAAAGTTGTCTTACCGACCCCTGCCGCACCGCTGATCACTGCCCCACGCCGGGCGAGCAGGGCGGCCGTGAGCTGGCGAAGCTCATTCGACCGGGCCACCACCGGCCACCTGTCCACGCCTGAGTCTAAGTCCGTGTAAGCGCCGCCGAGGCGGACCGTGCGGCGCTGCGGAAACCGGTAGGGACTACTGAGGACCGATCCTCTCCGGTCGTGGCCGAATGTATGCATGAGCGCGAACTAGTCCGCTGACCGCCCGAACACGAGAAAAGGAAACCGATGAACGGTCCCGATGCTTCAGCCGACCGCGCCTTCGAGAAGGCGCCGAGTTGCTGGGCAAACGCCTCGACCTGCCACTCGGACAAGGGGAACCCGGCCATCGGCAATGACTCTCGTCGCCTGACAACCCAGCACACATTCGGCGACTCCTGGTCCAGACCCGGTCTTGACCTACGAACGAAGGCGCTGATATCCGTGACCATCGCAGCCACCCTCGGGACGCGAGACCCAGTCCGCGGCAGCTACGCATCGCCCTCAACAACGGAGTCACCCCAGACGAGATCGTCGAGCTGTTCATCCATCTCGAGGCATACGCCGGAGCGGCACGAGCATCCGACAGCTACCTAGTCGCCTTAGAGGTCTTCGCTGAAGACCGCCCCTAACACCGCGTGACCCGACCCACGATGCGACCGAATGAAACTGAACTCTGGATGCTCGATTCGGTCGCACGTCCGTCAGGTACGACGGGCTGGACCACCGCCTGCAAGCGGGCCATGCAGGCGAGCCTGCTTCTGCCAGGCCATTTCTGGACTTGCTCGTCCATCTTCGAGACCTACCGTCGGCAGCTCACAATGATGAACGAGGAGAGAGCCGGATGTCTGAACGCCTACGGGACAAGGTCGCCCTGATCACGGGTCCACCAGCAACATCGGGAGAGCGATCGCGATCCGGTTCGCCGCCGAGGGTGCGTCCGTTGTTGTGACAGGACGCGACGCCGAGCGCGGCCGCGCGGTCGTCGGAGCGATCCAGGCAGCCGGCGGAGAGGCGACTTTTCTCCCCCACGAGCTCGACGGATCGGTCGAACGCTCGAGGCAGTTGGGTGAGCTGGCGACGACCGTTTACGGATCGATCGAGATCCTCGTCAACAATGCGGGCATCTACCCGCCGGGGGGGCACTGGTAATCGACGGGGACACCTTCGACGCATCATGGCGGTGAACGTGAAGGCGCCGTACTTCCTCACCGCCGCACTCGTGCCTGCGATGGCTGCGAATGGTCGGGGTGTCGTACTCAATCTATAAGCCTGGATCCATCGGTCCCGGCGCTGCGTTCGCGCTTGACCAGCTCAGACAGCTTTTGGCGGGGCTGCATCTTGTGTAGCTCCCGCTCTTCCTCTTGTAAGTTAACGGGCCGTTACCTGATGCCGGTGAGCATCTAGGACATAGGACTGAAGCTCGGCAACCGTTGCGGTGTATCGCTTCTCCGCTGCGCGGCGCGTTATGTAGCTGTAGTGCCATTGTTTTTCGTTAATCAAGTCCTCAACTATGACGTGGAACTTCTTCCAAGCGTCGTTGGTCAACGTAAGCCGAACTTGCTGCGTACCGAAGACTGTCTTTATCCAGGGGTTCCGGGCGCAAACTTCTTGTACCATCGCTGTTTGCCCTTGCTACATTTGTATGCTAACGCCACGTAAACAAGCAATGCGATAGGCAAAGTTGTCCACAGGTGCGCTTTTGTGTACAGGGGTCTTACTTTAAATATCCTTGCCCTCCGTGCCTACCGTCAATTCCAGGAAAGCGTCCGACAGACTACCGCATATTCCGCCGTCGATAACCCCGCCTTGCGCATTAGTCACCTCGTAATGATCTAATTCGTCCAATCCCGCCTCGGTGACCTTGAAGGTCTCCGTGACCTCCAGCCCCATGCGGTCGACCTCTGCCGACCGCGTGCTCCCGGCGTCCGGGGTGCCTCGCCACGCAAGACGGCCATCTGCACGCGATGGATCAAGATCGGCGCGGGCTGGCAAGCCCCGCCGCGCACCGCGGCGGGGCTGGATGCGGCGGACTGTTAGCGGGCGAGGTCCGCTGTCTTGGCAGCCTCGATGTCAATGGCGAGGTCACCGATGTAGTTTTCGCGCAGTGCGAAGCGGTCCTGGCTGTTGGCCTTGACCCAGCCGGCGGCGTTGGTGGTGGCGGCGTCTGCCTGTTCCCGCGTTTCCCAGGTGCTGAGGGAGACGAAGGCGGCCTTGTCGATCTTGGCTACTCCGTAGGACACGAAGCCGGGGCTGTGCTGGAACAGAGGTGCCATCCCTGTCTTGGCCTGACGAGCACCGGCTGGCCGTCGGCCCAGTCCGGCAACGAGAACACCTTCGGCCGGGCGAAAAAGTTCTCCACGTTGAAGGTCGCGAAGCGCACGGACACAGTCACCTGTCCTCATCGGAGTTCCCCGGCTCCCAGTAGGAGCGTCGAAAGATCATACAAATACGCGTATCAGCCCGGCCGGCCATCGCTTACCACGCGAAGCGACCCGCCACCACCGGCGGCGCCGCCCGGCACTGAAAGGCGATGCAATCCCGCTCGAGCTGTCTCGAGACGTGCGCGTGGTGCTTATCCGCGACCGCCCGAGGCAGATCGATGGTGTGTGGACGGCAAAGCGTAGTCGCTGGGCGTTGCCAGTGATCTCGGTCGGCGTTTGAACGTACTGACGTTGGAGGAGGTGCCGTGCTTTCTGGGCAGTACTGACGTGACGGTGAACCGCTCCTTGTCCACAGGCTGTGCTCCACCGTTTAAGCCGACGACATCCACGGTCAGTTCGAGCAAACGGTCCAGCACGTCGGCACCAACGCCAATTTCCAGACAGGCCTCGATCTGCGGGTCGGTACTGATCTCGTCCCCGGCCTTCACCATAAAATTGGGGTTACGCGTCTGGGAGGTATGTCTCGACGAGCTCGGCGCGTGAGCCTGCGGGCGATCCGTCGGTCGCGTCGAAGCCGCTCGAGCTCGCGTTGGAGCCCGTCGCGGGCGTCCTGCTCGGAAGCGACGCGCCTCGCTGCACGCGCTTGGAGCCGCGTCCGCCGGTGCGGTGGCGGTACGCCCACAGCCGCTTACCGCCAGGCCCGCGACGGGCGAGTTCGAATGTTTGTCCTTGCTGCACCATCGCTGGGCTCCACTCCTTTCAGGAGTCGACCCCCTCCCACCGAGATCCTCCTGTACCTCGGCTGGTGCGACCGGCGGGTCTTGCCGGTCTTATCTGCCTTCTCCACTCAGCCCTCCTCCACATCAAGGACTGTCCGACCGGCGGCGCACGGACGAGCAGGCACGGAGGACGGTGCAGCCGGCGAAGCCTCATAGCCTGCGTGCTCGGGAGTTTGGCCACGGTAGGCGTGCTATGTCCCCTGATGGTCAGCCGTCGAAGGTCGGTCAGGCAGTTGCGCGGCCCACCATTCGGGCGGGACGATCCGCATCGCGAGGTCGAAGGAGCTCCGATCGAGCGACTCGGCGAGCTGGGCGATAGCGACGAGATTGTCGCGTAGCCACTCGTCCTCGACCGGCCCGCTCGTCTGAGTCGCTGGGCTGAGACGGCTCAGCCTCGGCCGATTCAGGTGCTCTTCGAGCGGCTCCGACTCGTCGAGCACGCTGCCCCACCAGTACAGGCGACTGTAGAGCTCGACGTGGCGATCGACGATCTCCGCGTAGGTGCCCGAGTTGACCATCACGTCGGCCCAGCGTCCGAGCACCTCCTGGCCGTGAGCACGTAGCCTGGCGATCAATTGGTGGAGTTGTTCGCGGCGATCAGCGCTGGCGAGCATTTCGTCGATCGCCGCGGCGAGACGGGGCGTATCGAGCACTGCTTCGGAGCCGGCTGCGAGCGCCCCG
>Ga0075424_100005924_pt1 | contig 11728 bp, 12 predicted proteins | sample SoiMethybrSBSTD3_FD_75301 | JGI IMG/M metagenome (GOLD analysis project Ga0075424, IMG submission 75301) | Bulk soil microbial communities from a Populus tree surrounding site in Tennessee, USA - Soil MetaG P. TD hybrid SBSTD3 | ecosystem: Environmental > Terrestrial > Soil > Tree plantation... | reverse complement strand
TCGACCAGGTCGCGGATGTTCTCATTCAGGACGGGAAAATCGCCGCGGTCGGCCCCGGGCTCGGGACGCCCGATGGCGCCGAGGTTCGAGACGTACGGAGCAAGGTTGTAGCCCCCGGGCTCGTGGACGTGCACGTCCACCTGCGCGAGCCCGGCAACGAGGACGTCGAGACGATCGCCAGCGGCGCGCGGGCCGCCGCGGCGGGCGGGTTCACCACCGTGTGCGCCATGCCGAACACCGATCCCGTCACCGACAACCAGGCAGCCGTCGGTTTCATCGTACGCCAATCAGTGCGTGCCGGGCTCACGCGCGTGTACCCGATCGGGGCCATCTCGGTCGGCCAGAGGGGAGAGCGGCTCTCCGAGTTCGGCGAAATGGTCGGCGCCGGTGCGGTGGCTGTCTCGGACGACGGCAAGCCTGTCGTCTCGAGCCACCTCATGCGCACCGCGCTCGAATACGCCCGCACCTTCGAGATCCCGGTCGCCGATCACTGCGAGGAGCCGAGTCTCGCCGCGGGCGGGGTGATGCACGAGGGACTGGTCGCCGCCCGGCTGGGCCTCAAAGGCATCCCGGCGGCGGCCGAAGAGATCATGGTGGGGCGCGACGTGCTGCTCGCCGGGCTCACGGGCGGGCACGTGCACCTGTGCCACGTGTCCACGCGTGGCTCGGTCACGCTCATCCGCAGCGCCAAGGAGCAGGGGGTCCGCGTCACCGCCGAGGTCACGCCGCATCACCTCACGCTCACCGAGCGCGACTGCGAGCGCTACGATACGCACGCCAAGATGAACCCGCCGCTGCGCGAGGCGGCGGACCTGGCGGCGCTGCGCCAGGCACTCAAGGAGGGCGTGATCGACTGCATCGCCTCCGACCACGCCCCGCATGCCTACGACGCCAAGGAAGCGGCCTTCGACGACGCACCATTCGGAATCGTGGGGCTCGAGACCGCGTTCGCAGTCGCTCATACGGAGCTCGTCGCGACAGGAGTCCTGACGCTCCCCGAGCTGATCCTTCGCATGAGCACCGCGCCCGCCGTCGCGTTTCGGCTCCCGGGCGGGACGTTGCAGCCCGAGGCGGCCGCCGACGTGGTCGTGCTGGACGTCGCCGCGCGCTGGACCGTAAATCCCGCAGGGTTCTTTTCTAAGAGCCGCAACACTCCCTTCGCGGGCCGGGCGCTCACGGGGCGCGCAGCGCTCACAATCGTGGGCGGCAAGGTCGTCCATCAGGCGGAGGCTCCCGCCGGCTCGTGACGCCGGGTGCGGTGGCCAACCGCATGGCGCTGTGCTGCCGGCAGCTGGCGGAGCGGGGGCTCATGGCCGGACAGGACGGCAACCTGGCGGTCCGCCTGGGACGCGACCGCGTCCTTGTAACCCCGTCCGGTGTGATCAAGGCGCTGGTCAGACCGGCGGATATGGTCGAAGTGGATCTGCGCGGCCGCAAGCGGCGTGGGCGCCATAACCCCACGAGCGAATTGGACTTACATTTAAGGATCCTGGCGCGCCGCCCGGACGTCGGGGCGGTGGTCCACGCGCACCCCCCTGTGGCCACCGGTTTGGCGGTCGCGGGGCAAGACTTGCATATATTGGTCCTGCCTGAGCTTATCCTGCAGTGCGGGGAAGTGCCCCTCGTGCCGTATGGGACGCCCGGGACGCCGGAATTAGGCGACCGGATCGAGCCGCATTTGGCAGGGCATGAGGCTTGGCTCTTGGCAAATCACGGGGCCGTGACGGTCGGGCCCACGCTCGACGCGGCGTGGATCCGTATGGAGAGTCTCGAGCAGGGTGCGCGTATCGTCTGGGTCGCGCGCACGCTCGGACGCGTGAACGAACTCAGTCCCGAGGCGGTAGCGCGCCTCCGACGGGAGCACGATGACGAAGGGCATGTCTAAGAGCACAGCGATCATCCAGCGGCTGCTGGAGGAGCGGCGTCAGTACGAAGCCTGGATCGCGCGTCTGAACAGCTCGGCCGACGCGACGCCGGGGAACGTGCGCGCGCGTGTGCGCGAGGACTACGAGGCCCGGCTCATCGCCGTGATGGAGGAGCTCAAGGCTCACGCGGAGAGCGCGCGGCTGGCGATTCAGGAAAAGCGCTATATGCGCGGCGAGTTACAGAAAAAGGAAGCGCTCGCCGCCGAGAAGCTGACCGAGACCGAGCTGCGCCATTCGGTCGGCGAGTACGACGAGTCGCAATGGGAGCAGGTGCACCAGGACGTCCTCGCGGAGCTGGTGTCGGTGCGCGAAGACTTGCAGGCGGTCGAGGCGGATATCCAGAAGCTCGAGGAGCTGGACGCGTTGGTTCGCAACCGGCCGGCTCCCAGACCGGCAGCTCCGCCCGCCGCGGCACCGCCCGCGCGCCCCGCGGCTACCAATATTGCACCAGACCTCCCTCTGATACCGCTCGATCCGCCGGCGAAGCCCGCCCAGGTGGACGAGCTCGAGTTCATCAAGTCTGTCACCGAAGACGACACGGGGGCGGCGCCCTCACCCCGCCGCGCCAGCGGCGCTCAGTTCCAGCCCAACATCCCGTCAGATCCGCCCCGCGCCGCCGTGCCGCCGTCGCAGCGGGCGGCCAACCCTGTGCCGGCGCCGATCATCCCCGACCCGTCTGCCGCCGGCGATGAAGAAGTCGCGCGGACGCTCCGGTGCAAGGAGTGCGGCACCATGAACCTGCCGACGGAGTGGTATTGCGGGCAGTGTGGTAGGCAACTCGACGCTGTCTGAAACGAAAAAAGACGTCACGCGAAGACGTCAAGCGAAAACGTCACGCAAGATCGTACGCCTTTACGAGACGTTTTTGCGTGACGCCTTTGCGTGACGTCTTTACTTGACGTCGTTATTTATTTGGAGAGTTTTCGAACAACCGCCGCCAGTCGAGATTTGTGCCGGGCGGCATTGTTAGAATGGATCAGGTTCTTGCGGGCGGCGCGATCGAGCAGCCGCGCGGCTACCCGATAAGCCTCACCCGCCTGCTCGGCCGTCGTGGCGGTGCGCACGCGCTTGAGGGCGGTGCGTAGCGCGGAGCTCTGGGCGCGGTTGCGTACCTGGCGGGCGCGCCCTTGGCGCATCGCCTTCTTCGCGGACTTGATTCTCGGCACTCTAGGCCTCCTCGTGAGGCGCGGAAGATAGAGGGTAAGTGCAGGTCGGTCAAGGCGCTACGCCGTTGACCGGGCCACCGCCGGGTCGTTATCTTAGGCGGTCACCGACCCCCGAGCCCCGGCTATTTCCTTCGAGTTCTTCATTTGGGCACCGGTGCTTCTGTTCTCCATCGTGGCCCACGAATACGCCCACGCCGAAGCAGCCTACCGGCAGGGCGATGACACCGCCTACATGCTCGGGCGGCTGACGTTAAATCCCCTGAAGCACATTGACCCCCTCATGACGCTGATCGTCCCGTTCGTGTTGTGGAGGATCGGCGCGCCACCCTTCGGGGCGGCGAAGCCGGTACCCGTGAACCCCCGCAAATACCGGGAGTACCGCAAGGGCGACATCATCGTTTCGCTCGCGGGGATCACCGTGAATCTGGGGTTGTTCGTCGCGTGCACGCTACTGTTTGCGATCGTCGGCCTGGTCGGGAATGCCCTGCCGTCGCTCACCGCGACCTTCGAGATCGTGCAACGCATGTTGTGGTGGGGGATGTGGCTCAACGTGGTGCTAGCCTTCTTCAACCTGATCCCCGTCCCGCCGTTGGACGGGAGCCACGTTTTTTATCACCTCCTGCCACCGGGCTGGGGATTGAAGTACAGGCAACTCCAGGGTCTCGGCTTCATCCCGGTGATGTTGCTGGCTTGGGTGTTCCCGGGTTTGCTGCAGGTGTTGCTGTGGCCCGCGTATCACTTGATGGGTGTCGGGCTCCTGCTCGTGCGCGGGTTCGCCGTGTCTCCGGGAGCCTTCCCGTCGTGAGCGCGCCGACCCACCCTGTGGCTCAGGACTCAAGCGGCTTCGTCGTCGAGCTGGAGCAGTTCTCCGGCCCGCTCGACCTGTTGTTGCATCTGATCCGCGAGGACGAGGTCGACATCACCGACCTGCCCATCGCGAAGATCGCCGACCAGTTCCTGGCCGTCATCAGCGAGTTGGGGCTCGACCAGGCGGCGGACTACCTCGAGATGGCGGCCCGGCTGCTGCGCATCAAGGCACAGATGCTGTTGCCGCGACGCCTGGGCGACGACGAGTGGGAAGATCCGCGCGCCGAGCTGGTGCGCCGGCTGCTCGAGTACCAGCAGATCCACGAGCTCGTGGAATGGCTGGGGGCGGCGGCGGCGCGGCGGGCCGAGCAGTTCGGGCGGGGCTTCTCTCCCGAGCCGCCCGCCGCGCCGCCCGCGCCCCTCGTGATCGACCTGAACGATCTGCTGGCGGCGGCCGAGCGGGTGATCTCCCTCATTCCCGAGCCGGTGCTCCACCGTGTGGTGCCGCGGCCGCTCGACGTGGAAGGCGCGACCGAGCGGATTCAGGCGCTGCTCACGCAGCGTGCGGCGTTCGGGTGGGGAGACGTCGTAGGGGAGCGTCCCACGATCGTGGACGTCCTGTCCGCCTTCATCGCCCTGCTCGAGCTCGCCAAGCGCGGCTCACTGCACGTTCACCAAGAGGGGCCGTTCGCCCCGATTCAGATCCGCCGTGAGTCCGCTCGCGCAGCTCCTTGAGGCGGCGCTGTTCGCCTCGGCGCGACCGATCACGGTCGAGGAGCTCGCGACCCTCGATCCGCAGGCGGGCGCAGCGGCGGTGCGCGGCGCCTTGGCCGAGCTCCGGGACGCGTTCGCGACTGGCGATCACGGGGTCGAGCTGGTCGAGATCGCCCAGGGGTGGCAGTTCCTGACGCGGCGGGAGTATGCGGAGGCGATCGATCGCGCGCAGTTCGCGCTGCGCCCGCGCCGGCTCAGCCCGGCAGCACTGGAAACCCTGGCCATCATCGCCTACCGGCAGCCCGTGGGACGGGTCGAGGTGGACGAGATCCGGGGCGTGGATTCCGGCGCCGTGATCGACAAGCTGAGCGAGCGCGGGCTGGTGGAGATCGTGACCCGAGGGGAAGGGCTGGGCCGGCCGCTGCTGTACGGCACCACGCCGCAGTTTCTCGAGATCCTCGGCCTCAAGGACCTGGATGAGCTGCCGCGGCTGGATGAGCTGTCGGTGGCGCTCCGGCCGCCCGCGCCCGCAGAACCCGAATGACGCTGATGCGCCTGCAACGCGCCTTGGCGCGTGCGGGCGTCACGTCCCGCCGCAAGGCCGAGGACCTGATTCGCGCGGGTCGCGTGCGCGTGGACGGCGCCGTGGCCACGATTGGCATGAGCGTGGATCCGCTGCGTCAGCGCGTCACGGTGGACGGCCGCGCGGTGCGACCGGGGCCGGTCACGTGGCTCGCGCTCAACAAGCCCGTTGGCTACGTGGTGAGCCGCGGGGACCCCGAGGGGCGACGCACCGTCTACAGCCTCCTCCCCAACGTCCCGGGGCTCACGTACGTTGGACGACTGGACGTCATGACGTCGGGGCTGCTGCTCTTCACCACGGATGGCGCAGCGGCGCACCGGCTGATGCACCCGCGTTTCGCCGTGCCCCGCACCTATTGGTTGCGGGTGCACGGCCACGGCGCGGCCGAGGTGCGCGCGGCGCTGGAGCGACCGCCGGCCATCGACGGCCGCCCGGTGCGGGTCGTGGACTTTCGGGTGCGCCCCGTTGAGCGCAGCAGCGAGGTCGAGATCACGCTCGCGGAAGGCCGTCAGCGGATCGTCCGCCGGCTGGCGGAGGCACTGGGTCTCAAGGTCGAGTGGCTGCACCGGGTCTCCTACGGACCGGTGCGGCTCGGGAGGCTCGCCGAGGGCAAATACCGGCGGCTGGCCCAGTACGAAGTCGAGGCCATCGAGCAGCTGAATGAAGGAGAGCGGATCAAGCGCTAGGCCATGGCAACGGAAACCGCAGGAGTCGAGCGCGCCCTCGGCGCCATCGGGACGACGTTCCGCCTGATGCGACTCTATCCGCCAACGCACCCCGCCGTCATCGAGGCCCTGCGGCAGATCGGCGAGGCGCTACCGGGCCTCGCCGCGCTGGGCACCGTCGAGTGGAAGGTGGGCGTCACCGGGCTGCACTGGCACGGCCAGCACCTGCTGCCGCGTAACGCCCAGATCGCCGAGCTCGCCGGCCTGTTGTATGCCCGCGGCGTGCGGGCCGTGACACTCAATCCCGGCATGGTGCCCGAGCACGTGCTGGCGCTATTCCAGGTAGCCACGGGCGCCGTCCCGCCCGACGATGCGACGCTCGGCCGAATCACCCTGGCCCTGGGACGTCGCACGTCAGCCCGACTCGAGCGGCTGCGCACGCCGACGCCCGCGTCGGGTACGCCGGCGATCCCGGAGCCGTCGGCCGAGTCGAGTCCCCCGGCCGTCACGACGGAGCAATCGAGCGCGGCGGCGGCCGAGAGCCTCATGGCCGGAAAACGCGCCAGCGCTGCGTTCCGGCCCGACGTGTTGCCGGTCGATGTGGAAGTGAAGCGGGCCGTCACCGCGCTCGGGAACGCCACCACGCACGAGGAGCAGGCCGTCGCGGTCGAAAAACTCACCGCGCTCGCTCCTCAACTGTTGGGGTTGCACGACGTCGCCATCGTGGCGGACGCGATCGCGGCACTCGACCACTTGTTGCCGACGGCAAAGGACCCGAAGGTCGTGCAGGCGATCGACCGGGCGGCGGTGGCGCTCTCGGAGCGTGCCTTGGTCGAGCGCCTGGTGCACCGGCTCGGGGAGGCGCGCGTGCCGCCCGAGGAGCGCGAGGCGATGGTGACGGCCGTGGCCGCGCTGGCGTCGCTGTCCATGGGGCTGGTCCTGGACGCGTTCCTCGCGGCGCCCGTGGACCTGCGGGCCCCGTACCGGGGAGCGGTGCGCAAGGCGGCGGACCGGGCCCTCGAGCCGCTGCAGGGCAAGCTGGCGGACCCGGACGCCCAGGTGGTGGCGGCGGCGGCGGAGTTCGTGGGCCTGACGGGGAGCCCGCAAGCGGTGGCGCTGTTGATTCCGTTGTTGCGGCATGCATCAGAATTTGTCCGGGAAGCGGCGCTGATCGGGCTCGCCGAGGCGGGCGGGCGTGAGATCGCGCGACCGGCGATGCCGGCGCTCAAGGACGAAAGCGTGGCGGTCCGGGCGGCGGCGGTCCGGACGGTCGCCGCGGCAGGTGACCCGACCTCCTCCACCGTACTGATCCGGCGGGTGGAGCAGGAGCCCGACGAGGGGGTACAGGCGGAGTTGCTCCGGGCCATCGGCCGCCTCGGGGCGCGGGAGGCGCTGGACGTCCTCGCCCGGTACGCCGAGCCAGGCGGCATGATGCACCGGCGCAGCGTGACGGTGCGGGCGGCGGCGGTGGACGGCTTGCGACATATCGCGCGCCCCGAAGCCCGGGGCCTGTTGGAACTCTACAGCAAGGACAAGGAGCCGGCGGTGCGCAAAGCGGCGGAGGCGGGCCTCAAATGACCACTCGGACGGCGAAGACCGGCGACGCGGTGCTCAGCAAGGCGATCGCGCAAGAGGTCGCGAAGCGGGTCGTAGCGCAGGAGCTGATGGTCGAGCGGCTGCTCATCGGGCTGCTCACGGGCGGGCACGTGTTGCTCGAAGGTGTGCCCGGGCTCGCCAAGACCCTGGCGGTGCGCACTGTGGCTGAATGCCTGCGCATCGCGTTCTCCCGAATCCAGTTCACGCCGGACCTGCTGCCCGCCGACGTGATCGGGACCATGGTGTTCGACCAGAAAACCCAGGAGTTCTATCCCAAAAAGGGGCCGCTGTTCGCGAACCTGGTGCTCGCGGACGAAATCAACCGCGCCCCCGCCAAGGTTCAGGCGGCGCTGCTCGAAGCGATGCAGGAGAAGCAGGTGACGATCGGCGGGGAGACCTTCTTTCTCGGCGAGCCGTTTCTCGTACTCGCGACTCAGAACCCCATCGAACAGGAGGGGACCTATCCGCTCCCCGAGGCTCAGCTCGATCGCTTCATGCTGAAGGTGCGCGTGAGCTACCCGACGCGCGACGCCGAGAAGGAAATCGTCGCGCGCATGGCGTCGGGGCGGCCGATCGAGGTGCAGCGTGTGGCGGAGGCGGACGACATCCTGGCCGCGCGCAGCGCGATCGCGGAGCTGTTCATGGACCAGAAAGTGGTGGATTACATCGTGGATGTGGTCCGGGGCACGCGCGAGCCGCAGGCGATCGGCCTGCCGGAGCTGAAGCCGCTCATCGCCTTCGGGGCGAGCCCGCGCGCGTCGATTTACCTCGCGCAGGCGGCTCGGGCGCATGCGTTCCTGCGGGGCCGCTCCTACGTCGTGCCGGAAGACGTCAAGGCCATGGCCTTCGACGTGCTGCGGCACCGGGTGCTGCTCACGTTCGAGGCGGAGGCCGAGGACATGGACTCCGACCGCGTCATCGGAAAGATCCTCGAGGCCGTGGGCGTGCCGTGAAGTACGAAGGCAGGGATCGTCGCCGTGCCGAGACCTCCCCGCTCCGGGCCCGCCGGCGCCTGGTCACGCCGGAAGTGCTGCGGCAGGTCAAGGGCATCGAGCTGCGCACCCGGTCCCTGGTCAGCTCGCTCTTCACGGGCGAATACCGGTCGATGTTCCGGGGGCAGGGCATCGAGTTCGCCGAGGTGCGCGAATACCAGCAGGGAGACGACTTCCGCGCGATCGACTGGAACGTGTCGGCCCGGATGGGCCACCCGTTCGTGAAGACGTACCATGAGGAGCGCGAAAACACCCTGCTCCTCGTGGTGGATCAGTCGGGCTCGTGCCAGTTCGGACGCCCCTACACGAAGGCAGGTCTCGCGGTGGAGGTCGCGGCCGTGCTGGCGCTGGCGGCGGCGCGCCACAACGACCGCGTGGGCGCGCTGATGTTCGCCGACAAGGTCGAGCTGATCGTGCGGCCTGCGAAGGGTCGGCCGCATGCGCTGCGTGTGATCCGCGACTTGGTGGCGTTCACGCCGCGGGGACGGGGCACGAACCTGGGCGAGGCGCTGAGCTACGCAGCCAAGCTGCCCAAGCACCACGCGATCGTGGCCGTGCTGTCGGATTTCCGGGCGGAGGGCTGGGAGGTGCCGCTGGCCCAGCTGGCGGCGCGGCACGACGTCGTGGCCATCACCATCGACGACCCCCGGGAACGCCACCTCCCCGACGCGGGCTGGGTGGACATGGAGGACGCCGAGACGGGTCAGCGGGTCCTCGTCGATACCAGCCACGGGCCGACGCGCACGCGTGTGAGCGTCGCGGCCGAGCGCCAGCTCCAGGAGCGCACCCGGAAGCTTGCCCAAGCGGGTGTGGACCGCGTGGCGCTCCAGACCAGCGTGCCATACGGGGTGGTGCTGCGCCGCGCCTTCGCCGAGCGCGCTCGCCGCCTGAAGCGATGACCGCACGTTGTGCGACGCTTCGACGTTACGCCGTACGAGTCCTGGCGCGGACGGCGATCCTTGTCGTCCTTAGCGTCGGAGCGTCGTGGCGTCGTGGAACAGCTCAGACGGCGACTTGGACAGCTAGTCCCCCGGCTCCCACCGTTGGCGACACCATCTGGCTCGAGCGGGCGCTCGCCGTCCCCGCCGGCTGGCAGGTCCGGGCTGGCAAGCTCGACGCCACCGAAGCCATCGAGCCCCTCGCCGACGCCGCCGTGCGCCGGACCACGAGCGGCTGGGTCGTTCGCTACGCCGTCGTCGCTTGGAAACCCGGCGTTCACAAGCTGGCGCTGCCCCAGCTCTGGCTGCTCGGTCCCGACGGCCGGGCGGATTCGACGGCGGGGGGCACGACCAGCTTCCGCGTGGCGAGCGTGATTCCGGACTCGCTGCAGCGGCCCAGTCCCCAAGGGTTGCTCGCGCCGCTGCGCGCCGCACACCGGGATCCCCTGCCGCCGCTCGCCGCGCTGACGCTGGCGGTCGCGCTGCTCGCTACGGGCGTGGCCGCGCGGCGGCGGCGGCCCCGAGCCGTCGAGCCGTCACCTCCAGTTCCACTGGAACGTGAGGTCCCCGACACGCGCTGGCTCGCCGCGGAGGAGCCGAAAGCCGTCGCGGCGCGGGCGATCTGGCGCCTGCGGGCCGCCCTGGCGCGCGCCGTCCCCGAGGCGCACCCGGCGCTCGACACGGCCGAGTGCCTGGCGGTCGTCGAGCGGGCGCGTCCCGGCGCACCGCTGCGCGAGCTGCGCGATTTGCTCGAGCAGCTCGATCGCGTGGCGTTCGCTTCCGCCCACGGCACCGATGTCGCCGCGTTGTCCGCCATGGCGCGCCGGCTCGCCCGAGAGCTGACCCCGTGAGCTTCGCCCGGCCGCTGCTGCTCGTTGCGCTCGGCCTGTTGCCGTTGTGGTGGTGGCTGCGCGCCAAGCGCCTCGCTCGCCTGTCCGGCACGCAGATGAGCGACGTCCGGCCCGCCACGGGCGCGGCCGAACGCCTTTGGGTCGCGCGCCTCCCCGTCACGCTGCGCAGCGCCTGCCTGGGGGCCTGGATCATCGCCGCCGCCGGGCCCCGCATCGGCGCCGCGCGCAGCGAAACGCGCAGTGAGGGGATCTCGATCGTGCTGGCCGTGGACATCTCGGGCAGCATGCAGGCGGAGGACTTCGCGCCCGCGAATCGCATCGACGTCGCCAAACAGACCGCGATCGAGTTCGTCCGGGCCCGCACGTCGGACCGCATCGGCCTGGTCGCGTTCGCCGGGCAGGCGCTCACCCAGGTTCCCATCACGACGGACTACGCGGTCCTGGAGCAGGCGCTGCGCGAGCTGCATCCGGGAATGCTCGAAGACGGCACGGCGATCGGCACGGCGATCGGGACGGCCGCCAACCGGCTGCGGCGCGCACCGGGCAAGAGCAAGGTGCTCGTGCTGCTGACCGACGGCGTGAACAACAAGGGCACGGTGGATCCGAGAACCGCCGGCGAAGCGGCGGCGACGTTCGGCATCAAGATCTACACCATCGGCATCGGCACGCGGGGGCAGGCGCCCATGCCGACCGAATACGGGGCGGACGGCCAGCTGCGCTACGAGATGCGGCCGGTGGAAATCGACGAGCCGCTCTTGACCGAGATCGCGTCCATGACGGGGGGGCGCTACTACCGCGCCACCGACTCCCAGTCGCTGCGCCATATCTTCGAGGAGATCAATCGCCTCGAAAAGACCACGGTGGAGCAAGTCGTCTATCGGCGGTTCGACGAAGCCTACCGCGTGCCACTCGCCATCGGGCTGGTCGCGCTCGCGCTCGAAATCGTGGTCGCGGGCACGTTCGCGGTGCGGGTTCCGTGATGACGTTCGACGCCCCGATCGTGCTCGCGCTCGCACCCCTCATCGGCGGTGCCGTGTGGTTCGCCGCGGCCTGGGCGCGTCGCGTCCGCATCCGGCGCGCGGCGCTCTGGTCGCAGGAAACGGTGCGGCAGGCGGTCACCGCGGGGCGCCTCGGGCCCACGGCGCTCGCGATCGCCGCGTTCCTCGGCGTTGTGGCCCTCGCCGGGCCGCGGTGGGGAGAAGAGCGCATCGTGGCCGAGACGCGTGGCCTCTCGGTCGTGCTCGCGGTGGACATCTCCCGCTCGATGCTCGCGGAGGATGCGTCGCCCAGCCGGCTCCGGCGCGCGCTGCGCGAGGCGCGGCGGCTGGTTCAGGACCTGGACGGGGATCGCCTGGGGCTCATTGCGTTCGCCGGTTCGAGCTATATCATGTCGCCGCTCTCGATCGACGGCTCCGCGCTGACGCTCTACCTCGACGCGCTCGACCCCGACATGGCTTCCCAGGGAGGCACCGGGCTCGCGCCGGCGCTGCG
>Ga0075424_100005923_pt1 | contig 11729 bp, 11 predicted proteins | sample SoiMethybrSBSTD3_FD_75301 | JGI IMG/M metagenome (GOLD analysis project Ga0075424, IMG submission 75301) | Bulk soil microbial communities from a Populus tree surrounding site in Tennessee, USA - Soil MetaG P. TD hybrid SBSTD3 | ecosystem: Environmental > Terrestrial > Soil > Tree plantation... | reverse complement strand
CGCTTCTACGACGTGGCCTCGGGAAAAATCACGCTCGACGGCGTCGATATCCGCGACCTGACGCTGGAATCGCTGCGCGCGCAGATGGGCATGGTCACGCAGCACACCTTTCTCTTCAACGACACAGTGAGGAACAACATCGCGTACGGCGATCCGACGAAGGGCATGGAGCACATCGTCGCCGCCGCGAAGGCCGCGCACGCGCACGAGTTCATCGTGGCGATGCCACAGGGCTACGACACGATCATCGGTGAGCTCGGGCTCAAGCTCTCCGGCGGGCAGCGCCAGCGCCTCGCGATCGCGCGCGCGCTCCTCAAAAACGCGCCGATCTTGATCCTCGACGAGGCGACCTCGTCGCTCGACACCGATTCCGAGCGGCTGGTGCAAGAGGCGCTGGAAAACCTCATGGTGCAGCGCACGACGCTCGTGATCGCGCACCGCTTGACGACCATCCGCAAGGCGACGCGCATCGTCGTGCTGGTCGACGGCAGCATCGCCGAAGTGGGGACGCACGACGAGCTCTTAGCGCTGAAATCCGAGTACAGTCGGCTGTATACGCTGCAGTTGCTCGAGGAAGATCGCCCCGGCGAGGATAACCTGCTGCACTAGGATGTTCTACGCGATTTACAACGTCCTCGGGACGATCGTCCTCATTGGCGGTCTGCCCCTTGTGCCTCTGCTGTTCCTGTTCGGCGAGCGTTTTCGCCGTGGATTGCCCGAGCGGTTCGGCTTCTACACGCGCCGCTCGCGCGCGGGGCTCGCCGGCGATTCTCCTCTCTGGCTTCACGCCGCCTCCGTTGGCGAGGTCGGGGCCGCGAAGGAGCTCATCGCGGCGCTGCGCGCGCGCTTTCCCGGGCGAAAAATATTGCTCACGACATTCACCGCGACCGGCCGGGAGCTCGCGAGGCGCAGCGCCGGCGCCGACGCGTGCGTGCTGGCGCCGCTCGATCATCCATGGATCGTCCGCCGAGCGCTCCGTGCGTTCAACCCGGCGGCACTGATTCTCATCGAAACCGAGTTGTGGCCGAATCTACTGCGCCTCTGCCACCGCCGCGGCGTGCCGACGCTGCTGCTTAGCGGGCGGCTGTCGCCGCGCTCGTTCCGCCGCTATTATTTTCTGCGTGGGCTTTTCTCCGCGGTTGTCGCGCGGCTGAGCGCGATCGGCATGCAGTCCGAGGAGGACGCCGGGCGGATCAAGCGCCTCGGCGCGGAGCCGCGGCGGGTGACGGTGACGGGGAACCTCAAGCGCGCGGCGCGGCCGGAGCGCCGCGGGGCCAGGGCCGCGCAGAAGTCGCTTCGGTGGAAAGCCGCTCCCGACGTGCGCGTCCTCGTTGCCGGCAGCACGCACCGCGGTGAGGACGAAATATTGATCGACGCGTTTAAAGATCTGCGTGAGCGCTTTCCCGGCCTCGTGATGGTGCTCGCGCCGCGCCATCCGCAGCGCTTCGCCGACGTCGAGCAGCTGCTCAAGCAAAGCGGCCTTCGCTACGTCAAAAGAACCGAGATGAACGGCCAGCCGCTGCCCGAAGTTCTTTTTCTCGACACCCTCGGGGAGCTTTCGGACTTTTACGCGATGGCCGACCTGGCGTTCGTCGGCGGGAGCCTCGTCGAGGCCGGCGGGCACAACGTGCTCGAGCCGGCGCGCTGCCGCAAGCCGGTTATTTTCGGCCCACACACTGGAAATTTCTCGCGCATCGCCGAGGAGCTGAAGGCCGCGGGCGGCGGTATCGAGGTCCACGGCAAAGAGGATCTGGTGCGCCAGTCGGGCCGCCTGTTGAGCGATCCCGCCGAGGCAAAAAAAGTCGGCGAGATCGCCTACAGAATCGCCGGCGCAGACGGCAAAATCGTCGAAGGGAGCATGGAACTCGTCTCACGCTACTTTTGAGCTGGGATAATAGATCGAGGCGATGAGGAGCGCGCTCTGGGCTCGAAAAGTTTGGGCGAGGGAAGGCCTTTCCGGCTCCGTTCAATGGGCCGCCGTCGCGCCGTTTTCGATGGCTTACGGCGTCGGAGTTCGCGCGCGCAACCTGGGCTATCGTTTCGGTTGGATGAAAGTGCGCCGCCTGCCGCGTCCGGTCGTGAGCGTCGGCAATCTGAGCGTCGGCGGCACCGGAAAAACGCCGACGACGATCTGGCTCGCGCGCGAGCTCGGCAACCTCGGACTAAAAATCGCAATTCTGAGCCGCGGCTATAAAGGGGACGCAAAGGATATCGTCGTCTTGAGCCCGCCGCCGGAATTTTCGCCGTCCACCGGCGATGCGCAGGACCTGCTCGCCGGCGACGAGGCGGTGATGATGGCGCGGCTCTTCGGCCAGCGTGTGGGCGTCGGCAGAAATCGCTACGACGCGGGCGAGCGGGTCCTCGGCGAAGCCGACGTCGATGTTTTCATCCTGGACGACGGCTTCCAGCACCGCGAGCTCGCGCGCGACGTCGATCTCGTGCTCCTCGGCGCCGATTCCAACGGCTGGATGCTGCCGGCCGGCGCATTTCGCGAACCGCGCGCCTCGCTCAAGCGCGCGGACTACTGCCTCGTCACCGGCGCGCGCGAGCGCTGGGCAAAACTTCTGCGGAAACGTTCTCCGGAAACCGTCTTTTACGGCGCGCTCGAGCCGCGCGCGCTGCTCGCCTTCGAGGGCGGCCGGTTGAAGGAATTCCCGCTGACGCTGCTCGACCGCAGCAAGGTGCTGGTCGTCTCGGCGATCGCCGATCCCGCGCCGTTTTATCGCATGATCCACGATTGGGAGGCCGAGATCGTTGACACGATTGAATTTCCCGATCACCATAATTATTCGGCGCGCGACTGGCAGCGCATCACGCGTGCCTCGCACAGCGTCGACATGGTGCTCGCGACGGAAAAGGACCTGGTGAAGCTGGCGCGCTTTCCGTTTGCGCGCGAAAAGCTGATGGCGCTGCGCGTCGGGATGGCGGTCGAAAACGGCGGCGCGCTGATCGCCGCGGTCGAAAAGGTGATTCGTGACAAGCGCGGAGCGGCCTAGCGCCGGCGCGCCCGGTGTGCTCGTCGACCGAGACGGCACGCTGATCCGCGACGTCGGCCATCTGAGCCGCGTCGAGCAGATCGAAGTCCTGCCACGCGCGGCGGACGCGCTCCGGCTGCTTCGCGAGCGCGGGCTCAAGATCGCGATCGTAACGAACCAGTCCGCCGTCGGCCGTGGGCTATTGGACGAGAAAGGGCTCGAAGAGATCCATCGCGAGCTCGTCAAGCGCCTCGCGGCGGGAGGCGCGTCGGTCGACGCCATTTACTACTGCCCGCATCATCCGACCGAGGCTGTCGGCGCGTATCGCATGCGCTGCGACTGCCGCAAGCCCGATACCGGCATGGCGCTGCGCGCGGCAGCGGAGCTGCACCTCGATCTCGCGCGCTCGTATATGATCGGAGATAAGCCGAGCGATATGGACCTCGCGGCGCGCATCGGCGCGCGCGGCATCCTGCTCGACGCCGAGCGCGCAGGTAATTCCGCTGCGGCCGTCTGCGACATCTGGGAGGCCGCCGAGCGCGTCGTCGCCGATCTCGAAGCGCGGGCGCGCAGCTGCTAAGGAGGAAAGCGACATGATTTGCGTCGTGACCGGGGCAGCCGGTTTTATCGGCTCGCACCTCGCGGAAAAACTGCTCGACGCCGGACATACCGTGCGCGGCGTCGACAAGTTTCTCGGCAACTATCCCCGCCGCTTCAAGGAATGGAATCTCGCCCAGGTGCACCGCCCGGGCCTCGAATTTATCGAAGCAGACCTCGTCGATATCGATCTACCCGCGCTGCTCGACGGCGTCACGTACGTCTTTCATCAGGCGGCGCAGCCGGGCGTGCGCTCGAGCTGGGGCGAGGAGTTCGGCGAGTACACGCACAACAACATCCTCGCGACGCAGCGGCTGCTCGAGGCGAGCAAGAAATCGAAAATAAAGAAATTCGTCTACGCCTCCTCGTCGTCGGTTTACGGCGACACCCAGGACCTGCCGATGCGTGAGAACGGCATGACCCGGCCGGTCTCGCCCTACGGTGTGAGCAAGCTCTCGGCCGAGCAGCTCTGCTATCTCTATTGGAAGGAATTCGGCGTGCCGACGGTGTCGCTCCGCTATTTCACGGTCTACGGTCCGCGCCAGCGGCCGGATATGTTCTTTCACATCTTCATGCGCGCGCACCGGCGCGGCCAGGCGATCCCCATCTACGACGACGGCAAGCAGAGCCGTGACTTCACGTTCTGCGCCGACATCGTCGACGGCAACGTCGCCGCCGCGGAATATCCCGGCGCCGGCGAGGTCTTTAACCTGGGCGGCGGCTCGCGCACGACGGTCGAAGAGGTCGTGCGCATGGTCGAGCAGATATCCGGCAAAAAAGCTAAGCTCAACATGCTCGCGCGCCAGCAGGGCGACGTGCGCCACACGGCGGCGGCGCTCGACGAGGCGCGGAGCAAATTGGGCTTCAATCCGCGCGTGAAGCTCTACGACGGCCTCGCGCAAGAGTGGGAGTGGATGCAGAAAATCGGCGATTAAACCCTCGCCGTTCCTCGCAAATCGACTGGCTCTAGAGGCCATTTCCTGCTATGATGCCCCCTGGAGAAAAGCGCGGATGCCGATCAGCCAAGAGCTCCTGGAAATCCTGGTGTGCCCGAAGTGCAAGGGGGACATTCATCTGACTCCCGCCGGCGACGGTCTCGTGTGCGAGGCGTGCCGGCTGATGTATCCCATCCGGGACGACATCCCGATCATGCTGATCGACGAAGCGATCAAGCTCGGCTAATCCCTGCGAATCCCGCCGAGCGCCGCGCGCACCCGCCGCCCGCCGATGCGGAGTCCGACAATCACTCGCGATGTCAAAGGGCCTTCGATGGCCGCCGTGGAAAAAATCCTGGTCGCGCAGACGAGCTTCGTCGGCGACGTCGTCCTGACGACGCCGCTCTTGGCCGCGCTGCGCCGACGCTTTCCCGGCGCGCACATCGCGGTTCTTTGCACGCCGCGCGGAAAAGAGCTTCTCGCGGGTCTTCCGGCTGTCGACGAGATCATTGTTCTGGAAAAGAAGCGCGACGGCGGCCGGCGCTCGGGAATTTTCGAGATGGCGCGGAGGCTGCGCGAGTGCGGGTTCACCATGGCGATCTCGCCGCATAAATCGCTGCGCACGGCGCTGATGCTATCTTTGGCCGGCATTCCGCTGCGCGTAGGTTTTCGCCAGAGCGCGGGATGGTTTTTATACCACCGGCGCGTCGAGCGCGACGCGCTCGCGCACGACGTCGACCGCAATCTGTCGCTGCTCGGCGCCCTCGGCGTGGAGGCCGAACCCGCCGAAGCGGCGCCGGGCGTCGAGCCGACGCCGGCGGCGAGGGAAGCGGCAACCCGGCTTTTCGACGAGCTCGGCATTGGTCGCGATGCCACGGTGATCGGCGTGAATCCCGGATCGGTCTGGCCGACCAAGCGCTGGACGGCTGAAGGCTATGCGGCGGTTTCCGCAGCGCTCGCGAAAAAGCACGACGCGCGCATCGTCGTCTTCGGCGGGTCCGACGATCGGGAGATCGCCGAGCGCGTCGTCCGTCTCGCGGACTGCGGCGCGGTGAGCGTCGCCGGGCGCTTGGGCTTGGGCGAGCTCGCCGCCGCGGTCGATCAGTGTAAAGTTTTCATCACGAACGACAGCGGGCCGATGCACATTGCCGCCGCGCGCGGCGTGCCGGTGGTCGCGATTTTCTGCGCGACGACCCCGGCGCTCGGCTTCTATCCCTATTCGTCGCGCGCCGTCGTTGTCGAGAAAGAGCTGCCGTGCCGGCCCTGCGGAGACCACGGCGGTCTTCGCTGTCCGCTCGGCACCGAAGACTGCATGCGGCTGGTGCGGCCCGAAGACGTGCTTCTCGGCGTCGAGCGTCTGCTCGACGGCAACGGCAAAAGTGTGCCCGACGATCACCGGCCGATGTCGGTCACCGTCTAGCTCATGGCCACTCTCGGCGTCGCGGTCTTTAGCTTTGACGGCATCAAGGATCTCGGTCCGTGCCTCGAAAGCGTCGCGTGGGCGGATCGCATCGTGCTGCTTCATTTGGGTTCGGCCGCGCCGAATGTCGGCGCGCGCGAGCTGCCGGCTTTGGCCGTCCGGCGGCTCGCTTCGTGGCGGGAAGCGGATAAATATTGTGCCGAAACCGGCACCGATTGGATGCTTTATTTGTGGGGCGACGAGCGGCTCGACGCGGCGCTCGCGCGCGCGCTGCGGGAATTCCGCGCAGCGCCGGCGCAGGCGGCCGGAGTTTATGCGCTGCGCGTTCGCTCCTTGATTCTCAACCAGTGGGTAGAAGGCGGCGTCTCGGGCCCGAGCCCGTCGGCGCGCCTCGCGCGCGGCAAAGAAAATCCATTGGGCTGGTGGAAGAAGGCGCGGGACGCGCGCGAGATTGCCGACGGCTGGATCGAGGATTACGGCACTGCCGATCTGGCGCAAGCCGTCGAGCGCGTTCAGGCGCTGTCCGATTACTGGGCCGCCCGCCTCATCGAAACGACGGCGCCGCCCGGCGCGCTGAAGACGATTCTCATTGCGGCGCGCGGGAAGATAAAGATGCTGCTTCGCAGTCGTTTCTTCGGGCGCGGGCTGGCCGGTGTCGCGCTGGCCGCGCTCGCGTCGTACGGCGTGCTTTTGAGCGGCGCGAAGCTCTGGGAGGCGCGCCACGCGAACGGCCGCGGATGAATTAGACATGGCGGGCAGCATCTCATGGGGCGAAGTCCCGGAAGGATTCGACAAGATTCGCTCCGGCGGCCGCCTGGCGCTCGTGCGCGCCGACATGGCGGCGCATCTGGATCTGCAGCAATTGCGGGACACGGCAGCCGAAGACAACGGCGTTTTCGGGCGCGGCGCGCTCGCTGTGCTCCGTCTCGACGGCGGCGAGGCGCTGGTGCGCCGCTATCGCCACGGGGGCGCCATGCGGGCTTTGACCGGCGATATTTTTTTAACGTGGCCGCCGCGCCCGTTTCGCGAGCTCGCGCTGACAGAGGCGGCGCGCCGTCGCGGCGTGCCGACGGTGGAGGTCCTCGCGGCGATCGTCGAGCCCGTCGCCGGGCCGGTATATCGCGGCTGGCTCGTCACGCGCCGACTCGAAGGCGCGCGCGATCTCTGGGACGCGGCGCAGGCTGACGGGGACGCGAAACACGCGGATTGGGAAGCCGCGGCGCGCGCGGTGCGCGCGATGCATCGCTGCGGTATCTATCACCGCGATCTGAACTTGAAAAATATATTGGTGCGCTTGGAGAACGGAAGCGCAAGGGGTTTTGTCATCGACTTCGATAAGTCGCGATTGTACGCGGGCGAGATTCCTCCGCCGCGCGCGAAAAATAATCTCGACCGCCTGGAGCGCTCCGTCAACAAACTGGACCCCGGGCGGCGGCATATTACGGCCGCGGATTGGGAGCTGTTCTTGCGCGTTTACCGGGAAGCCGGATGAACTTCACGCCGCAAAAGATTCTCATCGTGCTGCACGGCTCGATCGGAGATGTGACGCGCGCGCTGCCGCTCGCCAATCTCCTCCGGCGGAGTTTCCCCGCGACGTGGATCGCCTGGTCGATCGAGCCGCCGGCGATGCCGCTGGTCGAGCGCCATCCCGCTGTCGACGAGGTCATCCTCTTCGATCGGTCGAACTGGCGCGCGAGTCTGCGGCCTTTTCTCCGCCGCATTCGCTCCGGCCGCTTCGAGCTCGTTCTCGATCTACAGCGGCATCTAAAGAGCGGCTTCGTCAGCTGGTGGTCGAACGCGCCGCATCGCATCGGCTTTGCGCCGCGCGACGCCAAGGAATTCAACTGGCTCTTCAACAATCACCACATCGCGCCGGCGGCGGAAGGCGAATCGAAGCTCAATCACTATCTTCGGTTCGCCGATTTCCTGCTCCTGCAAACGAGCGTCATCGAATGGAACATTGGGCTTTCGCCGGATGAAGAGAAGTCCGTTGAAAAGCTCGCGCGGCGCATCGGCGGGCCTTTCGCCGCTTACTGCGTCGGCGGGCGCTGGGAGAGCAAGCGCTGGTTTCCCGACGAGGCGGCTAAAAACGCCATGGAGGTGAAACGACGCTACGGCCTCGCGGTCGTCCTTCTCGGCGGCGTCGAAGACCGCTCGTTCGCTGCCGACATGGAACGCGCGTCGGCGTCGCCGCTGGTCGATCTCACCGGGCAGACGTCTCTGCGCGAGGCGATCGGCCTGCTCGCGCGCGCGCAGTTCTCCGTCGGTCCCGATTCCGGGCTGATGCATCTCTCCGCGGCCGTCGGCACGCCGGTGGTGTCGCTCTGGGGTCCGACCGATCCCGAGCGCACCGGCCCTTACGGCTTCGACGACCTCGTCGTGCGCGGAAGCGCGCCGTGCGCGCCTTGCTACGTGAAAATGTGCCCGATCGACCGCATGTGCATGGAGACGATTAAGAGCGGCGCCGTCCTCGCGAAAATCGACGCGGCGCTCGCGCGCAAAGGATATGTGCGTGGCGCAGCCGGATAATTACGAGGTCCGGCGCCACGGGCGCTGGACGCTCCGCGTCCGGCCCGAGATTTGGAGCGATGGGCTCTGGGCCGAGATCCGCGACCGGATAAGCGAAACCGCGTCGAATAAGCATCCACGCACGCTGCGGCTCGGCGCCGGCTATTATTTGAAAATCTATTCCCCGCCCAGAGGGGCCGCGCGGATCAAGGACGCCATGCGAAATTCCAAGGCGATGCGCGCGCTCAATCAGACCGACGCGCTGTCGCGTCTGGGATTTCACGCGCCGCCGGTAGTGGCGGCGGGGGAGGAGCGCACGCGCGGCTTTTTGGGCAGCGCTTTTCTCGTCACGCGGGATATCGACGCCCGGCCCCTGATCCAGGTGCTGCGCGAGCGCTTTGTGCCGCCGCTCGATCGGACAAAAATTCGGCGGAAGCGGCGGTGGCTGGGTGAGCTCGCGGGCGAAGTCCGGCGCATGCATGCGAACGGCTTCGTTCACGGCGATCTCGTCCCGTCGAACGTCTTCGTCGGCTTCGACGGCAAAGACGGCGCGGTTTTTTATCTCATGGACCACGACCGCACACGCCGCTATCCGCGCAGCCTGCCGCATTTGCTGTGGCGGCGGAATCTCGTGCAGCTGAACCGTATCGTGCTGCCCGGCGTGTCGCTGCAGGACCGGATGCGCTTCGCGCGGGTTTACCTCGCCAAGGAGCGCTGGGGAAAAAAAGAGCGGCGACTCATCCGCTGGCTCGAGCGAAGAACCCGCAGGCGCCGCAAGGAATGCGAGCACATCGAGGCGAAAGTCAGTTTTCGGGAGCTCATGCGATGGAATGGCCCGTTCGCAAAGAATCTGTAGAACGCTTCTGGGAAAAGCTCGAGGCCGGCGCGCAGGAGCGCGAGAATTTTCCCGTCCTGTCGCGGCCTGCGGTGCACGTAACGTTGATCGTCGTTTTGTCCCTCGTGTTTTGCCTCGGCGGCCTCTCGCCCAACAAGGTCCTCGAAGGCGACGAGGCGCTCTATTCGCTCGTGCCGAAGACGATCGTGATCACGGGCAAATGGGTGCACGTGACCTACAACGGCGAGCCCTATTACTTCAAGCCGCCGCTGAATTTCTGGATCACCGCCGCGTTCTTTCAATTTTTGCCGATGAACGCGTTCACCGCCTCTCTCGGCTCGGGTTTTTTCGGCGCGCTCACCGCGCTGCTGATCTATTTTATGTGCCGGATTATGTTTCCCGGCTGGGTGCTCGGGTTTTCCGCCACGCTGGTTTATCTCACGACGCACGAGGTGCTGCACTGGACGCGCGGCGTCCATCTGGAGACCGTGCTGACGTTCTGGATTCTCTTCGGATTGCTGATGGCGTACCTTTCGCGCAAGAACGCGGCAGCGATCGTCGGCATGGGCGTCGCCGCCGCGCTCGGCTGGCTCGCCAAAGGCCCGCAGGCGCTTTATCCCGGCGCCGTCGCGCTGATCCTGTGGAAAACGGAGGGGGTTTTCTGGCGCCGGCTGTTTTCGTTCTGGAGCATAGCCTCGGCGATCGTCCTCGCCGCGATCATCGCGCCGTGGCTTTTGACACGCCTTCAGGGCGAGAGCGGCTTCGCGCAGGGATATTTTCTGAAGGAGCTCGGGCGCACGCTGTTCGGTCCGACGCAGACGAACAACCCGTTTTATTATTACTTCGCGAAAATAGCCGAGAGCTACTGGCCGTGGCTGCCGGCCGCGGCCGTCGGATTTTATATTCTCGGCCGCGGCTGGAAGCGCTCGCCGGGCGCGCGGCTCTGGCTGGTTTACGCCGTGGTGCTCGGCGCCGTCGTCATGATCACGGCGGAAAAACGGATGCGCTATCTTTTCCAGCTCTACCCCGCGCTTTCGGTCGCCGGCGGCGCCGCGGTAACATTTGCCGTCCAGCGCTATCCCAGGGCGCTTCGAATCTTCGTCGCTTTGGGCGTCGCAGTAGCACTCGGTCTTATGATTTTCGGGCGCAAGAATAAACCGGCATCGCCGCCGACGCGCGACGCGCTGCTCGTCGCGGAGAAGCTGCGCCCGGACGATCGCGTGTGGCTGACCGATCGGACCGAACACGGGCTCGGAAAAGAGCCCAGCGTGTCCAAAAGCCTTGGCTTCTACGCGCCGCCGCTGCTCAACAGCTGCGAGGGCAAGTGCGATAAGGAGGCGACGCCCGGCTCGCTCGTCGTGGCCCGCGCGGACGAAGCCGACGAGGTGGCGCGGCTCGTCCGCGGCACGGTCGATTACGCGAACAAAACATTGGCGCTGATAAAAGTCCCGGCGAATGAAAATCGGACTCGCCCATAAACGCTTCGAGCTCCGGGGCGGGACGGAACGCATTCTCTATCGCACCGCCGAGGGACTGCGCGACCGCGGCCATGAGGTGCATCTGTTTTGCGGCGAGTTCGTGATCGAGCCACCCGCCGGGACGTTCGCCCACCGCGTGCCGTCGCTGCGCTGGCCGCGCACGGCGCGCCTGTTGACGTTCGCCTATCTAGCGCCGGGCTTCATCGCGCGGCACGCCTGCGACGTTGTCGTGAGCTTCGACCGCATGGTCGCGCAGGATATTTTTCGCAGCGGCGGCGGGCCGCACCGGATTTTTCTCGAAAAGATGCGGCGCGCGGAAAATCTCCCGCGCAAAATCTGGTACGGGCTCGCGCCTTATCATCGCGTCCTGCTCGCGGTGGAGCGCAGGCAGATGGGGGACGGCGGCTCGAAGAAGATCATCGCCGTCTGCGACCAGATCGGCCGCGAGATCGCCGATGCTTACCATATTCCGAACGGAAAAGTCGTCGTGCTTCACAACGGGGTCGATCTCGAGCGCTTTCACCCACGGCGGCGCGACAATGAGGGGCGGAAGCTCCGCGAGTCGCTGAAAATTCCGCCGGGCACGCGCGTGGTTCTTTTCGTCGGCACCGGCTTTCGCCGCAAAGGGCTTGACCGTCTGCTGCAACTTTGGGATAGTGCCGGCTTCGAAGGCATTTACCTGCTCGTCGTCGGCAACGATTCGAAGCTCTCCTACTACCGCAATCACTGGGCGCGCAACGAGATCATCTTCGCCGGCGCGCAGCCGCTGGTGGAAAATTATTACGCAGCGGCGGACTTGCTGGTGCTGCCGAGTATCCAGGAGGCCTTCGGTAACGTTGCGCTCGAAGCGCTCGCCTCCGGCCTGCCGGTGGTCGCGAGCGCCGGCGTCGGCGCGCTCGATCAAGCGAGCGACGATCTCAGGCAGGGGATGCTGAGCGATGTCGAAAACTCGGAGGAGCTGAAAGCGAAGATTCTATCGCT
>Ga0075424_100005919_pt1 | contig 11730 bp, 8 predicted proteins | sample SoiMethybrSBSTD3_FD_75301 | JGI IMG/M metagenome (GOLD analysis project Ga0075424, IMG submission 75301) | Bulk soil microbial communities from a Populus tree surrounding site in Tennessee, USA - Soil MetaG P. TD hybrid SBSTD3 | ecosystem: Environmental > Terrestrial > Soil > Tree plantation... | reverse complement strand
TCTTCCACGCGGGCACGAGATCCATCTCGACGCTGTCGTCGTCGCGTTCACGCTCGCTGTCGCGACGGCGATCGGATTCGTACTCGGACTGATCCCGGTGGTCAGCATTCTGCCGGCGAATCTCACGAGCGTGCTGCGCGAGGAAGGACGCACCGGCACGAGCGGCCGGGGCGCGCGCACACTGCGACGCGCGCTCGTTGTCGCGCAGGTCAGCTTCGCGTTCGTGCTGCTCATCGGCGCCGGCCTGCTGTTCGCGAGCTTCCGTCACGTTCTCGCCGTCGATCCGGGGTTCAAACCCGAGGGCGTGCTGACGGCGACGGTCAGCCTGCCGCGCGCGCGTTACGAGAAGGATGAGGCGATGTATGCGTTCGTGAAGGAAGCGCTCGCGAAAATGCGCGCGCTGCCCGGCGTCAGGCTCGCCGGCGCCACGACGACGATTCCCTTCGGCGGCAACCACAATGACAGCGTCATTCTCGCCGAGGGCTATCAGATGCAGCCCGGCGAGTCGGTTATCTCGCCGATGCAGGTCGCAGCCACCGACGGCTACTTCGCCGCAATGGGCGCCACGCTCACGGCAGGCCGGTTCTTCGACGAACGCGACGTCGCCAAGGCGCCGCTGGCCGCCATCGTCGATCAGACACTCGCAAACCGTTTCTGGCGCGGCAAGGATCCGATCGGCCGGCGCATGTATCTCCCGCAGGACATCAACAATCTGATCGCGATCACCGAGAAAACAGAGTTCTACACGGTGGTCGGCGTCATCCGCGACATGAAGCTCGAGAGCCTCACCGAAGGGAAGACTACTGTCGGCGCGTACTACTTTCCGATGGCGCAGGACACGATCCGGTCGATGACGTTCGCCGTGAAAACCGACGGGGATCCGGTCGCGCTCTCGGGCAGCGTCCGCGGCGTCATCGCGCAGCTCGATCGCGAGCTGCCGGTGTTCGACACGCAGACGATGGAAGATCGGATGGAGAAGTCGCTCGTCAGCCGCCGATCGCCGGTGCTGCTGTCGCTCAGTTTCGGAGCCCTGGCGCTGCTGCTGTCGGCTGTGGGGATCTACGGCGTCCTCGCGTACCTCGTGACGCAGCGAACGAAGGAAATCGGCATCCGGATCGCGCTCGGCAGCAACGCAGGGATGATCTTCAAGCTGGTCCTGCGCGAAGGGCTCGCGCTCATCGGCATCGGGCTCGTGCTCGGCGCCGTCGGCGCGGTGGCTCTGCGGCGCAGCCTCGAGAGCGAGCTGTTCGGCGTGAGCGCGACGGATCCGATCGTCATCGCCACCGTGACGGCCGTGCTCGCGGGCGTCGCGGTTCTCGCGTGCGCACTCCCGGCACGGCGCGCGACGCGCATCGATCCGATCGTCGCACTGACGGAGTAATCGTCGGCTAGAATCCGCGGATGCCGATCGTCGCGGTGCCGGTGATTGCGAAGGCCCGGCGCCGCCTCATTCCCTTCCTCTTCCTTCTGTACATCGTCGCGTACCTGGATCGCATCAACGTCGGGTTCGCCGCGCTGCAGATGAACCAGGCGCTCGGGTTCTCGGCGACGACGTACAGCTTTGGCGCCGGCATTTTCTTTCTGAGTTACGCGCTGTTCGAGGTGCCAAGCAACGTGATCCTCGCGCGCGTCGGCGCGCGCGTCTGGATTGCACGCATCATGATCTCGTGGGGCCTGGTGTCGTCGGCGATGATGTTCGTGCGCGGCGCCGCCAGCTTCTACACACTCCGATTCATGCTCGGACTGGCGGAAGCGGGCTTCTTTCCCGGAATCGTCTTCTACCTGACGTGCTGGTTTCCCGCGCGCGAGCGCGCGCGAACGATCGCCGCGTTCATGACCGCCGTCCTCGTCGCGGGCGTCGTTGGATCGCCGATCTCCGGCGCGCTGCTCTCGGTGCACGGCTTCGGTCTGGCCGGATGGCAGTGGCTGTTCCTCCTCGAAGGCCTGCCAGCGATCGTGCTCGGACTCGTCGTGCTGCGCGTGCTTGCCGATCGTCCCGGCGACGCGCGCTGGCTCGACGCCGTCGAGCGCAACACGCTCGAGGCGTGCCTCGAAGAAGACGCGCTTGCCGGATTGCGCGAGCAGCACACGGTCGTCGACGCGATCGCGAACCCCCGCACGTGGCTGCTCGCGATCGTCTACTTCACGATTCCGCTCACGTCGTACGGTCTGGGGTTCTGGCTTCCGCAGATGATCAAGACGGCGACCCGTGCGAACAACTTCACCGTTGGACTTCTGACCGCGATCCCGTACGCCGCCGGCGCGATCGCGATGGTCGTCGCCGGCCGTCATTCCGATCGTACGGGTGAACGACGATGGCACGTTGCGATCGCGGCGGTCGTCAGCGCGACCGGCGTGGCGCTGAGCGCGTTCGGCGGCGGCGCCGTCTGGGCGATCGCGATGCTGTCGCTCGCCACAATCGGGTACGCGTCGATGTTCGGGCCGTTCTGGGCGCTCGCGACGTCACATGCGCGCGGCGTCGGCGCGGCGGCGTCGATCGCGCTCATCAACTCCATCGGCAATACCGGCGGCTTCGTCGGTCCGTTCCTGCTCGGCTCGATCGACGACGCAACGCACAGCTTCGCCGCGGGCCTGTATGTGATTGCGATGCTGATGGCGGTCGGCGGATCGCTGGCGCTCGCGGTGCGCGAGTAGCGCGAGGCTTTCAGCCGAGCGGACGCTCGGGTTCTTTCGACTCGGATGGTGTTACGCTAACCACGGCCCCGGTTCTTCCGTCCAAGCGCTCATGCGTTCTTTTGCCGACGACGTGCGCTTCGCCGTCCGCCTGTTCGTCAAACGCCCTGCCTTTGCGAGCGTTGCCATTCTCACGCTGGCTCTCGGGATCGGCGCGACGACCGCCATCTTCACGGTCGTCGACGCGGTCCTGCTGAGGCCGCTGCCGTTTCCCGACGCGGATCGGCTCGTCCAGGTTCGGATCATCGCGGGCGGCGACGACTACCCGCTGCCGGACACCGATTTCATTGCGTGGCGCGACCAGAACCGGACGTGCGACGTGATTGCCGTCTGGCAGACGGCGTCGGCGACGCTGACCGGCGCGGGCGCGCCCGAACAGATCGATGCGGTCGCCGTCACAGCGGGATTCTTCGACGTCCTCGGCGCGCGGCCGCTCGTCGGCCGTGTGTTCAACACCGGCGAGGACGCCCCGGGCGCGACCAAGACCGCGGTGCTCAGCCACGAGTTCTGGACGCGTCGTTTCCAGGGCAAACCCGACGTCATCGGCCGGACGGTGTCATTCGACGGCGCGCCTCACATCGTCGTCGGCGTCATGCCGGCCGATTTCCGCTTCCCGCCCAAGCGCGTCGACGCCTGGCGGGTCCTGACGATGAATCCGCCGAAGCGCCGCGGACCGTTCTACACACGCGGTGTGGCGCGGCTCAAGCCCGGCGTCACGATTGAGGAAATGCGGGCGAATCTCCACGCGGCGGCCGACTCGGTGAAGCGCGTGTATCCGGGGCCCGACCGCTGGACGCTCGAGCCGATCCCGCTGCAGCAGGCGCTCGTCGGCGACGTCAAACGGGTGCTTTATGTGTTGCTGGGTGCCGTGGGATTTCTCCTGCTGATCGCGACCACCAACGTCGCGAACCTGCTGCTCGCGCGCGCGGCGACACGCGAGCGCGAGATCGCCGTGCGCGGCGCGCTGGGCGCCGGCCGCGGCCGCATCGTCCGGCAGCTCGTCACCGAGAGCGTCGCGCTGGCGCTCGTCGCGGGCGTGGGCGGCCTCGCGCTCGGCTCGTGGGGGACGAGGGCGATGCTCGCGATCGCGCCGGAAGGCATTCCGCGGCTCGACGAAGTCCGGATGAACGTGACGGTGTACCTCTTCGCGCTCGGCGTGGCGACGTTGTGCGGCATCGCGTTCGGGCTCGCGCCGGCGGTGCGCGCGTCGCGATCGCCGCTCGTCGAATCGTTGAAAGATGGCGCGCGCGGCGCGAGCGCAGGGCATCGCCGCACGCAGCGGATTCTCGTGGTCGCCGAGATCGCGCTCGCGCTCGTTCTGTCGGTCGGCGCGGGTCTGATGATCCGCAGCTTCGCGCAGCTGCAGCGCGTGAGTCCCGGATTCGATCCGGGCCATCTGCTGACATTCGAGCTCGCGGCGCCGCCCTCGCGGTATCCAGAGGCGTCGAACGTGCGCGCGTTCTACGACGCGCTCCTGCAGCGGATCGAGGCGCTTCCGGGCGTCCGCGCCGCGGGTCTCACGATCAGCCTGCCGCCGAATCTGCTCGAAGTCACCGACAGCTTCATGGTCGAAGGGCAAGTCCTTCCGCCGAACGCGGCGGCGCCGGTCGCACCCATTCTCGTGACGAGCGACGCGTACTTCCAGGCGCTCGGCGTGCCGCTGCTGCGCGGGCGCTTCTTCGACGAGCGCGACGAAGACAAGGCGCCGCCGGTCGTCATCATCAACGACGCGCTCGCGAAAAAATATTTCCCTGGAGTCGATGCCGTCGGCCGACGGTTCAAAGTCGGCGGACCGGAGCGGCCGACGAACCCGTGGCACACGATCGTCGGCGTCGTCGGCGACGTGAAGTACTCGGGGCTCGACGCGCCGCCCGAGCCGACCTATTACCTGGCGTACCGTCAGAATCCGTGGCACGGCCAATACGTCGTCGTGCGGACCGAGTCCGAACCGCGCGCGCTGCTGAACGCCATCCGCAACGTCGTCGCCGCGCTCGACCAGGACATCCCGGTTGCGCGTCCGCGCACCGTCGACGAATTGATGACGGCATCCGTTGCGCCGCCGCGCTTTCGAACGGCCATCGTCACCATCTTCGCCGCCGTCGGCCTTCTTCTCGCGGCGATTGGCATCTACGGTGTGATGGCCTACGCGGTGGCCGAGCGAACGCGCGAGCTCGGTATCCGCATCGCGCTGGGAGCGGATGCGGCGACGGTGTGGCGCCTGGTGCTCGGTGAAGCGGGTGCGCTTGCCGGCGCCGGCGTCGCGTGCGGGGTAATCGGCGCGCTCGGCGCCACGCGATTGATCCGGAGTCTGCTCTTCGGCGTGACTCCGACCGACGCGCTCACGTTCACGGCGATCAGCGTGCTCCTCGTCGCTGTGGCGCTGGCGGCGAGCTACGCGCCGGCGCGCCGTGCCACGAAAGTCGATCCGATGATTGCGTTGCGATACGAATAGCGCAGAGTTCGCAGAGGTTCGCAGAGGGACGACGGCGTAGACATCCTTCATTGGCTCTTTGCGTTCTTGCCGTCTGGGCGCGTTATCATGCGCGCATGAGATCCACACTCGTGCGTGCCGCGCTCGCGGTCCTCGTTCTCGCCTCGCCCATCCTCGTCCGGTCGCAGTCGGCGCCGGCTGATGCCGTGTCGCCCCGCGCCAAACAGCTGCACGATCGCGCGATCGTCATCGACACGCACGACGATACGACGCAGCGGCTGCTCTACGACAAGACGTTCGATATCGCCGCGCGGAACAAGAACGGCAACATCGACATTCCACGCATGCGCGAAGGCGGCCTCGACGCGCTGTTCTTCTCGATCTGGGTGCCGAGCGACGTCACCGGTCCGCCGGCGGTGAAGCGCGCGATGGATCAGATCGACGGCGTGCGCGAAGCGGTGCGCACGCATCCGAACGACCTCGTCCTCGCCACGACCGCGGCCGACGTCCGGCGCGCGGCAGCGGAGCACAAGATCGCGGCGCTCATGGGCATGGAAGGCGGCCACATGATCGACGACGATCTGCGCCTGCTGCGCAACTACGCGGCGCTCGGCGTGCGCTATCTCACGCTGACGCACTTCAAGAACAACAACTGGGCGGATTCCTCGACCGACAAGCCGGCGCACAACGGCCTGACGCCGTTCGGCAAGGACGTGGTGCGCGAACTGAACCGCCTCGGCGTCATGGTGGACATCTCGCACGTCGCGGACAAGACGTTCTACGACGCGCTGGCCGTCACCACCGCGCCGGTCATCGCGTCGCACTCGTCGTGCCGCGTCATCGCGAACCATCCGCGCAACATGACCGACGACATGCTGCGCGCGCTCGCGAAGAACGGCGGCGTCGTGATGATCAACTATCACGCCGGGTTCCTCAGCGAGGAGTTCCGCGTCGCGAGCGAGAAGAAGTCGGGCACGATCGTCGCCTCGATGGACGCGATGTCGAAGAAGTGCGGCGGCAACGAAGCGTGCACGACGATGGAGAGCGAGCGGATCGATCGCGAGGCGATGGCGAAGGGCGAGCTGCCGAAGGTGATGTGGGACAAGATCATTGAACACATCGACCATGCGGTGAAGATCGCCGGCGCCGATCACGTCGGCCTCGGTTCCGACTTCGACGGCGCGACGATGCCGATCGGGATGGAGGACGCGTCGAAGCTGCCGAAGATCACCGACGCATTGCTGAAGAAGGGTTACTCCGAGCAGGACGTGGAGAAGATCCTCGGCGGAAACATCCTGCGCGTGATGGAGGCGGTCGAGCGCAAAGCTCGCGGGGTTCAGGGTTCGGGGTTCTGAGTTCTGGGTTCGTTCGGGGTTCAGGGTTCGGGGTTCTGGGGTTCAGGGCTTGGGTTCAGGGTTCGGTTCAGGGTTCGGTTCCGGGTGCCGGTTCAGGGTGCAGGTTCAGGGTTCGGTTCCGGGTTCGGGTTCCGCGTTCGGTTCCCGGTTCGGTTCAGGGTTCGGTTGCGGGTTCCGGTCAGGGTGTGCTTGATTCTCTGTGCGCTCGGGTGCTCGAAACGTTTGCTTGCATTGCCCATCCGTGGTCCTGGTTCGCAACTGCTCGGGGTTCGACGTGCCCTCTCGGGTCTTGCGTTCCCGGTTCTTGGGCTTGCATGATTCGAGGTATTTGTGCAGGTTCGTTACGGCACCGATCGCGCGATCTGCCAGGGTGAACAACGCGCGATGTTCTTCGACGGAGAGGTATTCATTGTCGAGGGCGTCATCGATATGGTTCTGCGTTTCAGTGAGTGACGCGCGGGCATATTCCAGATAGCGCGCGAAATCTGCCGGCCGGAATCGTCCGAACCCCTCCGAAATTGCCCGCGGCCCGCCGCGCGCGGACCCTCGGATCTGGCGGACGAATTCAATATCGTCGGCGACGTCGGGCTTCCTGATGAACGCATACACACGGCGCTTCAGATCGTTGGCCAGTTGCCAGCATGCGAGTTCGCGATAAGTTCGTGCGGCCATGGGACTACCAAACGCATTGAGTGTGCCGAACCCCGAACCCCGAACCCAGAACCCCCCGAACCCAGCACCCAGAACCCAGAACGAACCCAGCACCCAGAACCCTGAACCCCGAACCCTGCGGGAGCTATGACGCACACGGCTGACGTCGTCGTCATCGGCGGCGGCTGCATGGGCGCGAGCGTCGCGTACCATCTCACGCAGCGCGGCATCACGGATATCGTGGTCGTCGAACGCGAGAAGATGCTCGCGACGGGATCGACCGGGCGCAACGCGGGCGGCGTCCGGCATCAGTTCTCGAACGCCGCGAACATCCGCCTGTCGATCGAATCGATTCAGCTGCTCGAGCGCTTCGCCGACACGGTCGGCCATCCCATCGACTTTCATCAGGACGGCTACCTGTTCCTGTTGTCAGCTCCGTCGAGCGTCGAGACGTTTCGGCGCAACGTCGCGCTGCAGCGCAGCATGGGTGTCGACGTCGAATGGCTGGACGCCGACGCCGCCGCAAAGCTCGCTCCGGGTCTCGATCCGCAAGGCGTCGCGGCGGCGACCTTCTGCGCGCGCGACGGAATCGCCGATCCGAATGGCGTCACGATGGGCTTTGCGAAAGCCGCGCAGTCGGCCGGCGCGGCCATCGAGCGCGATACGGAAGTGACAGGCATCACGGTGGAGCGCGGCCGCGTCGCCGCCGTCGTCACGTCGCGCGGCGTCATCGAGACGCGCATTGTCGTGAACGCCGCCGGTCCCTACGCGCGCGCCGTCGGACGGATGGCCGGAATCCAGGTCCCGGTCGATCCGATTCGCCGGCACATCTTCATCGCCGCCTCGCCTGACGGACGTGCCGCGCGCTGGCCGGCGTCGCGGATCATGGTGATCGACTTCGACACCACGTTCTATTTTCACCGTGAGGGTGCGGGCATGCTGTTCGGTATGGGAGATCCGAACGAAACGCCGACGTTCGACACCACGGTGCAATGGGATTTCCTGCCGCAGGTGATCGACGTCGCGGTGAAACGTCTACCGGCGCTCGCCGACGCGTCGATCTCTCACGCGTGGGCGGGCCTGTACGAGGTGACGCCGGACGCGAACCCGATCATCGGTCCGGCGCGCGAGGTCGGCGGTCTGTTCCTGATCAACGGCTTCAGCGGCCACGGCTTTCAGCATTCGCCCGCCGCCGGCCGGATTCTCGCCGACGTGATCGCCGGACGCGATCCGCAGTTCGATCTCGCGCCGTTTGCGTTCGAGCGTTTTGCTGGAGGTGCGGTGGCCGGCGAGCGTTATTTCGTCTGACGCGCCCCGGCTTCAGAGAGACCGCCATGCGTCTCGCACTCACATCGTGCGTCGTCCGTTCGTGGGAAACGAGGGACGTCGCCTCGCTGGCCGAGCACGCCAACAACTGGAAGATCTGGCTGAACCTGCGCGACGCGTTCCCGCATCCTTACACGAAATCGCACGCGCGCGACTTCATCCGCAACGTCCGGCAGCGCGAGCCGCAGACCGTGTTCGCCATCGACGTCGGCGACGAAGCAGTCGGCAGCATCGGGTTCGTGCTGCATGGCGACGTCGAGCGTGTGTCGGCGGAAATCGGCTACTGGCTGGCCGAGCCGTTCTGGGGCCGCGGCATCACGACCGAAGCGCTCGCCGCCGTGACGACCTACGCGATCGCGACACACGGTCTCAACCGGATCTACGCGCTGCCATTTGCGTGGAACACCGCGTCGTGCCGCGTGCTCGAGAAGGCGGGCTATGTGCTCGAAGCGCGGCTGCGCCGCAGCGCGATCAAGAACGGCACCGTCACCGATCAGATGCAGTACGCGTTCATTTCCGATCCGCCGCAGGATTGAAATCTTGGGCGTAGCGAGGCGATCTAATCTCGCCGTCCTGAGCTCAGTCGACCAGCCGAAGGCGGAAGGACGAGCCGTCTGCACGTGGTTCGACAAGTACTTCCTGAGCGAGTCGCTCATGGTTCGACACGCTCACCATGAGCGGCGAATCGAAGGGCTCACCACGAGCGTGAGTGACTACGCCGTTTTGCAAAACGCGATAGACTTCACCGACTACAGGAGATTTCCAATGAAGCGCGCCGTTCCCTCCGGCATCGTCCTCGTCGTTGCGATCGCGTCGTTTCCGCTCGCTGCGCAGCGGACGACCGCGCCAGGGGCGACGCGCGCTCAGCCGAGTTCGGCGCGGGCGGCGGCGGCCGCGTCGAGTTATTTTCCCGACCGGTTTGGATGGGAGCACAAGAAACCGGAAGAAGTCGGCATGGACGCCGCGCGCGTCGCCGATGCGGTGAAGTCGGCCGTCGATCATGAAATCGCCGGACCGAAGGACATGGCGCTGTTCCTGAACGGCAGCTTCGGCAAGGAGCCGTACAGCACGATCGTCGGGCCGATCAAGGATCGCGGACCTGCAAGCGGCCTCATCACGCGCCACGGCTTCATCGTCGCCGAGTGGGGAGATCCGAAGCGCGTCGACATCACCAACAGCGTCACGAAGACGTTCCTCACGACCGTCGTCGGTCTGGCGTGGCAGAAGGGATTGATTCGCGACGTGAACGACTACGTGCGCGACTACATGCCGCCGCATGTCGATCTGTTCGAGGCGCCGCACAATCAGAACATCAAATGGGATCACCTGCTGCGGCAGACGAGCGACTGGCAGGGCACGCTGTGGGGCAAACCGGATTGGGCCGACCGTCCCGAGGGTGAGAAGGCCGAGGACTGGCCGCATCGCAAGCTGTGGGAACCGGGCACGCACTACAAATACAACGACGTGCGGGTCAATGTGATGGCGCTCGCTGCGCTGCAGGTGTGGCGTCGTCCGCTGCCCGACGTGCTGCGCGAGGAAGTGATGGATCCGATCGGCGCCTCGTCGACGTGGCGCTGGTACGGCTATGAGAATTCGTGGGTCGAGATCGACGGCAAGAAGGTGCAGTCGGTGAGCGGCGGCGGCCACTGGGGCGGCGGCATGTTCATCAGCTCGTTCGACATGGCGCGCTTCGGCTATCTCTTCCTGCGCAACGGCAAGTGGAAGGATCGCAGCATCGTCTCCGAGAAATGGATCGAAATGGCGCGCACGCCGGGTCCGGCGAACGACAGCTACGGCTTCGCGAACTGGTTCCTCAATACCGGACGCAAGGCGATCCCGTCGGCGCCCGCCTCCGCCGTGTATTTCCAGGGCAACGGCGGCAACACGATCTACGTCGACTGGGACAACGACATCGTCGCGGTCACGCGCTGGATGGCCGGCGGCGGCGCGTTGAACGACTTCGTCGCTAAGATGCTGGGTTCGTTGAAGAACACGTCGACTGCGCAGTAGCTGTGTGCTGTCAGCCGTCAGCTGACAGCCGAGAGCTGATGGCACGTCACACCGGATACGCGTCACTCCCCCTTCACGGCGGCAAAGCGCCCGCGTGGCTCTTCGGGCGCATGGTGCGGCTGTCGCGCGAGATCGTGATCTATCTCGCGTCGGAATACGGCGCGCGCGAAGTGCTGCGCCGTCTCTCCGATCCGTTCTGGTTCCAGGCGTTCGGGTGCGTGCTCGGCTTCGACTGGCACTCGAGCGGCGTCACGACGACGGTGTGCGGCGCGGTGAAAGAGGGACTGAAGGACGTCGATCGCGACCTCGGGTTCTTCGCGGTCGGCGGCAAAGGCCGGACGTCGCGGAAGGCGCCGGACGAAATCACAGGATGGTGCGAGCGCATCGGCCGCGATCCCGAACCGCTCGTATACGCGAGCCGCACCGCGGCAAAAGTCGACAGCGCCGCCGTGCAGGACGGCTATCAGCTGTATCACCACGTGTTCTTCTTCACCACCGGCGGTGAATGGTGCGTCGTGCAGCAGGGGATGAGCGACGCCACGCGAATGGCGCGGCGCTATCACTGGCTGTCGGAGCACGTCGCGAGCTTCGTCGACGAACCGCACGAAGCCGTGTGCTGCGATGCCCGTACGTCCGCGCTTAATCTCGTCGCGCACGAAAACGAGCCGGTGCGCCGCGCCTCGGCGGAACTGGCCGCGCAGCCGCCGGACGTCACGTTGAAGGCGCTCGAGAAGTGCAATCCAGGCCGTGTGCTGATGATGCCGCGCCGCCATGAGCTGTTGCCGGAGCTGGACGTCGCCTCGCCGTACCTGGAAAAGATTCTGGTCAGGACGTACGAACGCGCGCCGCGCGACTTCGAGTCGCTGCTCGGCATCGAAGGCGTCGGCCCCAAGACGCTGCGCGCGCTCGCGCTCGCGTCCGAGCTCGTGCACGGCACCGCCGCGACGATGTCCGATCCGGCGCGGTTCTCGTTCGCGCACGGCGGCAAGGATGGTACGCCGTATCCAGTCGATAAGATCACCTACGACAAGACGATCGAGATATTGAACAAGGCAATCAATCGATCAGCGATTGATCGATCGGAGAAAGTCCGGGCGTTCAAGAGGATGGCGGCGTTTCGCTAGCGGTTGTGGTCGTTGGTCTGTGGTCGTTGGTCGGTGGTTGTTGGTCATTAGTCATTGGTCGTCGTAGTCGTTAGTCGTTGGTCATTGGTCGTCGTGGTCGTTAGTCGTTGGTCATTGGTCGTCGTGGTCGTTAGTCGTT
>Ga0075424_100005915_pt1 | contig 11732 bp, 8 predicted proteins | sample SoiMethybrSBSTD3_FD_75301 | JGI IMG/M metagenome (GOLD analysis project Ga0075424, IMG submission 75301) | Bulk soil microbial communities from a Populus tree surrounding site in Tennessee, USA - Soil MetaG P. TD hybrid SBSTD3 | ecosystem: Environmental > Terrestrial > Soil > Tree plantation... | reverse complement strand
GGTGCCGCGCGGCCGTGTTTGCGATCGGGACGACGGCGCCGTGGAAGGCCGCGATTCCCGGAATCGAGTCTGTCCCTCACTACGCCGAGCTCCAGGACCCGACGGCGTACGTGGGAAAGCGGGTCCTCGTGATCGGCAAGCGCAACTCGGGTTTCGAGGTCGGGAACGCACTCCTCCCCTGGGCGTTGCAGCTGATCCTCGTCTCGCCGCAACCAGTTCGCACGGACGTTCTCGCACACGCGAGCGTCCGTACGCGGTACCTGATGCCGCTGGAGGTCGACTCGGTCGGAGGCGGCGCGTTCGTGCTCGACGCGGCAATCTCGAGAATCGAACGCAAGACGGACGGCTACCGCGTCTGGATCGCGGGCACCACGCAGCCAGGAGAACACGAACTCGTGGTCGACGAGGCCGTCGTGGCGACCGGTTTCGAGACGCCGCTCGGCGATCTCCCAGCGCTCGGCGTGAAAACCGTCGCACAGGGGCGAATCCCGGCCCTGACCCCGTACTGGGAAACCACCGTGCCGGGTCTCTATGTCGCGGGGAACGCGAGCCAGGGTGCGCCCGAGCTCAGGAAGCACGGATTCGGGTCGGCGTCCACGTCTGTAAAGGGCTTTCGCTACAACGCCCGGCTCCTGGCGGGACGGATCGCGGCTCGCCTCGGCCCAGGGGTCGACCGACCGCTCGCCTCGCGTGACACGGTCGTGCCGGCCCTGTCGCGTGCACTCGCCCGCGACCCTGCGCTCTGGTCGCAGAAGGGGTACCTGGCGCGCGCTTATGCGTTCGACAACGGACAGGCGCGTGATCAGGGAGTCGTTCCACTGTCGGCATTCCTGGATGCCGATGACCCCGAAGCGGTTGCCGTTGCCGTCGAGGTCAATGCCGACGGTGTCATCCATCCAACGGTGTACGTGCGCCGTGCCGGTCGGCTGCGCGAGGAGGAGCTCGACCCGCATCTCTTGCACGAGTTCGACGACGAGCCGTACCGCCGCCTGCTCGCTCGAATCCTCGACGCGTAGCGTCATGGTCATCCCCGCCCTCGTCGCCGGGATCCCTCTCGTCCTCTTCGTGATCGTGATCGCCGACCCCGCGATCGACGGCCGCTGGGAAAACAATTCGGCCCATTTCTGGCTGGTGCTCATCGCGGCGGCCGTGAGCGTCGTGCTCGGCTATGCCGTCAGCGTCGCGGGGCGGAGGCGATATGACGCCCGGCTGTACCTCGTTTCGCTCGCGTTCATCTCCGCCGCGGCGTTCCTCGGCCTGCACGCGCTCGCGACTCCGAGCGTGCTCCTCGGGAAGAACGCCGGCTTCGAGGTCGCCACGCCGGTAGGCCTCGTCGTTGCCGGGGGGTTTGCCGCGGCCTCAGGTCTAGAGTTCGGGCCCGAGCGCTCGGCGGAGGTGATGCGTGCCGCTCTGCCGATGCTGGCCGGCCTCGGCGTGCTCGTCGGGCTTTGGGCGATCGTCTCGCTCGCGGGGGTCTGGCCCCTCGACAATCCGATTGGCGGCGAGGAGTTGAACGGCTGGCAGGTCGGGCTCGCGGCGGCCGGAATCGTCCTCTACGCGGCGGCCGCGCTCGGATACTTCAGACTTTTCCGCCGTCGCGGCGGCCGGTTCCTGCTCGTCGTGACCCTCGCCTTCGCGCTGCTCGCCGAGGCGATGGTCGTGATCGTATGGGCCCGCAACTGGCACGTCTCGTGGTGGGAGTGGCACCTGCTCATGCTCGGCGCGTTCGTGGCGATCGGCCTGAGCGCGCGAAGCGAGTGGTACGAGGAACGATTCACCGCGCTCTACCTCGAGCGCACGCTCGCGGGCGCGCGCGATGTGAGCATCTTGTTCGCCGACCTCCAGGGTTTCACGAGCTTCGCCGAGCGCACGGCTCCCACGGTCGTCGCAGCGATGCTGAATGCCTACTTCGAGCGCCTCGTGCCGTTGCTAGAACAAACAGGCGGCGAGGTGCACCAGTTGATCGGGGACGAGATCATGGTCGTCTTCAACAAGAACGGCGACCAGCCGGACCACGCGCTTCGCGCGGCGCGGGCGGGCCTCGTGCTCCAGTCGGCCGCAAACGACATCGCGGTCAGCCACGAGGCCTGGCCCCGCTTTCGCGTCGGCATCAACAGCGGCGAAGCTCATACGGGCGTGGTTGGTGCTGCTCGAGGACACCGGAAGCACGGCGTCGTCGGCGACACCGTCAACCTGGCCGCGCGGCTGCAGGGCCAGGCGCCCGTCGGCCGCGTCGTCATCGGGGTCGAAACGGTGCGACGGCTGCCTGACGGCGCCGTGCTGGAACGTCTTCCGGCGCTGCACGTGAAAGGGAAGGAGGCGCCGGTAGACGCCTACATACTCCATTCCCTTTAGGGGTCTGACCCTAGCCTTGAGGGTCTGACCCCCGCGTCAGAACGCGTCAGAACGTGTCAGAACGAGGGTCTGACCCACCGTCAGAGCGTGACCCACCGTCAGAGCGGGGTAGGAGCCTCGTCCTCGGCGTGAGGCGGGGGCCTGACCCCACGCCCGCCGCGACGCGCGAATCCCTCCAAAAACGGTTTTCACAAAATCCGCCCGACAAAGCGGGCACAATCTCCGCGATGTCCGAGTATCGCGCGGCAGCCGAGCAGACAGCGCGTCGCGAGGCGCGCCGACGTGCGCGACGGCAGGCGGTCCGAGTCCGTCGCGCCGTCGCTGTCCTCGTCATCGCGTTGCTCGGCATTGGCATCTGGCAGCTGACCTCCGCTTTCGGCAACAGCGACACCGCCGACACGGCCGGCAAGGCCGCACGCCACCCGGCCCACAAAACGACGGCGGCCGGGCAGCCGCGGCAGACCGCGACAGCCACCACCGCCCAGCCGCGGGGCGCGATCAACCCCAAGGTGCCCGGCCTGACGACGTTCCGCGGGAACCTCACCCGGACGTACTACGGCGAGGGCCCGGTCCCGCGAAAGAAGCCCCACATCCTCTGGCGGTATCCGCGCAGCGGCTCGATGTGCGCGCGCTCGAGCGACGAGAACGGCACCGAAACCTGGTGCGGCATGGGGTGGACCGGCCAGGTCAACGTGATACCGCACAAGAAGGGCAAGCTCATCGAGCTCCGTTTCGGCGCCTACGACGACCACTACCACTTCTTGAACGCGCGCACCGGCCGGCACCTCCACCCGGACCTCGTTACCGGCGACCTGGCCAAGGGCTCGGCGACGTCGGATCCCGACGGGTACCCGCTTTACTACGGCGGATCGCGCGACAACAACTTCCGCATCATCGCGCTCGACCGGTGGCGGCCGCGCGTCCTCTGGTCGATGAACGCGGATACGACGGTGTCGAACCCGGTCTGGAACAACGACTGGGACGGTGCGGCACTCGTGGTCGGCGATTACCTGCTCGAGGGCGGCGAGAACTCGTGGTTCTACGTGGTGAAGCTCAACCGGGGCTGGACACGCAAAGGCCGTGTGCGCGTGAACCCGCACATCGTGCTGACGGTGCCGAGCTGGGACTCGGCGCTGTGGGCGATCTGGCCGAACCACTCGTTCTCGATCGAAAACTCGGTCGCCTTCAAGGACGGGGTCGTCTACTTCGCGAACTCTGCGGGGCTCGTGCAGGGCTGGGACATCTCGAAGATCCTTCGGGGCGGGAAGGGCGCCAGGCGCGTCTTCCACTTCTGGACCGGCGACGACACGGACGCCTCTGTTGTGATCGACAAGAAGGGGAACCTCTACGTGGCCAGCGAGCTCGAGAAGTTCACCGCTCGCTCGCGCGCCGTCGGCCAGCTGATGAAGCTCAATCCCCACAGGCGGAAGCCGCTCGTTTGGCATGTTCCGCTCCGCCAGCTGAACGGCGGCAAGGGCGGGTCGTGGTCGACGCCGGCGCTCGACCGCGGCGTCGTCTACGACGCCACCGAAGCCGGCGGCGTCATCGCAGTCGATCGGAAGAGCGGGAAGGTCCTATGGCGCTATCCGCTGCCTGGGCCGACGTGGAGCTCTCCGGTCGTCGTCGACAAGGTTCTCCTCGAAGGTGATTGCGCCGGTTATCTGAACGCGTTCGACGTCGCGAATCCGCGGAAGAAGCCGCGTCGGCTCTGGCGGCTACGGCTCGACGGCGGTTGCATCGAGGCGACGCCTGCCGTCTGGCACAACCGCATCTACGTCGGGACGCGCGCCGGCGCGCTGTACGCGATCGGGCGGCAGTCCGGCTAGCCGCGCCGCTCGCGGGGAAAACGGCGGATAGCGGTGAGGCGCCAGGTCTCCCCCTGCCACACGTAGGTCGAGATCGCCAGCGCCTCGTCGTCGACCTCGCAGAGGTTCAACCCTCTGGCTTCTCCGCGGCGCCTGGGGCGTGGCTGGCCAAGACCGGCCGTCGTTGCGAGGACGACGGCACGCTGATCGGTGCCGACGACCTCGAATTCGCGCCGTTCGCTCACAGCTGCCTGGTGGACGTGGCCCGAGAGGATGAGCTCGGCGCCGGCGTCTACGAGCGCAGCGAGCACGGCGTCCCGACGCGACACCGGGCGCTTGCGAGTCCTCCACGGCGCTCCAATGAGCTGGTGATGCATGGCGACGGCTCGAAGCGCGCTCGGGGCGGCGGTCGCCAGGGTTTCCCTCGCCCTGCGGAGCTGCGCCCGGCTGAGCCCGCCGGACTGGTGCCGCCAAGGCCTTACGGAGTTGAGGCCGGCGACCAGCAAGGTGTCGGAGCGATACACGGGCTGGGAGGTCTGCCACTGACGCTCGAACGCGTCGAATGTACGGAAGAAGCGCGCGGGGATGGTGTGGGGGATGTCGTGATTGCCCGGGACGGCGAGGACCGGCGTGCCAAACGAGCGCAGCAGTTCGGCTGCTCGCTCGTGCTGGTCGGGCCGGCCGCGATGCGTGAGGTCGCCGCTCGCGATGAGCAACTCCGGCCGATGCCGCTCGACGAGCGCGAGGAAAGCGGCCGAGACCGCCGAATCTTCCGCCGTGCCCACGTGGAGATCCGAGACGTGGAGGAGGCGGGTCGGCACGACCGCAGGAGGCTATAGTCTGGCCGTGGTCGACGAGCCCGCCGAGATCTTCGACGACCTCTACCTCGGGCTCCGTGCGGGGGGTGCCCTGCGCAAGAAGCGGCGCGGTGAGCCGCTGACAACCGAGGAGCGCGAAGCCCTCGGCCGGTGGCAGCGACTGTCCCCGTGGCGGAAGGTGGTTGCGCTCGGAGCGTTCTCGGTCGGGACGTTCGGCCTCGGGTTCACTCTCGGCGGCCTGATCTTCGGCCGCTGGCGTCGGGCCTGACCCCCCTCAACCTCTCGTGCTCTCGACGTCCTTCGCGGGAAAGAGGACGGTGGGCGCCTCTTCTTCGGCCGGATTGAGGTCGAGGAGGATGACCTGTACAAGCGTCGCGAGCACCGCAGCCAGTGGGATCGCAAGCAACACGGCGAACCCGCCGAAGAGCGTCGCCGCTCCGGCAACGGCAAGGAGCACCAGCAGCGGGGAGAGGCCCACGGCGTCGCCGAGCACGCGTGGAATGACCACGTAGTCCTCAAGCATCCGAACCGTCAGCACGATCAGTCCCGCGTACAGCGCGGTCTGCCATGACTCCGTCAGGCCGACGCCGACCGCGAGTGCGCCGGCGGCCAGGGGACCGATCACCGGGATGATCTCCACGAGCCCCGCGAACGCTCCGACGAGCAGCCAGAACGGCAGCCCGATCGCGTCGAACGAGATCGAGAGGACGGTTGCCACCGCCAGGATGAGGATGCCCTGACCCCGGACGTAGGCCCCCAGCTTGAGGTCGATCAGGCGCCAGGTGTCGCGGACCACCTTGCGCCGGTTTCTGGGTAAGAGCGAGGTGACTAGGTCGACAGCGCGGTCCCGCTCAAAAATCCAGTAGGCGGCGCTCGCGAGCGTGAAGAAGATGCCCACGACGATCTCCAAGCTCAGACGAGTCGCCTCGAGCGCGGGGTGCACCAGCTGTGACCCCGAGGGCAGCTTGTCGAGACGATCCTCGAGCGCTTTCAGGATCACGTGCTTGATCCCTGTCGAATGTGCAGCTCGTTTGCGCACCTCGGCCTTCGTGGTCGGGATGCTGCCGCCGAGGGCTTGCTGAACCTGGTCGATCGCGCGCGGTACAGCCACCCAGAGAAGGAGGCCGACGAGCGCCGCAAGCCCGAGGTAGTGGAGGAGGATCCCTGCGCCGCGTGGGACATGGTGGCGGTGGAGTGCGTCGACGCCGGGTCGCATCGCTGCGGCGATGATGAACGCGAGGAAGAGCAGGGCAATGACGACCCGCAACTTCCAGAGCGCGAGGGCCAGGGCGATGACGCCGACGATGACGACGGCGACGACGAAGGCACGGCGGGCCGTGTCGCGCATGTGGTGCGGATTGTCGCAGGAAACCCGAAGCCGCCGGAGAACGCGGCGAGGTGCGGCTTCGCCCTGGAGAAGAGCTCTGTTTCCAGTCGCGGAGGCACGGCATCGTCCTCATGCGGCCCTTCGTGAAGGCATTCGCATTCGGGGGTCTCGGAGCCGTCTTGCTCGTCGGTGGAACCGTGGCCCTGGCGCTCGGCGCGGTGGCGTTGGTCGTCGCGGCCACGGTCGCGTTCAGGGCCGTGTGGCGATGGGAACGCACGCACGTCGTCGTGACGACTGAGAAGCTGGCAATCGTTCGCCGCACAACACGTCAGCGCGCGGCGGCGGTGCCGCTCCAGCGCGTCGATCAGCTGCAGCTCGAACAGTCGCTCCCTGGGCGGATCTTCGGTTACGGGACCGTCGTGGCCGGTCCGCTCGCGATCGACGGGGTCTCCCGGCCGCGGGAGATCTGCAGGCTCCTCGCCCGGCTCGCCGCCTGAGGCGTTTTCGTCGGCGGGTCGGCGCCTGACGCTTCTGCTGCCGCGGCCGGGACCGCCTCACGGCTCGACGCGGCCCCGCCACCCGACGGGGGTCAGACCCCCGGACGCACCCGCTGGCCGACGGTCCAGACCCCCGATGCCGGCCCTGCCGACCGCCCGGCGTGGCCAGCGAACCGAGCGCCGAGAGCGACGTGGGTCCCTCGGCGACCACCATTTCGGCGCGACCAAAGACGAGGGCCGAAGGGGTCAGACCCTGGTCGTAGACGAGGAACATGTCGCTGCAAGTCGTGTCGGCCACACCTGACCTGTCACGGATGTGTGCCGACTCTCAGCAACGTGCCGGCTCGGCGCCGTGGCGTCGCTAGCGTCAACGCAGATGGCGCGAACGCTTCGTAGCAACCTCCCTGACGGCATCTACCACGTCACGGGTCGCGCAGTCCACGAGGGCTGGCTCTTCACCTGCGACGAAGACCGCCGGCACTTCGTCCGCCTCCTCACGCAGGTGGGCGCGCGCTTTGGGTGGCGCGTCCATGCGTTCTGCCTCATGGGCACGCATTACCACCTCATCGTCGAAACGACGCGAGTGAAGCTATCGGCGGGCTTCCACCGTCTGAACGGGACCTATGCGCAGGCGTTCAACCGCCGTTACGAGCGCAAGGGGCACGTGTTTGGCGACCGGTTCGCAGCTCGGTTAATTGACACCGACGAGCACTTCGTCGCCGCGGTCGAATACGTGCTTCAGAACCCGGTCAAGGCCGGCATATGCCGGTCGGTCGACGAGTGGCCGTGGGCGGCTAACCGAACGTCAGTTCGACTGGATAGACTGGGCCGTGATGGCCAGCGACCAGTTGATCGTTCACGGAGCGCGCGAGCACAACCTCAAGAACGTCACGGTCCGTCTGCCGAGAAACCGCCTCGTATGCATCACGGGGCTCTCCGGCTCGGGAAAGTCCTCGCTCGCCTTCGACACGATCTACGCCGAGGGGCAAAGGCGCTACGTCGAGTCGCTCTCCGCCTATGCGCGGCAGTTCCTGCAGATGATGGAAAAGCCCGACGTCGACTCGATCGACGGCCTGAGCCCGGCCATCTCCATCGACCAAAAGACCACGTCGCGAAATCCTCGATCGACTGTAGGCACGGTGACGGAGATTTACGACTACCTTCGTCTTCTGTACGCCCGCGTCGGCCGCCCGCATTGCCCCATCTGCGGGCGCCCGATCGCCGGACAGAGCCTCGAGTCGATCGTCGACCAGATCTTGCAGTTGCCGGAAGGGACCCGTTTCACGGTCAACGCGCCGGTTGTCCGCGACCGCAAGGGGGAGTACCGGGACCTCTTCGACGAGCTCCGCCGCGACGGGTTCACTCGGGTCAAGGTCGACGGCGAGCAACGCTTGCTCGAGGAGCCCGAGCCGATTGCCCTGGACAAGAAGTTCAAGCACACCATCGAGGTGGTCGTCGACCGCCTCCGCATGAAGCCTGACCTTCGCGCGAGGCTTGCGCAATCGGTCGAGACGGCCGCCGCGCTCGCGGACGGCCTCGTTTCGATCGACATCGTCGACGAGGATCGGGCCTTGCTGTTCTCGGAAAAGTTCGCCTGCCCGGATCACGGGGTGTCGCTCCCCGAGCTGCAGCCGCGGATCTTCTCGTTCAACTCGCCGCACGGCGCCTGCCCGCGCTGCACCGGGCTCGGCGCGCAGCAGGAGATCGACCCTGATCTGCTCGTGCCGGACCCGACACTCTCTCTGGCGGAGGGAGCGCTCGTCCCCTGGTCTGTCGGCAACTCGACTTTCTACGAATCGGTGATCCAGGCCATCGCGGACCGCTACGAGATCGATCTCGACGCCCCCTGGGAGGACCTCTCGGAGTCCCATCGGAACCTGTTCCTCTACGGCACCGACGGCGATCGGGTGTACGTCCAGTACCGCAACCGGATGGGCCGCAGGCGCTCGTACATGCTCGCCTTCGAAGGCATCGTCCCGAGCCTCGAGCGCCGCTACCGCGAAACGGACTCCTCGCAGCAGCGCGAGCGAATCGAGGAGTACATGAGCTTCCGGCCGTGCCCGGTCTGCCACGGCGCTCGGCTGAAGCCGGAGGTGCTGGCCGTCACGGTCGGCGACAAGAACATCCACGAGTTCACCCGGATGTCGGTGACACGTGCGATCGACTTTCTAGACGAGCTGCAGCTCACGGAGACGGAGCAGCTGATCGGTGCCCGGATCATCAAGGAAATCCGGGAGCGTCTCACCTTTCTGGACAACGTCGGGGTTGGCTATCTGCAGCTGGATCGGGCTTCGGCGACGCTTTCCGGTGGCGAGGCGCAACGTCTGCGCTTGGCGACCCAGATCGGCTCACAGCTCGTGGGAGTCCTCTACATCCTCGACGAGCCGTCGATCGGCCTTCACCAGCGGGATAACGGCAAGCTGATCGGCACACTCGAGCGACTCCGCGACCTCGGGAACACCGTGCTCGTCGTCGAGCACGACGAGCAGATGATGCGCGCCGCAGATCACCTCGTCGACATGGGGCCAGGCGCGGGCGAGCACGGCGGCCACGTCGTTGCCGACGGTCCAGCCGACGACGTCGAGCGAAACCCGGCGTCGCTGACCGGCAAATACCTCTCCGGAGAGCGCGAGATTGGCGTTCCCGCCCGGAGGGCGGGCGACAACGGCGCGTTCACCGTGCGCGGGGCGACGATGCACAATCTCAAGGACATCGATGTCGAGTTCCCGGTCGGCAAGTTCATCTGCGTGACCGGAGTCTCAGGGTCGGGCAAGTCGACGCTCGTCAACGAGATCGTCTACAAGTCGCTCGCCAACCGGCTGCACCGCGTGCGTGTGAAGCCGGGTGACCACGAAGGAGTCGACGGCATCGACTGCTTCGACAAGGTCATCGACATCGACCAGAGCCCGATCGGCCGCACGCCTCGGTCGAATCCGGCGACGTACACGAAGCTCTTCGACCACATCCGCGAGCTGTACTCACTCACGCCGGAGGCGAAGGTGCGCGGCTACAAGCCGGGGCGGTTCTCGTTCAACGTCCGCGGTGGACGCTGCGAAACGTGCAAGGGCGACGGCCAGATCAAGATCGAGATGCACTTTCTTCCGGACGTCTACGTCCCTTGCGAGACGTGCCATGGGAAGCGCTACAACCGGGAGACCCTCGAGGTCAGGTTCAAGGGAAAGTCGATCGCCGATGTCCTCGACATGCCTGTCGAGGAGGCACTCCGCTTCTTCGCCAAGATCCCGAAGCTGCGGCGCCGGCTGCAGACCCTCCATGACGTCGGGCTCGACTACGTCAAGCTTGGTCAGCCTGCGACGACGCTCTCCGGGGGCGAGGCCCAGCGGGTGAAGCTCGCCGCTGAGCTGTCGAAGGTGGCGACGGGTCGGACGCTCTACATCCTGGACGAGCCCACGACCGGCCTGCACTTTGCAGATATCGAGAAGCTTCTCGACGTCCTCCAGCGCCTCGTCGATGCCGGGAACACGGTGCTCGTCATCGAGCACAACCTCGACGTGATCAAACAGGCCGACTGGTTGATCGACCTCGGCCCGGAAGGCGGGGAGGCCGGCGGCGAGCTGATCGCAGCCGGGACGCCCGAGCAGGTCGCCGACGTCGAGGACAGCTATACGGGCCAGTTCCTCCGGCGCATCCTTCCCGCCGTCGCCGCGGCGGCGGCGTAGCGACCTAGGCGCCGATCAGCGAACGCGCGGCGCCGCACTCGCCGCAGAACTCACGGCCGCTCGTATTCGGTCCCACGGGTGAGTAGGTCATCCCGCCGCGACCACCTCGGGCTCGCCGACGAGTCGAGCCGCTCGAGCCAGGGTCTGACCCCAAGACGCTCGAAGATCTCGCGCGCCTCCCGGAGCAGCCGCTCGCTCTCGGCGGGGCGACCCGAGCCGGCCAGCCACTCGCCGTGCTCCAGCAGCGTCACCGCCAGACAGAACGGCGTTCCGAACTCGCGAAAGAGCCGGGCGGCGCCCGAGTATCGTGCGTCCGTCTCGGCGTCGGCGAGCCGTGCACGGAATCTGACCGCGTGTGCCTCGAGATACGCCGGCCTGCGTCCGGGCGGCAGGCTCTCCACACCGGCCAGCAACGCTTCGAGCTCCGTGCGTTCGTCCAAGTCGAACGCTGCCTCGGCCGCCTCGACGAATCCCTGCTTGACGCACTGGCTTCCGCTCCCAAGTACCTCGCCGCTCGCGATCGCCTCCTTGCCCGCCTGGAGGGCCTCTGCATAGCGGCCGGTGGCGCGGAAGAAGGCACCGGCACCGCAGAGGTACCCCGCCCGCGCCTGGACCTCCTTCGATGCGTCCAGCTCCGCGAATCGATTGAAGAGCCGGCTCGCCTCGTTCAGCTCGCCGCGATGGAGGTGGATCTGTAACACGGAGGCAAGGGGGCTGACCAGCGTTCCGATGCGTCCGAGCTGCTCCTCGGGGACCTCGGCCAGGGCGGGAAGCAATTCCTCCCAGCGTCCCAACATGTAGAGCGGGTACGTCATCTCGCACACCGTCATCCACTCCTGGACGCGGTCGCCGTTCTTGCGCGCGAGCGCCAGTGCCTCCGCGAGATGCTCGAGCTCGTCCTCGTGGCGGTCTCGCTGGAGCGAGGCGCCGGCAAGGTTGTAGTGGGCGCGGAGCGCCGTGCTCGCAAGGTCGTGCTCGGAGGCCACCTTCAAGGCCTGATTGAGGAACGCGAGCGACTCCTCCGGCCGGCTCCGAGAGTCGGCAATGAAGGACTTGACGATGAAGCTCCGCGCGAGCACGTCTGGCAGGAGTAGCGACTCGGCGATCTCGGGTGCTTGCTCCGTTCGGTCGAATGAGCGGTCGAGGTCGCCCGCGAAGTAGTACGCGCTGCCGAGCCGTGCGGCGAGATCCGCCATCTCCGCGTCGGGCCCATCAGCCGAGATGACCGTGAGCGCACGCTCCATGCGCCT
>Ga0075424_100005914_pt1 | contig 11732 bp, 9 predicted proteins | sample SoiMethybrSBSTD3_FD_75301 | JGI IMG/M metagenome (GOLD analysis project Ga0075424, IMG submission 75301) | Bulk soil microbial communities from a Populus tree surrounding site in Tennessee, USA - Soil MetaG P. TD hybrid SBSTD3 | ecosystem: Environmental > Terrestrial > Soil > Tree plantation... | reverse complement strand
TCAAGGTGAGTGCCCGCGCGCTGCGCTGCGCGACGGCTGCCATGTCCGGAGTCATCCTGACGTGGGGCTCCCGCCCCTGGATCCAGCTCAGTCCGAAGACGGAATCGACCTTGGGCCGGATTGGGTGCGAGATAGAGCATGCCGGAATCGTTCCCGCCAAGGGCCGGATCATGGGAGCGGATCGTGAAGCCGACTTCAAGCTCGTCACCGACGCGAAGGTCCGGCACGCGAAGGACCGCCGTGAGGATCCCGTTGAGGCTTGCCGCCTCAAGCTGATCTTCCCGGCGCAGGATCTCGAAATGCGCGTTCGCGAGCACGTCGATGGCCGTGCCGTCGCGATAAATCCTGACAACATGCACCGTCGGCGCGCCGGCGGATGGGTCCCACGCGACGTTGATATTGCCAAGCTGAAGCGCCGTCGGATGCAGAATCTTGACGCGATAGCCGAGATAGATGGCCTGGCCTTGCTCGTCCAGATGGACCAGGGTGTCGTTCCGGCGCACGAACACCAGCCCACTTGCATCCGCGGGGACGGGCATGAGCTCGGAGAGCACGGCCCAGTCGGGCACGGCTCCCCGCTGTACACTGCCATTATCCGCATAGGCCGGGCCGGCCGCGAGCACGATTGCCGCGAATATCAAACTGTCTGTGCGCACGAAGCCCCCGATATGTTGCCCCCGACATGATGGGCGCAAAGGCCGGAGATGCAAGGAGAATTTATGATGACTCGGCGCCTTGGGAATTCCGGCAGCATAATGATCGATCCCGACAGTTTGAGGTACGCCGCCGACATCCGAACAAGGATTCTGCCGCCGGAACTTCGGCTTCCGCCTTCGCGGGAATGGCTAGGCCGGCTCAAGCTCCGCGGCGACGGTCTCCTCGATCCAGCCGCCGCCGAGCATCCGGTCGCCGTCGTAGAGCACCGCGGCCTGGCCGGGGGAGACGCCATATTCGGGGGCTTCGAAATGGACGCTCTCCCCGTCGAAGCGCGCGGGGGCGGGCCTGGCGAGCGAGCGGACCTTGGCCGTCACCCGCTCGCCCTGCCCCTCACCGAGCCAGTTGACCGCGCCCAACCGAGCGCTGCGCACCGCAAGTGCGGCCTTCGGGCCGACGATGACGCGGCCGGTCTCGGGCTCCAGCTTCAGCACGTAAAGCGGTTCGGCCTGGCCGCCGAGCTCGAGGCCGCGGCGCTGGCCGACGGTGAAATGGATGAGGCCGCGGTGCGCCCCGAGCACCCGGCCCTCGCGGTCGACGATCTCGCCGGGCGCCGCCGCCTCGGGCCGGACCTTCTCGACGACGCGCGCATAATCGCCGTCGGGCACGAAGCAGATGTCCTGGCTGTCCGGCTTGGCGGCGACCGCGAGCGCCAGCTCGCGCGCGATCTCCCGCACCGCGGCCTTGGGCATCGCGCCGAGCGGGAAGCGCAGGAAATCGAGCTGCGCGCGCGTCGTTGCGAACAGGAAATAGGACTGGTCACGGGCGGGATCGGCGGCGCGGTGCAGCTCGGGACCGTGCGGCCCCATGACACGCCGGACATAATGGCCGGTGGCGAGGCAGTCGGCGCCGAGATCGCGGGCGAGGCCGAGCAGGTCGGTGAACTTCACCCCCTGGTTGCAGGCGATGCAGGGGATCGGCGTGCGGCCCCGGACATATTCGTCGGCGAAGCGCTCGATCACGCTCGTCCGGAACCGGCTTTCATAATCGAACACATAATGGGCGATGCCGAGCCGCTCGGCGACCGCCTTGGCGTCGTAAATGTCCTGGCCCGCGCAACAGGTCTTCGCGCGGCCCACCGCGGCGCCATGATCGTAGAGCTGGAGCGTCACCCCGATCACCTCGGCGCCGCTCTTCGCGGCGAGCGCGGCCACGACCGAGGAATCGACCCCGCCCGACATGGCGACGACGATGCGGGCCTGACGGGCCGGCCGGCCGAGCTGGAAATCCGCGTGCATGACCGGCGCTAGATAGGGGCTTGGGGGGTAAACGCCCAGCCCTCCAGGTTTTTCGACATTCGCAAGTGGGGAAGCGCTGCTTGGGCAGCGCGCGAAGCTTCGCTTCGCCACCCCTCACCCAGCTCCGTCTAAGCTCGCTATGCTCGCTAAGACTGCGCAACCCTCTCCCACAAGGGGAGAGGGGAAGTGCGTGCTTTACCGGCTCTTCACCCTCTTCCGCTACGGGCTCGGGGGATGGACGAGTCTTTTCAGCTTCGCGCCAAGCGCCTGCTCGGCAAGCGCGAACCGGCGCCGCTCGAATTCAACGTGCTGAGCGCGACCCTCTCGGCGCAGGCGGCGGCGAGCGAGGCGGCGCGCGCCCAGGCCCGCGCCGACGCCTCGGCCGCGCCGGCCCCGGCCGACCCTTTGGGCGAGATCGTGCTCGGCGGACCCGAATGGAACGAGGCCGCCTCGGCGCAGCGGGGCTGTTTCAACCGTGCCGAAGTGAGACGGCGTCGCAACGAGCCGTAAAGCATGATCACCGTGTTATTTACCGTGGCGTTTTAGCCTTCCTTCAACGCTCTCTCGCTAAAGGAAGGAACGCAGATGGCGCTAGGGGCCAGAAGCGCGTGGAGTTTTGAGGTACGGATGATCGAGAATCAGAAAATTCGCCCCGCCCAGGTCATCGGCCCGCTCGGCGAGCCGCTTACCATCGAATCGCTGCCCGATCCTTCGACCACCCGCTGGGTGGTGCGCCGGAAGGCCGAGGTCGTGTCCGCCGTCAACGGCGGCCTGCTCAGCGTCGATGAGGCCTGCGAGCGCTACGGCCTGAGCCTCGAGGAGTTCGCCGGCTGGCAGCGCGCGGTCGACCGGTCCGGCATGCCGGGCCTGCGCGTCACCCGCATCCAGCATTACAAGACGCTCTACGAGCGCCAGCAGGGCTATTGAGGGGCGGGGGCGTTCAAGAGCCCCCTCGCTCCGTCCACCGCCTCGTCATCCGACAGGAACAAGCGCGCCGCTAAGGCGTCTTTCTTCGGTCCGCCGCCGCAACGACGGCGGCGAAATCGAGGAGAGATAGAATGAACCTGGTCGGCCTTTTGATCTTTCTTCTCGTGGGCGGCATAGTCGGCTGGCTGGCAAGCCTCGTGGTCGGCACCTATCAGGGCCTGCTGGTCAACATCATCGTCGGCATCCTCGGCGCCTTCATCGGCGGCCTGATCTTCAACGGCGGCCGCATGGTCGCGCCCGAGGCCAGCATCATGTCGTTCGTGGTCGCCCTCGCCGGAGCGATCATCCTTCTCCTGATCCTCAACCTGGTCACTCGCCGCCGGTACTTCTAGCCCACGCGCCGCGAGGCCCGATCGGAAAGCCTCGTCCCGGCGCGAGCCTGCCGACCCGCGTCTGTCCCGACCACCGGAACAGGGGCCGCCCGCGCGGGCGGCCCCTTCGCTTCAGCCCCTACGCCCGGCAATCAACCGGTAGACGAACAGGATGAGCACCGAACCCACGATCGCGGCCAGGAAGCCCGCCCCTTCGCCGGGCCGGTACCAGCCCAGCTGCTGGCCGAGGAAGCCGGCGACGACGGCGCCGGCAATGCCGAGGACGATCGTGATCAGGCAGCCGCTCGGGTCGCGCCCGGGCGTGATCGCCTTGGCAATGGCCCCGGCGAGCAGGCCGATGAGAATCCACCAGAGCCAGCCATGATTCGCAAGATATTGAGACATAAGGAATCCTCCTCTCGATGGGCTCGGGCGGCACCCGCATTCGGCAATGGTAAAGCCCGTTCTTTGGTTGTAAAGCGCGCATCCGGGCGCCTGGCGTGGGGATGCGAAGGCGGCCATCAATAATGGCTTGTCCGGGGTGACCTATTCGGCTAATACAGCTTGCCGAAGCACAGCTGTGGCCGTTTGGCCCTGAGTGGGGACGATGAAAGCGATGAACTACGAGTCGACAAAATGGAGCCGTGACGCGATCGACGATGTCGTCGTCGACGAGGCGACCCTCGCCCGGAAAAGGCGGCGCCGGCGGATCATCATCGCGGTCGCAGTCGTGCTGCTGCTCGTCATCGTCGCGGTGTTCGCGCTCGGCGGACGCGGCGAGAAGGCCGCGGCCCCCAAGGCCAATCAGGGCGAGCAGCTGCCCACCGTCACGGTCATCGTTCCCGGCCGGACCAACGTCGCCGCCTTGATCTCCGCGACCGGCTCGCTCGGGGCGCGGCGCGACATGCCCGTGGGCATTCCCGGCGAAGGCGGCCGCGTCGTGCGCGTGCTCGTCGAGCCAGGCCAGTGGGTCGGCGCCGGCCAGGTGCTCGCCGTGATCGACCGTTCCGTCCAGACCCAGCAGGCGGCCCAGCTCGCCGCCTCGATCGAGGTCGCGCGCGCCGACCTGCACCTCGCCCAGAACCAGCTCGACCGCGCCCAGGCCCTGGTCGGCCGCGGCTTCGTCAGCCAGGCCGATCTCGACCAGAAGCGCGCCACCCGCGACGCCGCGGCGGCGCGCGTCCGCGTCGCCGAGGCCCAGCTCGGCGCCACCCGGGCGCAGATCGGCCGCCTCGACGTGCGCGCGCCCGCCGCCGGCCTCGTCCTCAGCCGCTCGGTCGAGGCGGGCCAGGTGGTCGGCGCCGGCTCGCCCGCCTTGTTCCGCATTGCCGCAGGCGGCGAGATGGAGCTGCTCGCGCGGCTGCCGCAGAGCGACCTCGCCCGGCTCAGCGTCGGCGTCCCGGTGACCGTGACCCCGGTCGGTTCCTCGGTCTCCTATCAGGGTCAGATCTGGCAGATCTCGCCGATCATCGATCCGGTCACCCGCCAGGGCATTGCCCGGGTGCTGGTCCCCTATAATCGCGACCTCAGGCCCGGCGGCTTCGCGGCGGCCGAGATCCGCGCCGGCGCGACCAACGCGCCGCTGCTTCCCGAATCGGCGGTGCAGAGCGATCCGCGGGGCAATTTCGTCTACATCATCGGCCCCGACAACAAGATCGTCCGCCGCGACGTGCGCCTCGGCGAGGTCAACGACCGGGGCATGGCGATCATCGCCGGCCTCGCCGGCAACGAGCGGGTCGTCGCTTCGGCCGGCGCCTTCCTCAGCCCGGGCCAGCGCGTGCGTCCGGAGCTCAGCGCACGCCCGGCCGGCTGAGCCGGGGACGGCGGAACTGAATAGGATCGAGAATCTGTCATGAGCCTGCGCAACATTTCCGCCTGGTCGATCCGCAATCCAGTTCCGTCCCTGGTCCTGTTCGCGGCCCTGCTGCTGGCCGGCCTGGTCAGCTTCATGCGCATGCAGGTCCAGAACGATCCGGACATCGAGTTCCCGATCGTCTGGATCTCGATCTCGCAGCCGGGCGCCGCCCCGACCGAGATGGAAAGCCAGATCACGCAGCGGGTCGAGGCGGCGGTGCGCTCGATCCAGGGCATAGACGAGATCAATTCGAGCGTCAGCGAGGGCAATTCGCAGACCTTCGTCCAGCTCAACCTCGGCACGCCCATCGACCGCGCGGTCAACGACATTCGCGACGCGATCACCCAGATCCGCGGCAATTTGCCCGACGGCATCCTCGAGCCGCAGGTCGGCCGCGCCGACACGTCGGGCGACGACATTGCCAGCTTCGCGGTCATCTCCCAGAACATGACGCTCGAGCAATTGAGCTGGTTCGTCGACAATACGGTCGCGCGCGAGCTGCTCTCGGTCCCCGGCCTGGCGGCGGTCAACCGCACCGGCGGCGTCTCGCGCGAGATCACGGTGCGGCTCGAGCCGGCGCGGCTGCAGTCGCTCGGGATCACCGCCAGCCAGGTCAATGCGCAGCTCCGGACGATGAACATGAACGCCGCCGGCGGCCGCGCGCAGATCGCCGGCTCCGAGCAGTCGATGCGCATCCTCGGCAATGCCCGCTCGGCCTATCAGCTCGGCCAGACCCAGATCTCGCTCGGCAACGGCCGCACCGTCCAGCTCGCCGACATCGCCGAGGTGCGCGACCACTTCGCCGAGCAGCGCAATTACGCGACCTTCAACGGCCGCCAGGTGCTCGCCTTCGGCATCCAGCGCGCCAAGAACCAGTCCGACGTTTCGGTCTACAACGGGGCGCGCGAGCGCATGCGGGCGATCGAGGAGCGCAACCCCCAGATCCATTTCGAGCAGATTTTCAACGAGGTCAAATATACCGAGGCGCAATATCATTCGGCGATGGAGACGTTGCTCGAAGGCGCGGCGCTCGCCGTGCTCGTCGTCTTCCTGTTCCTGAGGGACTGGCGCGCGACCGTGATCTCGGCGATCGCCATCCCCTTGTCGGCGATCCCGACCTTCTGGTTCATGAGCCTGCTCGGCTTCACGCTCAACACGATGACGCTGATGGCGCTCGGCCTCGTCGCCGGCGTGCTCGTCGACGACGCGATCGTGGAGATCGAGAACATCGTCCGCCACATGCGCCTGGGCAAGACCGCCTATCAGGCGGCGATCGACGCCGCCGACGAGATCGGCCTCGCCGTCGTGGGCACGACCTTCTCGATCGTCGCCGTGTTCCTCCCCGTCGGCCTGATGCCCGACGTGGCCGGCGAATATTTCCGCAATTTCGGCTTCACCGTCGTCGCCGCGGTGCTGATCAGCCTCGGCGTGGCCCGCCTGATCACGCCCATGCTCGCCGCCTATTTCCTCCATGCCAAGGGCCACGCCAAGCATGGCGAAGGCTGGCTGATGGACAAATATATGTCGACCCTGGCCTTCACCCTGCGTCACCGCTGGGTGACCGTGGTCGGGGGCTTCGTCGCTTTGGTGCTCACCGTCTTCGCCTTCGCGATGATGCCCCAGACCTTCTTCCCCGACACCGACCGGGATTTCGCAAGCGTCACGGTCGAGATGGTGCCGGGCACGACGCTGGACCAGACCGGCGCCGCCGCGCGCCAGGTCGAGGCGGTGATAAGGGCGCAGCCCGAGGTCGCGAGCGTGTTCACCCGCGTCCGGGTCGGCAGTGCGACGGTCTCGGCGATGCTCAAGGACCGCTCCGAGCGCGCGCGCACCAGCCAGCAGTTCGAGCGGCAGGTGACGCCTCTGCTCAGCCGCATCCCGGACGCGCGCGCCTTCTTCCGCGCCCAGCAGACCGGCGGCCGCGCCGTCAGCCTGATGCTCGGCGGCGACGATCCGGTGCTGCTCAACCAGACCGCGCAGCGGATCGTCGAGGAGATGTCGCACAGGCCCGAGCTGGTCGCGCCGCGCGTCAGCGGCGACATGCAGCGGCCCGAGATCGAGATCAGGCCGCGGCTCGACCTCGCCGCCGACCTCGGCGTTACCACCGCCGCCCTGAGCAACGCCATCCGCATCGCGACATTGGGCGAGATCGACCAGAACAGCGCCCGCTTCTCGCTGGCCGACCGCCAGATCCCGATCCGCGTGTCGATGACCGAGAATGCGCGCCAGCGTCTCTCCAATATCGAGAATCTGCCGGTGCCGACCGCCTCGGGCGGCTCGGTGCCGCTGAAGCTCGTCGCCGACATCGGCTTCGGCGCGGGCCCGACCCTCATCCAGCGCACCAACCAGGTGCGGCGGATCACGATCGGCGCCGATCTGGCGCCGGGCATGATCAGCGGCGAGGCGATGAAGCTGATCCGCCAGCTGCCGACGATGCAGCACCTGCCGCCCGGCGTTCGCGAGCTGCTGATCGGCCAGAATCGCTGGCAGGCCGAGATGCTCAAGAACTTCCTGATCGCGGTCGTCTCGGGCATCCTGCTCGTGCTCGCCGTGCTGATGCTGCTCTACCGCCGCTTCATGCCGCCCCTGGTCAATCTCGGCTCGCTGCTGCTGGCGCCGCTGGGCGGCCTGGTCGCCCTGATGATCGCCGGCCAGCCGATCTCGCTCATGGTCTATATCGGCATATTGATGCTGCTCGGCATCGTCGCGAAGAACTCGATCCTGCTGATCGACTTCGCGCTCGAGGAGATGGACAAGGGCGTGCCGAAGTTCGAGGCGATCATGGACGCGGGCCACAAGCGCGCCCAGCCGATCGTGATGACCACGCTGGCGATGAGCGCCGGCATGATCCCGACCGCGATTGCCTTGTCGGGCGACGCCGCCTGGCGCGCGCCGATGGGCATCGTCGTGATCGGCGGCCTGATGGTCTCGACCCTGCTCACCCTGGTGCTGGTGCCGGGCACGTTCAGCCTCGCGCTCGGCCTCGAGCGGCGGCTCGGCGCGCGGATGCGCCGCTGGTTCACCACCGGCGGCAAGGACGCGGCGCCGCCGGTGCTGCAGCCGGCCGAATAGCCATCGACCCGCCGGCCCGATGACCGCGCCGCAGCTTCCGGTGATTGCGGTCCAGGGCGACAATGAAGACTGTTTCGTCTATGTCATCGGCCCTGACTTCAATGTCGTCAGGCCCATCACCCCGCGCATCGTCCTTTCGGCGGTCGCCTTCCTCGACCCGCGCCGGCCGGTTCGCCCGGAACGTGCGGCACCCGTCCGGTAAAGGATTTCGTCGATGAGCCTGCGCAACATCTCCGCCTGGTCGATCCGCAATCCGGTTCCCTCGCTCGTGCTGTTTGCCGCGCTGACGCTCGCGGGCATCGTCAGCTTCCTCAGGATGGACGTGAACGACAATCCGGACATCGAATTCCCGGCCGTGTCGGTCGCCGTCACCCAGCCGGGCGCGGCGCCGACCGAGCTCGAGAGCCAGGTGACGCAGCGCATCGAGGGCGCGGTCCGCGGCGTGAACGGCGTCGACGAGATTTCCTCGCGCGTCAGCGAGGGCACCTCGTTCACCTTCGTGATCTTCAACATCGGCGTGCCGGTCGACCGCGCGGTCAACGACGTCCGCAATGCGGTCGCCCAGGTCCGCTCGAACCTGCCCGAAGGCATTCTCGAGCCGCAGGTGCAGCTCGAGAACGTCGCGAGCGGCGGGCCGATCGCTTATTATTCGGCCGAAGCCACCGACATGACGCTCGAGCAATTGAGCTGGTATGTCGACAATGTCGTCACCCGCCGCCTGCTGGGCGTCAGCGGCATGGCCGCGGTCAATCGCGGCGGCGGCGTCAGCCGCGAGATCCGGGTCATCCTCGATCCTGCCAAGCTGCAATCCTACGGGGTCACCGCCGCGCAGGTGAACAACCAGCTCAGGCAGACCAACATCAATGCCGCCGGCGGCCGCGCCGATATTGCCGGGTCCGAGCAGGCGCTCCGGGTCATCGGCAATGCGCAGGACGCCTATCGGCTGGGCCAGCAGAACATCTTCGTCGGCGGCGGGCGGACCATCCGGCTCAGCGACCTCGCGGAGGTGCGCGATTCCTACGCCGAGCAGCGCAACCTCGCGATGATGAACGGACGCCAGGTACTCAGCTTCGGGCTATCGAAATCGAAGGGCGCGTCGGACGTCACCGTGTTCGACCAGTCGGCGGAGGTGCTCCAGCAGCTCGAGCGGGAGAATCCGAAGATCCATTTCCGCATCCTCTACAGCGGCGTCGACTATATCAAGAATCAGTACAAGTCCGCGATGGAGGCGCTGCTCGAGGGCGCCGGGCTTGCCGTGCTCGTCGTCTTCCTGTTCCTGCGCGACTGGCGCGCCACCATGATCTCGGCGGTGGCGATCCCGCTTTCGGCGATCCCCACCTTCTGGTTCATGAATCTTCTCGGATTTACATTAAACGGCATCAGCCTGCTGGCGCTAAGCCTGGTCGCGGGCGTCCTCGTCGACGACGCCATCGTCGAGATCGAGAATATCGTCAGACATATGCGCATGGGCAAGACCGCCTATCAGGCGGCGATCGAAGCCGCCGACGAGATCGGCCTGGCCGTGGTCGCGACGACCTTCTCGATCGTCGCCGTGTTCCTCCCGGTCGGCGTCATGCCGGGCATTGCGGGCCAGTTCTTCAAGCAGTTCGGCTTCACCGTCGTGATCTCAGTGCTGATCAGCCTCGCGGTCGCGCGTCTCATCACGCCGATGCTCTGCGCCTATTTCCTCCAGGCCAAGGGCCATGCCAAGCATGGCGAGGGCTGGCTCATGGACCGCTACATGCGCCTCCTGAACTGGTCGCTCCACAATCGCTGGAAGACGGTGACGGTCGGCGTCGTCGCCTTCATCGCCACGATCGTCGCCTTCGCGACCCTGCCGGTCACCTTCCAGCCGACCATCAACACCGATTACAGCCAGATCAGCATCGAGCTGGTGCCGGGGGCGACGCTCGAACAGACCCAGCGCATCGCCGAGCGGGTCGCGCGGATCGCCCGCAGCCAGCCCGAAGTCGATTCTGCTTTCTCCGACATCAACGTCGCGCAGGCGACCATCTACCTCACCCTCAAGAAGGATCGGCAGATCACCAGTGTCGAGTTCGAGCGCAGGGTGGCCCCTCAGCTCAACGCGATCGCGGATGCCCGCGTGTCCTTCCAGTCCCAGCAGGGCGGCGGCAGCGGCCGCGATATCACCATCACTTTGGGCGGCGACGATCCGGCGCTCCTCAACAGCACCGCGCAGCACATCGTCGAGGAGATGCGCGGCATGCCCGAGGTGGTCGCTCCGCGAGTCATCGGCGACATGCAGCGGCCCGAAATCACCATCCATCCGCGTTTCGATCTGGCCGCGGACCTTGGCGTCACCACTGCCGCGCTCTCGCAGACCATCCGCATCGCGACCCTGGGCGACATCGACCAGAACAGCGCCAAATTCTCGCTGGCCGACCGCCAGATCCCGATCCGCGTCTCGCTCTCGGAGGATTCGCGGCACAGCCTCGCGACCATCCAGAATCTCCCGGTGCCGACCGTGACCGGCGGCTCGGTGCCGCTGCGCGTGGTCGCCGACGTCAGCTTCGGCGCCGGCCCGACCACGATCCGCCGCTACAATCAGACGCGGCGCATCGTCATCGGCGCCGATCTGGCGCCCGGCCTCGTCACCGGCCAGGTCCTGCCCAAGATCCACCAGCTGCCCGCCTTTTCGCATCTGCCGGCCGGCGTGCAGGAGCTCAACGTCGGCTCGGTCAAATGGCAGATCGAGATGCTCAAGAACTTCCTGATCGCCGTCGTCTCGGGCATCCTGCTCGTCTTCGCGGTGCTGGTCCTGCTTTACCGGCGGCTGCTGCCCCCGCTCGTGAACCTCGGCTCGCTGCTGTTGGCGCCGCTCGGCGCGGCGATCGCGCTGCACATCGCCGGCTATGCCTTGTCGATGCCGGTGTTCATCGGCCTGCTGATGCTGCTCGGCATCGTCGCCAAGAACTCGATCCTGCTGATCGATTTCTCGCTCGAGGAGATGGCCAAGGGCATCGGGAAGTTCGATGCGATCATGGATGCGGGCCACAAAAGGGCCCAGCCGATCGTGATGACCACCGTCGCGATGGTCGCCGGCATGTTGCCGACCGCCTTGTCGCTGTCGGGGGATGGGAGCTGGCGCGCGCCGATGGGCGTCTCCGTGATCGGCGGCCTGGTCCTTTCGACCATCCTTACTTTGGTGATCGTGCCGGCGACCTTCAGCCTCGCGATCGGCTTCGAGGATTGGCTCGCGCCCAAGATCGGGCGGCGGCTGACGACCGGCGGCAAGGACGCGCGGCTGCCGGTGCCGCAGGCGGCCGAGTAATTTGCCGGCAGCCATGAACCAAGGGCGCGTGCCGGCTATTAAGCCGGCATGAGCCTGTTCCGCCGCTCGGGCCTCAGCCGCTTCTCGCCCGCGCAGAGCGCGCGCGGGATGCGCGCGCTGGCGACGGCAATGCTGGCCGGGATGGCGGCGGTCTTCATCGCCGCAATGCATCTCGACCATCTCCATCCCGCCTGGGGGTTCGTCCGCGCCTTCGCCGAGGCTGGCCTGGTCGGCGGGGTCGCCGACTGGTTCGCGGTCACCGC
>Ga0075424_100005913_pt1 | contig 11732 bp, 16 predicted proteins | sample SoiMethybrSBSTD3_FD_75301 | JGI IMG/M metagenome (GOLD analysis project Ga0075424, IMG submission 75301) | Bulk soil microbial communities from a Populus tree surrounding site in Tennessee, USA - Soil MetaG P. TD hybrid SBSTD3 | ecosystem: Environmental > Terrestrial > Soil > Tree plantation... | reverse complement strand
TCTGCGCACGGTCGGCTCGGGCTCGACCGGCGCGACGAACACGTTCCGCACCCTCGGGCTCGGCGCGGCGCTGCTCGTCGCGATCCTCGACATCCTCAAAGGTGCGGGCGCGGTGTGGATCGCCTCGGCCATCGTGACCGGGTCGGCCGACGAGCGGACGGTTGCCACGGCCGTCGCGGCGGTCGCGGCCGTGGCCGGGCACTGCTGGCCGGCGTTCCTCGAAGGCCGGGGCGGACGCGGGGTCGCCACCGGGTTCGGTGCGCTCCTGTTCATCGCGACGCCCGCATGGCTCGGGGCCGTCGTCGCTTTCATGCTCGCCCTCGCGCTCACCCGCATGGTGAGCGTCAGCTCGCTCGCGTCGATCGCCGGCGCGCTCCTCGGCTACATCGTCTTCGTCTTCGCGGGCTACCTCTCGTTCCACTGGGCGGTGCTGGGGTTCATCCTCATCGCCGGTGCGATCGTGACCCTCCGCCATCGCGCGAACATCGCGCGGATCGTCCGCGGCAACGAGCCGCGTCTCGGGCAACGCAGATCCCCGTCGACGTAGCGGTCCTCCAGGCCGGGTCCTGGGGCACGACGCTCGCGACGATCCTGGCCCGCGACGGGGGACGGTCCGTCATCCTCTGGACCCGCGACGCCGCGCGGGCGAACGAGATCGCCGCGCGCCGCGAGAACGCCCGGTACCTGCCCGGCGTGACGATCCCGAACTCGGTCGTCGTGACGGACGATCTCGAGCGCGCCCTCACCGCGGATGCGGTCGTGGTCGCCGCACCGGCGCAGGGCGTCCGGGAGCTGCGCGATCGCGTCGCAGGGCTGCTCCGGCCGGCGCACCGCCTCTGCTCGGCGACCAAGGGCCTGGCACCCGACGACTCGCGGCGGATGAGCGAGCTCTGGACGGAGGTCCTGCCCGCCGACCGCGTCGCCGTCCTCTCCGGGCCGAACATCTCGCGCGAGATCGCAGCCGGGCTGCCCGCGCCGACGGTCATCGCCTCGACGAGCGCGGACACCGCGCGGCTGTTCCAGCAGCTCCTTGGCACGCCGATGTTCCGCGCGTACACGAACGAGGACGTGGTCGGCGTCGAGCTGTGTGGGGCGCTGAAGAACATCGTCGCCCTCGGCGCCGGCGCGATCGACGGGATGGGGTACGGCGTGAACGCGAAGGCGGGCTTCATGACCCGAGGCCTCGCCGAGATCGCGCGCTACGCGTTCGCGAGCGGCGCGAACCCGCTGACCTGCGCGGGCCTTGCGGGTTTCGGCGACCTCATCGCAACGTGCACGAGCGCGCACTCACGCAACCGGACGGTCGGCGAGCTGCTCGCGAAGGGCTCGACGATCGCCGACATCAAGCGACGGCTGGGTGGGCAGGTCGCCGAGGGGATCGGCACGACGGAGGCCGTCCATGCGCTCGCCGCGGCCAAGGACGTCGACATGCCGATCGCCGCGGAGACCTACCGCGTCCTGTTCGAGGGCAAATCGGTCCGCGAGGCGATGCGCGGGCTGATGGAGCGCGAGCGCGGCGAGGAGCTCTCCGGCCCGCTCGCCGAGGTCTCGCGGCTGCTGCGGGTCAGTGCGGGAGACGCTGGGCGACCGCGCTGACGAGCACGTGGGCCTCCGTGTCCGCCCGCACGGCGGCGATGTGGACATCGAGCGGCGTCGGACCTGCGCCGATGGCGACCAAGAGGGCCGCCGCGACGATCAGGAGCGCCACGCCGATCGCGATCAGTTCGCTCTCCATGTGGCTCGCCTCGCTTCCGTTCGTTCTGTCCGTGATGCACGATGCGAGGCAGGGAAGTGACGTCGATCCGTAAACCGGCTGTGAAATGGCTCGTCGCGGTGGTCATCGCCGCGTCCTGCTCGGCGCCCGCGCCGGCCGTCGTCCCGTCGCCGACCCCGGTGACCCACAAGCTCCAGGTCGTCGCCGCCGGTGCCGACGGGCCGGTGGCCGGCCTGCGCGTCTGCGCGTCCACGCTCTCGGGCGCCCAGTCGTGCGCGCCGACGGGCGCCGACGGCACCGCCACGTTCACGCTGCCCGCGGACACGTACCAGGTGCGCTCGGAGGTGCCCGCGAGCCAGCGGCAGCTTGACGACCAGGGCGCTCCGGTCAACACACTGGGCGGCGCTCCGGTGGGAGCCGATCTCACGGAGGGCAACGCATCGGTCCGGCTTGCGTTCGAGCGGATCCGGCGGATCAGCGGCAGGATCACCGATACGAAGGGGACGCCCGTCGCGCAGGCGCCGGTCTGCGCGAACCCGTTATCGCTGGCGGCGACGGTGTGCGACAGGAGCAAAGCTGACGGCACGTACTTCGTCGACGTCACCCCGGGCCTGTACAAGATGAGCTTCGACGGCGGGCCGGGCCTGCGCCTCCTGTCGCAGTGGGCCTACGGCCGCGTCGACAGCGGAGAGGCGGATGTGATCGACGTCCGCAACGCCGACGCCACCAGCGTCGATGTCCAGCTCCGCCAGGGGTTCACGATCCAGGGCTCGATCACGACGCCGGACGGCCAGCCGGTGAAGAAGGCGCAGGTCTGCACGCACCGGTTCAGCGAGTCGCTGCCCTGGGACTGCGAGCGGACCGACGACCACGGGCACTACGTGGCGCTCCGCGAGCCCGACACGTATTGGGTCTGGGTCATTCCGTCCGATGACGACGCGCTCCTCATGCAGTGGTACGACGACTCGCTCGTCGGGGTGGGAGCGTCGTCCGTGAACCTCGATCGCGATCGCGTGATCGACCAGGTGCTCGGCCCGGGACCGTCGATCGTCGGCCACGTGACCGACCCGAGCGGCGCGCCGGTCGTACACGCGTTCGTCTGCGTCGACACGCCGTTCCCGACCGGACGCATCTGCCGGCCGACCGACGCGACCGGCGCGTATCGCGTGACCACTCGGCCGGAGACGTATCTCGTCCAGGTGCTGCCGCCCGACGGCAGCGACCTGTTACCGCAGTTCGTCGGAGGCGGCCGGACGTGGCTCGACGCGAACACCGTGACCGTGCGGTCACAGAACGTGACCGTCGACGTGAAGCTGCAGCGTGGCGTGGCCGTGAAGGGCGTGATCCGCACCCAGACCGGCGTCCCGTTGGAGGGAGCCTCGGTCAACGTCTCCGACGGCCAGGGCTTCCTGACCGCGACGTACACCGATGAGACCGGCACGTACTCGCTCGCCGTCCCCACGGGCAAGTACACATTCGACTTCTTTGCGCCGTTCCCGAGCCAGGTCGAGAGCGTCGAGGGCCGGGTCGTGACGGTGGATAGAGCAATGACCATGGACGTCACGCTCGCCGACGCGAACCCCTGAGCGCGCCCATAATCCGAAGCACATCACCGGGGAGGACGACTCATGGACCTGCGCTCGATCATCGCGCCGCGCCTCGTGGCGCACGCTCACTGCGACATCCCGTGTGGCATCTACGACCCCTCGGCCGCGACCATCGCCGCCCAGACGGTGGCGAAGATGGTCGAGAAGATCACCGGATCGACCGGGACCGACGAGGCCAGCCGCAATCTCTTCATCCGCTCGGTCGCGGTCAAGGAGGAGCACGCCCAGATCTGCAAGAAGGAGCTGCTCATCCTGTGGAGCGACTACTTCAAGCCCGAGCACCTCGAGAAGTACCCGAAGCTGCACGACACCTTCTGGAAGGCCGCGAAGCTCTGCTCGAAGAACAAGCAGAGCGTCGACGCGCAGGCCGCAGCCGATCTGCAGGCGGCGGTCAAGGAGATCGCGGACATCTTCTGGGCGACCAAGAAGTGAGACCGGCGACGGCGCTGTTCGCCGTCGCAGTCGCCGGCCAGAGCATGGAGCCGACCCTCCGCGACGGGGACTGGCTCCTCGTCCGGCGGCTGCGGCGGCCGCCGCGCCCGGGCGAGGTCGTCGTGGCGGCGGATCCGCGCGAGCCGGAGCGGCTGCTGGTGAAGCGCGTCCGTTCGGTCGCGCCCGAAGGTGTGACCATCCAGGGCGACCATGCCGACCCCGCCGAGTCGACCGATTCGCGCCAGTTCGGGCCGATCCCGCGGTCGGCCGTCGTCGGGCGGCCCCTGTTCCGCTACGCGCCGCTCGACCGGATCGGGCTGGTCCGGTGATGGCTGCCGTCACGTGTGCGCGCTGCGGCAACACTCGCGAGGGCGCGGGAAAGACCGGTCTGCCGGGCGACCTCGGCATCGAGATCGAGCAGCGGGTCTGCGCCGAGTGCTGGAAGGAGTGGACGGCCGCCCAGATCCGGGTGATCAACCACTACGGGCTGCGTCCGGCGTTGCGCGAGGATCGCGAGAAGCTGTACGGCTTCACGCGCGAGTTCCTGAATCTCGCGACGTAGTATTTCCGTCCGATGAGCGAAGAACGCGGGGGTCCGGCGGCGGTCGCCGAGGGCGACGGCGTCCACGAAGGCGTCTACGTCTACTGCATCATCGAGTCGACCGACCCGCGCACCTTCGGCAAGATCGGGATCGGTGGTCGAAGCGACGAGGTCTTCACGATCCACTACCGAGACCTCGCGGCCGTCGTGAGCCGAGCGCCCCTGATCGTCTATGACCCGACGCGCGAGAACGCCCTCACCCACGAGCACGTCCAGGAAGTGGTCATGAACGAGCACGGGTTCACGCCGGTCCCGATGAGCTTCGGGACGCTGTTCAAGACCGACGAGGACACCGTGGAGTTCCTGAAGGACACGTACGACGCGCTCCGGGACGTCCTGGTGAAGATGAAGGACAAGCTCGAGTTCGGCCTCAAGGTCAACTGGGACCGCGATCAGGTCCTGCGCGAGATCGAGGAGCAGAACGAGGAGATCCGCCGGCTGAAGGCGGAGATCGAGACGAACACCCAATCGTCCACCTACTTCGCTCGGATGCAGCTCGGCCGCCTCGTCGAACAGGCGCTCGTCGACAAGTCCGAGTCGATCGTCCGCGAGATCTACGACCGCCTGCGGGACGCGGCGATCGCGTCGCGGTCGAACAAGGTGATCGGCGACAAGATGATCATGAACGCGGCCTTCCTCGTCGCGCGCGACCAGGCGGAGCACTTCGATGCGAAGGTCCACGACATCGGGAAGCGGTTCGAGGGCACGCTGTCGTTCCGGTACACGGGTCCCTGGCCGCCCTACAACTTCGTGACCATCCGCCTGCAGCTCGAGCGCTCGGCGTCGGTCTAGGCCGTGTTCGGCCTCGGCAAGCTGCTCACACTTCCGTACTCGCTTCCGGCTGCGGGCATCCGCTACTGCCTTCGGCAGGTCATCGAGATGGCCGAGCAGGAGATGACCGACGACACTGCCGTCAAGGAAGAACTGATGCTCCTCAACCTGCGCTTCGAAGAGGGTGAGATCGACGCGGCCGAGTTCCGGCGCCAGGAGGCTCCGCTCCTCGCGCGGTACTCCGAGATCAAGGCGTACCGCAGGCAGCTCGCGGAGGACCAGCTCGCGGGTCTGCTCGCCGAGACCGGCGACGAGCGGGTCGCCGTCATCGAGACACCCGAGGAGCTCGACCGCCCCGCGTGAGCCTGGTCTACGTCTACGCGATCGCGCGTGCCGGCACCGCCCCCACCCGTCTCCGCGGGCTCGACGACGCCGCCGTCCGGACAGTCGCCGGCGGGGATCTCGTCGCTTTCGTCAGCGACGTCGCGGAGCGGGATTACGCGGAGGAGCCGCTGAACGCGCACATCGCCGATATGGAGTGGCTCACCCCTCGCGCGGTGCGGCATCAGGAGGTCAACGCGGCGCTCGCGGCCGTGTGCGACCCGCTCGTCCCGCTCGCATTCGGCACCGTGTTCCGCGACGCCGCGCGGGTGACGCGCATGCTCAGCGAGCGCGCGGCGGAGCTCGGTCGGCGATTCGAAGCACTGCGCGGCCGCTCGGAGTGGATCGCGGTCGTGCGGCGCGACCGAGCGAGGGCGCTGGCGGCGGTCGAATCGGAAAGTGGGCCGCTCCGTGCGCTCCGTTCGGAGATCGAGGCGGCCCCGCCCGGCCGCGGCTATCTGCTCGCGCGCCGGCTGGATGAGACGAAGCGGACGGAGCTGCGCGCGTCGGATGCCGCGGCCATCGTCGACGCGACCGAGGCGTTCGAGCGCGCGCAGATGCGGCTCTTCCGCGAGCCGCTGGTCGAGGATGCCGGCGGCGGGATGCTCGCGCGGTTCTCCGTGCTCGCACGTCGCGACGCCGGCGCATCGCTCGACGGCATCACGGCCGCGTACGCCAAACGGTGGGACGCGCGCGGCTACGCGCTGGAGCTCAGCGGGCCGTGGCCGGCATATCGGTTCTCGACGGTCGAGCTCGCATGACCGGCCCGCTCGCAGCCTTGCCCGACGAGGAGCTGAGCGTCCTCGACCTTGCCGACCGGCTGCTCAATCGCGGCGTCGTCATCACAGGCGAGGCGACGATCTCGGTGGCCGGCGTCGATCTGATCTACCTGGGCCTCAACGTGATCCTCGCCGCGACGGAGTCGATCGCACAGCTCGAAGCGCGCAAGAAGTGACCCGCCTCCTGGCCCACGCGATCACGCGGCGCGCGACCGGCGGACCAGAGGCCGGGATCCGCGGCCGGCCGCTCGAGCAGATCGCCGCCGGAGAGCTCGGCCTCTGGGCCACGATCTGGGACGGCGAGCCGACGCTCTCGCGCGACGACGCGTTCGCGCACCACGACCTGGTCGCCGTGCTCTGCGACGCCGGCCCGTGCCTCCCGGTCCGATTCGGGACGTGGCTCGCGGACGCGGAAGCCGCGCGGCGGTCGCTCGAGGCCGAGCAGGACCGGTATGTCGCCGCGGTCGACCGGCTGGCCGACCGCCGCGAGATCGCGGTCACCCTGCTCTGGCAGGACGCGCCTCGGACCGAGGGCCGCGGTCACGCCGTGGCGCCCTCGGGTCGTGCATTCCTCGAGCGGCGCCGCGCGGCGAACGCCGTGACGGACGAACGCCGAAAGGCGGGGGAGGCGTTCGCGGCGCGGCTCGCGGCCGACCTGGCGGTCGACCAAGCGGACGTTCGGCACGAAAGTTGCCCGAGCGCCGAGGTGGCGCTGTCCATGTCGCTGCTGGCCGGGAGGGACGAGGCCGATGCGCTGAAGGCGCGAGCGACCGTGGCCGCAGGTGCGATCAACGGCGTGCGCGCGGTGGTGAGCGGTCCATGGCCGCCGTACAGCTTCACCGAGGAGCTGGGGAACGGCCGTGGATGACGAGATCGGCGAGCTACGGCGTGAGCTGGAGCGCGTGCGGGGACTCCTGCCGGACCGGGTCAACGTCGATCCCGAGGGCGTCGAGCAGGGGCTGGCGAAGCTGGTCCTCACCCTGGTCGAGTTCCTTCGGCAGCTTCTGGAGCGACAGGCGATCAGACGGATGGACGGAGGAACGCTGACCGATGACGAGATCGAGCGGGTGGGTGTCGCGCTGATGCGCCTCGAGGAAAAGGTGAGGGAGATGGCCGAGGCGTTCGGCCTGGACCCGGACGACCTCAACCTCGGCCTCGGTCCGATCGGAAAGCTATTGTGAGCCGCCAATGAGCATGTCACGAAGCGTTGCCCCGGGGCCGTCGACGAGCATCATCGACATCCTCGATCGGGTCCTCGACAAGGGCCTCGTCGTGGCAGGCGATATCAGCATCTCGCTCGCGAACGTCGAGCTCCTCACGATCCGCATCCGCCTCTTGGTCTGCTCGATCGACAAGGCGGAGCAGATCGGGCTGAACTGGTGGCGCTACGACCGCAACCTCGTCGCACCGGCGACGATGGCCAGCGGTGCGGCGCCTGCGACGACGATCGATGGCGCCTCGGGCGAGGGAGCCAGTGAGATCAAACGTCTCGAAGCACGCATCGCCGATCTCGAACGCACGTTGAAGTCCGCGACTCCGAAGCGCTAGGAGAAGAGAACATGCCCGTTGAACGCGCCGCTGGTGGATCGAGCCTCATCGATGTCCTCGACCGCATCCTCGACAAGGGCATCGTCATCGACGCCTGGATCCGCGTGTCGCTCGTCGGCATCGACCTCATCACGGTCGAAGCCCGCGTCGTCGTGGCGTCGATCGACACGTACCTCCGCTACGCCGAAGCCCTCGGGATCACCGGCACGGTCGCGCGCCCGGCACCGGGCGGCAGCACGACCGGTGGTTCGATCGGGTCGGGCGGGATGTCCGGAACGCCGTCGTCGGCACCGGCCGGCGCCGCGGAACGTCGCTAGCGACTTGGTGACCGGCTGATGGCCGGAGCGACCGAGCGTTCCGCGCTGGACGACATCGACGCGCTGCCGCGCGAGCTGCTGGCCGGGAGCGATCCTGAGGCCGCGCTTCTGCCCGTGCTCGACGGCCTCGCCCGCGCGTTCGGCTATGAGCGCTCGCTCGTGGCGATGGTCGACGATCGTGCGCGGGTCATCCGTGGCCGCTTCGGCCGCGGCATCGCCGACCAGATCGCCGAAGCATTCACGGTCCCGCTGGCGAACCTGCAGGACCCGAGTGTGGTCGCGTTCCACAGCGGGGTGACCCAGCGCGTCGACGACGTGGCGTCCGACGAGCGGATCAGCGCGACGACGCGCGAGGTCCTCACGGAGCTCGGCTTCGAGACGTTCGTGGTCACGCCCCTGCGCAGCTCCGGACGTCCACCGATCGGCGTCGTCCTCATGTCCAAGGGCGCGCCGGCGAGCGACGCGGACGTGCAGGCGCTGGCGCCGTTCACCAACCAGGCCAGCAGCCTCCTCGCGCAGGCCCGCGACGTGGCGGAGCTCCGCCATGGCGGCGAGGCCCACGCGATCGAGAAGGAATGGCTCTGGTGGATGGTCAACGCGTTCGCCGACCCGGTCGTCGTGACCGACGAGCAGAACGAGCTCGTGCTCGCGAACCACAGCGCCGAGCTGCTGTTCAAGAGCGGCAAGGACGACAGCCCCGGAAAGTCGCACGCGATCTCGATGAACAACTTCCTGTTCACCGCGGCCCTGTCGACCTGGAATCTCCAGAGCGCCAGCGAGCGCACCCGTGAGCTGACCTTGGTCGACCCGATCGAGGGCGACGAGCTCATCTTCGAGGTCATCACCTCGCCGGCCACCAATTTCCGCATCGGCACGAAGGGCGTGGTGTCAGTCCTCAAGAACGTGACCGATCTGCGCCACGTGACCCAGGAGCTCTCCGCGAACATCCAGCGGCTCCAGTCGGTCGACCAGGAGATCCGCATGGAGCGCGACCGGTTGGACCTCGTCCTCCGGAACGTGCCGAACCCGATCATCGTGGTCGACAACACTGAGGAGATCGTGAGCCTGAACGCCGCCGCGGAGCGGCTGTTCAAGCCGCCGCGAGATCCGCTCGGAGAGCCCCGTCGGGCGCAGGTCGCGATGCGCAACGACGCGAAGTTCACGTCGTTCCTCGCCCAGCTGTCGCTCGACCCGTCGCCCCGCCGATCGGGCGAGCTGCGCCTCACCGACGTGGACACCGGCGAGGAGCTCGAGATGCAGGTGACCGCGAACGAGGTGCGCGACGCGATGGGCGCGACGGTCGCGACGGTCTCGGTCATGCAGGACGTCGGCCGGCTGCGCGAGCTTGAGCGCCGCCGGCTGGAGCAGGCGCTGTTCGATTCCGAGAAGCTGGCGGCGACCGGCCGGCTCGCTGCGTCGATCGCGCACGAGATCAACAACCCGCTCGAGGCGATCCAGAACGCGCTCTACCTCCTCGTGAAGCGCATTCCGGGCGACGATCCGAACGCGAAGTTCCTGAACATCGCGATGAAAGAGACCGAGCGGATGAGCCGGATCCTCAGGCAGATGCTCGGCTTCTACCGGCCGGCCGCCGACCTCGTGCCCACCGATCTGAACGCGCTCGTCGAAGAGGCCGAGGCGCTCGTCACCAAGCGGCTTCGGGAGCGGAACGTGAAGGTCGAGAAGCAGCTCGAGCCGGACCTGCCCCGGGTCATGGCTTCCGCCGACCAGATCAAGCAGGTCATCCTCAATCTCGTGCTGAACGCCGCCGAGGCCATGCCGAAGGGTGGGCTGGTGACCGTCTCGACGGAATCGCATCGTGACGCGGCGTCGGGCTTCATCCGGACGGACGCGGTCCGGATCCAGGTCGCGGACACCGGGCCGGGCATCGCCGAGGAATACCTCCCGCACATCTTCGAGCCGTTCTTCTCGACCAAGGGCGAGAAGGGCACCGGCCTCGGCCTCTGGGTCAGCCTCGGGATCGCCCAGAGCCACGGCGGCCGGCTCCAGGTGCGCAACCGCCCGGGCGGCGGCTCGGTGTTCAGCATGACCCTGCCGATCGGAGGCCCACCGCCGAATGCCGCCTAGGGTCCTCATCGTCGACGACGAGGAGAGCGTCACGATCACGATGGCCGCCATCCTCGAGATGGATGGCTACAGCGTCGCGACTGCGCTCCGCGCCGACGACGCGCTCGCGCAGATCGAGGCGGAGGAGTTCGACCTCGTGCTGACCGACCTGCGCTTGGACGACTTCGACGGGATGGACGTGCTGGCCGCGGCTCGGCGCAAGTCGCGGGAGACCGTGGGCATCGTCCTCACCGGCTACGCGTCGCTCGAGTCGGCCGTGAAGGCCCTCCGCGAGGGCGCATACGACTACATGCTGAAGCCCGCCGACGTCGAAGAGCTCCGTGCGACGGTCGCCCGCGGCCTCGAACGCCGCAAGCTCGGCGAGCAGCTGCGGGCGCGGGTCGCGGACCTCGAGGCGGCGAACCGCACGATCAACGAGCTGAATGAGGGGCTCCAGGACCGGGTCGCGCGCGCGACGGCCGAGCTCCAGGCGCGGGTCCGCGATCTCGACGAGGCCCGGACCGAGCTGCAGTCGAGCTACGAGAAGCTCCAGGAGCTCGACAAGCTGAAGTCACAGTTCCTCTCGATCGCCTCGCACGAGCTGAAGACGCCGATCACCGCGATGTCGGGCTTCGTCCAGATCGCGGTACGCCGGATCAAGCGGCGTCTCGGCGCCGGACGCCCGAGTGAGACGGATTGGAAGAAGGAGGAGGAGACCCTGCTCGAGCAGCTCGAGGTGGTGCAGCGCCAGACGTCGAAGCTCGCGCGTCTCGTCGACGAGCTTCTGGACGTGTCGCGCATCGAATCGGGCCGGCTCGAGCTGCGCGTTTCAGACGTCGATCTGCCGGAGCTCATCGCCGAGGTCATGCGTCGCCACCAGCTCATGGCGACCAAGCACGAGCTCCGCCTCCACTACGACCCTGAGGCGAAGCTCAGCGTGCGCGGTGATCGCGACCACCTCGAGCAGGTGCTGAACAACCTCATCGGCAACGCGATGAAGTACTCGCCGGACGGCGGCACCATCGAGGTGACCGTGAAGCGTGCCGGTGACCGGGAGGTCGAGTTCTCGGTGGGCGATCAGGGGATCGGGATCCGCCCGGCTGAGCTCGAGCGGGTGTTCGGGCTGTTCTACCGGTCGCCGGACCGTCTCGCGCGCGACGTCGGCGGCATGGGCCTGGGGCTCTACATCACGAAGGAGATCGTCGACCGGCACAACGGACGCATCTGGGCTGACAGCGAAGTGGGGAAGGGGACCGCGTTCCACGTCGCGTTGCCGGCGAGCGTTGCTGCGGCGGTGGAGGCGTAAGCGCAGCCGCTTCGCATCATGCGAAGTAGCGTCCTAGGTTACTGACGGTCGGGGTGGCGGGATTTGAACCCGCGAATCTCCAGTCCCCCAGACTGGCGCCTTGAACCGGGCTAGGCCACACCCCGTGAAAACTCAGTCAGTGTAGCGGCGCGCGATGTTCCGGAACTGCCTCGGTGCTATCCCGAGCGACGCGCGTGTTCGGCGGCCGA
>Ga0075424_100005911_pt1 | contig 11733 bp, 15 predicted proteins | sample SoiMethybrSBSTD3_FD_75301 | JGI IMG/M metagenome (GOLD analysis project Ga0075424, IMG submission 75301) | Bulk soil microbial communities from a Populus tree surrounding site in Tennessee, USA - Soil MetaG P. TD hybrid SBSTD3 | ecosystem: Environmental > Terrestrial > Soil > Tree plantation... | reverse complement strand
CGACTGCCTGTGGTTCGACAAGGGCGAAGCCCGCAAGGCCGCGGAGTTCTACGCCGCCACGTTTCCGGACAGCAGCGTCGGCCCGAGACACGCGGCGGCCACCGATTTCCCCGGCGGCAAGCAGGGCGAAGAGCTGACGGTCGAATTCACGGTGCTCGGCCGCGCATTCGTCGGCCTGAATGGCGGGCCCATCTTCAAGCCCAATGAAGCCATCAGCTTCATGGTGCTGACGGACGACCAGGCGGAAACCGACCGTTACTGGAACGCGATCACACAGAACGGCGGCCAGGAAAGCGCCTGCGGCTGGTGCAGGGACAAGTGGGGCTTCTCCTGGCAGATCACGCCGCGCGCCCTGCTCGAGGCCGTCAACAGCCCCGACAAGGCCGCGGCGAAGCGCGCTATGGACGAGATGATGAAAATGAAGAAGATCGACATCGCGGCGATCAAGCGCGCGGCGGCCGGGGAAAAATCCGCCGCCTGACCGCGCTGGCGCTCACGCGTACGATCGCGTTTCCGGTTTAGCTGCGGATCTGCAGCGCGGTAATCTGGTCGTTGACGAGCGCGAAGTGGAAGTTCGTCGTGACCGGGCTTCCGGGAAACTCGCCGCTGAGCCTTGCCTTCAGCGTCGCAACCCCATCATGCGTCTGGATCTCGAGCGGAGTGACCGTGTGCTTGTACTTCTTCTTCGTCCGCGCGGTCCACTCCTTGATCGCCGGCAAGCCCTCGTAGAAATGGCCTTCGTCGCGCACGGTGGCGCCCGGCGCGAAGCATTCGGACATCGAGTCGAAGTCGCCCGAATTCTCCGCTCGTACAAAAGCGGCGATCGGCTTGGGTAGATGCATTTCCGTCATGGGGACCCCGCGTCTCATTTTGCGGGCGTTAGTCTAGTCTCTCCTGACGAGTGAGGGCTGTCGGAAAAAGGTCCGGGACCCCAGGCTGCCGGGAAATGCCAAGCCCTTCAACACGATGTGGCCGTCATGCAAATCGAAAATTAATTTTGGCTGCTAAATGTCCGGATTTGGACTACATCGCCCGGGCCCTGCCTGGTGCAAGTTAGATTCCACGCATGAAATCCTTTCGCCTTCACGACGTTGCGCCCCGCGTCCGGGGATCGAAGCGGGTCAACGTCATCATCGACACGCCGAAGGGCAGCCAGAACAAGTACAAGTACGACGAGACGCTCGGGCTGTTCGGCCTGAGCCGGATCCTGCCGGCGGGCATGCAGTTTCCGTTCGACTTCGGCTCCGTGCCGCGCACCCGCGCCGAAGACGGCGACGCGCTGGACGTGCTCGTGCTCATGGATGCGCCGACATTCCCGGGTTGCCTCGTCACCGTTCGGCTCCTCGGCGTGCTGCGGGCGAAGCAGACGGAGAACGGCAAGACGATCCGTAACGACCGGTTGATCGCGGTCGCCGAAACGCCCGTGAACCGCCCCGACATTCAGGGCATCGACGAGCTGGACAACGACCAGCTGGAAGAGATCGAAGATTTCTTCATCGCCTATAACCACGCGCATGGGCGCGAATTCAAGCCGACGGGAAGGCTGGGGCCCGCTGCGGCGGAGGCGCAGCTGGCGAAGGCGATGCGCGCGTACGCCGCCGAGTCGAAGCGGTAAGCAGCTACGTGCAGCCCCGAATCAGGAAGATGAAGAACAGGATGGGGATCGGGACACCCAGCAGCCACAGCAGGATGTAGCCGATCTTTCCGGCCTGGACGATCAGGCTGCTGCGTTCAGGAAATTTCATGCCCCCATTTCATGGGAAGCAGGCACACCTGCGCGACCAGACGGCATGACGTTGGAACGTCAATCCGGCGCGGCAACCTGTCGGACGCATCCGACCGCGATGGCGTCCGTTCAGGACGTTCTTACTGAGCCGCGGATGCGGCCGCGGCGGGCGCCTCTGCAACGTGATGCGCGCAACTCACCGCCGGGTTGAGCGGCTTGAACACGCCGTTGGGATTCTCGCGGTACACCCACACGTGGCGATCGAAATGCGGCTCGAAGTTGTGGGCCTCGTCGACCGGCGTCGCAGGATCGTCCTTCATGTTGTCGTACGGAACGCCGTAGTAGGTCGGCGGCGAATCGTGGCCCGCGGCGGCCCATGACGCCTGGAACACGAGATTTTCGACCGCCACCAGCTGCATGGATCCATCCGCCTGCGGCTCGTAGATGAGGATCGCGGGGGCGCGGAAATCGGTGTACGTGCCGTTTCCATTCACGCGCGGGTTCGGCGGCGCGGTGATGCCGAGCAGGTCGGGACGGAAATAATGCACGCCCATGGCGCCGTCCGCGGCCGGCCTTCCCATCATTTCTGCGGTTTCGCACATGTTGGACGGGTCACGGATATACCCTTCGGCCAGCGCGACCTTCACGTCCTGGTACTTCTCCGTCAGCGTGCGGACTTCAGCAAGCGTTGGTTCGCCCGGACTGGGTGAATCGTCGGCGGCAGCCGGAAGAATGATGGCAGCCGGCGCGGCGGCCGTCGCGAAGACAATTGCCCATAGTGTATTTTTCATAGAGCCCCCTCCATAGAGGGCGCCATTGAAGCAGAGGCGCGCCGAATTGAACAGCCGTCGGCGGGCGATATCGGAGCGCCGCTAATATGACGATGGATTTCCGCGGAGAGTGACCGTGGCCGACTCGAAGGGCGGCAGACGTCCCATTTTTTTCATTTTTATCACCGTGCTGATCGACTCGGTTGGCTTCGGCCTCATCCTCCCGGTGCTGCCGCAGCTGATCGTCGAGCTGACGGGCCGGAACATGGGCGGCGCGGCGGCCTATGGCGGCTGGCTCGCCTTCTCCTATGCGCTCGTGCAGTTCTTCAGCGCGCCCGTGCTCGGCGGCCTCAGCGACCGCTTCGGCCGGCGCCCGGTGCTGTTGGCGTCGCTGTTCGCGCTGGGCGTCGACTACCTGGTCATGGGCGTGGCGCCGACCATCGGCTGGCTGTTCCTCGGCCGCGTGATCGCGGGGATCACGGGGGCGTCGTTCACGACGGCCTATGCCTACCTCGCCGACGTGAGCACGCCCGACAAGCGCGCCCAGAATTTCGGCCTGGTCGGCGCTGCCTTCGGCATGGGCTTCATCGTCGGGCCGGCAATCGGCGGTTTGATGGGCACGCTCGGCCCGCGCGCGCCCTTCTTCGCTGCGGCGGCGCTCGCATTGCTCAACACCGCGTTCGGGTTCTTTGCGCTCCCCGAGTCCCTGCCGCCGACCGCTCGCCGTACCTTCGAATGGTCGCGCGCCAATCCGCTCGGCACGCTGCTCCAGCTCTCGAGATTCCCAGTAGTCGTCTGGCTGCTCGCGGCAGCCTTCTTCTGGCAGCTCGGCCACCAGGTGCTGCCGAACGTCTGGTCGTATTACACGATCTACAAGTTCCACTGGTCCACGGCGGCGGTCGGCGCCTCGCTGGCCGTCGCGGGCATCGTCATGGTGATCGGTCAGGGCGTGCTGATCCGCTGGCTCACACCAAGGCTCGGCGGCGACCGTCCGGCCGCCGTGCTCGGCATGTCCTGCGGCGTCGTCACCTACCTGGGATATGCGTTCTCGACGCAGGGCTGGATGATGTACGTCTCGCTGCTCGCCTGGCTTCCGGCGGCGATCGCCTATCCCTCGCTGAACGCGCTGATGTCGCGCGAAATTCCGCGGAGCTCCCAAGGAGAGTTGCAGGGCGGCGTCGCGAGCCTCTTCGGCTTGAGCTCCATTTTCGGCCCTCCCCTCATGACGGGTCTTTTCGATCACTTCACCAGCGATCGAACCGCATATCACTTTCCCGGAGCGCCGTTCCTCGCATCTGCGCTCCTCGTCATCGTCGGTGTCCTGCTGCTGACCCGTGGACTGCGGCTACACTCGGCCCAGGCGGACCCGACGGTATTGGCCGTCGATTCGAAGGAGTCGTCATGACCACGAATTCATTGGCTCCCAGCCGTGCCGCAGTGGCCGTTCTCACCGCACGGTTGATTTTCGCTGCGGCCTTTGTCATCTCGCTGTACTTCAAGCTGAAAGACATGAACGGCACCGCGCTCTACATCACGTCTGCCGGCCTTCCCTTGCCGATGATGCATGCCTGGCTTTCCGTGGTATTCGAGCTGGCGGTGGTCGCGTGCCTGCTGACAGGCGCGTACTTCGTCGAAGCCGCCTTGCTCGCGGCGGCCTATATTCTCCTGCTCGCTTTCCTGTTTCACGGCCCCTCGCACTGGACCGGAAACCAGATGGAGCTCGGTCTCTTCATCGATCACTGCACGTTCATCGCCGGACTCCTGTATGCAGCCGCCCACGGGCCGGGCCCGTTCATGGTCAGCAGCCGGCGTACGGGACGCCCCTGAGTCCAATCACGCTGGCGCAGGTACGGGCGGTCTCTTCGGGAACGGCTTGAACGTCATCCCGATCAGGAAGGCGCCGATGCCGAGGCAGAAGCAACTGATGAAGAGCCAGGAATACGTGTTGTACGCATCGTAGATCAGGCCGCCCACCACGGGCCCGGTCGCCATGCCGAGCCCGCCGCCCATCGACATGCCGCCGATCAGCATGCCCATCATGCGCAATGGGAAATTCTCGCGCGCGATGACGGAATAGAGCGGCATTACGCCCGCGTAGATGAAGCCGAAGATCGCCGCGACCGTGTAGAACGTCGCAAGCTCGCGCGCGACCAGGTAGCCGAGCGTGCCGATCGCCTGCGCCAGCAGACCCACGACCAGCACGCGCTTCGCCCCCAGGCGATCGCCGAGGAGCCCGAATGCGATTCGGCCGCCAAGTCCGGCAAGCCCCTCCACACTGTAAATCGACACCGCGAGGATGAGCGGAATGCCGCAAGTCACCGCATAGCTCACGGTGTGGAAGATCGGGCCCGAATGGGCGGCGCAGCAGAAGAAGTTCGTCAGCATGAGCGTCAGGAACTGCGGCGATCGCAGCGCCTCGCCACGCGACATCTCGGGCGCGGAATCCGGGGACGTGGCCATCGCGACGCCGGGGTTCGCGAGTGCAGGTGGCCGGCGCAGGAGGAACGACACCGGAATCATGACGCCGGCGACGATCGCGGCGATGACCAGCATCGAGGTGCGCCAGCTGTTGTGCGTGACGAGCCAGGCCGCGAGCGGCGACATGGTCATCGGCGCCATGCCCATGCCTGCGGAGACGAGCGACACCGCGAGGCTGCGGCGGGTTTCGAACCAGCCCGTCACGCAGGCCATCATCGGCGCGAAGATCGCCGATGCGCTGCCGCCGATCAGCAATCCGAACAGGACCTGGAAGGCCAGGAGCGAGCGCGTGCGGCTCGCGAGCACGAGCCCGGCGGCAAGGATGATGGATCCCGCCAGCGCAACGGCGCGCGGACCGAAGCGGTCGGACAGGGTCCCCCAGGTGATATTGCCGACCGCCATCACGATGAACGCGATGGTCATCGCCGTCGAAACGCCGGCGATGGACCAGCCCGTGTCCTGCGCGATGGGCCGCAGGAACACTGGCAGCGAGAACATGGCGCCGAACGCCACGCAGCCGAGGAGGCCGCCCGCCGCCACGATGACCCAGCGATATCGAGGTTCACTCACCGCAAGATCCCTGCCATCGAGCCGTCCTACACCCTAGTCGATTGGCGGCTGCCGGATTCGACAGCGTTCAGACAAGCCGTTTTGTGAGCCCGTTCCAACCATTTGACCGTATGCGGGATCACAGTAACCAACGGCGACCCGAAATGAGGATGGGGTTATGTACAGCAGGAAATTCGGGATTCATGGAATGATCAGCGCCATCGTCGCGTTCGCGATCCTCGGTATCTGCGCGCTCGTGGCCGACTACGGCCATCCGTTCACGGCGCCCGTCGGCGTCGTCGAAATCGGCCCGATCACGCCCGTCACGACGCTGGACGAAATCGTCGTCATCGCGATGCGATAGGCTCAGTCGCCCGCGTCCGCGAGCGGCGAATTCAGCAGCGACATCTGCCGCTCCCGGCCCGCGGCACGCTTGAGCCTGTCGACCTCGGCCAGGTACTCCGCGATGTCCCGGTTCGGCACGATGCGCTCCGCCCCGAGGCGCACGTCGGGGCCCAGGTCCACCCGGTTGACGTCGTTGTCGTCCACGCCGATCGCGATGACCCAAGCGACCGCGCTGATCAGGATCGTGGCGGCACCGGCGATCGCGAGCGCGATGCGGCGGTCGTAACGCGTCGCCTCCCGCAGATGCAGGTACAGCGCGACGAGCGTGATGGCTCCGATCACGCCGACGCCGACCTTGGCGAGCACGGACCACTGCGCGGCATAGGCCACGAGGCCGCCCACCCAGGATCCCCAGACACAGACCGCGACCCCGATCGAGGCGATCGCCAGATGGACGCGGACTTCCCATCGGCCCCGGTTCAGTTTCGACATCAAGGCCCAGAGGCCGGTCCACAAAGCGAGCACGCCGAGCGTGACCAGCGCCGCGGTCGTCACGCTTCTCGGCAGCGAAGAAGGCGCATTGAGCCATTGACGGAAGCCGGCATACGCGATGCAGGCTGCGACGCCGGCCACCGTCAGCCAGGTTCGGTGTGTCCGGACGAACTCGCGGCGGTAAACACGCTCCTGCCCGGGCGGCACATGACGCGTGCGTACGTAGAGGCGCGTGTGCCCGACGATGATCTCGCCTTGCTCGATGATCGCGCCCTCTGGGGTCACGCGCTTGCCCGCGACGCGTGTTCCATTCCGCGTGCCGAGGTCCTGCACGCGGACGCGGCCGTCCTCCAGCAGCGTCAGCAGCGCGTGCTGCGGCGCGACGTGCTCGTCATCCACGACGACGTCGCAGTCGATGTCCTGGCCGACACGGCATTCGGTGCCCGCGCCCGTGAAGCGCTGCCGCAGGACCGGGTGCCCGAGCGCCCCGACCTGTTCGACCAGCATCACGGCTTCCATTGCAGGGCTCCGAGATAGCGTTTCAGGAGCCGCTCCCCGGAATCGAACGCGACGCCCTGGAGCGTCAAGCGGCTCACCAGCGCCTGGCTCTCGTCGTCGAGGCTCACGACCGTCACGTTGAAGTCGTAGAGATCAGGGAACAGGCGGTACTGGCGCACGCAGGTCGAGATGCGCGCATCGAAGCCGTCGAGCGAGACGAGGCCGTCATGGCAGGCAAACGGAGCGACATGCGTCGGCAGGCCGAGGCGCGGCGTATCCGCGGCGACTCGATTCACCTGGCGCTCGAATTGCAGCGGATGCAGCCCGATCGAGCGCACGATGCGGTGCTGGATCGAGAGCCCAGCGACCGGCAGGCCGCTCTGCACCGAGAGTTGCGACGGAATGCGGCAGCTGATGACCTCCACCCGCGTGCGCACGTGCGGCCCGCGCTCGTCGAAGGTGCTGCATTCGACGTACGGCGAGATCTGCGTCGGCAGCACGAAGCCCCGCACCGTCTGCGTGCTGACGGCGTCCGGCTGCGCTTCCAGCACGTCGGCCTCGTACGCGAGCACCTGCGAGGTCACGTGCTGGCGCAGCTGCAGTGCGCTGTACTGCTTTTCGAGCGGCTCCTTGGCGCGCGCCAGCAGCGCCGGGATGTGCTGGGCCGGCACGACGAAGCCGACGAGCTGCCGGTTCGTGACCACGGAGACGTTGACGCCGTATACGCGCCCGCGCCGGTCGAGCGCGGGTCCGCCCGACATGCCGCCGTTGATCGCACCCGTGTAGTGGATACGCTGGCCGATCCGGTTCTCGACCAGCCCGTTCGCGACGCCCTCGGTGATGGTGAGGCCGAGGTTCAGCGGAAATCCGATCGACCAGGCGCGCTCACCCTGCGCCGGAATATCCGGGCGCAGCTTCAGCGGCGGGAGCTCGAGATCGTCCGCCGCGACGATCGCGAGGTCATTGCGCACGTCGATCGCGAGGACGTGCAGCGGGCCTTCGCGCCCGTCGCTTGCGAGGTACTTCAGCCGGTACTGCTGCGGGTAGAGCACGGCCTGGGCGACGACGTGATAGTTCGTCACGATCCGGCGCCCGTCGTCGACCGCGAAGCCGCTCCCGTGGAACGCGCTCGACTCGGAGCCCTCGAAGAAACCCTGGATCTGCACGACGGAGTCGCGGGCGGCATCGAGCCGGGTCTGCGCCTCGCCCGACAACTCCTGCGCCGCGATCTCGGCCTCGATCGCAGCTTCGTTCACAGTCTCCTCGCCCGGTGGTTGCTGCGGCTCCTCAGCTGCCGGAGGCACGACCGGCGTTTCCGGAGGTGGCTGCTTGCGCTCGGCCTGGTCGGCGGCGCCGACCGTCTGGGCAACGGCGCTAGGCGCGGCTGCGCACAGCCACACTGCCGCGATGAAGAGGCCAACCAGCTTCATGGTCGCAGTGTAAGCCAGCGCCGCGCGTATGATCGCCGTCTGTCAGCCAGTCTCAAACTGGAGCACATTCGGCCGGGGGGTCCCGATGGCGCATTCCCGTGCGGCAGAGCGCCGCTTCTATCTTGCGTTCGTGATTCTCATTTTCGGCGCTGTCCTGCTCGGGTTCGGGCGCACCTTCTTCCTGCGTTCCTGGTTCCCGGAATGGGTGGACCTGCATGCGCCGAAAGAACCATACTTTCTGCTGCACGGCGCGGTCGCCACCGCGTGGTTCGTCACCCTGATCGCGCAGTCGTCACTCGTCACCGCAGGACGCATCGAAGTGCACCGCCGCCTCGGCAAGCTGTCTATGGGCCTGGCTGCCGCCGTCGTCGTAACCGGCGTCGCCGCGGCCGTCATCGCCGCGCGGCGGCCGACCGGCTTCATCGACATCGAGGCGCCGCCGCAGGTTTTCCTCGCGATTCCGCTCCTGGGCCTCCTGCAGTACGCGGTCTTCGTGATCCTCGCCTACCGCCAGCGCGGCAATGCGCAGGCGCACAAGCGGCTCATGATCCTCGCCACGCTCAGCATCGTGGGTGCTGCCATCTCGCGCTGGCCATTCGACTTCATGTTCGGGCCTTCGCCTGTGCCCGGCTATGGGATCTTTGATCTCCTGGCGCTGGCGTATCTCCTGCCGCTCGTCGCCTGGGATCTGACGACGCTCAAGCGACTCCACCCGGTAACGCTTTGGGGCGGACTCGTCCTCATCGCGATGGTGCCCACCATCGTGTACGTATCGCAGACCGACGGGTGGTACGCGTTCGGCGACTGGGTCGTCGGAGGCTGACGGCGCCGTCACATCGGCTGTGACCGGACCTCCATGATCTCGATCGTGGCCTGCGGAATCTGCAGGTGCGGATGGTCCTTGAACAGCCTGGCGGCGTCATCGTGCGAATTTGCCTCGACCGTCGCATACAACATGACGTCGTTGCGCGAATCGGAGACGCCCTGCGGGCTCACGACCTTGGTCTTGCCGACGCCGGCGGACTCACTGTCGAACGACTTGGCGTGATCGCGGCTCCATTGCTGCCAGTCCTTCTGCATCTTTTCTTCGATCGGCTGCCGCTCCTTGGGATCTTTCTTCATCCAGTCATCCATGACTGAGAGCGGGGTGCGATAGAGAACGAGAAATTTCTTCATGTCGAGGCCTCCTGTAGGACGGGTGGTCATAGAGTACGAGAGCGTTTGACCGTGATATGTTCCCCGTCGCCGGAATCGGGTTTTCATGCTGAACCAAGGAGGGATCCAGTCCATGTTCCGCTTCAAGAAATCCTTTTGTTTGGCACTGGCGCTGGGGATGACCGTGCCGGTCTGCAGCAACGCGGCCAATTTCTGCATCGCGGTCAACGGCGGCTTCGGCAATGGCGGCTCGAGTTTCGTCGGCAAAGGGTTCGCGGTTCCGGCCGCGGGCACGTGCAAGCCGTGGTCCGGCTACGTGAAGACGGGCGCCAGTGCCATTGCCAATTCGACCGGGTCCGGATGTGTTTCGACGGACGGCAAGGTGCTGACCCTCACCATCATCAGCACCGACCCGCCGTTTCTCGGCACGGGCGTGACCGCCACGGATCATATTCGGATATGCCCGCCCGGCGTCACGAGTTGCCCGCTCGGCGCCGGGCAGGACGCAGGGACTTTCGGTGGCATCGCAACCACGCAGAATTGCACGACGTCCCTACTGAAGCTCCCAGCCGTACATCAATAGGCGTTGATCAGCCCAGGTAGTCTCGCAACGGCTGCCAGTACATCTTGTGCCAGCCGGGCTCCAGATGCTCGGCCGCACCGTCGGGGAAACCGGCGTGGTCGAGCGTCAGCTTCGTTTCGTCGCCTTCCTGATCTAGCGTGATGCGTACGATCGAGTAGACGCCGGGCGGCCAGGCGCCCACGCGCCAGGCCTGCACGAGGGATTTGTCCGGGACGAGCTCGATGTTGCGCCCGGTGATCTGGCCGCCGAACAGCGAGATGGTTTGGCCCTCATTGGCCGCAATCTCCGCTGGCGCGCCGGTGAATTTGCCGAATTCCTTCCCGCTTGTCAGCGCAGCGTAAATCCTGGCTGGGGATGCCTTGAATCGGACTTCCTGGTGGATGCTCATGGCTTTGCCTCCGTTGGCCACCAGAATACGCCGGTCGCGGCCGAGTGACAGAATGCGCCCATGCGAAAGGACCAGCGAGTTCACGTCGTCGGTGCCGGCCCCGTGGGCCTCCTGCTCACGGCGCTGCTCCAGCCGATGGAAGGCTTCTCGATCCACCTTTATGAGAAGCGGCGCGATTACACGCGTACGCGCATGGTCCGGATCGCGCCCTACCTCGTTGCGGACTCGGTCGCGAGCTACTGCACGGACAATATCGACGAGGAAAGCATCGCGGCGATCTTCGATTCGGGGGAACTGGAGGCGGGACTCGCGTTTCGAGAATCCATTCCCCCGGACCTGATGTCCCTGCTGCGGACCTGGGCCCTGGGATTCTGTCCGCTCAATACCATCGAGCACGCCCTCAGCGAGCTGATCGATTCACGCCAGTCCACGCCGGTGCATCGCAAGACAGCCGCCCTCAGGGTGGACGATGCAAAAGCCATGCTCGAACCCGGCGACATCCTGATCGACTGCACGGGCAGCAAGTCGCTGCTACGGGACTACCTCTTCCCCGACGCGAGCGCAGACGCTGCCGCGAACACCTTCCAGATCCGGCTCGAATATGCACTGGTCGTCACGTTCCTGTACGGCCAGCCGTACGACTGCAACGAGTACTGCAAGTACTACAAGAACGTTGGCAACCTGCACTACAAGTTCATTCCGGCGGTCAGCCGCACGTGTTACGACGGCGCCATCAGCCACGTCACCGGAATCGTGAACATCGCTGCCGAGGAGTTCGAGGCGATGCCGCCGCAATTCGACGGCGCGTGGCTGCGCGAGCATTTTCCGGAAGTGGCCCAGTCGATGGATCGCTTCATCGACAAGGTCAAGGAGGAAACCCACGGCGAGATCCTCGGCGACCTGCAGATCATCCGGATACCGCTGGACCTGTACCGGGCGCGCAATGCGACCAACCGCGCCCTAACCCAGGCGGGTCGCAGCGGTCAGGCGTTTGCCGGCAATCCAGTGTTTCTCGTCGGCGACGCGGTGATGGGCTCGCCCTACTTCCAGTCGATTTCGCTCGGCTTCGAGTGCGCGATGTGCCTGGCGGGGCTGCTCGAGCAGCGCGACCTGCCGCTCCCGGACCTGCTCGACCGCTATGAGCTGTTCACGTACAAGGAGTGGCTGCGCGTGTACGCGCGCAGCAAGATGATCAAGCACAATAAGGACCTGCTCCAGTGCGTCGGAGACGACATGGCTCTGCTGGAGAAGCTACACGTCTATTGAGGCACGGCCACTCGTTTGCCTTTCCTTGCGTCGCCATCCCGCCGGCGGCAACC
>Ga0075424_100005910_pt1 | contig 11733 bp, 15 predicted proteins | sample SoiMethybrSBSTD3_FD_75301 | JGI IMG/M metagenome (GOLD analysis project Ga0075424, IMG submission 75301) | Bulk soil microbial communities from a Populus tree surrounding site in Tennessee, USA - Soil MetaG P. TD hybrid SBSTD3 | ecosystem: Environmental > Terrestrial > Soil > Tree plantation... | reverse complement strand
ACTCCGCCGCCCTGCCGGCGCACTCGGACACGTCGATGCAGTCGCAGTCGCGGCTCACCCGCAAGACCTCCGCCATCGCCGCGGCCCGCGCGACCACGGCGTCGAGCTCGGCGATCTTGGCGTCGACGAGGCCGCGCCAGCGCGCCTTCTGGGCCCTGCCCCGCGGCGCCGCCAGGATGACGCGGATCTCGTCGAGCGTGAACCCGAGCGCGCGGCAGAAGCGGATCGTCGCCAGCTGCTCGACGGCGACCGGCCCGTAGCGGCGGCGGCCGCCCACGCGGGCCGAGGGCACGACCAGCCCCTCGTCGTCGTAGTAGCGCAGCGTCGAGGTGCGAACGCCGGCGCGGCGGGCCACCTCGCCGATGGTGAGCAGCGACTCCGCCGTCATGAGGGTCACCGTAGCCCGCGGATCGCTTGACTTCAAGTCGGCTTGAAGTGGCAGAGTGCAGACATGGACATCGCATGCACCCTCTCATCCACCGCCCTGGCGTCGCGGCGCGCGCGCTGGCGCGGCCTCATCGCCCGCTCCGGCCTCGGCCGGGAGGAGACTCCCGACGGCCTGCGCCTGCGCTTCCGGGCCGATCCCGGCGCCGCCTCCGAGCTGGCCGCCCTCGCCGCCGCCGAGGGTGAATGCTGCGCCTGGGCCGGGTGGTCGGTCGAGCCGGGCGACGGCGAGATCGCGCTCGTCGTCCGCTCGGCCGGCACCGGCGTCACCGCCCTCCACGCCATGCTCGAAACCGGGGTCTGACCCCGAACGGAACTGCAACAGAACTGTCACGGCCGACGTTCGGGGTCTGACCCCGGTTCGGGCGTAGCATCCCGCCATGGCGACGGCGGACACGCGGGCCGCGTTTGCGGAATGCGCGGCGCGGGACGGCGTCGTTCTCGGGCCGGCGACGTTCGACTGGCTGTGCGAGCAGGGCCACGTCGGGCTCGAGCGGGTGGCGCAGGCGCGCCGTGACCCGGCCATCGTCGCGCCCGTCATCGCGGCGCTCGCCGTCCTCGAGCGGATCTTCGCCCGCCTGCGCGGCGACGTCACCGTCCTCCACGCCGCCCGCGAGAACCTGCTGCTGCCGTGCGATCTCGTGCACGCGCCGTCCGGGACGATCGTCGAGGTGGACGGCCCGGAGCACTTCACGTCGGCCCGGCTGGCGGCGCTCGAGCTCTACCCGGCCGACGCCGCCGTCGGCTTCGACGTCGCCGCGCATGCGGCCCTCTGCCGCGAGCTCGCCGCCACGTCCGACCTGCGCTCCCGCGGCCTGCCGGCGAAGGCCTTCGGCTTCGCCGGCGTCCTGCGCGAGCGCGCCTACCACGACGCGCTGCGCGACCTGGCGACGGCGGCGATGGGCCACCCACCGCTGATCAGGATCGCCGCGGCCGACGGCGAGGGCGCGGCCGCATACGCCCGCCACCGCGAGACCCTCGCCGCCCTGGCCTGATTCAGCCCTTGCGCTTGCCCGGATCGTGCTCGTCCGTCGCCGAGACGTTCACCGTCCGGCAGCGCCCGCAGCGCACCCGCACGCGGTAGGTCATGTACTCGGCGTCCATCGCCTCGGCGAGCACGTTGCCGCAGCTGACGCAGACGTAGTCGTCCGGGCCGTTCCCGCGGAAGACCGGCCGGTCGGGATCCTCCTGGATCGCCGTGCCGCCGTCCTTCGGCACCTCGCCGGGGCGCACCTCGCGCATGACCACCTGCGCCATCTGCGACTCAGAGCTTCCCGAGCTTGCCCGCGAAGTCCTTCACGAGCGCGTCGAGCACGCCGCTCACGACCCCCTCGCCCATCGACGCCGCCTTGCCGGTGATCTGGGCGTTGGTGTGGATGTTGCCGCCGCCGTCGTTCAGGTCGAACGCGATCGTGGCGTTGGCGTACCCCTGACCGCCCGCCTCGCGCGACTTCACCGTCATGACCAGATGGTGGGCGGCGGCGTCCTGCTCGGTCACCTCGAGCGTGCCGGTGAAGGTCAGCGACATCGCCCCCATCTTCACCTTGATCTCGGCCTTGACCGCCTCGGGGCCGGTACGCTCGAGCACCGTCGCCCCTTCGACGCACGGGATCACCTTCTCGAGGTCGAGGATCGTGGCGAAGCTCGAGTCGATCGAGCGTTCCGTCGTGAACGGGTGGTCGAGCACTACGGCCATCGAGCGCCTCCGGTGGGTCGCCGAAACAGGCACAAACTATAGGCTTGGGGCGTGTCCATCCCGGCTGGCACGTATCGCTTCGGCCCGGACAACGGCACCCTCGCGGTGAACACGGGTCGCACCGGTGCCGTCGCCAAGGCGGGCCACGACCTGCTGCTGCACGTGACCGGCTGGGACGGCACGCTCGAGATCGGCGCCGACCTCGCCCCGTCGCGGCTCGAGGTGCGCGCCGACGGCGGCTCGCTCAAGGTGCAGGAGGGCACCGGCGGGATGCAGGCGCTCGACGACGACGACAAGGCGAACATCGAGCAGACGATCGACGACGAGGTGCTGCGGCGCGACCAGATCACGTTCCGCTCGACCGACGTCGCCGCGAACGGGGACGGCCTGCGCGTGACCGGCGACCTCACCCTCCTCGGCCACACGGCGCCGCTGGTGCTCGACGTCGCGGTGAACGACGGCACGCTGACGGCCGCCGGGGTCGTCCGCCAGACCGATTTCGGGGTGAAGCCCTACTCCGCCCTCTTCGGCGCGCTCAAGGTGGCCGACGAGGTGCGCGTCTCGCTGGCAGCAGCGTGGCCCGCCTGATCTACTCCGCGATCGCGTCCCTCGACGGCTATACGGCCGACGAGGCCGGCAACTTCGACTGGGCCGCGCCGGACGCCGAGCTGCACGCCTTCGTGAACGACCTCGAGCGCGACGTCGGCACCCACCTCTACGGTCGCCGCATGTACGAGACGATGGCGGTCTGGGAGACGATGGACGTCTCCGCCGAGCCCGAGGTGATGCGCGACTACGCCGGGATCTGGCGGGCGGCCGACAAGGTCGTCTACTCGCGCACGCTGGCCGCGCCGTCGACGCCGCGCACGCGGATCGAGCGGGCGTTCGACCCGGAGGCCGTCCGGCGGATGAAGAGGACGGCCGGCCGCGACATCTCGGTGGGCGGGCCGAGCCTGGCCGCACACGCGCTGCGAGCGGGCATCGTCGACGAGATCCAGCTGTTCCTCGTCCCGGCCGTCGTCGGCGGCGGCACGCGCGCGCTGCCCGACGGGCTGCGCGCCGACCTCGACCTCCTGGACGAGCGCCGCTTCGCGGGCGGCGCCGTCTATCTGCGGTATCAGTCCCGGTAGACGGTCTGCGCGTCCAGACCGCCCTCGACGCCCGGGGGCAGCTCGCCGGAGCCGTGGGCATACATCGCGATGTCGGCGATCGTGCCCACCTGGGCAGAGTCGCTCCCGTCGCCGCTCACCCAGGCGCCGTTCGACCACGTCAGCGAGTCCGCGGGCGCCCCGAGCTGCATGCCCGCGAGCAGGCGCGCCTTGGCCCGGATCTTCTCGGTCGCGCTCGAGATGGCCGCGGCCGCGCCGGGCGACGGAGTCGTGTTGTAGCCGTGCCCGTTGCCGAACCGGTCGGTGTCGGCCGGGACGACCTTGACATCGAGCGCGGGGACGCCGAGCCCGTCCGCGACGAGCTGCGCGTACTTCGGCTCGTTGCCGTCGGCCTCGGTGGTGAGGCTGAGCACCATCTTGCCGGTGGGGTGGACGCGCAGGAAGACCGCGCGGTAGGCCTCGTTCGCCACTAGACGCTCCTTTCGTCGTCCGCCTGCTCCAGCGCGGCAAGCCGCACGCGCTCCTGGTGCGCGCGGAGGGCATTGTGCTCCTCGAGGTCGCAGAACGCGGGCTGGGGCCCGCCCTGCGGGTGCGCCGGCACGGCCGGCCGGTCGCAGCCGGGGTAGATGCAGATCTTCGGCCCGGCCGGACGCTCAGCCATCGGTCACCCAGCCCGGGGTCGTTCGCCCCTTGCTCGGCCCGTGGCCGCTCGGCATCGCCACCGAGCTCCCCGGCACCGGCGTCGCGCTCGCCCAGGGCTCCGGCTCGTTCTCCGCGGCCGGCCCGGGCAGCGACCGCTCCCCGCCGATCGCGCGCGTCACCTCGGCCAGGGCGGCGAAGCTGTGGCCGCTCACCAGCGCGTCGCAGTGGGGAAGCGCCGCCACCATGCCGCCGGCGCGGACCGAGAACGAGCTCGCGCTCATGCGCGGGTTCACCCACACGATCCGGTGGGCCAGGCGCGCCAGGCGGGCCATCTCGCGGCCGACCAGCTCCGGGTCGCCCCGCTCCCAGCCGTCCGAGAGGATCACGATCACGGCGCCGCGGGCCATCCCGCGGCGGCCGTGGCGATCGTTGAACTCCTTGAGCGCGTCGCCGATCCGGGTGCCGCTCGACCAGTCCGGGGCGGCCGCGGCCGCACGCCGCATCGCCCGCTCGGGCCGGCGCGAGGCGAGCGCCCGCGTGAGCCGGGTGAGCCGGGTCGCGAACGCGAACGCCTCGGCGTTCGGGCCCGCGCCGGCCGCGCAGGTGAGGAACTGCAGGTAGGCGCGGCTGTACGGCTCCATCGACCCGGAGATGTCGCACAGCATCACGAGCCGGCGCGGCACGACCCGGCGCCGGCGGCGGGCGAGCCGGATCGGGTCGCCGCCGGTGCGCAGGCTGCGGCGCAGCGTGCGGCGCATGTCGACGCGGCGGCCGTGGCGGTCGCGGACCTGTCGGCGGGTCGAGCGCCTGGGCGTCGCCAGCCGCAGCTGCGCCATCAGCTCGTAGAGACGGGACAGCTCACCCGGCGTGAGCGCGTCGAAACTCGTCTCGGCCAGGCGCTCCTCGTCGCTCGCGGCCGCGAGCGGCACCTCGACCTCGGGCGCGTCCTCGGTGCGCTCCGACGAGTCGGCCAGCGCCGACCAGGCGCCGGGGACGTCGCGCTCCGGCCCGCTCTCCCCGGCCGTCCGCTCGGCCGACGGCGGGCCGTCCGCAGCGGCCGTCGCCGGGTCGACGTCGCCCGGATCGGAGTGCTCGTCGCCGCGCGGATCGCCGAACACCTCCCGGAACACGACGTCGAAGATGCGCGCATCGGCCGGGTCGGCGACGAGTACGGCGCGGGCCGTCCAGTAGAGGCGGCGGCGCGCGATCGGGCGTACGAGCACGAGCGCCCGGGCCAGATCGGCGGTCCGTGCAGGCGTGACCGGCATCCCGGCATCGTGCAGCCGGCGGCAGAACGCCGAGACGAGCGGCGGCAGGTCGAGCTCGATCGTCTCGACCCCGAAGGCCGGCCCGGGCCGGGTCGCGTCAGCCACCGCCGCCCACGAGCCTTTCGAGGCCCTCGCCGCGCACGACCTCCTGGTCCTCGCCGTACTTCAGCACCGAGCCGAGCGTGCGGTCGGCGGTGGCCGCGTCGAGACGCTGGACGCCGAGCAGGTTGAGGGCCGAGAGCCAGTCGATCGCCTCGGCGATCCCCGGCGGCTTCTGGACGTCGCTCGCGCGCATCAGCGACACCGCGTTCGCCACCTGGACGGCCAGGGTCTGCGGCGCGTCCTTCACCCGCCGGCGGACGATCTCGACCACCCGCTCGGGCGTCGGGAACTCGATCCAGTGGTACAGGCAGCGGCGCTTGACCGCATCGTGCAGGTCGCGGGTGCGGTTCGACGTGAGCACGATGACCGGCGGGTGCGTCGCCGTGATCGTCCCGATCTCCGGGATCGTCACGGCCGCCTCGGCGAGCAGCTCGAGCAGGAACGCCTCGAAGTCGTCGTCGGCGCGGTCGATCTCGTCGACGAGCAGCACGGCGGGCCGCGGCCCCGGATGCTCGAGCGCGCGCAGGAGCGGGCGCCGGATCAGGTAGTCAGGCCCGAAGAGGTCCTCCTCGCGCAGCTCCGAGCCGCGCGCGTCGGCGAGCCGGATGCTGAGCAGCTGGCGCGGGTAGTTCCACTCGTAGAGCGCCTCGGCGGCGTCGATGCCCTCGTAGCACTGGAGCCGCACGAGCGGCGTGTCCAGCACCGCCGCGAGCGCGATCGCGGCGGCGGTCTTGCCGACGCCCGCCTCCCCCTCCAGCAGCAGCGGCTGCGGCAGGCGGACGCCGAGGAACATCGACGTCGCGAGCGCCTCGTCGACCAGGTAGTCGACGGCGGCCAGCCGCTGTGCGAGCATCTCGATGTCGGGGACGAGGGCGCGCACCTCGTCAGCCGCGGCGCCGGTGACCTCAGTCCGCGACGGCGGCATGCTCGCCCTGCGACTCGTACTTCGCCTTGCAGCCCTCGCAGCAGAAGTAAACGGTCTCGCCGCCGCGGGTGACAGACGGCGTGCCCTCGACGGCGGCGACGGTCATCCCGCAGACCGGGTCGACGGCCAGCTGTGGCGTCGCAGCGGCGGCCGGTGCCGGCGCGGCGGCCGCGGGGCCGGCCTCGTGCCGGACGGCGACGATCCGGGCCAGGATCGAGAGCGCCACCTCGGGCGGCGTGCGGGCGCCGATGTCGAGCCCGGCGGGGACGTCGATGCGCGCCAGCAGCTCGTCCGCCACGCCGTCGGCGCGCAGCTCGGCGACGACGCCGGTGCCCCGCCGCGGGCTGGCGACGAGGCCGACATAGGGCACGCCGGACTCGAGCCCGCGCCGGAGCGTGCGCAGCTCGTCTCGCCCGTGCGCGGCGACGACCAGGCCGAGATCGTCGGGGCGCGGATCGAGCCGGTCGCCGTCGGCGACCGCGTAGCCGAGCTCGCCGCCCAGCCGCCGTACCGCCTCCGCGATGGGCGTGTCGCCGCAGACGAGCAGCCGCGGCGCCGGCAGCACCGGCTCGAGGAACACCTCGACGGCGCCACCGGAGAGGCAGGGATTCTGGACGGTGACCGAGCCGTCGGCGTCGGTGAAGTCGGCCGGCGCGGCGCCCGCCTCCTCGGCGAACGGCAGGATGCGCAGGAGGATCGCCTCGCCGGTCTCCATCGCCTGGATCGAGTACGCGCGGATGCTGTGCTCGGTGCACACGCCGCCGACGAACCCCTCGATGCGGCCGTCGCCGAGCACGAGGGCGACGTTCCCGGCCTGGACGCTCGTCGGCCGCTGGGCGCGTACGACCGTCGCGGTCACGAACCGCGTTCCCTCGGCGGCGAGCTCTTCGGCCCGCCGGGACATGGCGGCGGTGATCATTGCGGCGGCTCCGGCCTCCCCTGCATCGCCGCCCACACCCGCGCCGGGGTGCAGGGCATGTCGATGTGGTCGACGCCGTGGGACTCGTGCAGCGCGTCGATGACGGCGTTCACGATCGCCGGCGGCGAGCCGACGTTGGGCGATTCGCCGACGCCCTTCGCGCCGAGCGGGTGGTGCGGGCAGGGCGTCACGGTCTCGCCGAGCTCGAAGTCGGGACATTCGAGCGCGGTCGGGATCAGGTAGTCCATGAACGACGAGTTCAGGCAGTTGCCCTCCTCGTCGAAGCTCAGGAGCTCCATCAGCGCGATGCCGACGCCCTCGGCCAGGCCGCCGTGGATCTGTCCGTCCACGATCATCGGATTGATGCGCACGCCGCAGTCGTCGACGGCGATGAACCGCCGCACCTTGACCTGGGCGGTGTCCGGGTCGACGTCGACGACGGCGATGTAGGCGCCGTACGGGTAGGTCAGGTTGGGCGGGTCGTAGATGACCTGGGCGTCGAGGCCGCCCTCCATGCCCTCGGGCATCTCCTCGCCGCTGTAGGCGCGCTCGGCGATCTCCTCGATCATCGCCCCCTTCTCGGGGTCGCCCTTCACGTACCAGCGGCCCTTCTCCCAGGCCAGGTCCTCGGGCCGCGTCTCGAGCATCGTCGCGGCGATCAGGCGGGCCTTGTCGCGCACCTTGCGCGAGACGACCGCAACGGCGGCGCCGGACACCGGCGTCGACCTGCTGCCGTAGGTGCCCAGGCCGTAGGGCGACCGGTCGGTGTCGCCGTGGCGCACCTCGACGTCCTCGGGCGGGATGCCGAGCTCCTCGGCCACGATCTGGGCGAAGGTGGTCTCGTGGCCCTGCCCCTGGGTCTGGGCGCTGATCGAGACGACCGCCTTGCCCGACGGGTGCACACGCAGGTCGGCACCGTCGTTCATCGCCAGGCCGAGGATGTCCATGTGCTTGCGCGGCCCGGCGCCGACGCCCTCGGTGAAGAACGAGACGCCGATGCCCATCAGCTCGCCGCGCGCGCGCTTCTCGGCCTGCTCGCGGCGCAGCTCCTCGTAGCCGGCCATGTCCATCGCGACGCGCATCGTGTTCGCGTAGTTGCCCGAGTCGTAGGTCCAGCCGGTGGTCGTCTCGTACGGGAACTGCTCGGGGGCGATGAAGCTGCGCATACGCAGCTCGATCGGGTCGACCTTCATCTCCAGGGCGAGCGCATCGACCATCCGCTCGACCAGGTAGACGGCCTCGGTGATCCGGAACGAGCACCGGTAGGCGACGCCGCCCGGGGCCTTGTTGGAGTAGACCGCCTTCACCTTCACGTGCGCCGCCCGCAGGTCGTAGGAGCCGCAGCAGATGTGGAAGAACCCGGCCGGGAACTTGGTCGGCTGGGCGGTCGAGTCGAACGCGCCGTGGTCGGCGATCACGTCGACGCGCAGGCCGGTGATCTTGCCGTCCTTCGAGCACATCTCGGCGTGCATGACGTAGTCGCGGGCAAAGCCGGTCGAGACGAGGTTCTCGGTGCGGTTCTCGACCCACTTCACCGGGGCGCCGGCGACGATCGAGCCCGCGATCGCGCAGACGTAGCCGGGGTACACCGGCACCTTGTTGCCGAAGCCGCCGCCGATGTCCTGGCAGCGGATGCGGATCATGTGCTCGGCCAGGCCGGCGACGTGGGCGTAGACCGTGCGGTGGGCGTGGGGCGCCTGGTTGCCGTTATAGATGTCGAGCTGGCCGGTCTTCGGGTTGAAGTCGGCGATCATCCCGCATGTCTCGAGCGGCGCCGGATGGCAGCGCGGGTAGATGATGTCGCGCGTGACGACCGTGTCGGCCTCGGCGAAGGCGCGGTCGGTCGCCTCCTCGTCGCCCGCCTCCCAGGTGGGGCTGGCCAGGTTGTCGTGCTGGCCGTCCTTGTCGTCGCGGATGATCGGAGCATCCGGGTCGAGCGCCTTGCGCGCGTTCACGACGGCCGGCAGCGGCTCGTACTCGACGTCGATGAGCGCGAGCGCGTCGTTCGCCGAGTACTCGTCCGTGGCGATGACGAAGGCGACCTCCTGGCCCTGGAAGCGCACCTTGTCGCCGGCCAGCACGGCCTGGGTGTCGTAGGAGATCGTCGGCATCCAGGCCAGGCCGAGCGTCTCGAGGTCCTTGGCGGTCACGACGGCGGCCACGTTCGGGTGCGCCAGGGCGCGCGACGTGTCGATCGAAACGATGCGGGCGTGCGCGTAGGGGCTGCGCAGGAGCGCGCCGTAGACCATGCCCGGCAGCTTGATGTCGTCCAGGTAGGTGCCCTGGCCGCGGATGAAACGCGCGTCCTCCTTGCGCTTCAGCCGGCCGAAGCCGATCGGCCGCTCCTGCGTCTGGCTGGGGAGGTTCTCGACGGACGCCATGCTCATGCCTCCTTCGCCGTCGCGGCCTCGTAGTCGGCCGCCCAGCGGACTGCGCTCACGATGTTCTTGTATCCCGTGCAGCGGCAGATGCCGCCGGAGATGGCCACCCGGATCTCGTGGTCGGTCGGGTCGGGGTTCTCGTCCAGGAGCGCGCGTGTGGTCATCAACATCCCGGGCGTGCAGAACCCGCACTGGAGCGCGTGGCGCTCGTGGAAGCCCATCTGGATCGGGTCGAGCTGCCCGTCGACCTCGAGCGACTCGACGGTGCGCACGTCGTGCCCGCTGCACATCGCCGCGAGGGTGGTGCACGACTTCACCGGCCGGCCGTCGACCTGGACGACACAGGCGCCGCAGTTGGACGTGTCGCAGCCCCAGTGGGTGCCGGTGAGGCCGAGCGTCTCGCGGATGAAGTGGACGAGCAGCATGCGCGGCTCGACGTCGTGCGAGACCCGCGTGCCGTTGACCGTCATGGTCACTTCCATCTCACGCCTCCTGCTTCATCGCACGCGCGACCGCTCGGCGGAGCGCCCGCTGGGTGAGCACGCCCGCGAGGTGGCGCTTGTAGTCGACCGGCCCGCGGCCGTCGGCCATGGGCGAGCAGTCCTCGGCGGCGATCTCGCGCGCCTTCGCGAACAGCTCCTCCGACGGCGCCTGGCCGCGCAGCAGCTCCTCGGCCCGGGTGAGATGGATGGTCGTCAGGCCGACGGCAGAGAGCGCGATGCCGGCGTCGGAGATGACCCCGCCCCGCATCCACACGGCCGCGGAGGCGGCGGCGATGGCCCAGTCGCCGGCCCGCCGCTCGACCTTCTCGTGCGCGCTGCCCGCGCCGGGGCGCACCGGCAGGCGCACCTCGGTCAGGATCTCGCCGGCGCCGACCGCGGTCATGAACGGCCCGACGTGGAAGCCCTCCATGCCGACGACGCGCTCGCCGTCGCCGCCGCGGATCACCACGTGCGCCCTGGCGGCGGTGCACACGGCGGACAGGTCCTCGGCCGCGTCGGCCTGGCACAGCGACCCGCCGATCGTGCCGCGGTTGCGCACGACCGGATCGGCGATCACCTCCTCCGCATCGCGGAAGAGCGGCAGGTGCTCGGCCAGGAGGGCGGACTTCAGGAGGTCGACGTGGCGGGTGAGCGCGCCCACCCGGATCTCGTCGCCCTCCCGGCGGATGTAGGCGAGCTCGGCGAGATCGTTGATGTCGATCAGGTGCTCGGGGTTCGCGAGCCGCAGCTTCATCATCGGCAGGAGGCTGTGGCCGCCGGCGATCACGCGCGCCTCGGGGCCCAGCCGTTGCAGCGACGCGATGGCGCCGTCGAGGCTCGTGGCGCGCTCATACTCGAATGCCGCAGGCGTCTGCAAATCCGGGCTCCTTTCAGGGCTTCCGCGCGGGCATGCGCTTGCGCGGCCGGCCGATGTCGTCACGCTGCTCGTACTGCACGGGCGAGTCCGTCCCGATCACCGGCGAGCGCGGCAGGCGCCCGGGGCCCGTGTGGCGGACGTCCGAGTAGAGCACCTTCGCCGACAGGCTGGCCGCCGTGACGTTGCGGATCGCCGGGCCGGCCGGGTTGCCTGCCGCGATCGGCGCCTCGCGGCCCAGGCGGGCGAGCGTGAGGGTGCCCTTCGTGTAGACCTCCGAGATCCGCGGCGCCTCGACCTTCGTGCTCTCCGGGAAGTTCCGGAACCCGGCCGCCGCGGCGCCCGGATAGAGGCCGTCGACCAGGCCGACGGCGTCGGCCATGCCGGCCTTCTTCACGAGCAGTCCCTCGAGCGCGTCGACCCCGGCGTCGAGGTCCCTGTTGATCGCGTTCACGACGTCGTTCACGGGCGCGCTCTTCTGGACGATCTCGGTCACGCTCCCGATCACCTCGTCGAGCCCGGACGTGATCTTGCGCAGGGCGAGGATGGTCGAGACCAGGTAGTAGACGAGCGCGAGGACGATCAGGAGCACGGCCAGGATCAGCACCCAGCCGGCTGCGGGAATGGCGTAGACGGTCACCGCCCCTCCTCCGCGTCGTCGAGGATCACGTCGAGGGAGCCGCCGTAATCGGCGACGCCGGCGATCGTGCGCGACACCTGGTCCTGCGTGGTCAGGAGCAGCGCAGCGGCGTCGAGGTCCTGCGACCCGGCCGCGGCGGTCGCGGCGATCGAGCGGACGCTCGGCACGATGCTCTGCGCGGCCTTGAGCGTCGCGTTCAGCAGATAGATCACGATGGGCAGGACGACCACGATCAGGAGCGCGTCGCCGAT
>Ga0075424_100005907_pt1 | contig 11738 bp, 9 predicted proteins | sample SoiMethybrSBSTD3_FD_75301 | JGI IMG/M metagenome (GOLD analysis project Ga0075424, IMG submission 75301) | Bulk soil microbial communities from a Populus tree surrounding site in Tennessee, USA - Soil MetaG P. TD hybrid SBSTD3 | ecosystem: Environmental > Terrestrial > Soil > Tree plantation... | reverse complement strand
TTCACCGCACTTCACGTCCCGCAAATTATATCCCACCCGCTCTAACGCCCTCGACTTGAACTTTTCCTTGTCATCCTAACGTTTGCGACTACCACTCACCTCATCCGTGCCACAATCACCGTCATATCATCCGCCTGCTCCGGTGTTCCCGCCCAATCCTCCACCGCCTGCATCATCCCTAGCGCAATCGTCCTCGGCGTTGACCCATTCAGCCGCATCGCCGCATCCTTCAGCCGTGCAATACCGAACTCTTCACCATACACATTCTCCGGCTCCACCAATCCATCGCTGTATCCGATGAGCACCGCATTCGGCGGCACCGTAACCGTACCTTCCACAAATTCGTAATCCTCAAAAACCCCCAACACCATTCCGCCCTTATCTAGATAAAACGCCTGGTCCCCGCACAAACAAAACGACGGCAAATGGCCTGCATTCGTATAGCGCAGCAGCCGCGTCTCGCTGTCATATACGCCGATAAAAAATGTAGCGAACCGGTCGTCCGCCGTATTCCTCACCAGGTGCCGGTTCAGCCGCGACACCAGCTCCGCCGTACTCAACGTATCGCTTCCCGGCGCCAGTAACTGGCTGCGTAGCGCCGCCTGCAGACTCGCCATCAGCAGCGCCGCCGAAATTCCCTTTCCAGAAATATCTGCAATCGCAATCGCTACCTTTGTCGGAGTCAGCTCGATAAAATCGTAATAGTCTCCGCTGACCATCCGCGCCGCCTTGCAGATCGCTTCAATCTCCAGCCCCGGCACCAGCGGCACCCGCTGCGGAAAGAGCTGGTTCTGCACCTCCCGCGCGATTGAAATTTCATTTTCCAGGCGTTGCCGCTGCTTCTGCTCTTCGATCAGGCTGCGAATCGATCCGGTCATCAAGTTAAATGACTCGCCCAAAATTCCCAGTTGGTCGCGTCGCTCGATCTTCACCGTATGCGTCAAATCGCCCTCACGTACCTGCTGCGTCGCGTTGTAGAGCTGGTCGACTGTGCCGGTAATCGCCCGCGTCAACACAATTCCCGTCACCACGGCCACTACCTGCACCAGCAGCAGCAGCGCCGCTATGAGCTCAAATCCAAACACCCGGCTCCCGCTGAACTCTCCCAACGAACTGAATATCCTTCCATTCAACACCGACGGCCGTGCCGTGAAGGAGGCGAATACCGGCTGCTGCGACCCGGCTTTTTCTCCCGGCTCCAGGTACGTCGCATCCAGCTTAGAAAACCCTTCAATGGTCGGATCGAACCAGTAATTCGCCGCTTGCATGCCCCGGTGCCTAGTCGCAATCCGTTCTATAAACCGGTACCGTTCTCCGCCGATCGGCACCGTATTGTTCAAGTCGCCGCCGGTTACCTTTTGCAGCGCCGTCACCTGAATTGGTCCCAAATCCGGCGCCACCGTCTCCAGAAACTCCGGCGTCACTCGCAAGCTAAGTTCCACCACATTTCGCCCGCGCGGCGAATCCACTTCGCGCATCGCAATCAGGTGCATCGCCCCGCCCGATTGCACTACTCCTGTAAACTCTTTCGCGTTCGGCCCCGCAATTCGCGCCAGCCGTTTGGGATCTGCATGGAACTCGATCTTCAGCCCGGGCAGCTCTCTCGAATACGCAACATGGATCTGCGCGTCCAGCGCCTCCTGCAGCACCTTGTCCGGAATCGAAGCCGGCAGCGTTTTTTCCGCCGCCGCAATGTTCGCCGCCGAATCTGCCATTCGCCCCAGCCGCCCGTGCATGTCTTCAAACAACAGGTATCCACCCAGCTGCGAATACAGAATCTGCCCCGCCAGCGCCGCCAGCGTCACCAGCAACAACACCGGCACCAGCGCCAGGAACATGCCTGCCACAATCAACCGGTTCCGCAAACTCCATAACAGCCGGCTGCGTCCCCACGCAATCAACCGGAACGCCAGATACCCCGCGCTCAGCAACGCCAAAAATTTCAGAAAACTGTAAATCCCGCCAGCCATTCCCAGTAGCAGCGCCGCTCCGCCCAGCGACACCAATACCATCGCCGCCAGATCCGGCCACGAAAGACGCCGCCACACTCGCGAAATATCCGCCACCGAAAGGTTCATTGTGGGAATTTCTACCCCAGGAATCCTACTCTAACCGATGCTCCGCCGCTCTGACGAGCCTCGCTCAATCCGCATTTCCTGTTAAAATGTTATTAATTACTTATATAGTATACTGTAAGGGTAGTCTGCCCGTGCCGGTAGATCCCTTTTTTCGATTCGCAATCCGTCAAAACCAATTCTGCCGTCAGCCACTGCCTTCAGCCATACGTAGTTTCCGTCCACAAAACGAATAGCCCATCCCACTGCCGCATCTAACGAAAAGAGGGCGGGGCTTCCCACCCTCGCCAAAAAACCAGAACGATCCCGCAGCTCGTATCCTCTTGCAGCCATTGGTTTTACCGCAGCGTAAAACGGTTCCGTTTCGGAACTCCTCACCAGGAAATCGGAACTGTAGTTCCGGTTCCGCCGCTACTGCCCGGCTCCCGCCCGCACCCGGCTGTTTTTCGCACTGTAGGTGAAGTAGACCACCAACCCTATGGCCAGCCAGATAATCAGCCGCGCCCAGTTCACCCAGCCCAGCTTATACATCATGTAACCGTTGAAAATGATGCCCAGGATCGGCACGAAGGGAACCAGCGGCGTCCGGAACGGCCGCGCCTGACCCGGATTCGTCTTCCGTAACACCATGACCGCAATGCACACGATCACAAATGCCAGCAGCGTCCCGATGTTCACCATCTTTCCAATGTCGTCGATCGGCGTGATGCTGCCGACGATCGCCGCCAGCAATCCCACCGCAATCGTGTTCTTGTAAGGAGTGCGGAACTTCGGATGAATCGCCGCGAAGAACTTTTTCGGCAGCAACCCATCGTTGGCCATCGAATACAGCACGCGCGTCTGCCCCAGCAGCATCACCAGCATCACGCTTGTCAGTCCGGCCAGCGCTCCCACCGTAATCACATGCGAGGCTGTGGTCAGCCCGCGATCCAGAAAGGCTCGTGCAATCGGCGCTTCGATGTTCACTTCCTGCCAGTGCACCATGCCCGTCAGCACGCCCGCCACACCAATATATAGTGCGGTGCAAACCAGCAGCGACACGATGATGCCGATCGGCAAATCGCGCTGCGGATTTTTCGCTTCCTGCGCTGTGGTGGAAACCGCATCGAATCCGATATACGCAAAGAAAATGTACGCCGCGCCAGCACCGATTCCGCCGAATCCGTACGGCGCGAAGCTGTGCCAGTCGCTGCCCCAGTTCGCGGTCTGTACGAAGCGGCTGCCCAGCGCCAGCACAAACAGCACCACCGAAACTTTGATCACCACGATGGTCGAGTTGAACCGTGCGCTCTCTTTGATTCCGACCGCCAGAATCGCAGTAATGACCAGCGCGATCACAAAAGCAGGTAAGTTGAATCCGATCTCCACTCCAAAAATCTTTGGCGCATTCACCAGGTCATGCGCCCGCTGAAGCAGTTCCGGCGAGTGCGCCGAAACAATCGCCGTTACCTTATCCAGGAAAGCCTGCGTGCCTGGCATCAGCGATGGGTCCGACGCCTGCGCCATTTGCCGCGCCACCATCTTTTCCGCCGTGTGCAGCGCCGTCCAGTGGTCATACGCCAGCCACAGCGGCATCTTGATGTGAAAAATATCCAGCAGCTCGATGAAGTGATTCGACCAGCCCGACGACACCGTGCTCGCGCCCATCGCATATTCCAGCGTCAGGTCCCAGCCGATAATCCAGGCGAACAGCTCGCCGAGCGTCGCATACGCATAGGTGTACGCGCTGCCCGCCAGCGGAATCATCGCCGCAAACTCCGCGTAGCACAGCGCCGCCAGCGCGCAGCCGATTCCCGAAAGCACAAACGACAACATCAAGCCCGGCCCGGCGTAGTGCGCACCTAATCCCGACAGCACGAAAATTCCAGCGCCAATCACCGCGCCCACGCCCAGCGCCGTCAATTGAAATGGCCCCAGCGTTCGCTTCAAGCTGTGCCCGCCCTGCTCCTCCGCTTCCGCAAGCAGCAGGCTCATCGGCTTCTTCGCAAATAAGGGGTTGCCCATGCAACTCCTCCTTCATAGTTGCGGGTCTTTGGCGTACTACCGCGATCCGACTCGCGCCGGACAGACCCGTTCTGTTCTTCCGATTGCTACGCCAGATGCCAAATTGGTTTCACACATTGTAGGGGCGGCCCCGTCCGTCTCCTACAAAAACTTTGTCTTTCTTTTATGTCGCCGGCTTATGCTGCCTTCTTGTTTTGCCGCGACCACAACCAATAAACCGGCAGGCCCAGCAGCACAATCACCAGGCTCCAGCCGGCCGTCTCCGTTCTGTAAAACAGCAGCACAAACAAAATCGTCAACGCCGTCACAATATAAAGCAGCGGCACCACGGGATATCCGAAAGCCCGGTAAGGCCGCTCGGCATCCGGCCGTTTAGAGCGCAGCACAAACACGCCAGCAATCGTCAGCACGTAAAAGATCAGCGCGGCAAACACCACGTAATCCAGCAAATTACTGTAAAGGTTGCCGTACGTCACCGCGCCCGCTGGATCCACTTTACGCGTGCGCAGCAAGATCAAAACCGCGATCCAGATTCCCTGATAAATAAGCGCTGTGCCAGGCACGCCTTTGCTATTCAGCCTTCCTGTCGCGCGGAAAAACAAACCGTCTTTGGCCATCGCATAGGCCACACGTGATCCCGCCAGAATCAATCCGTTGTTGCAGCCGAATGTGGAAATAATGATCGCGCCAGCCATGATGAGCGCGCCCACCGGTCCGAAAATTGCATTCAGAGCCGCCGTCGCTACGCGATCATCCGGCGCATTCTGAATCTGTGCCAGGGGCAGCGCGAACAGATAGGCCAGATTCGCCAAACAATACAAGGTAATGACGATGATGGTGCCGAACGCCATCGATAGCGCCACATCGCGTTTCGGATTTTTCACTTCCGCCGCGGTGAACCCGATGTTGTTCCACGCATCCGCCGAAAACAGCGATCCCACCTGCGCCACGCCAAACGCCACCAGCAATCCAAAAAATCCGCTGGCTGCAGTCACGGCAGGAAACAATCCGCGAAAGAAACTAGTTCCCGGTTCGAGCGGCACCGCGCCGCGCACTGTCCAGAAGTGTGAAAAGTTGTCGGAAATGGCTGCGTGATTTCTGCCCACGAACACGCCAATCAGAATCAGGCCAATCAGGGAAAGAGTCTTCGCCGAAGTGAATATATTTTGTATCAGTTTGCCCAGGCGCACGCCGCGGGTGTTCAAGAAGGTGATGAAAATAATCATCACAATGGCCACGAACTGCTGCACCGATAAGCTGATCGCAATTTTTGAGCCCAACGCGATCGGCTTCACAATCCACGTTGTCGGCGAAATGGACGGAAACAACACCCCGAGGTAGCGCGCGAATCCCACCGCAACCGCCGCGATCGTTCCCGTCTGAATGACCAGGAACAGCGTCCAGCCGTACAAAAATCCCCACAGCGGCGAATATGCTTCGCGCAAATAAACGTACTGGCCGCCCGCATGAGGATAGAGAGCCGCCAGCTCGCCATACGTCAGCGCGGCAGCAATGGTCAGCAACCCGGTCAGAATCCAGGTCAGCAGCAGCCCGGCGGGCGATCCGGTTTGCCGCGATATGTCCGCCGCGACAATAAAAATCCCCGACCCGATCATCGACCCGACTACGATCATCGTGCCGTCGAACAATCCGATGGCGCGAACGAAACCTGCTTCTTCCTTTTTAGTCTGCGTAGTCACCGGAAGAGCGGTTTCGGCCATAAGCAGGTCGCCTCAGTTCTTTGCGGGCTGTGCCGCGGCGGGAAGAATTTCCAGATACTGTTTGACCCGCGCCGCCGGATTTTTGGCTGCCAGAATATCGCTGATTACCGCCACACTGTCGGCTCCGGCTGCGATCACTTCTGCCGCTCGGTCCAGAGTAATCCCGCCTATCGCTACTATGGGCTTGCTCGTCAGCCTGCGTGCCTCACGGATTAACGCCAGCCCCACCACCGGATCGGGCTTCTCTTTGCTGCGCGTTTCAAACACCGGCCCGACCGCGATGTAATCGGCATCCGTGTCCGCCGCAGCCTTGAACTGCTCCATATTGTGCGTGGAGATTCCTACGATGGCCTCCAAACCCACGATGGCACGCGCCGCGGCCACGTCCAGATCGTCCTGCCCCACATGGACACCGTTGGCCCATGCCAGCCGCGCAATGTCCGGCCGGTCATTCACCAGAAAGCTACCGCCTTCTTGCCGAGCAGTTACACCCAAGGCTTGCGTCGCTTGCAGCAGCTCGCGAGCCGGGGCAGTCTTGTTGCGATACTGAAAAAGGCGCGCTCCCGCCTGTATCAATCGCTTCTCAAATTCCACTGGATCGTTGGGTAGCAACGCTGCGTCTAGTATCACGTAAAGCGGCGGCAGCGCAAGGCGATTCGCCATTTAATGCTTTCCGTTGTTGCCTAAAAACCGCTCGACGAAGTGGGTGTCGAATTTTCCGGCGGCGAAATCCGGATCGGCCAGAATCCGCCGGTGCAGCGGAATGGAAGTCTTGATGCCTTCGATGACGAACATTTCCAGCGCCCGCTTCATGCGCCCGATGGCTTCCGCGCGGTCGCGGCCCTTCACAATCAATTTCGCAATCATGGAATCGTAATACGGCGGAATCACCGCGTCAGCATAAGCCGCGGAATCCACGCGAACGCCCGTTCCGCCCGGCGCTTGAAACGTGGTAATCCGGCCCGCCGACGGCACAAACGTTTCCGGATCCTCCGCATTGATGCGGCATTCGATGGCGTGCCCGCTGAAGTGAATTTCACCAACGGCGTCGTCCAGCTTTTCGCCCGCCGCGATCCGGATTTGCGCCTTGATCAGGTCCGCTCCGGTGACAAACTCGGTCACCGGATGCTCTACCTGAATGCGTGTATTCATTTCGATAAAATAAATCGAGCCGTCCTGATCCATCAGGAATTCCACCGTGCCGGCGTTGGTGTAGCCGATTTTCTGCAGCGCCTTCACTACCTTCGTACCCATTTCCTTGCGCACTTTGGGATCCAGCACGGGCGACGGCGATTCTTCAATTAGTTTTTGATGGCGACGCTGGATTGAACACTCGCGCTCGCCCAGGTGAATCACTTTCCCGTGCTGGTCGCCTAGGACTTGAAACTCGATATGCCGGGGATGCTCGATAAATCGCTCCGCATAAACATCCGGCGTTCCAAAAGCCTGCTGGGCTTCGCTGCGCGCTGTTTCATAGGCCGACAGCAACTCTTCCTGCTTGCGCACCACGCGCATGCCGCGTCCGCCGCCGCCCGCGACCGCTTTCAAAATCAGGGGGTAGCCGATCTTAGCCGCTTCTTTGCCTAATTGCTCTTCGCCTTCAATCGCGCCATCGCTGCCCGGAATGGTCGGCAGCCCGGCATGTTTCACTTCCCGGCGCGCGCGGTCCTTTTCGCCCATCATTTCAATAATTTCCGGCCGCGGCCCGATGAAGGTAATCTCTGACGCCTCGCACACTTTTGCGAAGTTGGCGTTTTCCGATAAAAATCCGTAGCCGGGATGGATCGCGTCCACGTTGGTAATTTCCGCGGCGCTGATGACGTGAGGAATGTTCAGGTAGCTTTCGCTGCTCCGCGGCGGTCCGATGCACACCGCCTCATCGGCGAAGCGCACGTGCAGAGAATTCCGGTCGGCCTCCGAATACACGGCCACTGTTGAAATTCCCAACTCTTTGCAGGCACAGATCACTCGCAGGGCGATCTCCCCGCGGTTAGCCACCAGAATCTTATTGAACATAGTTTAGGTCGCCGCCTACTTCTTGCGGCTCGGTCGGATTCCAAACAACGGCTGCCCGTACTCCACCGGCTGCCCGTTTTCGGCAAAAATTCGCAGTACTTCCCCGCTCATGTCGGATTCAATCTCGTTCATCAACTTCATGGCCTCGACGATGCACAGCGTCTGCCCAGCGTCAATGTAGCCGCCTATCTTTACAAACGGCTCGGCGCCCGGACTTGGCGAACCGTAAAACGTCCCAACGATCGGTGACTTTACCAAGTGCAGATCTTCGCTGGCGCGGACTTCGGGAGCTGCCGCGGCAGCCGGTGCGCCGCTGGTCCCCGTTTGCGCTGGCGCTCCGGTGACAATGATTTCGGGAGCAAGCGCCGGTGCGGGTAGGTAGGCCACGCCTGCCGACGGCTTCTTCAGCCGAATCCGCAGGTCCCCTCTGGAATACTCAAACTCTTCCAGATTGTGCTCTGCCATGGTCTTCAGCAGGTGCTCAATCTGTTCCACTTCCGGGTTCGCAACCGCTTTACGCCCGCTGGGCTTCGAAGGCTTTTTCCGTTTCATTTTCACCTCAGGGTCCGCAAACCAACCCTGATACCGCCAATTTTGGAATTAGAGCTCGATGAATTCCCGCGAGGCGCGGGTCAATACTTCGTTGCCACTCCGGTGCACCGCGACGTCATCCTCGATCCGGATCCCCCCAACGCCCGGTACGTACACACCCGGTTCTATCGTAACCACGTTTCCCGAGGCAAGCAGTGTTTTTTGCCCTTTGGCCACGCGCGGATTCTCATGGACCTCCAGGCCCAGCCCATGCCCCGTACTGTGCACGAAATACTGATCCAGCCGGTGTGCTGCCAGAACCCCTCTGGCCGCCGCGTCCACGTCCCCGCAGGTCCGTCCAGCTGCCACCGCATCGATGGCTGCCGCTTGCGCTTCCAGGACCGCGTGATACCACAGTCGAACCTTCGCGGGCGCCGTGCCCACAAAAACCGTTCGTGTGATGTCGCTGCAGTATCTATCGAGTATAGCACCCAGGTCCAACACCACCAACTGCCCTTTCTTCAAGCGTTTAGCGGTAGGTCGGGCGTGTGGCAGAGCCGCCCGCTCGCCAAACGCCACAATGCTTTCGAATGCTGAACCCGACGCGCCGCGCTTCCGCATGCGGTATTCGATTTCATCGGCAATCTCCAGCTCCCTCACTCCCGGCTTCAGCAAGCGCATGGCTGCCTGCATTACTTGGTCCGCCAGGGCCGCCGCTTTACGCATGGCGGCAAGTTCTGCTGCGTCTTTCACCGTTCGGAGCGACAGCACCATCCCGCCCGCATCCAGGAGCCGCACTGCCCCGGTTGTAGCTTTTTTAAGGGACCCCATTTGCGCTACGGTGAGTTGCCCAGCATCGAAGCCCACGCGGCGGCGGCGGCGGCGTTTCAGCAGTTCCCCGCAAGTGCGGTACAAGCATTCGCGTTGCAGTTCAACTTTTAAACCCGGCGATTCTTCTTTCGCCTGCACCGTAAATCGCCCGTCGGTTATCAGCGTTACGCCGCGCGCCTCGACCAGCAGGACACCTGCTTCGCCCGTAAAACCGGTCAGGTAGTACCAGTCATGCGGGCTGGTCACCAGCAATGAGTCCAGCCTCTGTTTCCGGATGCCGGCCTGCAAATGGGCGATGCGGCGCGTGTAGACGTTGTCCATAAAGAAATCGAGGAGACGTTAGTCTCCTCGATTTCCTGCAAAGTTGAAAGAGTTTGTCCTCAGCTGTTGCTTTAGCTGGGGATGATGCGCGGCGTCAGGAAGAACAGCAGTTCCTGCGACGTGACAGTCGTCTGCGTCCGCTTGAATAGGTTGCCGATCAGCGGCAAGCTGCCGACTACCGGAGTCTGGGTAATGGTCACCTGCTGCTGGGTCACGATGATACCGCCGATCACGACCGTGCCGCCGTCAGCGACCAGAACCTTGGTTTCGGCAGACTGCGTATCCAATGCCGGGATGCCCTGCACGCGGGCAATACCGTTGTCGATCTGGGTGTTTTCCACCAGCACGTCCATAAAGACCGTGCCTTCGGCGGTAATCAGTGGAGTGACTTCCAGTTTCAGCACCGCGTCGATGTACTGCACGGAAACAGTGTTGTTGATAGTGGTCTGAATCGGAATCTTGGTACCTTGCTTGACCGTCGCCTTCTCGTTGTTCTGAGTCACAACGCGGGGTTTGGAAAGCAGTTTGCCGACGCCCTTGGACTCTGCCGCGGTAATGAAAAAGTCGATGGCAAAATTCGGTGACCGGTGTGAGAAGCCAAATCCTGAAGTCGGAGGAGCGCCCGCCGCGAAGTTGGTGTTCAAAGGCAGGCCAGTAGTGACGCCGTTACCCGATGTGCTGCCACCACCAATCGCTACCGGAGGAGCGGGAATACCTGGACCGGTAGTCACGCCGCTGCCGCCAACGCGGGGATCGCCAGAAAACAGGGACCGGCCGCCGGTGGTGGTACCCGCAAAACCGAGTTCTGTACCGATATCGCGAGCAAAGGAACGCGAAGCAGCTACGACGCGCGCCTCGATTTCCACCTGCTGTGACTTGCGGTCCAGCTGATGGATCAGGTTATCTACGATTGGAATCGTAGAAGGAATATCGCGAATGATGAGTTGGTTGGACCGCTCGTCGGCCAGGATATCACCTTTGGTCGAAAGGAATTTCTTCAGTGTCGTCGTCATCGAGGAGGCCTTGGCATAGCTCAGCACACGGGTGACGGTTACCGGCTGCGTCGCGTCGTTTTGCGCCTTCTCCAGGTCGCGAACCGACTCGGCTTCCTTCTTCAAGGTATCGCGAGTGGCGATGCGCAACACATTGCCTTTGAGCTGCTTGTCCAAACCGTTGTTTTGCAGAACGATGTCCAGCGCCTGATCCCACGGCACTTCATCCAGAACGATGGTCAGGGAACCCTTCACGGCCGGATCCAACACCACGTTCAGACCGCTGATTTCATGAATTAGGCGGAAGAAGTCGCGCAGGTCCACGTCTTTCAGGTTCACGGAAATCGGTTCGCCGGTGTACTTCGTCGGGACAACGGCCTGTGAAGCGGTGCTGGCCTGCTGTGCGATCGGAGCAACGGTGGCGGCGGCATTGCTCGCCTGCTGCACGGCTTGTTGTGCGGCCTGCTGGCCGGCGGTTTCGTCCGGACGCATAGGCTGCGCGCTGCCGGCAAACGAACCAAACGCGGCGCCGTTCGTCAATTCGTTGGGCAGGGAAAATTTGGGAGCGGAAACATTCCGTAACGCAGCTCCGTGATGATTTGCTCCGCGCGGGGCCGCACCGGAATAACGAAAGGCCGGCTTGGCGGCTTCGGCCGCAGCGGTGAGCGTGGGTGCGTTGGTGATTACCCGCGAATCCTGAGTGTCGAAGGAAATTACCAGGGCGCTGCTTTCGTGGACGATCTGATACGGCGTAGCCGCGGTCAAGTCAATCACCACACGGGCAACGTCGGGCCGATACTGTCCCAGCCGAACGCCACGCACCGGGGCCGAAACGCCGGGGATGACCGTTTTTTGTACGGCCATGCGCGTACCTGTGAAATCCAGCACCAAACGATCGGGATTCTGCATCCGCGTCGCATGGGCATAGAGTTCGCCTTCGCCCTCAACGCGCACGCTGGACCGCGCCGACGCCTGCGTGACCGCAACGCTGGAGATTACAGCCGCTCCGGGCGCAACAGCAGCCGCATCATGGGACTGTGCCAGCAGTGGCGCCGAACTGCACGCCAGGCTTGCAAGGATAAGGCAGCCATTTCGTAAGGCCGGCCAGTTCGTCTTCATTGCTGTTCTCCTGCGGTCGAGTAAAGTCTTTTGCTAACCTGGCGCTCGACAGGTTTGCCGAACGCGTCCTTGCCCTCTTCATGGAAGGTGACGCCTTCCATTGAAATCTTTTCCACGGTGCCGTCGTA
>Ga0075424_100005905_pt1 | contig 11741 bp, 10 predicted proteins | sample SoiMethybrSBSTD3_FD_75301 | JGI IMG/M metagenome (GOLD analysis project Ga0075424, IMG submission 75301) | Bulk soil microbial communities from a Populus tree surrounding site in Tennessee, USA - Soil MetaG P. TD hybrid SBSTD3 | ecosystem: Environmental > Terrestrial > Soil > Tree plantation... | reverse complement strand
ACCTTGTCCGGGCACACGAACACGCACCGGTAGCCGCGGGTCTGCGCCACGATGGCCAGCCCGACCCCGGTGTTCCCACTGGTCGGCTCCACGATCGTGCCGCCCGGCCGCAGCTCGCCGGACTTCTCGGCGGCCTCGATCATCCGCAGCGCGATCCGGTCCTTCACCGAGCCGCCGGGGTTGAAGTACTCGACCTTGGCCAGCACCAACGGCTCGAGGCCGGCGGTGACCGCGGACAGCTTGACCAGCGGGGTGTTGCCGATCAGCTCGACCATCGACCGGGCGTACCGCATCTCCATCGGGTCAGGATGGCAGACCTGCCCCGGACGGGGCTCGGGCCCGTCCCGGCGGCCGATCACCCGGTCCAGGAACGAACCGGTCGGTCGTCTCGACTAACCTCGCGGGCGGAGGTGGCGAGTGGCGAAGGAGGCTGCCGTCCGGCTCGCGGACGGGGTATGGCGGATCCCCATTGCACCGGGCGACATGATCAACTCGTTCGCCGTGGCCGGGTCCGACGGTGAGGTGACGGTCGTGGACGCCGGGCTGAGCCTCGCGCCGGCCCGGAAGCGGCTGGTGGCCGGGCTGGCGGCGATCGGCGCCGCGCCGGCCGACGTGCGGCGGGTCGTGATCACCCACGCCCACCCCGACCACGCCGGCGGCCTGGCCGCGCTGGTCGAGCAGACCGGCTGCGGCGTGCTGGCGCACGAGCGCGAGTCTGTCTACCTGCGTGACGGCCGCAGCCCCCGCACCCGGCGCGGCCGCAGCCGCCGCTTCCCCAAGGTCACGGTGACCTTCGAGTTCCAGCACGGCTCGCTGCTGCCCGGCGGCCTGCGCGCCGTGCACACCCCCGGCCACTCCCCCGGCCACACCGCGCTGCTGCACGAGGACAGCGGCGTGCTGTTCACCGGCGACGCGGTGATGAACCTGCGCGGCGTGCGCTACGCGCCGGGGTTCCTCTGCACCGACCCCGACCGCAACCGGCAGTCGGCCGACCGCCTCGGCGAGCTCGACTTCGAGGTGGCCGCGTTCGCGCATGGCCCGGAGCTGCGCCGGGACGCCAAGGCCGCCGTACGGGCGCTCGCGCTGGGGCATTCGCAGTGAGCCCGCTCGTGGAGCGGACCTGGAGCGAGTGCGAGGGCTCGCCGGAGCGGACGCAGTGACTCGGGCTTCCCGGGCGCGACGGATCGCCGCCGCGGCCGCGTACGGCGGTGGCGGGCTCGGCCTGATCGTGTCCGCCTGCTGGGGGCTGCTGCTCGGGCAGGCCAAGCTGGCCCGCCGGGTGGTCGGGCCGCCCAGCGCGAGCCCGCCGGTCGGCGACGGCGTGTACGGCAGCGGCGGCGGCCGGCCGCTGACGCTCGGCGTGCTCGGTGACTCCAGCGCCGCCGGGCTCGGCGTGCAGGAGACCTGGCAGACGCCCGGCGCGCTGCTCGCCACCGGGCTGGCCGACGCGGCCGGCCGGCCGGTTCAGCTGGTCACCGCGGCCAGGGTCGGCGCCCGCTCGAGTCACCTGCTGGAGCAGATCGAGAAGATCCGCACGGACCACCCGGACGTCGTCGTGGTCATGATCGGCGTCAACGACGTGACGTCCCGGACCCGGCCTTCGGAGGCGGTCCGGCACCTGGGCCAGGCGGTACGCCGGCTGCGGGCCGAGGGCGCCGAGGTCGTCGTCTGCACCTGCCCCGACCTCGGCACGGTGGAGCCGATCCTGCAACCGCTGCGGCTGGTGGCCCGGGTCTGGAGCCGGCAGCTCGCCGCCGCGCAGACGATCGCGGTGGTCGAGGCCGGCGGTCGGACCGTCTCGCTCGGCGACGTGCTCGGCCCGGAGTTCGCGGCCCGGCCGAAGGAGATGTTCAGCGCCGACCGGTTCCACCCGTCCGCGGCCGGCTACGCGGCGGCGGTGGCGGTGACGCTGCCGTCGGTGTGCGCGGCGGTCGGGCTGTGGCCGGAGGAGACCGACGCGGTCACCGACCGGCGGCTGTTCTCGCTGGCCGAGGCGAGCCCGGTCGCCTCGGCCGCCGCCCGGGCCGCCAGCCGACCCGGCAGCGAGGTCAGCGGCAGTGACGTGCACGGTCGGGAGCGCGGCCGGCGCGGCCGGTGGGCACTGCTGCGCCGGCGCCGGCCCCGTCCGGTCAGCGACCCGGTGCCCGCCGACGACGAGCCGTGACCACCGGGCGCGGCCGCCGGCGGTCCGGTGCCCGCCGATGACGAGCCGGGACCGCCGGGCGCGGCCGCCGACGACGAGCCGGGACCGCCGGGCGCGGCCGCCGGCGGCCCGCCGAGGACCGGCCGGGCTCGGCGGTCGCGGCGACGGTGCCCCAGGGCGGGCGAGCGGTGATCCGGGTCCGCAGGCACGTCGATCCCGGTCAGTGAGCTGACCGGGATCGGCTTGACGTGTCTGTCGACCGGCGGTGGCCGCGGCCGGGGTCCAGTCACGAGAGCGTTTCGCGCGTACGGACGCCGGGCGAGGCGGCGGGGTCGACCGATACCGGGCGTAGTACCGGTCGATCCCCGGAAGGCCGCCGGTCGTCGCTCAGGCGCCGCCCGGCAGTTGAGTGACCTGCCTTCGTGCCGACGTGCCTACTCGACGTCCGAGGTGACGCGCTTGATCGCGGAGACGTCGAGCTCCAGCTTGACCTTCTCGCCGACCAGGATGCCGCCGCCCTCGATGGCGACGTTCCAGCTCAGGCCCCAGTCCTTGCGGTTGATGGTGGTCCTGCCCTCGAAGCCGGCGCGGGTGTTGCCGAACGGGTCGGGCGAGGAGCCCTGGTAGTCGAGCTCCAGGGTCACCGGGTGGCTCTTGCCCTTGATCGTCAGGTCGCCGACGAGCTTGTACGTGTCGGCGTCGATCTCCTCGGCCGCCGTGCTCGTGAACGTGATGGTCGGGAAGTTCTCGACGTCGAGGAAGTCGGCGCCGCGCAGGTGCTGGTCACGCTGCTCGTTGCCGGTCGCAATGCTGGTCGCGTCGATCTCGACGTTCGCCGAGGACGCGGCCGGGTTGGTGTGGTCGATCACGATCGTGCCGGAGAACACCTCGAACCCGCCGCGGACGGTGGCGACCATCGCGTGCCGGGCCGCGAAGCCGAGACGGGTGTGCGACGGGTCGATGTCCCAGGTGCCAGTGAGATCGAGAGTGGTCGGAGCGGACATTCCATCCTCTTCCGGGGGTCTGGGGCCGTCCCTCTGACGGCCGCCTGCCTTAGGTACTTGCACAGTCAACTACCTGAGGCGCGACCGCATTCCCCGTGGGGAACGAATTCGTCGGGCGAGTGCCGGTGCTCTACGGCGAGGTCCGGTGGATGTCCCGGGGGAACAGCGTGACCGACCGGATGTTGTCCGCCTCCACCAGCCTGGCCACCCAGCGCTCCAGGCCGATCGCGAAGCCGCCGTGCGGCGGCATGCCGTGCCGGAACGGCTCGAGGTAGCCCTCGTACAGCTCGATGTTCTCGCCGCGCGCGGTGAGCGCGGCCACGTAGTCCTCGTACCGGTGCAGCCGCTGGCCGCCGGTGCACAGCTCCAGCCCTCGGAAGATGATGTCGAACGAATTGGTCCAGCGCGGGTCGTCCGGCTGCGGGTGGGTGTAGAACGGCCGCTTGGCCGCCGGGTAGCCCTCGACCGCGAGGAAGTCCGAGCCGAACTCCTGCTGGGCCCAGCGCCCGAGCGCGCGCTCGTCCTCCGGGGACAGGTCGGGCTCGTTCGGGTCGGCGCCGGTGATCCGCAGCGCCTCACTGAAGTGCACGATCGGGATCTCGGCCGGCACCTCGGGCAGGTCGGCCTTGGCCAGCTCGGCCGCGGGCTCGGCGCTGGCGCGGATCTCGGCCACCATGCCGGCGACGACGTCGCGCAGCACGCGGATCACGTCCCGGTGGTCGTGGATGAAGCCGAGCTCGACGTCGAGCGAGCTGTATTCGGACAGGTGCCGCACGGTGTCGTGCGGTTCGGCCCGGAACACCGGACCCGTCTCGTAGACCCGCTCGAAGACGCCGACCATCGTCTGCTTGTAGAACTGCGGCGACTGGGCCAGGAACGCCTTGCGGTCGAAGTAGTCGACGGAGAACAGGTTCGCGCCGGACTCGGTCGAGCTGACCACGATCTTCGGCGTCAGGATCTCGGTGAAGCCCTGCTCGTCGAGCGTCCGGCGGAAGCCGCGCAGCGACGCCGCCGCCAGCCGCCAGTACGCCGCCTGGGCCGGGTGCCGCCAGAGCACGGGGGCGTGGTCGAGCAGCACCGGCAGGGTGGCCGTCATCGACGGGCGCCACAGCTCGACCGGCGGCGTCTCGGCCGGGTCGGACAGCGCGGTGATCGACGGCGCGGTGACCTCGAACCCGCCGGGCGCCTTGTCGTTGGCGGTGACCGTGCCCTCGACCTCGACGACGGTCTCCTCCGGCAGCGCGTCCAGCTGCGCCTTGGTGGCGTCGTCGCTGACCACGACCTGGGCGAGGCCGCTGCGGTCGCGCAGGATCAGGAACGACACGGCGGACAGCCGCCGGCGCCGGTGCACCCAGCCGCGCAGCACGACGCGCTCGTCCTTGTGGCCCGCCAGCGCGTCGTTGAGCGTGCGCTGCACCATGAGAAAGAGCCTCCCGTCGACCACCACGCAGTACCGGGACCACCCTACTCAGCGGCCCGCGACGGCCCCGGCGCGGATCCGCCGGCGGTGGGCGGCGGGCAGGTCCCGAGCACGTAATCTGGTCGTGTGGACCCGAACCGGTTGACCCGCGGAACGCTCGGGGGTCTGGTCGCCGCCGCCGGTGCCGGTGCCACCGTGCTCGCCGCCGAGGTCTGGGCCGCCGCCCGCCGGCGGTACGCCTCGGCCGGGTCGGCGCCGCCGGTCGAGGGCGACTTCGGCGACCCGGGCGGCGAGCGGCTGCGGCTGGTCATGCTCGGCGACTCCACCGGGGCCGGCGTGGGCGTGACCCGCACCGAGGAGACCGTCGGCGGCGTGCTGGCCCGCCGGCTGGCCGGCCCGACCCGGCGCGTCCGGCTGGCCGGGGCGGCGATCGCCGGCTCCGGCACCGGCGATCTCGGCCCGCAGGTGTCGCGGGCGCTGCTGGGTCGCCCCGACGTGGCCGTGCTGCTGGTCGGCACCACCGACGCGACCTCGGGCACCGGGCTGGGAGCGGTGCGGGACAACCTCGGCGACGCGGTCCGGCGGCTGCTCGCCGGCGGCGCCGCGGTCGTCGTGGGCACCTGCCCCGACCTCGGGGCCAGCCGGGTCTTCGCGCAGCCGCTGCGCGCCGTGGTGGCGTGGCGCGGGCGCCGGGTCGCCGCCGCCTCGGCCGAGGCCACCCGGGCGGCCGGCGGGGTGCCGGTCGACCTGGCCGAGCTGGTCGGACCGGTGTTCCGGGCCGACCGCGCGGCGTACTGCGAGGACGGGTTCCACCCCAGCGCCGACGGCTACCGGCTGATCGCCGAGGCACTGCTCCCGGCGGTGGACGACGCCGCGTCCGAACGCGCTACTCTCCAGTAACAAAGGTCGTCTGACGAGGGAGTCCGCCGTGCCCGAGGCCGTCATCGTCGCCACCGCCCGTTCCCCGATCGGCCGCGCCGCCAAGGGCACCATGACCGGCTTCCGCCCGGACGACCTGGCCGCCACGATCGTCCAGGCCGCGCTGGACAAGGTGCCCCAACTGGACCCGTCGACGCTGGACGACCTCATGCTCGGCTGCGGCCTGCCCGGCGGCGAGCAGGGCTTCAACATGGCCAGGGTGGTCGCGGTGATGCTCGGCCACGACGAGCTGCCCGGCACGACCGTCACCCGCTACTGCGCGTCCTCGCTGCAGACGATCCGGATGGCGTTCCACGCGATCAAGGCCGGCGAGGGGCACGCGTTCGTCGCCGCCGGCGTCGAGACCGTCAGCCGGTACGCCAAGGGCAACTCGGACGCCTGGCCGGACACCCGCAACCCGGTCTTCGCCGCGGCCGAGGAGCGCTCGGTCAAGGCCGCCCAGGGCGGGGTGGAGTGGCACGACCCGCGCGCCGACGGCGAGGTCCCGGACATCTACGTGGCCATGGGCCAGACCGCGGAGAACCTGGCCCAGGCCAAGGGCGTCACCCGGGAGCAGATGGACGAGTTCGGCGTGCGCTCGCAGAACCTGGCCGAGAAGGCGATCGCCGACGGCTTCTGGGAGCGCGAGATCACCCCGGTGACCGCCCCGGACGGCACCGTGATCAGCAGGGACGACGGCCCGCGGCCGGGCGTGACGATGGCCGGCGTCGCCGGGCTCAAGCCGGTGTTCCGCCCGGACGGCCGGGTCACCGCGGGCAACTGCTGCCCGCTCAACGACGGCGCCGCCGCGGTCGTGGTGATGTCCGACGCGCGGGCGCGCGAGCTCGGCATCACGCCGCTGGCCCGGATCGTGGCCACCGGGGTGTCCGCGCTCTCGCCGGAGATCATGGGCCTCGGGCCGGTCGGCGCGTCCAACCAGGCGCTGGCCCGGGCCGGCATGTCGATCGGGGACATCGACCTGGTCGAGATCAACGAGGCGTTCGCGGCCCAGGTGATCCCGTCGTACCAGGACCTCGGCATCGACCTCGACCGGCTCAACGTGAACGGCGGGGCGATCGCGGTCGGCCACCCGTTCGGCATGACCGGCGCCCGGATCGCCACCACGCTGGTGAACTCGCTGCAGTGGCACGACAAGACGCTCGGCCTGGAGACCATGTGCGTCGGCGGCGGCCAGGGCATGGCGATGATCCTGGAGCGGGTCTCCTAGCGGTAGCCCAGCGCGGCGCGCAACGCCGCCAGCTCGGTCGCGGCGGTCCGCAGCGCGGCCGGGTCACCCGTACGCAGGATGTCGTCGACCATGACCGTGAGCTGATCGGCCAGGTTCACGTCGGCCAGCTGCGGCACCGGCCGGCGCGGTTGCCCTTCCGCGTCCGCACCAGCGTCGGCCAGCCGCTGCAGGACGGCGGCCGCCACCTCCGCCCGCGTCCGCCGGACCCCACCCGGCAGGGCGGCGGGCACCGACCAGCTGGCCGAGTCCCACCGGCGCAGCCGCGGCAGCAGCTCGCGGGCGAGCGACGCGGCGTCGGAGCGGTCCGGGTCCATCGGTACGGACCGTACAAACGCCCGCGGACCCCACCGGGGTCAGGGGTGGGGTCCGCGCAGTCATACCCCCGTCACTCGCGGAAGTAGCTCAGCAGCCGGAGGATCTCCAGGTAGAGCCAGACCAGCGTGACCGTGAGGCCGAAGGCGGCGTACCAGGCGAACCGCTCCGGAGCGCCCTGCCGGATGCCCTTGTCGATCATGTCGAAGTCGAGCAGGAACGTGAACGCGGCGACGCCGATGCACAGCAGGCTGAAGCCGATCGCCAGCGCCGGGTTGGACGAGTCGCGCAGGCCGAGCCCGCCCGGCGTGAACAGCGACGCGATCAGGTTGACCAGCGACAGCGCCACGACGCCGATGAGCGCACCGAGCAGCCAGCGGGTGAACTTCGGCGTCACCCGGATCGCGCCGGTCTTGTAGACCACCAGCATCCCGGCGAACACGCCCATCGTTCCGACGACCGCCTGGATGACGATCCCGCCACCGAACAGCTCGTTGAACGTCCGGCTGATCGCGCCGAGGAACAGGCCCTCGGCGGCCGCGTAGGACAGGATCAGCGCCGGGTTGGTGCTCTGCTTGAACGCGATGATCAGCGCCAGCACGAAGCCGACCAGCGCGCCGACGATCGCCAGGCCCTGCAGGTCGGCGATCCAGGCGACGGCGCCGACCACGACGACCACGCCGAGCGTGGCCGCGGTGCGCAGCACCACGTCGTCGAGCGTCATGAACCGGGCCGGCGGCGCGTACGCCGGGCGGTTGTACATGTCGTCCAGGTCGCCGGCCGACGGAGCCGGCGCGGTGTTCCAGCTCGCGTGCTGCTGACCCTGCCCGAATCCGCGGGCGAGGACGGGGTTGCTGCTCTGCGCCATCTGCGTTGACTCCTCGTACGCGTACGACGATCCCGAACCGGCCCGTCGATCAGCTCAACGGCCGGATGGAGTTCCCCGTTCCCAGTAGTGCAAAGATTACTTTAGGCACCGTGCAGCCGTCGCGCTGCAGTTCGGAGCGTGTCCACCTGCTTGCAGAACGCAAACCTGACCAGGCCACGGCCCGGACCCGTCCGGCCGTCGTAGTAGAAGGCCGAACCGGGGATCGCCGCCACCCCGCGGGAGGCGATGAGGTCCTTGACGTAGGCGGTGTCGTCGCCGGCGCACCGGGTCATCACGAAGTAGGTGCCCCGCGGCCGGCCGATCTCCAGGTCGAGCTCGGCCAGCGCGGCCAGCAGGATGTCCCGCCGCTCGGTGTACTGCTCGACCAGCGAGCGGTAGTAGTCGCCGGTCGCCGCGACGTCCAGCATCACCGCGGTCGCCCGCTGCAGCGGCGTGGTCGCGTTGAACGTGACGAACTGGTGGGCCGAGCGGACCGCCGCCGACAGCGACCGCGGCGCCACCGCCCAGCCGATCCGCCAGCCGGTCGCGCTGAACGTCTTCGACACGGACGAGACGGTGATCGTGCGCTCCCGGGCGACCGGGTCGGACGCGACCGGCAGGTGCTCGGCGCCGTCGTAGACCAGGTGCTCGTACACCTCGTCGGAGATGAGGTACGCGTCGTGCCGGGCGGCCAGCTCGCCGAGCGTCCTGATCTCCCCGGCCGACAGCAGCTGGCCGGTCGGGTTGGTCGGCGTGTTGACGACGATCACCCGGGTCCGGTCGGTCACCGCGGCGGCGAGCCGGTCCAGGTCGAGCCGGAAGTCCGGGAACTCCGTCGGCACGTACACCGGCACCCCGCCGGCGGCCACCACCGCGTACGGGTAGAGGTCGTAGCAGGGCTCGATCAGCACCACCTCGTCGCCCGGCTCCAGCAGCGCAAGCAGCGACGCGGTGATCGCCTCGCTCGCCCCGGTGGTCACGGTGACGTCGGTGACCGGGTCCCAGGCGAGGCCGTACCGGGCGAGCTGGTGCTCAGCGACGGCCTGACGCAGCACCAGGTCGCCGACGCTCGGCGCGTACTGGTGCAGCCCCTGGTGCATCGCCTCCTGGCCGGCCGCGACGAGCTCGGCCGGTGGCTCGAAATCCGGGAATCCCTGGGAAAGGTTGATCGCGTTCGCCTCGATCGCCCACTCGCTGACGGTGGAGAAGATCGAGGTCCCGAACTCGCGCAGTGAGCTGCGCAACACGTCGGACACGACCCGATCCTGCCACCCGTGTTTTGCCGGCGCCCGCACGGGCCAGAACAGGAAAGTGGACGAGCTGGAGGCTGCCGGCGACGGAGGACCTGCGCAGCTTCAGCTGCAGCGTGCCCTGTTGCCGGCGCGGCTGCCCGGGATCGAGGGCCTCCCGCTGGCCGCGCGCTACCTCCCGGCCGGGGCGCCGGACCAGATCGGCGGCGACTGGTACGACGTGATACCGATGGACGGCGGCGTCGCGCTGGTGGTCGGCGACGTCGCCGGGGCCGACCTGGCGGCGGCCGCGCTCACCGCACAGCTGCGCGGCGCGGTGCGGGCGTACTCACTCGAAGGCCACTCGCCGGCCGCGGTCGTGACCCGGACCAACGAGTTCCACCTCGGTCTCGACACCGGCCGGCTGGCCACCCTCGCGTACGCGCTGGTCCACCCGATCGATCGGATCATCACCGTGGTCCGGGCCGGGCACGTGCCGCCGCTGCTCGCCGCGCCGAACCACGAACCGTGCCTGCTCGACGGTGCGACCGGTCCGCCCCTCGGGGTCCGCGCGGGTGAGCTCTGGCGGGAGGCGACCACCCAGGTCGTCGCGGGCAGCGTGCTGGCGCTGTTCACCGACGGCCTGCTGCGCGACGGTGGCCAGCTGGGCATGGAGGCGGGGCTGCGGCGCGTGCTCGATGCCGTCGGCGACGGCGTGGTCGGCGCTCCGGACGCGCTTGCCGACACGCTGGCCGGCCTGGTTCACGCGCCGGCACCGGACGACACCGTGCTGCTGGTCGGGCAGCTGGTCGGCGACCGGCCCGCCGCCGGCCCGACGCTGCGGCGGATGCTGCCGGCGACCGCGGAGAGCGCGAGCGTGGGCCGCTGGCTGGTCACCGACCTGCTGCGGGACCTGGTCGACGCGGACACGCTCGACACGGCCGCGCTGCTGACCACCGAGCTGGTGTCGAACGCGATCCGGCAGACCCGGGAGGAGCTGGTGCTCACCGTGGGACTGGCCGGCGACCGGATGCGGGTCGGGGTGGCCGACTCGAGCCACCGGCGGCCGCAGCTGGTCCAGGTCGGCAACCGGGACACCTCCGGCCGCGGGCTGCACCTGGTCGAGGCGATGGCCGACCGGTGGGGCGTCGAGCCGGACGCGCGCGGCCTCGGCAAGACCGTCTGGTTCGAGCTGGACGTGCCCAGCACGCCGGGGCACTAGGGCGTGTCTCTCAATTGGCGGTGGATGCCGACGGCGTCCAGGCGGCGTCCGGCAAGGCGGAGGAGTGGCCGATACCGGGGTTGTATCGGCCGCGACGACAACGCCGCCGGTCGTCGCCTGGGCGTCGTCGGCGCCGCCAGGCAGTTGAGAGACACGCCCTAGACCCAGAGTGCGTCGAGCTCGGCCGCGACGGTCCGGGCCGGCGCGGTCGCCGAGCCGCCGAGCGCGGGGACCGGCCCGGTCCCGGCCGCGGCGCGGACCCGGTCGCAGCAGGCCAGCGCGGCCTCGTCGAGGAACCGGCTGCGCTGGGCGAACGAGTGCCGGTCGTCCCGGGCCCGCGGGTGGTGGTGGTAGCGCAGCGGCGCGTACAGGTGCAGCGCGTCCCGGGCCCGGGTCAGCGCGACGTGGAACAGCCGCCGCTCCTCGTCCAGACCGTCCGGTGTGGACACTCCCATGTCCGAGGGGAAGCTGCCCTCGGTGACGTGCAGCAGGTGCACCGCGTTCCACTCGAGGCCCTTGGCCGAGTGCACGGTGGACAGCACCAGCCAGTCCTCGTCGACGCTCGGCGGCACCGCGTCGGCGCCGGTCGAGCGGGGCGGGTCGAGGGCCAGCTCGACCACGAACGTGCGCAGGTCGCCGTGCTCGGCAGCGGCCGCCGACAGCCGCTCCAGGTCCGCCAGCCGCGCCGCGGCGTCCGGATATGCCCCCTGCACCACCGGCACCAGCGCCTGCCGCAGCGTGTCGGCCCGGTCCGGGCCCCGCTCGGCCAGCGCCGCGACCAGCCGGTCGGCGTCCGCCCGCGCGCACTCGGGCAGCGCGGTGCCGTCCCACCGGTCCAGCACGCCGTCCCGGTCGAGGTCGAGCGAGTCGACGACCCGGCGGGCGGTGGCCGGACCGACGCCGTCGAGCAGCTGCAGCAGCCGGAACCAGGCGGTCTCGTCCCGCGGGTTGTCGGCCAGCCGGTAGAGCGCGAGCAGGTCCTTGACGTGCGCCGCCTCCAGGTAGCGCAGCCCGCCGTACTTGACGTACGGGATGCGGCGGCGGGTCAGCTCCAGCTCCAGCAGGTCGCTGCCGCGCCCGGCCCGGAACAGCACCGCCTGGTCGCGCAGCCGGCTGCCGCGCTCCCGGGCCGCGAGCACCCGCGCACAGACCTCCTCCGCCTGGGTCGCTTCGTCGGCGCAGTCGACCAGCTCCGGGCGGACGCCACCGGCGCGGACCGCGACCAGGTCCTTGGCGTAGCGGACCGCGGCGCCGGTCCAGGCCGCGTTGGCCAGGTCGAGGATCGGCTGGCTGGACCGGTAGTTGCGGACCAGCCGGACCACGGTCGTGCCCGGGAACTGCGCCGGCAGGTCGAGGATGTGCCGGGCGCTGGCGCC
>Ga0075424_100005901_pt1 | contig 11746 bp, 11 predicted proteins | sample SoiMethybrSBSTD3_FD_75301 | JGI IMG/M metagenome (GOLD analysis project Ga0075424, IMG submission 75301) | Bulk soil microbial communities from a Populus tree surrounding site in Tennessee, USA - Soil MetaG P. TD hybrid SBSTD3 | ecosystem: Environmental > Terrestrial > Soil > Tree plantation... | reverse complement strand
CACCGGGCTCATCACGGCGCCGTTGCCGTGCGTGAATAGCACGCGGTGGTTGACCCAGGTCTGGGCATTGGGCGGCAGCAGCGAAGGCCGCAACTCGCGCGCCGAGAGCATCACGCTTTGATAGGAGCCGCCGAGCCAGTAGCGGTCGACGTCGAGGCTGTGGAATTTGTAGTAAGTCCGGATCTCCTGCAGCTGAGCATAGGTATCGTACAAGGGCAGCCAGTCCCACAGCCTGATATTGTCGATTGTCGCCCTGTTGGCCTCCAGCGCCTTGAACGTCAGGCTGGCCTGTTCGGCAGCAAACGGTTTTGCGACGATCCGATCGAGATCGTAGGCCTGCCGGGTCAGCGCGATGTTGCGCTCGATATAAGGCCTTTCCAGCTGCAATTCGCTCGGCTTGACGAAGAGATGTCGGAACAACGAGGGAATGATGCTCGACATCGTGAAGGAGCCAATGACGACGAGCAGGATCGCGGCGAGGGGGAGCCAGTGCGTTCGCAGTTTGAGGTTAGTCCATGCAGCGAATGCGGCGACGATGGAAAGCCCGATCATCAGCCACAGCGCTGGAAGCAGCACGTGGATGTCCGTGTAGCTTGCGCCGATGACTACCCCATTGTCGCCGTAGAGCAGAAGGTAGCGATCGAGGCCATAAGACCAGGCCTTGACCGCGAACAGAAGGCCAAGCAGCGCGGAGCCGTGAGCGATCACCGTCTTCGATATCGAACGATGATAGGCGCCATATTCGATTTCACCATCCACCCAGTAGATCGCTCCCGCGAACAGTGTGCTCAGAAAGAGGGTGAGCAGTATCCAGTTCTTGACCTGGATATAGGCGGGCAACGCGAACAGATAGAAGCCGATGTCTTTGCCGTAGAGCGGATCGTTTGAACCGAACGGCACGCCATAAAGATATTGTAGCAAGGTCGGCCAATCTCCGGCTTCTCCGGCGGCCACGAGCACAGCGATCAGGGCTGCGACGCCGGCAACAATCTTCGGCCACGGCAGGCGCTCTCGCAGCAGCGCCAACGGGTTGGATGGCGGCTGCCACGCAAAGGCGGTGACATCTGGCGGCGATAGCCGTCGAGCAAGGCGCAATGCGAGCCATCCGTTCAGCCAAAGAACCACAAAGGTAGCCGTGAAAACGGCGGTAAAGACCGCGGCTTCGGCCGCAAGCATCGTCCAAAACACCTGCAGATAGCCGACCGACGAAAACCAAAGCCAATCGACCAGGACGTCGCTTGCGAGCCTGAGAAGCGACCAGAAAATTGTGATCACGATGGCGGCAACGATCCACCCCGCCAGGACGCTTCGCCCGAAGATCCTTGCGGGGCCGGTAATCCCGATAGTCATAATCCGATCATAGCAGAAGCGGACAACGCCAACCGCTTTATTCATGGTCGCTTAAGCACAGGCTCAATCGGTTGCCTGCCCACGAAGGTCGCAGGCGAGCCTTGCTGTGCCTTTGCGTCGCCAACTGGGCATGTCCTTGCCGCGCGACTGCAATGGCGCTGATGCGTGCCTTTAGCACTGTGGCGGTGACGCGCGGGAACTGCGACTTGGCGCCTTTGAGTGGCGAGCAGGCTTTGGAAACTGGGCCCCGAAAAGGCCGTCGTCAGGATATATTAGCGCAAAAGGAGGTGCGATATGGCGGCAACAATGCAAGCCGTTCTTGATGCGCCGGCGGCTAAGTTCCAGCTTCCAGCCACCGACGGCAAGACTTACGCGCTGGATGACGTTGCAGGCGAAAAAGGCACGGTCGTTGTCTTTATCTGCAACCATTGTCCCTATGTTAAAGCGGTAATCGACCGTACGGTTTCGGATGCCCGCGTGCTGATGTCGGAGGGTGTAGGCTTTGTGGCGATTTGTTCGAACGATGCGGCGAGCTATCCCGAAGACTCATTTGAGAACATGAAGCGTTTCGCAAAGGCTCACGATTTTCCGTTTCCGTACCTCCACGACGAGACCCAGACAGTCGCTCGAGCGTATGGGGCCGTCTGTACCCCGGATTTTTTCGGTTATGATGCCGACCGCAAGCTCAAGTATCGCGGCCGGCTCGACGAGGGCCGGACAACCGCGCCTCGAGCGGAGGCGCCCCGAGAGCTCCTCGAGGCCATGCGCGCGATTGCGACCACCGGTGTGGCCCCGAGTGACCAAAAAGCGTCTGTCGGCTGTTCGATCAAATGGAAACACGAATAAGGCAAACGTCCCCGCGCCTCTACCGTTGAAAGCCTAATGCGTTCGTCAGCGCGCCGTTCACCTCCAACAGCCCCGAATTGAAGCTGGCATATTGCCTGGTATCATAAGTGCAGAGAACTTTGAGCTTCTCAGCGTTTGTTCTGTAGCCGTCGAGGTTGATGGCTGCGCCGCCGCTGCGGTCGGGGCGACTTCCGTTTCAAGGGTCCCGGCGGGAGCCGACCAATAGCGCACATAATTAATCGCCGTCGACCCAATCTGAACCGTTTGGTCCCAATAAGCATAGGAGAGACCGCCTATGGCAATGCCGACGACAACGATTGCGCCGAGGAGAATGCGAAGCCAAAATTTCATCGGTTAATCCTCTCTAGCCTCACCGCTGTATCTTTGATGCATTGGACGCATGATGTATTCGGGTGGGTCATGAGCCAGAGCGAGCCCGCGACAATCAGGACGTCGAAGGCAAGTGCCGGCGCATTGTTGGTGGTCCGCAAGTTCCCCTCACCACGGCTCGGCCTGCGGTCGATGCCGCCCTAATGAACGGTCAAGGCTTTCGCTCGACCCTATTGGGAATATCTTTGCAAACATCGAAAACTCGGACCCCTTCGATCGGATCCGGACGCTGCATCACTGCAGGTTCCGCAAGCGCGCGGCGGCCATCATCGTAGCCGCTTTCCCAATGCTCTTCCATCATTTGTCGGGAAAAGAGGAAGTCCTTGGCGATGCCCTCGTAGCTTCTGGCACGATAGATAAGGTGGACAATGTTGCAGACCTTCTCGTCCGCTTCATGCTGCAGCATTTTTGCGTGCTTACCCTTCCGAAATTCAGCGGGAATCTCCTTCAGGAGATGGGCAATTGCGATCCGAAGCTTCTGTGTCTGCTTGTATTGGTCCGTTGCTGCGCGGGTTCGACTTGAATATACGATGTCCTTGTGGCGGACTTCCACCTCAGTCATGTCATGTGGCAACACCCCGTCGGCACTCCAAAGGTCGATTTGGAACGCGAGCGTGTCTTTTCGCTGTTGGCCGTCGAGCACCCATTGCAGAGGAGTGTTGGAAACAAGTCCGCCGTCCCAGTAATACTGCCCGTCGACTTCGGTGGCCGGAAAGCCGGGAGGCAGCGAGCCGCTGGCCATGACATGCTCAGGCCTTATGCGATGCGTGGTGGTGTCGAAATAGGCAAAGTTCCCGGTGCCAACGTTCACTGCACCCACACTGAAGCGCATGCCACCGGCATTGATCCGGTCGAAGTCGACCAGACGTTCGAGGGTAGATCTCAGTGGCGCAGTATCATAATAGCTGGCCTTGTCCGGTGCGTCCGCGGGCCACAGTATCGCCGGTGGCACGCGCGGGGTAAAAAAATCCGAAGCGCCATACAAAAGGACGCTCACGGCTCTTCCCTGATTGACAAGGTGATGAGCAAACTTGTTTTGGAGTTCGATTGATTTAAAATATGGGATACCTAGGGGTGACGTGGTGACGGTCTCCCAGAATTCGCGAAGTCGAGTCACGCGCTTGTCAGGGGGATTGCCAGCGATGATTGCTGAATTGATCGCGCCGATTGAAATTCCCGCGACCCAGTTCGGATGAAGATCCGCCTCAGCCAGGGCCTGATATACCCCGGCCTGGTAGGAGCCGAGCGCACCACCTCCCTGGAGCAGCAGGACAATTTGCTCGAATTGCGTCCGTGTGTCTTTCTGGGAGTTGGTTGGGTATGAGGTCACATTGAACACGCTGGTTTGCCGGCGGTCCTGCTGCAACGATATTGCAATGAGTGTGGTGACAGGGAAAGAGGGTGTTGCAAAAAAGTTTGCGTCGTTCCCGCGGACACAAAGCTTGCTTGTCACAACTGGGCGCTCTGATGGCGAGATCAGCCGCCGTGGCGGAGCCCGGCTATGAACGCACTAAAGAGTCATCGTACTGCGCAAACATGCATGGGCCGGGCGGGCCACAAGCAGCCGTCGGATGGGTAGGGTCCAACGCCATCTCATCTACATTGAGACAGATCCGGGCACCTTCGGTACATCTAGGCTGACGGGATTTGATCGATTCGCTCAACAAGATGGGCCCGCGAGGGTCCAGGCTCGAACCGATCGCCGAAATATTGTGTTTCATGAGCCACCAGTCCGTCGCGAAATTCCATAATGCTCACCGCGTAAGAGGGTACTCCATCGTACGTAAGTACAAACTCAGTAACCCAGAGATCGCCGCCGCCGACAATTCGCCGGACTGTAAAACGCTTCTTGTTTGGCTGCACGAAACGGCTCTCTTGAATATTCCGCCGACCGTGGATCCGCTCCCCCGATTGCGGATAATCAAGCACGGCATCCTCGCGGTAGATGTCATGTTCGATCTCAAAATCGTTTGCATCCGAAGCATCCCAATGGCGCTGCAGGGCTACTCGCAAAGCGCGATCATCCATCTCGTTCTCCCATCTACGCTTCCGGCGACTCTCATTGGGGACCGCGCGACAGCGTTAAGCCGGCGATCTGGACTCCAAGCATACCACTCGCCTCTTCGGCTTAGGATCAACTTAGCCAATCCAGAGCTTCAGAAGCTGATCGATGGAAACCGGGCCAGCGCCGGCCGCAATAAAATAAAGCAGCATCAGTGCGTACATCACTTCAGGCTGGTAAAGCCAATCGTCGACACGATCTGCCCGATCAATCGGCTTGTAGCTCGCGACTACCGTTGGAGAGTTCGTAAAGAGGGCTACCGCACAAATGACCAGAAGGCCAAGGGCCGCCAGTGGCGTGAGAAATCCGACCGCGACGCCGAGGCCGCCAAAAAATTCAACTCCCGGAACAAACCATTGCAATATGCCAATGTGTGGGATCTTAAGGACCCTAAGAGTCTCTACAAATGTCTCGTGTCTTTCCCTGTTCGTAAGCTTATGAAATCCGGATAAGACGAAGAACGACCCGAGCGCAAAGCGCATCGCCGCGATCGCGGGCAATGTTCCTCCAAGTCCGTCAAGCATGTCTCGCACGGTTAAGTGCCCTTGCGCTTCGACGATGCCGGCCACCTGATCAAGACGTGCGTCCGCGCCAGGAGCAAGCATGGAAATTTGCTTACTTCGATGTCTTTTTGATGTTTGACCACAGTGACATTAAGGGTGGACTCATTCTGGCGGCGCGCCTTCTCGCGGCACTCTTCTTAATTCTCGGTTGGAGAAAACTGACGGACTGGCACCGCGGCTTTTTTTGCGAAACAAGAAGCAGATTTACCGGCAACCCACTCGCGAGAAGTCTGAGACTGCTATAGTCTGGCCGCAGTATGGAGCAGCTCTCCAGCGAGGGCAGGTGCAACGACGTGGATTTATTGGATTCGTCGGCGGAGCGATAGCCTGGCCGCTCCTTGCAGGCGCTCAACGGCTGGCATCGAGGCCGCGTATTGTCCAATTGGGACTGGTCGACAGTCCTTCGCAGACTGACACAACGAGAAGGCTTTTGGCCGAGGTCGGTTACGTTGAAGGACGGAATATTCAGCTTGAGTTTCGGAGCACAGCAGGAAACGTTGACGCGCTGTCCGCACTTGCACAGGAAATCGTGCGAGCCGGTGGCGTAGATGTGATCATCGCAATCAGCACGGCTGCTGCCCTCGCGGCCTACAAGGCAACTCAGACAATTCCAATCGTCGCCTTTGCCTCGGTTGATCCGGTCGCGTCGGGACTGGCGGAGAGCCTCGCCCGTCCGGGTCGCAACGTAACCGGCATTGCGGTCTTTTCCGAAGAAACTACCGTCAAACGTGTCGAGCTAATGCGGGAGGTTCTGCCGCGGGCTGTCCGGCTTGCCACTGTGACGACAAAGATGACGAGCGGCACACAGAGCATTGCACCCGTTTTGGAAACCGGTCGTAAGCTGGGCTTTGACGTTGAAGCAATCAACCTCGATGATGCTGCCGAGATCGCGAAGGAGCTAAGTCCGGAAATCCTCAACCGATTTGACGGTCTCGTGTTTGTGCCAGATATCGTACTGAACGCTCACATGACCGAAGTCATCAAGATGGTGGGCCTAAGCAACAAGCCCGCGATTTTTGCTTCGCCTGATTGGGTCGCCCAGGGGGGCTTTATGTCATTTGGACCTGACTTTGCCGACGCGACGCGTCATCTGATCGCGCAGGTCGACCACGTTCTGAAGGGCGCGAAGGCAGGCAATTTGCCTTTCGAACGGCCGACCAAGTTTGATCTCAGGATCAACTTGCGCATTGCGAAGGCCATGGGAATCGAGTTGCCGCCGACCGTTCTCGCCCGCGCCGACGAGGTGATCGAATAGGCTCTCTTGGTCACGCTGCATGAGCGGGGACACCGCCTTACTGACGCTTCTGACCCCTCGGCGACCATTAGCTGAACGCTATAGCCTCGCCGGAACTCGAGCTGTCACAACCCACGTCGCTGCGTTTAGCCTGACCCCCTCAGGGCTATCGTATGCCGCAAGCGCAGATCGCACTGCCGGTAGCGTCGTGGCGCGGAGTTTGGGATTTTCTCGCAGAATTTTGCCCAGAGCTCCGACCCGCGAACAAACTGCCAGCGTCGTCTCGATGTCGCCGCTTCCGACCTTCTCGTCACGGGCAGTGATCTCGATCTCCTCGAAGCCCGCTCCTGCCAGAATGCCGCGCACGCGGTCGGGGTCAGCGAACGCGAAGGGCCCGGGCGCGTTCGGATCGTGAGCGGGCTGCGGCGGCAAGTGCGCGGACGCCGCCCTAAGCGGCAGAATGTCGAGCTGGTTCTCCTCCAGCGCTCGCCAGCAGACGAAGGCGAGTCGTCCGTTCGGCCTGAGGCTCCGACGGATGTTGATGAACGCAGCAGTTGGGTCAGCGAAGAACATCACCCCAAACCGCGAGAAGGTTGCGTCGAACGAGGCCGGCTCGAAGGGGAACACCTGAGCATCTGCTTGAACGAACCGTATTCGTTCGTTTCCTCTGGCCGCGCGCTGCGCAAACGCCAGCACAGCGGCCGATAGATCAATCCCCACTACTGTGCCGTCCGGCGCGACTGCCCGGGCAAGGTCCAGCGCTGTATCACCCCCACCGCATCCTATGTCCAGCACGCTCTCACCGGGGCGCGGCGCAAGCGCCTCCAAAGCACGCTGGCCCAACGGGGCGAGTTGTCGTTCCAAAGGCTCCCGGACCTCGGCCCAAGCGTCGACCCGCACTTCGTCCCGGGTCCGCGCCGGGAGGTTGTTCTGGTTCATCCTAAGATCATTGCCAGCACGCCTCTTGACTCCATGATACGAACTTCCTTCGTGAGGCGCTTTTCGTGATTTCACGACGCAACTCTATCAGCTTGGCATGCGGACCGGCAGCGCCACTTGATGGCCTCTAGCGGGTTATTGGTGTCATTAATCTGGAAGATCAGCAAGACGCCAGAGGCCGAGACTCTTGTCTCGCCAGCCTCCATCGCCTTCATCGCATCGCTCGTTGATCAATACGATGGGTGTCGGCCAATTGAAGGGCGCGCATTGCATGTTCAGGGCTCGCCAATCGCCGTCCTCGCAATCCACGTTGACCCCCCACTCCGGGAAGGTCGTCGTGAGAAGCCAACGTGCGCCGCTCGCGCGGAAATAAGTAACGGCACGCTGGATATGGCCGAAGCTGAGATGGACGAGGCAGTCTCGGCAAAGAACAAGATCTGCGCCAGGTAGCGGGTCACGCGTGATATCGGCTGTGAGAAAACGTCCGGCGATTTCGCCGCGCTGTGCGCGAAGGGTATTCGCGGCGATCAACGATGACACGATGTCAACGCCCGTGTAGTCCAAATCTTGAATACAATCCGCAATCCAACCAGCGTCACCACAGGGGGCATCGAGCAAGGAGCGGACGCCCAGACGCCGCAACAGGTCAGGCAGCGCTTCCCTCACAGCGGCCGCCGCGGCAATCTCAGAGCCGACGCCTGATGCGGTTGTTGTGGCACCCCAAAGATTCGTCCGCACAATACGCTCGAAACGCGCTGTGAGATCGAGGCCAGCAAAGTTGGCGCGGTCTGCGACGAATTTTTCATGTGCCAGAACCGGGGGACGATTGTCGTTCATTCTCACACCATAGCATCAATCGGTGGAAGATCCGCTAAGCCCGTGTGCGCGCATAAGGCTGCCGACCATCTCTTCGGCTTCACGGCAGATTTTCGGCGCGAATTTTCACGCTGTCGAGACGGCCTCTGAACTGAGAACAGCGCCACAGCAGGCCTGGCGCCTCCCCGGCGATTGATCCATCACATAATGTTGTTGGATTAAGGCGGCGACAAATCGATCTTGAAAGAGAAAGGGCGAGGCGTCGGGGTCGCTCCGTCGTTGTCGCACCCTCGGCACGGAGAATCGCAATGATAGCTGATAGATCACGGCATATGGTTCTCTCGAGCACTCAAGTCCGCCAAGCACATTGCACGTCTGTGCCGCAACCTGCGCAACGTCACGATATGCATGATCCGTTCGCATCCAAGTTGCTGGGATGACGAGCTCTTCATGCTTGGCGGGCGCGAGATGCTCGCCGATGTGCTGAGCAAGTTGATTCACTTGTTCTCTAGGTGATTTTTCATTCGACAACACGAGCTGACGTCCGAGCTCGATAACCGACCGGTAGCAAGCGATGTCAATCAAAGTTGCCTTTGGGTTCGCATTGGCTCTGTCGCTATTGCTGGGAAACATCGGATCTGCCGAGGAATCCCCACAATTTCATAGGGGACCATGGCCAATTCGCAATGGTCACAATTACCAGCCAACCGAGCATGAGCTGAGAGCCTTGCATCTGGAGGATGTAACGCCCGATCAGGCTCGCGAGATCGATCAATTGTACGATCAGCTCCTGGCAACCAGTGAAAAAGATCGCGATCGCAGGCCCGGCAGCGACCGCAGACGATGAATGCAGGTGGTCAACCTGCATTCATCGATTGATGTTCCCATATCAGTCAACGATCGCCTGATAAACGAGCTGGCGCAGCAATCGCCTGTAGGCTGCGCGCACGGGACTCGGCGCTTGGGTCATCAGTACGGCAACGAGATCTTGTGCCGGATCCACCCAGAAATACGTGCCCGCGTAGCCCGCCCAGTTGTAGTCCCCGGCGGTGCCCGGGAAAGCTGCGACACCATCAGCGAGACGGACAGCAAAGCCCAATCCAAAAGTGTAGCCTTTGCTGCCGAGGAGAAGTTCACCCGGCATCTGCTGGTTAGAGACGACGCCTGCAAGATGGTCGCTCGTCATGAGGCGCACGGTTGTCGGGCTCAGCACCCGAACTCCATCGAGAGCCCCACCATTTAGCAGCATCTGTATAAAGCGCAGGTAGTCAGTTGCAGTTGATACGCCGCCTGCACCACCGGAATCGTTGCCAGGCTGTTTGCTGACATCGATGAGCGGATACTTGTTGCCTGATACAGGGTCTGTCTCAAACGGCTCGGCGAGGCGCGCCTGCTCGGTCTGAGGTACGAAAAACCCTGTATCCTTCATTCCTAGTGGCTTGAAAACACGCTCTGCCAGGAAGTCGCCTGCACGTTTACCGGTCACAGCTTCGATGACGCGGCCTTGAACGTCGACCGCGAGGCTATATTCCCACAACGTTCCTGGCTGATTGACTAGCGGAACCTTTGCGAGCCTTTCAACTTCCTCCGCTCCGGTCATGTTTCGGCTGTCATATTCAATGCCGGTCGTTACGATCCCCGCCTTTGCGAGCGCGTCCTTCACCTTCTCGTTCTTCGTGATTTCTCCGTATGCCAGGCCAGATGTGTGCCGCAACAAATCTTGGACCGTCATTGGCCTGTCCGGCGCGACATCCCCATTGGGTGTGGACACTTTCACATCCTTGAACGGCGGCAAGTACTTCGACACCGGATCGGTCAGCTGCACGACCCCGTCCTCGACAAGGGTCATAAGGCCGACTGACATAAGCGGCTTTGTCATGGAATAGATGCGGAAGATGCTGTCTACGCCCATCGGATCGGATTTCTTCGGATCCCGTAAACCGAATGCGTTCTGATAGACGATACGTCCCTTGCGCGCGACGATAACGACCGCGCCAGGAAGCTTTTTGTCGTTGATCTCCTTGGTGAATGCGCTCGAGATCTTGTCGAGCCTCTGAGTGGACATGCCGACTTCTTCGGCGCGGCCATCACTGAGGGAAATCGGTGTCCTTGCCTGAACCAGCACGGCATTCGGTGCAAAGACAAATGCGCTGGCGAGCGCGACGGCCAGAAAGGCCCGCAGTTTGAATTGCATTTTTCCTCCCAACAGATTGGTTGTCGCCGCGCCAGCGTGCACGTGCCTCAGCACTGCGTCAAGGAACAGGCCGCGTCGCAAGCATGGCCGTAACGACCTTGCTGATCTCTGGTCGATTTGAGGTAAAGCCGTCGCCCCTCATTTCTCTTTGGCAACCGTAATCGCTCTTCGCCCACAGCGACAGGTGACAACAGCACGCAATTGCTAGCGATGCATGGGTCTGGAATTGGCCCTCGCGACAGTTCGCTCGTGCGTAACGACGAAGTCGCTTTCGGGGTGAAGCGGACATCAATGGGCGGGCGGGATTGAGTGGCTCAGTCGCGGTTGACCCACTTCAGACATCAGCCAAGGCTCCGACCTTTGGCAACGAGCCCACGAACCGCCCCTTCGAAGCCTCCCCTTGACGACTAGAATGGATTAAGCTCGGCCCACGAGGGAAGGCCGTGATGCGCCAATTTGTTCAACGCATTGAACGTTGTGCGGCTGCATTTTATGCCGTTTTGACCGTTCAACGCACGGCCATGACGTCGTGCATTGCAATACTTGCCTTGCTCTTTTTGTTTGCCGCGCCGCGCATTGGCGAGGGGCAGGAATCTAAGAGAATCCCAAGGCTCTGTTTTCTGACGTTTGATCCGGGAAACCTGCAAACACGGTCGCCGCGATTTGACGGGTTTTTCCAGGGCTTGCAGGACCTCGGCTATGTAGCCGGACGGACGATCAACATCAGCTATCTTTCGGCAGACAACAATGGCGATCGGTTTCCGGCGCTGATCGATGAATGTTTGAAACTGAATCCCGATGTCATCGCGGTAACGACAACGCCTGCTGCTCATCTTTTGAAGAAGGCAACAAGTACGATTCCGATTGTGATGGTCGCTCTTGGTGATCCATTGGGAACTGGCTTGGTCGACAGCCTGTCGCATCCTGCGGGAAACCTCACTGGCATGTCGCTGATGGTTCCGGAGCTTGCAGTCAAGCGACTTGAGTTACTCAAAGAAACCGTGCCAGCGATCTCACGGGTTCTTGTCCTCTCATATCTCGCCGATCCGATCGCGCCGTTGCAAGTGAAGGCGATGCAGAAGGCGGCCCGCCTAATAGGCGTTACGCTGGAAGTCCGAGACATTCGGACCGCCGATGACATTCCGGCCGCGTTCAACGCCGGTAAACAACGGGCCGCTGAGGGCCTTCTCGTGACCGGCGAGAGTATGTTCATCGTTCACCGTGCCCGCGTAACGGAACTTGCCGCGCAATACAAACTGCCTGCCGTGTATCCGTTCCTATTGCCGGTAACGGATGCTGGCGGCTTGATGGCGTATGACGTCCATGCCCCCGAACTCCATCGCAGAGCTGCG
>Ga0075424_100005900_pt1 | contig 11746 bp, 12 predicted proteins | sample SoiMethybrSBSTD3_FD_75301 | JGI IMG/M metagenome (GOLD analysis project Ga0075424, IMG submission 75301) | Bulk soil microbial communities from a Populus tree surrounding site in Tennessee, USA - Soil MetaG P. TD hybrid SBSTD3 | ecosystem: Environmental > Terrestrial > Soil > Tree plantation... | reverse complement strand
GCAGGAGATGCAGTCGCAGGCGGGGGTGAACCAGTTCCTCACCAACGTGCTCAACGTGAACGATCCGGGGCAGTGGACGGCGGTGACCTTCCATTTCCACGGCGACACCGACAACGCGATGTTCTACAAGCCGGCCAAGGTCGTGATGGTGGACTCGACCTACCTGACCACCGACCTGCGCGACATCGCGGTGTACCGGTTCCGCATGGCCGGCTACACCGGGCCGGCGGCCGAGATCAGCGCCTTCTCCATGCACCTGAAGGCCAGCTCGGGCACGGCGAACGAGCATCAGCGGCGCATCGAGGCCATCGTCGCCCGCAACTACGCCAACAACCTCCCGTCGGGCACGAACTTCTTCTACTGCGGCGACATGAACGTCTACTCGAGCGCGGATTCGGGCTACGTCATCTTCCTGCAGACGCAGGCCGACAACGACGGCCGGGCGCACGATCCGCTGAATCGGCCGGGCTTCTGGAACAACGCCAGCTTCGCCGACGTGCACACGCAGTCGACGCGCACGGGGACGCTGACCCCATCGGACGGCGGCGCCACCGGCGGTCTCGACGATCGCTTCGACCAGCTGCTGTTCTCGCCCACCATGGACGACGGGCAAGGTCTCGACTGGCTTCCCGGAAGCTACAAGCCGTGGGGCAACGACGGCGCCCACTACAACCTCAACATCAACGATCCACCCACCAACGCCGCCGTGGGCCAGACGGTTGCCAACGCGCTCCAGCGCACGAGCGACCACCTGCCCGTGGTCGTCGACTTCCAGGCTCCGGCGCTCGCCGGCGTGTCGCCGGCATCGCTCGACTTCGGCGTCGTGATCGTCGGCGCGCCGAGCCCGTCGCAGGACGTGAGCGTGAGCGACGTGGCCGCCGCCCCGGCCGACGAGCTCGACTTCACGATCGGCGTGCCGGCGGGCTTCAGCGCCGCGCCCGGTCCCTACCAAGTCGCCGTGGGAGCGGGGGCGCAGCTCGTGGGCGTGTCGCTCGACACGTCGACGCCGGGAAACGCGGCCGGCAACCTCACGGTGGCGAGCGACGATCCCGAGAACCCCGTCCAGAGCGTGCCGCTCTCGGGCACGATCCTCGCCCACGCCTCGCCCTCGCTGGCCACCGAGCCCGCGACGCTGGCTCGCGACATCGACTGGGGCGTGCAGGTGGAGGGCGGCTTCGACGTACGGCGCTTCGCGGTCTACGACGCGGGCTACAGCGCTCTCCAGGCGCAGCTCGAGCTGGGGACGGCCACGGTGACCGGCGGCGACGGCCGCTTCACGCTCGAGGCCCCGGCCGGGGACCCCGTGCTCGTCGCCGGCGACTCGGTGGAGTTCGCGGTGGCGTTCCACGACTCGGGGGCCACGGCCGACAGCCTCTACGAGGCCACGGTCACCATCCCCACGAAGGATCCGAGCGGGATCCCGGGCGGCACCGATCTCGCCTCGCTCACGGTCACGCTGCACGCCACGCTCGGCGCGAGCCCGGTGGCCACGCCGGTCGAGCTGCCGGCGCGCACCGGGATCCGGCTCGCCGGCTCTCATCCGGCGCGCGGCGGGCTGCGCCTCGGCTTCGATCTGGCGCACGACGCTGACGTGCGCGTCGAGCTCTTCGATGTCTCGGGGAGGAAGGTGGGCACGCTGGCCAGCGGCTTCCGGGCCGCGGGACGCTACCAGCTCGGCTGGAGCGCGCCGCGCGGAGCGTCGCGGGCCGGCGTCTACTTCGTGAGCTACGAGGCCGACGGCGTGCGCGGGGTGGAGCGGGTCGTCATCCTGCCGTAGCCGGCTTGGTGTCGGTATCGGCCTCGAGCAGCGGCGCCAGATCCTCTTCGAACGACTCCAGGCTGCGATAGCCGACGTACTTCTTGATCACGCGCCCCTGGCGGTCGATGACGAACGTGGTCGGCAGCGCGTTCACGCCGCCGTAGCGATTGGCGGTGTAGGCGTCGCCGATCAGCACCACGTACTCGATGCCGTTCTTGGTCACGAACGGCTTCACCACCTCGGCACCCGGCTCGTCCATGGCCACGCCCACGACCACGAGCCCGCGCTGCTTGTGGCGCTTCACGAGCTCCCGGAAGTGCGGGATCTCGAGACGGCATGGGCCGCACCACGTCGCCCAGAAGTCCAGGATCACCACCTTGCCGCGAAAATCCTTGAGCCGCACGGTCTCGCCCTTGAGGTTGGGGAGCGAGAAGTCGGGGGCGTGCGCGGTGTCGCGCGCCGCCTGCGGCGTCGCCGCCTGCACCTCCGAGGGCGGCGCGTGCTGCTGGCGGCAGGAGGCCACGGTGAGGACGAGGGCGATCGACATTCCCCAGAGCGCGGCGCGCGACAGGCGAGGCGGGGTGGGGGACACGCTTCCGGGTTCCGGCATGCACGCTCCTTGCAGCCGCGCGCGACGGGCGGCGCGGGGGGGACGATGCGCTTATTTCTAGCACGATCCGAGACGCCGCCGCCGTGCGCTCCGTGTCAAATGCGGAGGGCCTCGGGTCGCGCCACGCTAACCTCAATCGCCATCTCGAATTGATCCCCCGTGGGTCGTGTGCTAGCGTGCCCGTGACCGCCCCCCGCGAGGCTCTTCCTGTGCGCCGGCAGCGCAGGACAGGGACGTTCACCCGCCCATAGGCAAAGGACCGTCGAATGGGTCTCGCTCGGCTCTTCCCCGTCTGGATCGCGGTCGACACGCGCACGAGCGTGTGGGGCCTGGTGCTCGAGGCGGGCCTCTTCGCCAAGCTCGTTCTCGCTCTCCTGCTCGTCATGTCGGTGCTCTCCTGGTCGGTGATCTGGGAGCGCGGCCGGCTGTTGCGGCGCGTGGCCAAGGCCGACGCGGCGTTCCTGCGTGCCTTCCGCGGCGGGCGCCGGCTGGCCGAAGCGCGCCTGCTCGCGGCCCAGTACCCCGACTCCCTGCTCGCCAAGGTGGCGCTGGCCGGCGCCGCGGCGCTCGAGGGGGCGGACCGCTCGCCGGGCGGCTTCGATCCCATGGGGCTCGAGCTCGCGTCGCGCGCCATGCAGCGCGCCCGCGTCGACGAGATGGAGCGCCTGGAGCGCCACGTGTCCTTCCTCGCCACCACCGGAAGCGTGGCTCCCTTCGTCGGCCTCATGGGCACGGTGTGGGGCGTCATGACCGCGTTCCTCAACATCGGCGTGCAGGGCTCGGCCAGCCTCGTGGTCGTGGCCCCGGGCATCGCCGAAGCCCTCATCGCCACCCTCGCCGGCCTGGCCGCGGCCATCCCCGCCGTCATCGGCTACAACTCGCTCGTGTCGCGCCTGCGCACGATCGACGGCGGCGCCGGCTCGTTCATCACCGAGTTCGCCGACGAGGTGCTGCTCGAGGCCGCCGGGGCGCCGCCGGCGCGCCCACCGCTCGACGCGCGCCGCCGCGAAGCGGGGGTGTGACGTGCCCGCTCCCATGGCGGGCGGCGACATCGGTCGCCGGCCCATGGCCGAGATCAACATCGTGCCGCTGGTCGACGTCGTGCTCGTGCTGCTCATCATCTTCATGGTGACCGCGCCGCTGCTCCAGGGCGGTCTCGACATGAAGCTGCCCAAGGCCTCGTCGACCGGCCTCGACACGCACGAGGGTGTGGTGCTCGACGTCTTCGTCGACGGCACCATGCGCGTGGCCGAGAAGCCGGTGTCGATCGACGATCTCGAGGCGGCGCTCGCCGAGGCCGGCGCCGGGACGCGGCCGGTCATGGTGCGCGCCGACGCCCGCGTTCCCTACGGCACGGTGGCGCGCGTGCTGGGGCGCGTGCGCCACGCCGGCGTCACCGACGTCGGGCTGGTGACCGAGCCCGAGCAGGTCGTCGGGAGACGGAGATAGCCATGGACGGGCGCACGCTCGCCGGCTCGTTGGCCGCGCACACGGCGGTCCTCGTCGGCCTGTTCGCCGTGTTCCCCTCGGCGCGAGCGCGCACGCCGGCCACGCTCGACGTCCGCCTGCTCTCGGGCTCGCCGGTGCAGAGTCCGCCACAAGCGGCGCCCGAGCCCGAGAAGCCGGCGGCCCAGCTCGAGCCCGAGAAGACGCCGAACCGCCCCACGGACGAGGTCATCAAGATCCCCAAGAAGTCCAAGGAGCCGCCGCGTCCGGCGCGTGAGAAGCCGCTCGAGAACACGACCGGGGCGGCCACCATCGGCTCCTCCGGCCTCTCGGCCGAGGTCGGCGTCGACGACGCCAACTTCGAGTTCAGCTACTACCTCATCGCGCTGCGCAACCGCATCGGCCAGAACTGGTCGGCGCCCGCCGGCGTCACACCCGCGGGACAGCCGGTGCGCGCCGTGGTCTATTTCCGGATCAAGCGCGATGGCAGCGTGTCCGACGCGCGCGTCGAGCAGAGCTCGACGATCGCGTTCTTCGATCAATCGGCACTGCGGGCGGTGATCGTTTCGAGTCCGCTTCCGCCGCTGCCGCTCGGATTCACCGGGCCGACCCTGGGAGTGCACTTTGCGTTCGAATTCACGCGCCAGTAGAGCGCCGCGCCTCGCCGCCGCCTGGATCGCCGCCGCTCTCGCGGCCTTCGTCGCCGCCTGGGCCCGCACCGCGCCCGCCCAGGCGCCCGATGACGTGCACATCGGCATCAAGACCGGGCGCACGCGGCAGATCCGCCTCATCCAGCAGAGCTTCGCCGCCGACGGCGACGCCGCGGCACGGGCCCAGGGCGTCACCGCCGACGGCGTGCTCTACGACGACCTCGACCATTCCGACGTGTGCGCGGTGACGCGCTCGTGGGTCAAGGGCGAGACCCCGTTCGACGTGCAGGCCGTGGTCGAGCCGCGCCTGAGCGTGCGCGGCTCCACGCTCCAGGTGAGCGCCGAGATCAAGGACTTCCCGGCCAAGCAGCTGATCGGCAAGAGCGAGTTCAAGGGGCCGCTGTCGTCGGCGCGCACGCTCGTGCACCGGCTGGCCGACGACATCGTCTACCAGCTCACCGGCGAGCGCGGGATCGCCGAGACCAGGATCGCGTTCGTCGCCGGCTCGCGCGACAAGAGCCTCTACGTCGTCGACGCCGACGGCTTCAACCCCCGGCAGCTCACCAAGGGCGGGCTCGCGCTCTCGCCGTCGTGGGCCCCGGACGGCCGGCAGGTGGCGTTCTCGTGGATGGGGACGCGCGGCTGGTCGCTCTATCGGGTGCCGTCATCCGGCGGCAAGGCCGAGGTGCTGCGCTCGGGCGGCGGCCTCAACATCGCCCCGTCGTTCTCGCCCGACGGATCGCAGGTGGCGTTCTGCTCGTCGTTCGAGGGCAACTCTGAGATCTACCTCATCGGCTCCGGCGGCGGCAGCCCGCGCCGGCTGACCAAGGCCAATGCCATCGACAACTCGCCGACCTGGGCGCCCAACGGCCAGCGCATCGCCTTCACCTCGGATCGCGGCGGCTCGCCGCAGGTGTATGTGATGGACGCCGACGGCGGCAACGTGCGCCGCCTGGTCTACGGGCTCTCCTATACCGACTCGCCCGACTGGTCGCCCAAGGGCGACCGCATCGCTTTTGTTTGCCGCTCCGGCGGCGGATTCGATATCTATGTGGTGGACGTGAACGGCCAGGACCCGCGCCAGGTGGTGACCGGAGGCTCGAACCTGAGCCCCAAGTGGGCGCCGGACGGCCGGCATCTCGTGTTCTCCAGCGACCGGGGAGGCAGGAAGTCGCTCTACGTCGTCGATGCCGACGGCACACGGACGCGGCCCCTGAACGTTCCCGGACCCGAGGCCAAGACACCCGCCTGGTCTCCCCGCCCGACGCCTGCCGCCACGGCTGTCGGGTCGCGCGTGCCCGCGTCCGCGGACCGCGAACTCCTGGCGGAAGGGAGGCTCCAGCCATGACCCGGATCCGAATCGCCCACGGCACTCTTGTGCTCGTGCTCGTGGGTTCCGTCGCCCTCGCCGGATGCTCGAAGAAGGCCCAGGCGCCCCCGGCGTCGACGCCGCCCCCGGCCGAGACCCCGGCCGAGCCGCCGCCCTCGACCCCGCCGGCCGAAACGCCGTCCACGCCGAGCGAGTCGCCGAGCGTGTCCTGGCAGGACGCGTACTTCGACTACGACTCCTACGAGCTGCGCGCCGACGCGCGCACGGCACTCGACGGCGACGCCAAGATGATGCGCGACCATGCCGGCTCCTCCCTGCTCATCGAGGGACACTGCGACGAGCGCGGCACGCCGGAGTACAACCTGGCGCTGGGCGAGAAGCGGGCCAACGCGGCGCGCGACTACCTGGTGGCGCAGGGCGTGGACAACGGACGCCTCGAGACCGTCTCGTATGGCGAGGAGCGGCCGTTCGCGACCGGCCACGACGAGGCGTCGTGGGCTCAGAACCGGCGCGCCCACCTGGTCCAGAAATAGGGGGGCCCATGGCGACGCGCGCCCCACGAGCGTTGGCCGTCCTGTTGCTGCTGGGGGTGGTGAGCGGCGGTTGCTACACCAAGCGGATGCAGCGCATGGAGTGGAGCCTGGACACGCTGCACACGCAGGTGGATTCGACGAGCAACGTGAACGCCACCGCACTCGCCCAGATGAAGCGCGACCTGGCCGAGCAGCGCGAGCTCCTGCTGTCGCTCAAGGCGGGCTCGAACGCCGGGTCGAAGGAGCTGGTCGATCGCATGGAGGAGATCTCGGCCAAGCTCGACGACATGGTGAACCGCATGGCGGGCGGTAGCTCGTCGCCCGTCGTGCGCGCCCCGGGAGACACCTCGCGCGTCGCCGTCTCGGGCGACGCCGAGGCCATGTACGAGCAGGCGGCCAAGGATTTCACGCAGGGCCGCTTCGAGCTCGCGCTCGCCGGCTTCCGCTCGCTGCTCGCGGCCGCCCCGCAGCACGAGCTGGCCGACAACGCGCTCTACGGCGTCGGCGAGTCGTACTACGCCATGGCCAAGTACGACAGCGCGCAGGCCGCCTATCACCAGGTCGAGGATCGCTACCCGCGCGGCGACCGCGTGCCCGCGGCGCTGTACAAGCTGGGCATGACCTACATCAAGCTCGGCGACAAGGCCGAGGCGCGCCGCACCTTCACCCGGCTGCGCCAGAACTTCCCGCGCTCCGGCGAGGCCAAGCTGGCCGAGGAGCGCCTGAAGGAGCTGCGCTGAGCCGAGCCGGCCGCGCCATCGGGGAGGCGCGGCGCGGCTGGCACGCCAACGCCCGCGCCTGGGTCCGCTTCGTCGATCGCGATCGCCATCGCGAGGGCCTGCTCGACCGCGCCATGCTCGCCGCCGTGGGCCGGGTGCGGGCGCGCCGCGTGCTCGACGTGGGCGCGGGGGAGGAGCGCTTCACGCGCCTGCTCGCCGCGCGCGGCGCGGCCTCGGTCGTGGGCGTCGACCTGGCGCCGGCGCTGGTGGCCGCGGCGCGCCGCCGCGCCCGGGCGCTGCCGCGCCAGGAGCGCCAGCGCGTCGCCTATCGCGCCGGTGACGGTGCGCGCCTCGGCGCGCTGGCCGATCAGAGCTTCGACGTCGTCATCTCCTACCTGAGCTGGATGCACTTCCCCGACGCCGCGCGTCCGGCGCGCGAGTGGGCGCGGCTGCTCGTGCCACGCGGCACGGTCGCCATTGCCCTCCCGCATCCGTTCACGCAGGCGCCGGGCACGCGCTGGATGCTCGAAGCCCCGCCCGTGCCCGAGGCCGGGGCCCCGCGCCCCGCCTGGCTCGCCGCCGGGCGCTACTTCGACGGTGGCGACACGCGCTTCCGCTTCCAGCCCTCGTTCCCGGCGCTGACGCGCAATTTCCACCGGCCGCTGTCGGTGTGGAGCGAGGCGCTGGCCTCGGCCGGGCTGTGGATCGAGCGTCTGTGGGAGCCGCGGCCGACGGCGGCGCAAGCGCGCGCCGAGCCGCGCTGGCTGCCCTATCGCGAGCAGCCCTACTTCCTCGTCCTGCGCGCCCGGAAGGTCTGATAGACTGCGGCGACGTGGACGCCGCGACCCTCGATCGAGCCCTCCAACAGTACGTCCGCCCGCAGAGCTTCCCCGTAGCCGTGCGGCCGGCGGCCGCCTCCGATCCGGTTCCGCCCAAGCTCAAGCGACCCAAGCGTGATCTCGGCATCCAGGTGGCGATCTGCCAGACCATCGCGCTGGCGCGCCGCTACGGCTGGGGCCTGGCCGTGGGGCGCGAGGATCTCTCGTGCCCCCTGGCCCACGTCGCCTTCGGCTACTCGCCGTCGCTCCCGTTCTACGAGCAGGGCAACCTGTGCGTCGAGATGTACACCAAGGACGCGGCGGCCGGCGCGCGCTCCGAGGCCGCCGTGCCCAAGCTGCCCCTGGGGACGCTCGACACGCTGTGGGTGGCGCCGCTCGGCCGTGCGCCGTTCGAGCCCGACGTGATCGTGTTCTACGGCAACGGAGCCCAGGTCATGCGGCTCGTGGCGGCCGCGCTCTACGCGCGCGGCGGCCAGCTCACCTCGCACCACGCGGCGCGCATCGACTGCGCCGAGCTCGTGATCCGCACGCGCCAGACGGGCGAGCCGCAGGTCGTGCTGCCGTGCTACGGCGACCGCGTGTTCGCGCAGACCGGTGACGACGAGATGGCGTTCGCCTGGCCGTTCTCCTTCTCCGCGGAGCTCGTGGCCGGGCTCGAGGGCACGCACCAGGGCGGCGTGCGCTACCCGGTGCCGTCCTTCCTCCGCTACACGGGCGAGTTCCCCGAGAAGTACAAGGAGCTGGCGCGCCAGTGGGACGAGGCATGAGCGATCCCGGACGCGCCGACGCCGTGGTGGTCGGAGCCGGCTGCATCGGCGCCAGCGTCGCCTTCCGCCTGGCCCAGGGCGGGGCCCGCGTGATCGTGCTCGAGCGCGAGAAGATGGCGGGCATCGGCTCGACCGGCCACTGCGCCGGGGGCGTCCGCCAGCAGTTCTCGACCCGCGTCAACGTGCTCCTGTCGAAGGCCTCGGTGGCGGTGCTCGAGCGCTTCTCCGAGGAGGTGGGCGCCGACCCCGGCTTCGATCAGTGCGGCTATCTCTTCTGCCTGGCCGACGAGGCGCGCTGGAGCTCGTTCCAGAAGCAGCTCGCGCTGTGGCGCGAGCTCGGCGTGCCGGCGCGCGCCCTGACCCCGGCCGAGGCCAAAGCGCTCGTCCCCGAGCTCGAGATCGGCGACCTCGTGGGGGCCACGTTCTGCCCCACCGACGGCATCGCCGACCCGCACCTCGTGACCCAGGGCTTCGTCGCCGCCGCGCGCCGCCACGGCGCCGAGTTCCGCTTCGAGCAGGCGGTGATCGCGATCCGCGTCGAGGGCGGGCGCGTGCGCGGCGTGTCCACGGCCGCGGGCGAGGTCGCCACGCCGGTGGTGGTCAACGCCGCCGGTCCCTACGCCGCCGAGGTGGCGCGCCTGGCCGGCGTCGACCTGCCGGTGTCGCCCTACCGCCGCCAGATGTTCACCACGCAGCCCCTGCCCTGGATCGACGCCGGCTTCCCCATGGTCGTCGACATGAAGAGCGGCATCTACATGCACCGCGAGTCGGGCGGCGTGCTGGTCGGGCTCGCCGACAAGAGCGAGCCCTCGTCGTTCAACACCAACATCGATTTCGAATTCCGCGACCTCGTGTTCTCGCTCGCCATGGAGCGCGTGCCGCGCCTCGAGGAGGCGGCGTACCGCGCCGGGTGGGCCGGCCTCTACGAGACCACGCCCGACCACAACGCCATCCTCGGCCCGGCGCCCGGTGTCGAAGGCTTCTTCTGCGCCAACGGCTTCAGCGGCCACGGCTTCATGCACTCGCCGGCCGTGGGCTCGGTGATCGCCGGGCTCGTGCTCGACGGGCGGAGTCCCATCGACGTCTCCGACCTCGCGCTCGAGCGCTTCCAGCGTCACGAGCTGCGCGTCGAGGCCAATGTCATCTGAAGCCGACGATCGCCACGAGCGCGCCATGCGCCGCTCGCGCGACTTCCTGCAAGCGGTGCGCGCCGACGCCACGGCGTTCGTGGCCCCCGGGGCGGTGGTGGTCGGCGAGGTGACGCTGGGTCCGCGCTCCAGCGTGTGGTTCGGCGCCGTGCTGCGCGGCGACATGGACGCCATCGTGCTCGGCGAGGAGTCGAACATCCAGGACAACTCGGTGGTCCACGTCGACAGCGGCGTGCCGGTGACGATCGGCCGCCGCGTGGTGGTCGGCCACCGCGCCGTGGTCCACGGCGCCACGGTCGAGGACGACTGCCTGATCGGCATGGGGGCCATCCTGCTCAACCGCTCGCGCATCGGCGCCGGGTCGCTGGTGGCCGCCGGCGCGCTCGTCTCCGAGGACAAGGTGGTGCCCCCGGGCTCGCTCGTGGTCGGCGTGCCCGGCAAGGTGATCGGGCGGGTGACGCCGGAGATGACGCTCGCCATCGCCCACGGCGCGGAGCACTACGTGGCCCTGGCGCGCACCTATCGCGAGCGCGGCCTGGCGGGCGCGCTGCCGGCGGGCGGGGGCCTGGCGCTCCCGCGGAGCGGATGAGCCCCAAGCACTCGGTGTGGGTCACGGGCGCCACCGGCTACATCGGCCGCGCCGTGTGCCGGGCGCTGACGCGCCGCGGGCACGACGTCGTGGCCCTCGTGCGCGACGAGAAGGCCGCCGCCCGCCTGCCCGAGCTCGAGCGCTGCCGGCTGTTCCCGGGTGACGTCCTGGCGCCGGCCTCGCTGCGCGGTGCGGCCACCGGCGTCAACGCCGTGGTGCACCTGGTGGGCATCCTGCGCGAGCGCGGCGCGGCGACGTTCGAAGGGGTCGTGGTCGAGGGCACGGCCGCGGTGCTCGCCGAAGCGCGGCGCGCCGGCGCCCGCCGCTTCCTCTACATGAGCGCGATCGGTGCGGAGCGCGACGGTCCGACGCGCTACTTCGCCACCAAGGCGCGGGCCGAGGAGATGGTGCGCACGAGCGGGCTGGCGCCGCTCGTCTTCCGCTCGTCGATCGTGCTCGGCCCGGCGGGGGAGTTCTTCCAGCTCCTGCGCCGGCTGACGCGTTTTCCCCTCGTGCCCGTGCCCGGGCACGGGCGCTTTCCGATCCAGCCCATCCGCCTGGAGGACGTGGCCGAGGGCGTGGCGCGCGCCGTGGAGTCGGACAGCGTCTGGAACCGCGTGCTCGGCGTCTGTGGCCCGCGCCGCTTCACGCTGCGCGAGATGCTGCGCGCCGCCGCCGGCTCGCGCGCGCGCCTGTTCGTCTCGGTGCCGTGGGCGCTCGTCCTCTTGGGCGCGACCCTGGCCGAGCTCTTCCTTCCTGATCCGCCGGTGACGCGCGACGAGCTGGTCATGCTCCGGCGCGGCAGCGTCTGCGATCCGGCCGAGGCCGAGCGGGCGCTGGGCTTCGCCTTCGGCGGGGTCGAGGACGTGCTGGCGCGGGTCGCGTCGTGAGCCCGGAGGCGCACGGGCCGCACGGAGCCGTGCCGGCCGCCGTGCGCGTCGCCGTGCTGACGGCGAGCGACACGCGCACCGCGGCCGATGACGCGAGCGGCCGCCTTCTGGCGCAGGGCCTGGCGGGCGGCGGCCATGAGGTGATCGCCACGCGCATCGTGCCCGACGGCGAGGCCGACGTGGAGCGCGGCCTGCGCGAGCTCCTGGCGCTGGGGCCGGACGCCGTGGTCATCACCGGCGGCACCGGGGTGGCCGCGCGCGATCTCGTGCCCGAGGTCGTGGCGCGCGTGTGCGACCGCGCGCTGCCCGGCTTCGGCGAGCTGTTCCGCGCCCTGTCCTACGAGGAGATCGGAGCCGCCGCGCTGGCGAGCCGGGCCTGTGCCGGGCAGGCGGGCGGGCGGCTCGTGTTCGCCTTGCCGGGATCCCCGGCCGCTTGCCGGCTGGGACTCGAAAAGCTCATCTTGCC
>Ga0075424_100005897_pt1 | contig 11749 bp, 12 predicted proteins | sample SoiMethybrSBSTD3_FD_75301 | JGI IMG/M metagenome (GOLD analysis project Ga0075424, IMG submission 75301) | Bulk soil microbial communities from a Populus tree surrounding site in Tennessee, USA - Soil MetaG P. TD hybrid SBSTD3 | ecosystem: Environmental > Terrestrial > Soil > Tree plantation... | reverse complement strand
GACGGATCGCTGTGCGGGTAATCCGAACCGATCAGCAGATAATCTTCGCCCATACACTTCGCGAGATACGGTATGTCTTCGTCGGCTTCGCAAGCGACGTATAGCCGGTATTCGCGAAAAAGCTCGGCGCTAGAGCTGAAGCGAAACTTGTCTTTGAGAAGCCGCCTGACGATATGGATCACGAACGGCACCCAACCGGCTGCCGCCTCGATAAAGCCGAACTTTAGCTCGGGAAATTTTTCCGGAATCCTATTGGCCACCAGATCGCGAAACGCAAGCAGCGGCATGACGCGCGTATGGCCGAAGGTATGGTTACGCGCGAGCTCGAACATTTCGAGAACCGCTCTAACGCCGCAGCCGGTGTGAATGCAGATTGAAAGATGCTGCTTTTGCGCCTCCTCATAAACCGGAAAAAGATAAGGATGGTCGAGGGTATAATCGCCTTCGATGCCGCGAAAGAAAATTCCCACCGCGCCATTCTGTTGAGCAAAGCGAATCTCATCGATGGCGATGTTCATCGACTGAAACGGCAAAACCGCCACCCATTTCATTCTGCCGGACGATTGCGCGCAACCCTGCGCGAGAAATCTATTGTAGGCGCGGCAGAGCGCCACCTCGAGCTCGCGATCTTTGGTATTGTAGACGAGGAACAGCGTCGGATAGACGATCTGCTTTTCCGTGTGAAGCTTATCCATATCCGCCAGACGCCCCTGGATATCGGTCATTTCTCGTGTTTGCGGCGTCGAATCTTTACGGCCTTCCTGAACTCGCTGCGCCGAGGGCGTGACCAAAGCGAAGCTCCCCTTCCCCGCCGGCTTGGGATAGATTTCTCCGTCGATCAGCCAAAAAGCGTTCCGATTGCCGTACCAGGTATCGTCCGGTACCGATAACATGATGGGGCGGCGCGGTTGCATGGGCTTGTCGATCAAGGCCCACATCGCTTCACCCTCGGAAATGTGCGTATCTGCATCAATGACTGTTTGCATGGCTTACCTCTTCACTTCCTCTGTTCTGCCGTTTCAGGAAAGCTGGCTAAATTTACTTCCGTATGAAGTCATGTTCGACGGAGAAATAGAGAAACGCGCCGAGATTGTCGGCCTTCCGGTTAAGTCCGATCGGCGCTGCGGCTCCCACGACGATCTGGAGTTTTTCCTCATTCACCACCGCGGCGCGAAACCCAGGAGAGATCACCGGCTGAAACTGTCGTCGCGCTTTGCCGGAATCGTCGATGCTATCTTCGAACTGACCGACCCACTCGAGCATCAGATGGAAACGCGGAAACAATGCAAAAATTCCGCTCGCTCCCAGATTGTACGATACCAATGAATGGGCTGGCGAAAGCGGGCTGGTACTTCCGTCGAGCCGTGCCCGCACGTGAGGCAGGTAAGTAAGGCCTAAATTGGCATGCATCGCGAACCGCGATGCGAGCTTTTTGCTGAATGGGAGACTCCATTGATAGCCCACAACGCCATTACCCGTGCCTCGATCTCGATTACCGGTTGGCAAAATTAAACTGAATCTTGGCGCAAACGCGGGCTTGATATCCCCTTCTTCCAGTGCCTGATAACGATAGTTGATGAGAATGTCGCCAACGCCATAAACGCGATCTTTGTCGTCGATCTGATGAAGCGATGGAATTGTATAGGAGAGCTGGTGTTCCAAAGAAAACACAGGCCATTCCTGCGTAAAGCTGAAGTTCCATCCATGGAGAGCGCCACTGCTCGTATACTGTGCGTTGAAGATGTGCTGCACCACTCCCGGTTCCTGATTGTAGGCTTCCTCTATGAGAAAGCTGTTGTCTTCAATCACATCGATGGGCCTCTCATCGGCCGCGTAAGCGAATCCGGAAAACAAACTGCTTAAAAAGACTAAACCAAGTAATCCGTTTGATCTTTTCAATGCCCCTCCATCCCGGCGACTACGGTAAGTATTTCAAGTCGATCAATTGTTGAACCGTCAGTCCTTTGGCTTTTGGATTTTCTTTTGCCGTGGCATCCAGAACAACTTCCATCCCTCTCCAGCTCGGCTTTCCGTCGTCGGGCGAGGCCCTGAGAGATCCCTCATAGATGACCTCGCCCATCTGCCGATCTGGAAGCTTACTCAAAAACAGTATTTTCTTCACCGCCTCATCCCGGTGGCTCTTGTAGTAGCGCAGAGATTCCAGGTAACCGCGCAGGAACGCTCGAACGATCTGCGGCTGAGCTTCGAGATAATCATCTCGCGCCACAATGTTAACGTGAGGAAACTCGATCCCCCTCTCGATGAAATCAAACAAAATGCGATAACCCATTTTTTGCGCCACGATAGCTTCTTCTGGGCTTAACACCGTCGCTTCGATGGCGCCCGATTTCATCGCCAAGAGCCGAGCTTGCGATCCGCCCACCTGAACGATCTGGACATCGCCTGGGGTTAGGGCGAATTGCGTCAGCGCCAGACGAACGACGTAATCGGTATTGCTGCCAAACCGGCTAATGCCGATTTTTTTTCCTTTCAGCTGTTCGGCGGCTCGAATGCTAGCCGCCGTCACAAAGGTGTAAGGCAGCAAGTTCACTGTGCCTGCGATAATTTTGATTTTCGCCCCTTGTAAGTACGCGTTAACAACCGGGGGTCCGCCGGTGAGTAATAGCTCGAGGCTCCGGCCGATCAGCGCCTGAAGCGACAGCGAGCCGCCGGGGATGAAAATCATTTCGAGGTTTAAATTGTGTTTTCTGAAGATCCCCGCGTCTTGACCCAAGAAAATCGGAGCGGTTCCGCCAAATCCATTAAAGGCAATCCGCAGGTTATTTGTCTGCCCGAAAGAGCGGGAGCCGTTGACGAACAGAAAACCCAGCCAAATGACGAGAGCGCAAAAATTCTTGGATCGCATCTATTTCGGTTCCCGCTGGTTAGGACTCCAACTCAGGCTGACGGCTTGAACAGTTTGAACCATTGGAACGGCTTGAACGGTATCTTCAGTTCCACAAGGAAACCGCCATCCGCAGCTTGCCGTGCTCGAGATCTGCCAGCGCCTCGTTGATTTCATCGAACCGGTAAGTTTTCGTGATAAGAGTTTTGAGCTCGATCCGCCCGCGCGTCGCCATCTGAAAAACTTCTTCAACATCATTGGCCTGGCGGCTTGAGACTCCAGTGATGGTAATTTCCCGAGTGACGAAGTTGCCGCTGCTGATCGTGAACGGCCCGCTTCCGAGCCCGCCGATGATCGTTGCCGTACCGCCTGGCCGCGTCGCCTGAATGATCTGATCGGAAGTTTTCGGATTGCCGATCGCTTCGAAAGCCTTATCGACGCCGCCGTCGGTGAGCTTGATCGTCGCTTTCACGGGGTCTTCCGAGCGTGCATCGATCACATGCGTCGCGCCGAATTGCTTTGCGGTATCGAGCTTATCCTCGGCAATATCCACGACGATAATGGGATCGGCGCCAAAACATTTTAAAAACTGGATCGTGTTCAAACCGATGCCGCCGCAGCCGATCACCAGCGCCGAATCGCCGGGTTTCAACCGCGCTCGATGCTTGACCGCGTTGTACGCCGTAGTCACACGGCAGCCCACCAAGCTCGCCTCCTCCATCGACATCCCATCGGGAATCCTGAACGCCATGTACTCCGGCACTGCGACATATTCAGCAAAACCGCCGACATTCCAGCGCGTGACCACAGTGCCATCGAGTTTTCTTAGCGCCGGCGCCGGCGGTCGCCGCTCGCAAAGATTTTCTCGCGCGCTCAAGCAATAGCGGCAGCGGCCGCACTTGTAACGCATGCCAATGATGACGCGATCGCCGATCTTGAATCCTTTACAGCGCGCCCCCGTCTGCTCCACCGTTCCGGCAACTTCGTGGCCGAGCACCGTCGGAGGCGTGAAGCGATTTCGCCCCTCGACGACTTTCAAATCCGTATGGCAAACGCCGCAGCACGCCACCTTGATCAGAATATCGTCGTCTTCGACCTCCGGAACTTCGAGATCTTCGATCCTCAATGGCTGGCGGGCTTCGTAAAGCACAGCGGCTTTCATCATCAGTTCCTTCTCGCCACAAGTCCTTTAAGGGATCACGTGCAACACACCCCAATATAAGGGAAGCGTGAGGATTCGGTATCCCTGCAGGACTGGATTTTACCAGAGCGCGGAGAACACCGAAAAAGCGCATTGCACATTGGTCCGCAGTCGAGGTGCAAATTCACCAAATAAAACTCATTACGCCAGGCCGACACAGTCGGTCAAGTGAGCCTTTCCCTGCGAAAGACAGAAAAATTCAAGTAGGGGTTTTCGACCGCTTTCCAGAATGTTTGTCTCGTCGTTATCCCACGTGGCCGCGAGCTGCGCCAAGTCTGCGTCCGAATCTTAACAGTTTAAGGAGAACTGCCTGGAAGGTTGAATGCTGGCCGTTGCCTTGTCCAGCGATGTTTGGAAAGACATCAGCAATCTCCGCACTGCCACACTGACCGAAATTAATCCCCGATTTGATATTCGCGATCATTGAGAACGAATTTACCGCACACCGCCATTCGCTTACGCATCGAATTGACCGTATGACAGCATTTATCGGCGGCTTGCATCAGCTTGATGATACTTTCAGGTGACGAGTCGGTTTTGATCTTGAACGTATAGCTGATCCCTTGTGCCGTTTGCGCCAGATCGTTGATGGAAAAACTTCCCCTCACGTCATAGGTCATGCGCAGGTCCATCTCGAGATCGTCGAACACGAGGCGAGCTTTTGCCGCCAGCCGCTTTAACTGGCTGAACATACAGAAGCCGATGGCGGCGATGAAATACTGTAGCGGCGAAGGCCGTCTGCCGGCCTGCTGCTTAAAATGATCGTCATCGCAGTAAACCGTGTAGTCTTCCTGATTCGCGATTCGGACGAGGTCTTCGTTCAAACGGATGATCGCGCGCTGCTGGAGGAAATAGCCGTCGCCATCGACCGCGGAGCGCTGCCGCTCCTCTTGATAAATGATGCGAAACTTTCCGAGAGCGATGGTTCCCGGAAATATCGCCATCTATTTACTTCGCGCCGTGCAGCGCTTCGTAAATCTTTTCGGCCGTGATCGGTAAGCTCTTGATTCGCACGCCGCAGGCGTCTTCCACCGCATTCGCGATCGCCGCTGCGGTCGGAATATTCGCGGTTTCACCGATCGGCATGCTGTTGTAGGGTCCCGCTCCGTGGGGCCGCTCGGTGACCGAACTTTTCAAGGGCGGCACATCCTTGATGGTTGGAATTTTGTATTCGCCGAAATTCGCCGTGGCGACTTTGCCGTCGCTGATCGCGAGTTCCTCCATCAACGAGTAGCCGATCCCGGTCATGGTGGCGCCCTCGATCTGGCCCTGATGCATCAAAGGATTCAACACCGTGCCCGTGTTGTGGGTGGAAGTGAATTTCTTGAGTTCTACCTGTCCGGTTTGCGGATCAACTTCGACCTCTGCGACTTGCACGCACATCGATGCGGAATGGATCTTGGAATTGTCGTTGAAAGTCGCATCCACTGAAATGGGCGCTCCCTTGGTCTTGACGAGCTCACTATAGCCAAGCCGCCGTTCCATCCGCGGGTGCAGGGCGGCGCCTTTGGCCAGGATAATTTCTTCCGGTCCGACTCCCCACTGTTCGGCGGCTGCCCGCTTGATCGCGTCGGCGAGTTTGAGTGCCGCTTCGTAGGCGGCGTTACCGTACACTCGAGTCGCGCGGCTGCCTCCGACTCCCGTGTCCTTCACCCCGCGCTGGGTATCCAATTGCCGGGTCTTAATCTGGCTCAACGGAATTTTCAGCTCCTCCGAGACAATTTCACTTAAAATCGTGTACGTGCCGGCTCCCTGATCGGCCATGGCCGAGGAAATTGTCGCCACACCGTTTTCATCCAGTGAAATCGCCACCGTGCCGATGCCGCCGGCCGGCGTCCATTGGACGAGCGCGATCCCGCGCCCGACATTTTTGCCCTTGGGTTTCTGATAGCCGGCATCCTCGAGGGCCTTCTTGAGCGTCTCGTCGGTCGGGATATAGCTGAACTCCTCTCCCGTAGGATCGATATCACCATCGTGCATGAAGTTTTTCTTGCGGAATTCGATGGGATCCATCCCGAGCTTTTTCGCCACGAGATTCATCTGGCTCTCGTTGGCAAAAATTCCCTGCGGATCGCCCGGCGAACGCATGTGGCCGCACGGAATTTTGTTGGTGTAGACCATATGCTCTTCAATGAAAACGTGCGGAATATTGTACGGCCCGGCACAAAGATGCGGACCATTCAGGAACGCGTTCGGTTTGAATGCTCCGTAGGCGCCGCTATCGAAGATGAAATTCAAGTGATGCGCTACCAGGGTACCGTCCTTCTTGACGCCGGTCTTTACATGAATCACCGAAGCGTGCCGCGGATTGCCTGCCGCGAACTCTTCGTCGTAATCCATCACGAGCTTCACCGGCCGGCCGGCCTTCTTCGACAGGAGATAGACCACCGCGAGATCCATGAAATCGCCCTTGCCGCCGAAATCGCCGCCAATGTACACCGGATTGAAGTTGAGTTTTTCCTGCGGCAGCTTGAGCGCGTTGGCGACTTGCTCGCGCACCCCGTAAGGAACCTTGCTGCAGGACCAGAATTCCGCCGAGCCATCCGCTGCCGTGCTCACGACGCAAGAATGCGGCTCGATATAGCTGTGGTGCACTACCGGTGTCGTGAAGGTATTCTCGACGATGACGTCCGCCTGCCGAAAACCGGTTTCGAGATCGCCCTTCCCCCAAGTCACATAAATAAAATCGTTGGTCGGCTCTTTCAGCGGTTTCGGCAGGCCTTTGTAATTCACCACGTCGGGATGGATCAGTTTGGCGCCGGGCTTGATGGCTTCGACCGGATCCAACAGCGGCTCGGTTTCCTCATATTCGACTTCGATCAGGTTGACGGCTTCTTCCGCGAGCTCCTCGGTTTCCGCAGCCACAGCCGCGACTTTCTCGCCGATAAAGCGGACCTCTCCGTCCGCCAGAATCGGCATATCGTAGAGCCGCCGGCCAATCTTCAAACCCGTGCAGTCAGCCCCGGTGATCACCGCATGCACGCCGGCCAGCGCTTCGGCCTTTTGCGTATCAATGCGTTTGATTTTTCCCGATGCAATCGGGCTTCTCAATAGCTTGCCCCAGCTCATTCCGGGCAAAGCAATATCGACTGCATAGCGTGCCTCGCCGCTAACCTTGAGCTCTCCTTCCACTCGCGGCGTCGGATTACCTACGACCTGTTTCGAAGATGCCATCGAAATCTCCCTGTTCAAAGCACTTTAAGTTTAGCGTGGATTCGGTTGTCGGCGGCGTTATTCGCCCTACGACCGATTATCGAGCTTGCGTGATGTGGTGATTAGAAAATTGCCCACGTTCGAAACATCCACCCCACGACCATCTCAAACTAACCTAAGTCTTTAATATTTTCAACAAATTGCCTGCTGATTGGACGTGCTCACGAGTATGATACGTGTCGAAAAACTTCCCTCGGTGATTCCGATGAAGAGAGAGTCAGGGTGAGGGCGACTCTCATTCTTCGTTCCGTCTCCTTCGAAAACGACCGGCGTCCTTCGCTACGGCAGCGCGGTCGCTGCCTACTCAGGAGGTCGGTCTAAGCCGGTTTCCCGAGTAGCGCGCAGCGCGTATCGAGGGATGGTCGCCGCTCAGCGACGCGTTTTCATCTCCTTTAGCGAGCGCTAAGCTCATGAACACACTTCGTGGTGACAAGCTCTGCTTTTTTGTCCGCCGCGTGAGCATTGAACGCCTCATTCTAAACGCTAAGCTGAATCTATGACGAAATTCGAAGTCGCCACCAAACGAAAACGACAAGTCATCGACATCACCGACCTCTGTCAAGAAAAACTTTCCGACCTGAAAAATCGCAGCGGCGTTTGTCATCTGTTTGTTCTGCATACAACCGCCGCCCTGACGATAGCAGATCTGGATCCTGGAACAGACCTGGATTTGCTCGACGCGCTCGAAGCCGTGACTCCGAAGCTCAAGTATCGCCATCCACATGATCCCGGCCATGTCTCCGATCACATTCTTTCGTCGCTCATCGGAGCCTCCCTCACGGTACCGGTTGGTGACGGCAACATCGTTCTCGGAACCTGGCAAAGAATTATTCTGCTTGAATTCGACGGTCCCCGCACAAGACAGATTGCGCTCTCGTTCGTATCCGAAACTCTACCCTAAATAGCCGTGCGATCGTCAAGCATTTGCATCAACGGCGCTCCACGCTACCGGCGCACCGCACGACGATGCCAGGCTTTGAATCAGCGTTCGTTGACGTCAAGCTTGGCCATTGATAAAAGCGGTTTCGCAATGCTTTGGAAAATCTTCTCCATCTCAACATTATTGATCGCGGTTTTTTTAAGCAGGGCTTTGCCGCTCTCCGCTCAAGTCGATTTTCCCATCGGCTACGTCTCGCGCGGGGGTACCTATGCGTTTATCAGCCTGATCGAGCAGCATAAGCTCTTGGAACAGGAAGGCATCAAGCCGACCTTTGTTTATATCGGCGGGCCGCAGCTTTCCCAGGCGCTGATCTCCGGCGATATTCGCATGGCGATCGTCGCGGCGGCCAGTCCCATCCGAGCCGCCGCGCACGGTGCCGACCTGAGGTTCATCGGCGGAGTCACGGATAAAGAGGTTGCCTCCTTCGTTACCGCCGCCAATATCAAAACTCCCGCCGATCTGAAGGGAACCCGCCTGGCCATCGACCGGCTCGGCGACTACAGCGATTTTCGCGCTCGCAAAGTGCTGGAAATTTTCGGCCTGCAGGCGCAAAAAGATGTGACGCTGCTGCAGATCGGCGCGCAGACCGCCCGCTTCGCCGCGCTTAGAAGCGGTCAGGTGCACTCGACTTTCGTTGTGCCGCCTTTGACCTTGGTGGCACGAAAATCAGGTTTGCGCGAACTCGCCGATTTGGGCGAGTTGGGTTTCCCGTCCTCATCGGGGGCTTTCGTGGTGATGCAATCGACCATTGAGCGCCAACCCAGAGAAATCTACGGCGTGCTACGCGCGGTGGCCAAAGCGATTCGCATCTACAAGACCGATAAAGAACAAGGCATCGGCGCCATCGCACAATTCATGAGGCTCGATGATCGCGAAGCCTTAGAGGAGACATGGCGGATGAACGCCAAGGTATTGAAAGACGTTCTGTCGCCGCCCACGGCGGGGATCCGGGTGGTCAGAGACTTTTTAGCCCAGACCGATCCGGAAGTGAAAAAGATGAACCTCGAATCTTTCATCACGACTCAATTTAGCGAACGGCTGCAACGAGAAGGCGTGAAGTGAAGTATAAAGGATGCGGTAATCTGTCATAGCGAGAGGAACTTTAGCGCGCGATGATCCGTTGCAAGAAATATCTCGGCCTCGCCCTCGCTCCTTGGCTGTTCTCCGCTTTTCCACTCCACGCCAAAGATCTCGTCATCGCCACGTCTTCGATGACTCTGACCAGCGTTCCCTATCTCGTGGCCATCGATAAAAAATTCTTCGAGAAAGAAGGTCTGACCGCGCAGTACATCGTTATGCGCTCGGATGTCGCGGTCAAAGGCCTGCTCACTGGAGACGTGGATTACAACCAGAGCGTATCGAGCGTTCTTCGCGCCGGCATCGCCGGAGCTCCACTGGTCACCGTCGCCGCTATTTATAACCGCACGTTCTTCGAATTGATCGCGCGGCGCGACATCAAGTCGCTCGCGGCCCTGAAAGGCAAAACTGTCGGCATCAGCCGCTACGGAGCTTCGACGGAGTACGCGCTCCGATTCGGACTCAAAGCCAACGGCATCGATCCCGACAAGGAGATCAAGATGCTCGCCGTCGGTGAAGACGCCGCGAGAATCGCCGGGTTACAGAACGGCACCCTGGCGGCCATCGTTTCACAGGTGCCGGCAAATTTCTTTGCGCACAAAGTCGGCGGCCACACGCTGCTCCCGTTAGGCGATTACCTCGAAACACTGCTGGCCGGCGCCGGCGTCAGCCAAAAAAAGCTCGAACAAAATCGGGACGAGGTCAAACGCGTCATTCGCGCGCTGCTCCAGTCGTTGGACTTCATGTACGCTCAACCCGCGGAAGTCAAAGCGGTGATTGGCAAGCGACTGCGGGTATCCGAGACCGATATCGTCGATTACATCTATGGACTGGTGACGAAATATGCCACGCGCACCGGCATTCCTTCGCAGCGCGCCATCGAGAATACGCTGTTAGGAACGCCGTTCGAAGGCAAAGCGACAAACCTCGAGAAGCTGACGGATTTTTCCATTCCACGCGAGGTCGTCGAGGAAAAATAGGGTTGCGATCCAAGCACGCAGAACTGAGGTGGTATCTGTGAAGGACGATAGTTCGAAGCCGCAAAGACAGGAAATTTTAGCCGCGCTCAAACCGGCGCTGCAAGAGACAGATCTCATCGTAACTGCGCTCGCCGGCACGACGGCGGACAGCTACCAGGTGCTCGACAGGCCGGGAAATCTGTATCTAGTCGGCATGGGAATGGTCAGTCAGGTGGCGCTGGGTCTGGCGACAGCTTTGCCCAGATGCAGGGTCTTTGCCTTCGATACCGACGGCAGCATGTTGCTTGCGCCGAGCATCTTGCCGGTCATCGGCACGCGCCAGCCGAAGAACCTGTACATCATAGTTTTCGATAACGAGCAGCTTTTCGGCAGCCGCGGCGGTCCGAGTAGCCAGACTGCGACCGGGACCAATATTGCCGGGATTGCCAAAGCCTCCGGGATGGAGAGCGTGCGCACGCTGCGCGACAAATCGCTGCTGCGCTCGGAAATCGACGCTTTCTTGGCTAGTGAGGGTCCATCGGTGCTCGTCGCCAAAATCCGCGCGCTGGGCCGCGGCGCAGGCCCGAAAATGGATGGACAGGAAAATAAATATAAGTTCGTCCGGCATATCGAGCGCATCGCGCAGATCGAAATTCTCGGCTCGCCCAAACCGTGAGCGCAGACGACCGAAAGAAATTCTTAACATTTCTCATCGAGAGGAGAAAATCAGATGAACGCCGACGCTGCCAAAGCGGCCCATCAAGCGCTGCTCAAATCCGGCGTCAATTTCGTCGCCTGCCTCCCCGATTCGGCGTTTCAGGAATTGTACGTGCCGCTTTCCGCGGATCCCGAGATCACCTACCTTCAAGTCGCGAGCGAAAATGACGGCGTCGGCGTCTGCATGGGTGCCTGGTTGGGCGGAATGAAACCGGCGCTGCTGGTGGAAAACACCGGCTTTACCCTCGGCACCTACGCTCTTTTGCGCGGCCCGATGGCGTTTGGCGTTCCGCTGCTGCTTTTGATCAGCCATCGCGGCGAGCTGGGCGACGAGCGCTGGTTTTCCGTCCCGTTCGGCTGGGGCACCAAGCCACTGCTCGACAGCATGCGCATCACCCATCGCTCGGTGGAAAAAGTCGAAGAGGTTTCCGGCGCCATCGTCAACGCGGTAAAGTCGATGAATTCCATGCAGGCGCCCGTCGCCATTTTGTTTGCCGGGGAAATTTTGTTTTGAGATTTGCCGTTACAAAACGAGCCGCGTGGCTAGCTGTGCTAATCGTGTTCAGCACCGTCTGGCGGCCATCGCGCGCGCAAGCAGTCGACACTATCAGGATTGCCTATCCATCGACGAGCTTCACCACCATGCCGATTCTGGCCGCGAGCAAATTTGGCCTGTACGAACAGGAAGTCCTGCGTTCCGAGTTGATATTCATGCGCCCCAACATCAGCGTCACTGCCGTAGTCACCGGGCAGGTTGAGTTCGCCACGGTGCACGGCTCCATCGTCCGTGCCGCCGC
>Ga0075424_100005895_pt1 | contig 11750 bp, 8 predicted proteins | sample SoiMethybrSBSTD3_FD_75301 | JGI IMG/M metagenome (GOLD analysis project Ga0075424, IMG submission 75301) | Bulk soil microbial communities from a Populus tree surrounding site in Tennessee, USA - Soil MetaG P. TD hybrid SBSTD3 | ecosystem: Environmental > Terrestrial > Soil > Tree plantation... | reverse complement strand
TCGACGTGTTTGGATTTGCCGGCGCACGCTGCGATCGCATCGTCGCGGCCGTGATGGAGCGCATCCGCCGGCCCTGAAGGGCCGGCCTACGCAGGCCGGGGCTTCAGCCCCGGCCAAATCTGCCGGCCCTGAAGGGCCGGCCTACCAACAAATCCATGGAGGATTTCAGAATGAAACTATCAGTGTTGGCTCTTGCTTCGTCTCTCGTGCTGCCCGCCGCCGCCTCCGCGCAGTCAATCAACGATGCGCAGATCGCGTCGATCGTGGTCACCGCCAATCAGGTCGACATCGACGCGGGCAACTTCGCGAAGACACGCGCGAAGAACCCGCAGGTCAAGCAGTTCGCGCAGCAGATGGTGACCGATCACACCGGCGTGAACAAGCAGGCGACGGCGCTCGCCGCGAAGCTGAAGGTGACGCCCCAGGACAATCCAACAAGCCAGAGCCTCAAGTCCGGCGGCGACGCGAACGTCGCGAAGCTGAAGACGCTGAAGGGCGCGGACTTCGATAAGGCCTACATCGATCACGAGGTCGACTATCACCAGGCGGTCCTCGACGCCGTCGACAAGACGCTCATTCCCGGCGCGAAGAACGACGAGCTGAAGGCGCTGCTGGTGAAGACGCGTCCGGCATTCGTCGCCCATCTCGAGCACGCGAAGCACGTGCAGGCCGAGCTCTCGGGCAAGAAGTAATGTCCGGAGCGCTCAGACTCTCCCTCGTCATCGTCGCGTGCGTCGGCCTGCTGGCAGCGGGCCGCGCCGCGACGGCGTCGCGAACCCCGGCAAAGCAGGCCGTGACGGTGGAGGCGGTCGCGTTTCAGCCCGCGGATCTCACCGTCAATGTCGGGGACACCGTCGTCTGGACCAACAAGGATCCGTTCCCGCACACCGTGACGTCGAAGAACGGCGCGTTCGATTCGAAAGAGCTCGCCGCAGACAAGACGTGGACCTATCGTGCGCAGAAGAAGGGGGACTATCCGTACGTGTGCACGCTGCATCCCACGATGACCGGAACGCTGCGCGTCCGGTGATGGCGGCCTCAAGGCCCGTTGATGGCGGGCCTCAAGGCCCGCCCTACAGCGTGTAGGCCGGCCCTTCAGGGCCGGCGTCATCGCTGCTTTATCAATCTCTCCAGCACCGCCGCTTCCCTTCCACGCAGGCTGCTCAGCGCCGCGTCCATGACGACGGGATCCTCGGCGTAGCGGTCGAGCAGGGAAACCAGCGCGGCCTCGCGCGCCTCCTGCGGGAGCGCGCCGAGCGACGCCGCGAGCTGCTGCCGTACCTGCCAGTCGGGATCGTCGAGTCGCGCGAGGACCGCCCCCTGTATGGGGTGATTCGCCTCGCCGAGCCACCGCTCCGCGATGCGAATCGCGGACACGCGCACGTCGCGCGAGCTGTCGTTCAACGCCTTCCGAACGGTTGCCACGTCGATCGCGTCGAGGCCGTCGAGCGTCCACAATGCATGCAGGCGCGTACGCCAATCCTGCGCGCTGGACGCGAGCTGCGCGAGCGACGGAGCCATATTGCGCGCCCCCCGCTCGACGAGCAGCCGCTGGGCCGTGTCGCGCCGCCATCCGTTCGGGCTCGAAAGCGCCTGCACGAGCTGCTGCGGCGTTGCCGTCGAGAAAGGATCCGACGGCGCACGCCTGGTCGTCTGGTGCATGACCCGATAGATGCGCCCATAGCCCGTGCCTTGATCCAGTTTGCGGGAAAGGATCTGGTCCCGCAGATACTCGGTAATCGAGATGCGATGCTCGATGATTCCGCGGTACATGTCCGCGATGTACATCGTTCCGTCGGGTGCGCCGGTGATGAAGGACGGTCGGAAGCGTTCGTCGGTCGACGCGAGGAACTCACCCTTCTCGTATGCGCGCCGGGCGCGCAGGCCCTTGCCGGTGTCTTCGATGACAAGGCGGCCGACGAGGTTCGCCGCGGCCTCCGCGACGAACACGTTCCCGTAGAGATCCGCCGGCAGACGATCGCCGCGATAGACGAGCGGGGCGCACACCGCGGTGTAGCGGTTCAGGGTGCCGTCAGGCCGATCGATTCCGAGCTGGTACGCGCGATTGGTGCCTGGATTCGGGCGTACCGGCCAGACCACATTCGCGTCGTCGTCGACCAGACGCTCGTAGCTGCCGCGCGTGCGCAGCAGGTTCGGGTTTCGCGCGTAGTAGTAAGTCGGTACGTAATCGACGTGGACCGCCGATTCGTTCGTGTTGCGGTAAATCCGGCCGGCATCGTCCTGAGCGACTCCCCACTCGCCGCGCTCGAGCGTCTTTTGAATCTCGAAGACGCCATCCTTCAGGCGAAACTGGATCTCCGTGACACCCGCCGTGTACATGCGGTTGTCCATCGCCCAGTAGAATCCGTTCGCGTTGTTCTGCGGATCGCCGTTGAAGTTGCCGAACTCCCCCGTGACGAGCTGCTTCTCGTCGGCCTGGAGATCGCCGTTCGTGTCGCGCATGAACCACACATTCGGCGGCTCCGCGACGAGCACGCCGCGGTCGAGCACCTTCAGCGATCGTGCAAGCACCATGTGATCCGCGAAGACCGTGCGCTTGTCCATCACGCCGTCGTGGTTCGTATCCTCGAGCACGACAACGCGTCCCATTGGATCGTGTTCGTTCGAGCCGGTCAGGTTTGCCATGAAGCCAGGCATTTCGACGACCCACAGCCGTCCTTGCAGATCCCAGTCGAGCGCGACCGGGGCTTCGACCAGAGGTTCGCTGGCGACGAGCTCCACGTGGTAGCCGGGCGGCATGTAAAACGTCTTCAGCTCTTCGGCGGGCGAGAGCACCGGCGAATCCGGCGATACTTTCTGAAGTCCGGGAGGCCAGGGCCGGTTCGCAGGCGAGCGCTGCTGCGCGCTGACGCTGACGAACGTAAGGCCTGTGAGAGCGACCAGCGTAACAATTCTACCGATTGGCATTGGTTCCGCCTGTTATGGTCGATGATTCCTTGTCGCCTGTCGCCTGTCGCCTGTCGCTTCCCGCCTGTCGCTTGCCGCCTGTCGCCTGCCGCTACGACACGCACATCGTGCACAATACGTCCGCATGACTCAGACGCGCCGCGATTTTCTCACGACGTCGGCCTTTGCCGCGATTGCCGCCGCCCTGCCGCGTACCGGCGAGGCAGCCGACGAACCGATCATCGACATTCACCAGCATCTCGGCTACAGCGGGCGGCCTGATGATGTGTTCCTTCGGCATCAGCAGGTGATGGGCGCGACGCTGACGATCCTGCTGCCGGCCGGGCGATCGGTGAATACCCCGTCGACACATGACGGCGTCTCGAACGGGCTGCAGGCTCAGGCGCTTGGCAACGAAGCCTGCCGCACGTTCGCGCGATCACACCAGAAGGGGTATCGATTCGCAGCGAACGAAGTGCCGGACGTGGAAGGCGCCACTCGCGAGATCGAACGATACCTGAAGCTCGGCGGCCTCCTGATCGCCGAGCAGAAGTTCGGCGTCGAGTGCGACTCCCCAGAGATGCAGAACATCTACGCGCTTGCGCAGGAGCACCGCGTTCCCGTGCTGATGCACTGGCAATACAAGATGTACAACTACGGATTCGAACGCTTCTACAAGATGCTCGAGAAATATCCGCGGGTGAATTTCCTCGGCCACGCGCAGACTTGGTGGGCCAACGTCGACAAGAAGTACCAGGACGATGAGAAGAATCTCTATCCGAAGGGGCCGATGACGCCCGGTGGAATCAGCGACAGATACTTGAGCGATTACCCGAACATGTTTGGTGACCTGTCCGCCGGTTCAGGGCTCAACGCGCTGACGCGCGACGAAGAGTTCACGAAGGATTTCCTTCGGCGCCATCAGGACAAGCTCGTGTTCGGCAGCGACTGCAGCGACCACGAGGGCGCCGGTGAGAAATGCCAGGGGTCGCAGACGATCGCCGTCATCCGGCGTCTCGCTCCCAGCAAGGAGATTGAGCGGAAGCTGCTGTACGGGAACGCAAAGAGGCTCATTCGAAAGCTCCCCTAGCGAAGCGCTCCCCGGTGTGCGTAGTAGTCGCGCACGCATTCGTCGAGCACCCATGACGTGCGGGCAGCCGACTCTCCCGTCGACGGGCACGTGCCGCGGCCCTGCAGCTCGTCGACGATCGTCTGAATCAGCGGCTGATGGACGTGCGGCGGATTGCGGATCGCGAAGCGCTCGGCGCGCTCACCTCTCAGCACGATGACATCCGTGTCACTGAAGAGCGGGGTCTCGATCGTTCCATCCGAACCGACGAACGTGATGACGTCGGTCTTGCGAGGACCGTTGAAGTTGAACAGGCCCGATCCGGCTGGTCCGTCTTCGAACTGAAAGGCAGCGGTCGTCACATCCTCGGCGGCATAGCGTCCGCCCGTGTTCACCGAGATCGCCGCGACGCGCGTCACGGGTCCCACCAGAAAATCGAGCAGATCGAACGCGTGGGATCCGAGATCGAACAGCAGACCGGCGCCGGCGATGGCCGGATCGACTCTCCAGATCGCCGCGTCGCTGCCGGCAAGCAGGCGGGTGGTGATCTCGACGTGAACCGATGTGAGGCGTCCGATGTCGCCAAGACGGTCGCGCACTTCGAGGAACCTGGGCAGGGCGCGCCGGTAATACGCAACCCAGAGCGGCACGCGCCGGTGCTCGAAGGCCTCGACCATCCTTGCGCACTCGCGATGGTTGAGCGCCATCGGCTTTTCCACCAGACAGGGCTTTCCCGCGGCGGCAACCCGCAGCGCGAGGTCGCAGTGGCTGGACGGCGGAGTGGCGATGTAGACCGCGTCGACCGCGGCGTCGGCGATGAGATCGTCCGCGCGGTCGTACCAGCGCGGGACGTCGTGGCGTGCGGCGTAGTCACGCGCCTTTACCGCGTCACGGCGCATCACCGCGACCAGTTCCGATCCGGCCGCCTTCTGGAAGCCCGGCCCGCTCTTGACCTCGGTGACGTCGCCGCAGCCGATGATGCCCCAACGGACCGCCACGGCTACTCCGTGCGGCTGCCGGTGCGGCGTCCGGGATCGTTGATCCAGACCGTCTTGACGTTCACGAACTCGCGGATGCCGTAGGCGCTCAGTTCGCGGCCGAAGCCGGAATGCTTGATGCCGCCGAATGGCAGCCTGGGATCGGAGACGACCATCCCGTTGACGAAGACCTGGCCGGCTTCGATTTCGTCGATGAAGCGCACGCGCTCCGCCGGATCGTTCGTCCAGACGCTCGATCCGAGACCGAAGGACGTGTCGTTCGCCACACCGATTGCCTCGTCGACGCTGCGGACGCGAAAGACCGACGCGACCGGGCCGAACAATTCATCCGTATATGCGGGAGAGTCCTTCGGGATATTCGTCAACACGGTCGGCGCGTAGTAATTGCCGGGCCGCTCGAGAACGGCCCCCCCGGTCAATACTCTCGCGCCTTTGCCGACCGATTGCCGCACCTGGTTCGACAGGTCGTTCAGCACGTCGCGCGTCGAAAGCGGACCGACCTCGGTGGCGGGGTCGAGAGGATCGCCGACCTTCAGCGCCTTCATGCGCTCGGTGAACCGGCGCTCGAAGACGTCTCCGACGGGCTCGACGACGATGAAGCGTTTGGCCGCGACGCAGGACTGGCCGCTGTTGACGATGCGCGCCTTGACCGCCGTCTCGACGGCCGCATCGAGATCGGCGCTCGGAGTGACGATGAACGGATCGCTGCCGCCAAGCTCCAGGACGGACTTCTTCAACGCTTTGCCGGCGACGCTCGCGACCTGCCGCCCCGCGCCTTCGCTGCCGGTCAACGAGACGCCCGCGACGCGTGAATCCTCGAGGACGCGCTGCACCTGGCCGGATCCGATCAACAGAGTCTGAAACGCGCCGTCCGGAAACCCCGCGCGGCGGATGATGTCTTCGATCGCCAGCGCGCACTGCGGCACGTTCGACGCGTGCTTGAGCAGCACGACGTTGCCAGCCATCAACGCCGGTGCGGCGAGCCGGAACACCTGCCAGAACGGAAAGTTCCACGGCATCACCGCGAGGATCGGTCCGAGCGGCTGATAGTGAATGAAGCTTTCCGTGGCGGTGCTGTGTGCGGGCTCGTCGGAGAGGAATCGCGCGGCGTTTTCGGCGTAGTAGCGGCAGCCCCACGCGCACTTGACCGCTTCCTCCCGGCCCGGCTTCAGGAGCTTGCCCATCTCGAGCGTCATCAACCGCCCGAACGCGTCCTGTTCCGATTCGAGGATCGCCGCGGCACGGGTGATCCACTCTGCGCGCTGCGAGAGCGGCGTGCGGCGGTAGGTGCGGAACGCGGCCGCGGCGCGTGCGATCTTCGCGTCGACCTCGGCCTCGGTGTGCGGCTCGAACGTACGGACGGTCTCGCCCGTCGCGGGGTTGATGGTTGCTATCGCCACGGCTCGCTAGGCGAGCAGCTTGGGAACGACATTGCCGTGGACGTCCGTCAAGCGGAACTCGCGCCCCTGGAATTTGTAGGTGAGCTTCGTGTGGTCGAGGCCCATCAGCTGCAGGATCGTCGCGTGCAGGTCGTGGACTTCCACCGGGTCTTCGACGACGTTGTAGCCGAGATCGTCGGTTTTCCCGATCGTGATGCCCGGCTTGATGCCGCCTCCCGCCATCCAGACCGTGAACGCGCGCGGGTGGTGATCTCTGCCCATGAGGCGCGATCCGCCGCGCGCCTCATTCATCGGCGTGCGGCCGAACTCGCCGCCCCAGATGACGAGCGTCGAATCGAGCAGTCCTCGCTGCTTCAGATCGCGGACGAGCGCGGTCGCCGCGCGATCGGTTTCGAGGCACAGCTCCGGCACTTTCGTCGCGATGTCCGTGCCGACGCTCGCGCCGTGCGTGTCCCAGCCGCGGTGATAGAGCTGCACGAAGCGGACGCCGCGTTCGACGAGCCGCCGCGCGAGCAGGCAGTTGTTGGCGAACGAGACCTTGCCCGGCTCGGTGCCGTACATTTCGTGCATCGAGGCGGGCTCGCGCGAGATGTCGGTCAGCTCCGGGACGCTGCTCTGCATCCGATACGCCATCTCGTACGACGCGATGCGCGTGTCGATTTCCGGATCGCCGACGTCGGTGCGGTGAGCGCGATTCAGATCGTCGACCAGATCGATCGAATCGCGGCGCGCCTCGCGGCTCACGCCGTCCGGGTTCGAGACGAACAGGACCGGATCCCCCTTCGAGCGGAACTCGACGCCTTGGTACACAGTTGGGAGAAATCCGCTGCCCCAGCAGGATTTGCCGCCATCCGGCGCGTTCTCGCCCGACAGGAGGACGACGAACCCCGGCAGATCGCGGCTTTCGCTCCCGAGCCCGTAGGTCAGCCACGCGCCCATGCTGGGCCGGCCGAAGACCTGACTGCCCGTGTTCATGAAGATCTGTCCGGGCGCATGGTTGAACTGCGTCGTGTGTACCGACTTCACGATCGCGATCTCGTCGGCGATCGTCGCAAGGTGTGGCAGCAGTTCAGAGAGCTCGGCGCCCGACTGTCCGTGGCGTTTGAACGTGAACGGCGATCCGAGCAGCCGCGGCGTGCCCTTGATGAAGGCGAACCGTTCCCCTTTGGGAATGAACTCGGCGGGAATCTCCTGCCCGTCGTGCGTCTGCAGCGTCGGCTTGTTGTCGAACAGGTCGAGCTGCGACGGCGCACCCGCCATGAAGAGATAAATGATGTTCTTCGCCTTCGGCGCGAAATGCGGCGCCTTCGGCGCGAGCGGGTTCTCGACGTTCTGCGCGAACAGCCGCTGATCGAACAGCGACGTCAGCGCCAGTCCCCCGATGCCGAAGCCGGATTGACGGAAGAAGTGCCGCCGCGTGATAGCTCGAAGCGTCCTGACGTCCATGGAGTGCTTATTCCTTGGTGAGCGTTTCGTCGAGGTTCAGCAGCGCATTCGCGACGAGCGTCCACGCCGCCTGCTCGGCGGGATCGACGCCCTGCACTTCTTTCCCCTTGATCGCTTTTGCCGCGGCGGCAGGATCGCTGCGAAATCGCTGCAGCTGCTTGTCGAGGGCTGCACAGATGCGCCCGACTTCTGTCGTCGATGGCATCCGGGTGGCGACGAGGCGGAACGCGTAGGTTGCGCGGGCGTCATTCGACGTGGCGGGCGCCTCGCGAAGGACGCGAGCGGCCAGCGCCTGCGCGGCTTCGAAGAACGCCTCATCGTTCAAGGCGACGAGTGCCTGCAGCGGCGTGTTGGTGCGCACGCGCCGCACGGTCGTGTGCTCGCGGCTTGTCGCGTCGAACGTCATGAAGCTGGGATACGCGGCCGATCTCCTGATGAACACGTATAGCCCGCGGCGATACCGGTCCTCGCCGTCGCTCGGCATCCACTTCTCGCTGCTGTACGGAATGTCCCAGATGCCGTCCGGCTGCGGCGGATAGACGCTGGGGCCGCCGATCTTCTGGCTGAGCAGACCGCTGGCCGCGAGCACGCCGTCGCGCACCATCTCCGCTTCCAGCCGGAAGCGCGGGCCGCGCGCGAGCAGCCGGTTGTAGGGATCGCGCTCGACGGAGGCGGTCGTGCCGACCGACGATTGTCGATACGTCGCGGACATCACGATGGCCTTGTGAACCGGCTTCATGTGCCAGCCGCCGCGCACGAGATCCGTCGCCAGCCAGTCGAGAAGCTCCGGATGCGACGGCGGACTGCCCTGCGTGCCGAAGTCTTCGCTCGTTTCGACGATGCCGCGCCCGAAGAACTGCTCCCACGCGCGGTTGACCGTCACGCGCGCGGTCAGCGGGTTGCGCTCGTCGACCAGCCACCGCGCGAGCCCGAGCCGGTTCGGCATCTGATCGTCGGGCAGCGAATGCAGGATCGCGGGCACGTCGGCGTAGACGAGCTCGCCTTTGTCCAGGAACGCGCCGCGCCGGCGCACGTACGCGGACGGGCGTTCGTACGACGTCTTGTCGTGCATCACGAGCGCGGTCGGAATGCCGAGCGCGCGCAGCTGCTTCTGCAGGTCGGCGATCTGATCGCGGGTCGGCTTCAGCGACGGCGCAATCGTCCGATAGAAGGCGGTGACGTCTTTCTGCTGCTGCTCTGTACGCTGCGCGACCGGAATCGCGAGGATGGGCCGGAGCCGCGCCGGGAGCTGCACGATGCGCTCGGGCGTGGCGCTCGCGGTCGCCGAGAGTGTGAACCGGCCGATCGCCTGACCGACCGCCGCCGCCTGGTGCTTCAGCCGGATCGTGAGAGGCGTGCCGATCGGAACGGCGAGCGGTTTGTCGAACGTGAAGACGATTTGCCGTGGCCGGCGCGGGTCCTCGCGGCTCGCGTCGATCTGCCATCCCCTGGGCGCGTGTGCGCCCCGCGGGAGCATCTTGGGAAAGAACGTGTCGAGGTTCGCGCCGCCCGCCGAGTCATCCGCCCTGATTGCGGAGATCGCGAGAGGATCTGGCGCTTGCCCTGAGCCCGTCGAAGCGCCCACCTCGAAGCCGTTCATCTGGAAATTGCCGTAGATGTCGCGTCCCGGGCCGCCTTTCGGCAGCGACGGATCCGGCAAGGCTTCCAGCCGAATGGCGGTGATGCGCGGCAACGTTGTCACGGCGTGAACCGTGTAGGTGGTGTCGCCGGGACTTGCGCCTGACGCGATCACCGAGCCATCGGCCATCGCCGTGAGCTGGACGCCGCCCGTCGCCTCGAGCTGCTTCGGAGCGAGCGTCACCCAGTGCAGCGACGCTTCGGCCTTTGCCGCCTGCTCCCAGTCCGCCTGTTCGCGCTCGAAGGCAGGCGTGGTGACCTTCATCTGATCGTTCAGCTTGTCGATCTCGGCCTGGATCGCCTTTCGCTTCGTTTCCTGATCGGGAGTTGGCAGATCGATGATCGCTTCCGAGAAACGGGTGCCGTCGCTGAACGTGCGCGACTGGTAGTCCGTGTTCTGGAAGAACGCCATCATCCGGTAGTAGTCCTTCTGGGTGAACGGGTCGTACTTGTGGTTGTGGCACTGCGCGCATCCGAGCGTTGTCCCCAGCCACACGGTCGCGGTGGTGTTCACGCGATCGACGAGCACTTCGTACAACGCCTCGTCGGGATCGATGCCTCCTTCTTCGTTGGTCATCGAGTTGCGATGGAAGCCGCTCGCCACCAGCTGATCGGACGTCGGGTTTGGCAGCATGTCGCCGGCGATCTGTTCGACGGTGAACTGATCGAACGGCATGTCCTGATTGAGCGCGTTGATGACCCAGTCGCGGTACTTCCACATGACGCGCGGCAGGTCCTTCTCGTACCCCTGCGAGTCGGCGTAGCGCGCGAGATCGAGCCATGGCCGCGCCCAACGCTCCCCGTAATGCGGTGAAGCAAGCAGGCGATCGACCAGATGTTCGTAGGCGGCGTCTCTCCCGCTGCGCGCCGCGTCGGCGATGACGTCGTCCACTTCGCGGGGCGACGGAGGCAGGCCGATGAGATCGAGAGAGACACGGCGGACGAGCGTTTCGAGCGGCGCCTCGGGCGACGGCGCCAGCCCTTCTTTCTCGAGCCGCGCGAGAACGAATCGATCGATTGCCGTGCGCGTCCAGTCCGTCCGCTTGACGGCCGGCGGCTCCTGACGAACCGGAACGCGGTACGCCCAGTGCTGCGGTTCAGGGTTCGCTGGAGCTGCGGCGGTCTGCTCGGCGCCCGCAGGAAATGCGGCGCCCTGGTCGATCCATGCGCGAATCAGCGCAATCTGCGCAGGCGGGAGCGGATCCTCGTCCTTTGGCATCCGGTCCTCGCCGTCGAGGCCGAGCAGCCGCCGGACCATGGGACTCTTCTCGCTGTTTCCCGCAAGGACGATCGCGCCGTTCTCGCTGCCCCTGACGATGGCAGCTGCGGAATCGAGGCGCAGGTGGGCCTTCTGCTTCCTCGCGTCGTGGCACTCGTAGCAGTTCTTCGCGAGAATCGGCTGGATGTCCCTGGCGAAGTCGATCGCCGGAGATTGTGCCGGCGTCTGCGCCTGGCCAGCCTCCGCTAACGCTACGGCGGCCCACCCGAGCCTTGGCGAAGGTGACAGGCACGTCAACCCTACCGGGATCGCCAGGGCGGCCGCGGCGACGGCCGCGGGCAGGGACAGCGGGCGCATGGGCACATTATCGGACATTCCGGGGTCATTCGGTGCCAACAGCTGCGAGCAGCGCCTTGATGTAGCCGAAGGTGTAGGCAAACGCCTGAGCTCCTCTCGCGTCCCCCGTAATCGTTGGAACGTGGTCGGGCATGAGCATCCCGTCGTAGCCCACCTCTTTATACGTCCGCACCGCACGCAGCATGTCGACATCCCCGTCGTCGATGAACGTCTCCTGGAACCGGAGGAAGCCGCCGCGGATGTTGCGGAAATGGACGTTGAAGATCTTCTTCCGCGTCCCGAAATACCGAATCACATCAAAGATCTGTTCGCCGGGCCGTTCGAGCATTTCGCTGACCGTGCCCTGACAGAAGTTGAGCCCGTGATACGGACTGGGATTGATGTCGATGAACCGTTTCAAGCCGTCGACGCTTCCCAGCACCGTCTCGACGCCACGGAATCCCTTTCCGCGTGGCATTCCAGGATCCTGTGGATGACACGCCATCCTGACCTTGTACTCTTCGGCGACGGGGACGACGCGCTTCAGGAAATAGGTAATCCGCTCCCAATATTCGTCTGGGCCCACAACCCCTGCTTCGGTCAGCGGGGGATCCTGCTTCGCATCGGCGTAGACGAAAGCGCTGTAGCGCGCGCCGCCGCGCCCCGGCGTGCTTTCGGTGCGCGGAACGCCGAGGAGCGTCAGGTTGTACTTCAACGCAGGGATCCCAGCGCGCGCG
>Ga0075424_100005894_pt1 | contig 11750 bp, 8 predicted proteins | sample SoiMethybrSBSTD3_FD_75301 | JGI IMG/M metagenome (GOLD analysis project Ga0075424, IMG submission 75301) | Bulk soil microbial communities from a Populus tree surrounding site in Tennessee, USA - Soil MetaG P. TD hybrid SBSTD3 | ecosystem: Environmental > Terrestrial > Soil > Tree plantation... | reverse complement strand
GTGATCATCAAGGCCGACGTGCGCGGGTCCACGCGAATGACGCAGGATTTGCTGACCCGTGGTCTGAATCCCGCTTCACACTTCAGTCTGAATTTGCACGAGCCTGTTAAAAGGCTGCTGGATCGCTATTCGGCGAAGAAGGTATTCATCGAAGGCGACGCGATTATCTTGGCGATTTTTGAGACTGAGTCGAGCCGCGCCTTTGCCCGGCCGGTCGCTAAGGCATGCGTACTCGCGCGCCAGATCTTGAGCGTTTGCAATTCTTACAACGATAGCGCCGCCAAAACGGACCTGCCGGCGCTGGAATTGGGGCTGGGCATCGCGTTCCAGGGATCGGCGCCCGCGTATTGGACAGACGGCGATTCGCGCATCATGATTTCGAAAGCTTTGAATCTTTCCGATCGCTTGTCGGGGTGTACAAAGCTGGCACGCCGCATGCTCGCGGATCAGCGATCCAGCTTTTCGATTTTTCATTTTCTGCAATCCATGCAAGGAGCTTCGGCAGAGGAATTGGACGAATTTCTGGTGCGCTACAACCGGAATGGGATCGAGCTGAACGAAGAAGGGTTCCAAAAGCTCTCGGAAGAGATTTCTCTGGAGTCGGTCGAAACAATGCTGGATCTGCCCTGGGGAAAAGAGACCTTGACACTGTTTTACGGCGAAGTGCCCATAGGGGACAGCGTCGAGTTGCTTGTGTTGCGCAAGGGCGCGGCGAGGGAGCTGGGTTCGGATGGAAAAATCGGCAAAGGCTCCGAGCACGTCTACTACGAGGTTTGCACGGCTCCTGCACTGTTCAACCTCGTCGCGGCGCTGATTCGCACTACGCAAGCTTCCGTGCTTGCTCCCGTATCCGCCGCTCGTTGATTTCGCTTTTTTCAAGAATTGAACGAGTCTTGCTCTGTGCGGATTGCACGGCTTTGCGAAGTTCCGGCCAGCCACTATACTTTTTCGCGGAGGCGAAAGGGGTCCGGTGACCTTCCCGGCCTTCAAAGCCGGCGATTCGGCTCTCAGCGAGCCGAGTGGTGAGTTCGACTCTCACACGCTTCCGCCAAGCTCCTTGTTTTCAAGCAGATTTAGTCTTAACTGACTCCAGTTGAGGCTCTGACTCCATTTGAGTCAGGTTGGGCCCGATCTTCCGGGAGAATCTCTCGGAAGCGACGCGCTCGGCATCGCCGATCACGTGGACGTAATGATCTAAAGTGACCTTCGAGTCGCCGTGGCGCATCAGCTGGCTCACGAGCGAATTGCTCGAAGCCGGGACTCCAATTCACATCGACCTATTGCCAACGCCACAGTTTCCTCCATCCCGACCCGACGGTATAGGCAAAACCGCCGCGAACGACCCCCTCGTCCGTCAACTCGAAGGGAAAGCCGTTTCTCTCAGACAACGTCGTGAAGTACGGCGTTCACCGGGCTATGAAAAAAACTCGGTCTGGCACTTCCAGGAGGAGGTACCCATGTCGGGATTCACGGACTTTGCGTGTCTAGGGCGAGGCCTTCACGCGAGCAGACCGAGTCTCTTAATCCGTAGTTCCCAGGCGCCGGCTGAAACTTTCCGTGGGCTGTGGCACGAAATAGGGCCCATTCCTCCAGCACCAATCACGCCGTCGCCTCTAACATGCTGATTGCATTGTGGAAAAGAGCAGCTAACGTGCCTCCGAACCACTGATAGCCGGTCAGTGCGTCGGACTCAGGGCTTGGACCAGCTCGGGATTTAATGTCAAAACAACGGACTATCGAAGACACGGCTCGACGTCCTGAAGACAACCGCCGAGCGCAACAGATAGGGCCAAGTTCACCACCACGCTGGACGGGGTTAAGGCGCAATGGGCCCTGCGAGCGGCACCGGCGCGGTTGCAGTCGAGAATCCGACAGGTTGAGGACGATATCCATCACGTGTCCGTATGCGATGCTTCTTCAGACGATCGCCCACCAGCTTTACCGTGATTGCGCGCCAGCCGCGATTGGGGTTCGGTCGCGGGTAATAGCTGAGCGAATACAAATGCGCAAGGTCGTCCCGAATCGAGGCGAAGGCGCGTTTTTCCTCCTTCCAGGATTTGGCGAAATAGGCCTTGCCACCCGTCGCAGCCGTCATGCGTTCAAAAACAGCAGTCGAAATTGGTTCGAGATGCGCCTGGTTAGTACTGATCATGTAGATAGCCGTTCCAGTTGATTGAGCTAACTCAGCCACATCCTCTGGAGGCACCACGCTGGCGTTGTCCGGACCGTTTGAGAAGACCACTACTACCTTTCTTCCCGAAACCTTGGCGGCATCCTTCACGGTTAACAACAGGCAGTTATAGAGGGCCGCATTGTCTCCAGCCACCGTTGACCGCACGCCGCGCAAAAGCTGCGACCGGTCGAATGTAAGGGGCGTATTTCGTGAGAGGTCTCTGCTGTAAGAGTAGAAAGCCACTTTGTCAGCGCTTTCCAAGGAGCGGACGAAATCGGCAATTGCATCCTGGGCGAACACAAATCCCCGATACATGTAATTGCTAGTGTCGAAAAGGACGAAGACGTTCGCACCCGCCAGCAAGGAACGCAGATCGCCTTGAGAGATACGCTGCGCCGCCCCGTTATTTCCTTGGCTGGCGTTCTGGCTGACAGCTTGATCTTGTGATGCGGTCATATCCGCCAAACCGATAACCTGTTCACTGCCCTCTCCGAAAGTCGCAATTTTTTGGGGAATTCTGTCCTCGGTAATCTCGAAGTCCTCAGGACGAAGACCGGTGACATAGTTGCCTTTTCTGTCCGTCACTGCAACATTCAGTTGCACCAGATCCACGACAACGTGGATCTTCTGGTCGACAACGACTTGGCCGCGGGTCCTCTGCGCGAATAGGGATAGAAACGAGAAGAGAAAGAAGAAGAGTCTTCGATTCGTCAAGCTAAAGATGGTGTTTACCATTCTGAGTCACCTGAGTATGTCCATCTCTCTCGCCGCCTGGGTCGGCGGTCCTTCCAAAGCCGTACCGCAGGAACTTAAGGGCGTGAAGCCGGTTCTCCACCGGCAAGCGAAGCAATCTTGCCTTGGCGGAATTCATCCCCGGTCTCCTGCATCGCTCGAAGTATCGCTGGCCAGTCTTCCAATTCGGTCGCAAAAATCTTTTCGATCATGCGATGAGTCAGTTGTGGCACCAACCGGTTGAGCGTCACCGGCGAATAACCCATCTCGTCGGCTAAGCGCGCCCAATAGAGATTGTTGGAATCCCAGGATTCCGCCATTAGGCGGCTGCAATAACCGCCCAGCGCAGGAAAGGGTTTGACATTCAACAGGTCGCGCGCGTAGCTCTGAGCCAAAACTGGATGCGGAATTCCGAAGTCCCGAGCCAACCGCTCCCAGCTCATATCCGCTGGATTCTCACGCTCAAGACTCGCCAATTCCTTCGCTGCCGATCCGGAGCTTTCGATCGCCCCGGGAAATCTTCGCTGGAACTGCGCCGCCAAATAAAACGTCTCCGACGGCGTCATCCCGGAGACGACTGCGGATCCAGGCTGCTTCTGAAGCGCCTGCTCAAGCCATGCGGCCTTCTTTGCTGTCATGCGATCAGAAAGAATATTCATGACCTGGATGCGGAGTCCTTCACCTCCTTCACCGCTTGCCGCCCGGATCAGCAACTCTTCCCCAGCCTGTTGATACAGTGCAGCTCCATGTAGTTCCGTACGACTAATGCCCCACCAGCGGGGCACAGTTGCATCAGTCAAAAGACCCGGTACGAGCTGCGTCCAGATCAGGGCCTGCACGTTTGCCGGAGCGATAAAATCCTGTTCCAGTGCACCGAGCACGTATGGAAGGTCCGCCAGGGATCCGATTAGATGAGCGCCGCCGCCAGCGGGAGAACCTTCGCCAAATAGTTGTGGGGCTTGCCAAAGGTGTTTCACGCCCATGACTGTCTCACCGCTAAAATCATGAGAGCGCGCGAAAAGAGGGTTGTTGTGGAGAACCTGCGCGCCTGGAGGTTCGTAGTACGCATAGTTCAATCCAACGAGCGTGTCTCTTAGGAACGAAGCGAGTTCACCCCGAGCCTCCTGCAATTGTGAAGTCGAATGCGGTAGCGTCAGCAGTCGTGTCAAATCCGTCCGCATCTGCAGTTCGGTGTGCCGGTTGTTGTAGGTTCCCGCGGCCCACTGCGTTCTCTCGCTATTAGAAAAAATTGGCCGCGGCATTTCGAATTCCCGCAGCTCTCCTGTGAGCGTTAGCAGCCGATCCCTGGCTCCGGAGTGAGTTCCACTCGCGATTTCCTGTAGCCCATCGCCTAGTGACAGAAGGGTGTCGAGGGAGACCAAGCGCTGCGCATCCATCACTGCTCGAATCTTGTTGGCTACCTCCTGGTGCATCCTTTGGCCTTCCGGATCTCTTTGCTGCGGGCCGGCAAGCCACCTGATCAGCTCGTCCTGCGAAATACTGTGTTTGTTCGCCACGGCTTGCGCCAATGCTTGGAGGGAGCTGCGGCCGGCATCAAAAAGCTGCGCCGAAGACGAAACCCTAGCGAACGGCTCAATAACCCTCTGCAAAGAGTCGTTCAACTTCACGTTCGCAACTTGTCCTTGACGAGCCACGATCTGCCAAATCCCGACATTGGCCTGAAAGATTCCCATGGCATTTCCGCGTAGCGCCTGGTTGGGGATCTTGCTCAGCTCTTGGGCAACGCTGAGAAAGCGCCAAATTGACGCGTCGCTCAAATTCGGAAATTCCGAAAAGATCAGGTATTGCTTGCTGAACTCCGGGAAGTTGTCCGCCATCAGGCGCACGGTCTGTGTACTTAAGGGCCTGTCCTTTGGCCTGACGCTATCCAGTTCATTCAACAACAGATAAGCCTGCAGCGGACCGACGTCCGTCTCCATCCGAGAAAAGGCGAACATAGCTTCGAGAAGTTGGTCAGCGTGTCGCCACTCTGTGGCGCGCTTACGCCATTCACCAATTCTTTTGGAACGACTCGTTTGCCGGATGATCTCCTTCCAGACTTCCAAGTTGCCGGGAATATGCGGTTCGCCGTTGGGCTCCCATTGAATCTGCGTTACCAGGAGCAGTAGGGACGGAGCAGGCCGAAAAACGAACCTCGACGCGTTGTCCTCCGAGGAAACTCCAAATCGGAAGGCATTATAGAAGCGCTTAAGTCTAGCGGGTTTAGTCAGCTGTTCCTGTTCGGCTTGGCTAGTTCGTGACAGCGCATCGAAATAGGCGGCCAGCCAACCTCGGTCTTTCTTTAGTAGCTGCGGGATGAATTCCTTGGGTGCCTGAGGATTGGCTCCCACCAAGACTTTCCAACTCGATTCGGCAGAGGCCCCGCCAGGAACGAGTACGCGCCCCGAACGAATGGAGATCTGGCTTCCATACAACTCAAGCAAAGGGGCAAAGGGAAGTAGCTGCGTCAGGCCTAAATCCCGCTCTAGGCTGGACCGCGTCTCGGGATCGATGCAATACAGCGCCCAATAAAGCTGAGCCAACTCGTTGTTGCTTAAAAGGGCATCGATTAGGTTGCTCGTGTCGCGGCTTTTTTCATGATTTGCGAGAGTCCAGCTCTTCTCGCTAAACAGTACAGGTACCGGAGATCCGGAAAACGAATACGTAAATGGACCGCGACCCTGAAGGGTTTCCTCTAGAGCTGGTAGCGGGAATCCGGAGTCGATCGTAAGAAAGGCTCTTTCGGCGTCGGCGGCGACGAGGGTGGCACTGCTCTGGCCGCAATCTTGTGGCAAGCGATAACCAAGGACACCGAGTAATGGCTGCACATCCGCGCAGCTGGCGACGTGGATGATGCCGTTAGGCCCAGCCAAGGCAGCTAGCTCTCGCGCCTGGTGGACATAACGCCTTAGGAGAACCAGGAACTCGGTGGCGGTGCCGCCTCGATAGCCAAGCATCACGGCGTTGCGCGCCACAAGCGGTAATGTCTCTTCCGGAGAGACTTTCTGGCTGATGCCCGCCATGCGAAGGAATGAGCGCGAGGGCCCGGGAATATCAATCTGAGAGTCCCATGCCGCCGTCGGCCGATCGGGTGAGCGCGCCAAAGCATCTGATTGGGAACTGTTTCCTATCTGAGCGCTGAGCTGGCAGCGCGAGAGTGGAAGACACAACGTCGCGAGAAAGAGCATTACGCGAAGGAAGGAAATACAAAGAGGAAACTTCACGGCTAAAGCCTCTCCGAACCTTCGAGACGAATGGGCTTGGACTATCGGAACGCCAGAGGCGCGGAGTGATCGCGCTGCTCAGTTCTGGCCGAATCGGTTACGTATTGGGTCTCTCGGTCCTGACTTTCGTGGCGCCAAGATAAATCATTCCGCGTAGTAATCCAAGAGAGTTTTTTGGATTCCTTCCTACCTAGCCCCGGAACGCACGGCTGAACTTCAGTGTTAGGGCCGGTATCTGTACCTGACCAGAGTGTAGCCAACTTCCTAGGGAGTAGAATTGCGTCTTAATGGCAGCGGGAACGCTTTCCTGCCGGGCGGCCCCCGAGAGAGCCTCCCCGTAATGTCACACACGGATTACAGAGGCGCTGAGGTTCCCCACTCGAGTGTGCCCGATTTTGTGCCCACCCTCCATCAAAATTGGTAGCGACCGGTAGCTAAGGCGGAGGGAAGGGCAAAGGGACAGTCACGAGAAAACTTGTAACACCATTCGCGACGGTCTCGAAACGGTCAAAGAACAGAAGCGTGGCCTGCAATGTTGCCCCGGAGACACACTTCAAACTGAAACTTATTGCAACGGGCTGGCGGCGAAAGTGGCCGTCGCGGTCCGATCGTACCGGATCACACCGGACTGATCGGTGCGGAAACCACGCTGACCGGACGTGCCGCGGCTGACGAAGGAAGATTTAATCATCGAGAACAAAAAGATGTGGTGACAGTCGATAAGGTCGAACTGAATGGCTACCTCGACCACGCAATCGTTCGTTCTCGCACGGCACAGTACACGATCTTTTGCCAGGACATTCCAGAAATTTCGTGTTTGCAACTCCACGGCGGAGAAAAGCACCCGTTCAACCTTGCAGGAAAAGTGTTGTATATCTCAGATGCGAATCAACCCAACGACGTCGCGCGCTTGGAGAACGTAACCCTAACAGAGTGGTTCCCGCGCTCAGAGCGGACCGCCTGGAGTGGCGTTGACGAGACGCGAGTGCTACTTCAGGAGTCCGTAGACTTCGACTTCTCCCCGGGCGGCGAAGTACACGCGGCCATTTACGACGATGGGAAAGACGAAACGTGTGGCTAACGCAGCGCGGTCGCGTTTGCTGTTTTGTTCGGAAGTATAAATGGGCTGGCTGATGTCCCTGGCATCAAAGGCGTACAGCACAGCGGATTTATTGTCCGCCCCGTTCCAGGCTTTTGTGGAAACTGCCCACACGAGGCCATTGCGATCGCTGTCCGCGGAGACTGACGGAGTGGCGCCGGGATTTTCGAACTTGATGACCGAAGATTGGCTCGGTGTGAGCTGACTGTTCCGCAGAACGTAGTCGCGCAGCGAATCGTCGCTGGCGGCAAAGAAGACGTGACCGTTCCAGTAGGCCATGGCGCCGTAGCCTTCCCCGCGCAGGTGAGCCCGTTGAACGACGGCATCTCCCTCAGCATGAAATTGGCCCATTTGGTCACGGTCAATGATGTAAAGCATCGAGTTCTTAGCAGGCTGTAGAAGCAAATGGCTGTGCGGGCCGGGTTGATCGGGAGGAACGAGAGGCCCGCTAGAACCTAGATCGGCATCGCGCTCACTGATCGTAGCTTGATCGAAGGGAGTAAAGTAGTCGCGAATGGCGAGGTCGGAACCTTGCAGCGAGAGTTTGAGCTCGGTGTCGCCGTAATCGCGCCCGCCCGATGCGGCATCGAAGGTCCCGTTGCCGGTGGGTACGTACACGTTGCCGGCAGAATCGGCGGCGGGCCCGGTGTCGCTGGCCCAAATGCCTCCTTCTGTTCCGTCCGGCGTTACATTGAGTGCGGCCTTTTGGGCAAGGGTTTCGGGATCATAAGCCATCACCCAGCCGTGGTAAGGGCCAACGTCGCAGGAGGACGCCCATGTTAAATAGAGCGCGCCGTTCGACAGCAGCAGGGAAGCGCGCGGATTTTCACGCAGCGGATCAAACGCAATTTGGCCGTTCGCGCTGCCAGCACCGCGGCCCGACACTGATGCTGTGATCCGTTTGGGTCCACCGAATTTTTCCGCTCCGGTGGTGATGGCGAGAGCGTGCAGATGCTGGAAGTACTGATTATCGGCGAAAGTGTGGGCGATCATGGTGCGCGCGAGAACGTACAGGGTGCCGGTTTTCAGGTCGATGACCGGCGTGGCTGTGATGCCGATCTCGGGCTGAATGAATGGACATTGCACGCTGCGCGCTGAAACCGGTGAGGCTTTGTCGAGGAGGCTGGCGTGCCACAGCGGTGGGTCGCTTGGACGGTCCGCATCAAAGGCGTAGACGGAGTTGTGTTCTGTGGCAACGAAGAGGACGTTGTGTTTTCCTTTTCCAGGTAAGTCGAGCGCGGGGAGATAAAGAGGTTGTGCGTATACGGCGCCATCGACCTTGAACGCACCTAATTTTCCAAATTGGGTGGCGTTGACGTTCTGCGGTGTGAGGATTCTCTCGGTTAGCGTGGCTCCAGTACGCTGATTGTCGTACTGCGACGTCAGAACCTGTGCACTGCAAACACTCGCGAAGAATGTGAACGAAATAGCGGCGAACCCTGGGACAAGAAGTTCCATAACCACTCTGCGAATGCAGAAGAGTACACGGACTTAGACTCACACCCGCAGGAAATGTTCCCGAGCTCCTTAACTTCCCATCGACTTTTTTCCCGAAGCTTTTCCACAATTGCGAACCAATTGGACTCCAGTTGGAGCTGAACGGAAGCGGGCAACGTCATCATTTGCCGAGGCTTAGGAATTTAAAGTGCGAGTTCGACTCTCACACGCTTCCGCCAAAGTCCTACGTTCAAAGTCAGTGGAGGAAATTTGCACAGCGACTTTGTTCATAAGTTTTTATCGGCGATCGATGCTGTTTGGTCTCACCCATATTTTGTCCGGGCTGTTTTGGATTGTCAGCCTTCGTCTGCATATATTGGTTCTTTAAGGCCCCTTTACCATCGAAAGCAGTCGCGGCCATGGGGTTAGTGGCGGCTATCATGTCGGTACGCGGCGAAATAAGTGGGCACGAGAAGTTCTGTTGGCTATTTCTATGGTCGCTACTTCTCGTCACGTAAGCCAGCCAGCAATTTTTGAAACGTTTCAGCGTCCATGTATTGAGTCTGGTCCGGCACAAACAGCACGTTACGACCACGCTTTAGCAACTCTTGCGCCGCGCGAGGATCGCCACGGTGGGCGAGCCGGCGTGAGGAGATTGCCCTTGCCCGCTGTGTCAGGCCCAGGAACGTGTGGTGTGAGAGGTGAGGTCGGTTCGGGACGCATGGGTACTACGCGCCCGCTAACTTCTTCCGCGCCACGGGACGGGCAAACGCGTTCGCCGGACCGTGGCTGTTATTGGCCATCACCTTGCCGTAATACTCCTTCGCACGCGCCGCATCGCCCGCCTTCTCATGGGACTGCGCGAGCAGCATCAGAATGAACGGATCTTCCTGGTTCGCTTTCCCTAGTTCAGTGATGGCCGTCTTGTAGTCGCCGCCATAGAACGCTACATATCCGGTGAGATACGGGAAGAACGGCGCCTGGTCTGGATTGTTGGCGTTCTCGAGTGCCGCTTTGGCCACGGCAACCTGTTTCTGAGCTTCCTCACGCTGTCCCCGACGCGCGGCAATTCTGGCCTGGGCGTGTGCCCAGCGGAACGCCCACAAATTCTTGTCGGCGTCCTTCATATCCGCCTTGCGCATCGCGGTGTCATAACCGGTTTTGTACCACTTCGCGGCACTGTCGATATCGCCCGACTCGAGCTTGATGCGCGCCAGCTCATTGGCCACTCCAGCCGCGGCTTCGAAATCCGGTTTCGCTATCAGCGCGTCAAACGCCTGCTTTTCATATTTTTCGGCCTCGGCCGCATTGCCCTCGAACACGTAGGAAAACGCCATCACCCGCAGTGCACGATTCTTCTGATCCAGGGGAGCCACATCGATTGCTTTCTGAAGGTGTTTGCGCGCGGCTGCGTAGTCGCCCTTCAAGTCGAGCGCTACGCCCGACTCCAAGTGGGCTTCGTAGGAGTTCGGGGACTTCTCGAGCACCTGCTGGTACAGCTTCAGCGCCTCATCGTGCTTCCCTTCGCTATTGAGCTTCTGCCCCTGTTTCACCAGTGCCTGCACATCGTCGGACTGAGCAGGCGTCTGCGCCTTCGCCGCTTGCCCCAGACAAGCCGCAGCCACGAAAAACACGGCCAAGAGAATCGCGACCTGACGATTAGGGGCGTTCATGGGCGCGATTATAGCGCCGACTTAGAACGAGGCGCCAGAGGAACGATGCCGGTTCAAACAGGCACTCGGTGTGCCTTCGCACAAGAGGGAGGCGGCGACTAAACGCGTGGAGAACAAGAATCTCGTGCCATCAGTTAGCAGAACCTGCTGAACAGTTGCGGCAGTTCTCGCGACGCAAACGCTCCAACACATCCCGATTAAGGTATCGCCCTTCCGAAATCACAGCGACGATACGCTGGGTATTGCTTATGTCCTGCAGGGGATTGGCTTCCAAAAGAACCACGCTTGCCGTTTTTCCAGCCTCGATGGTCCCAAGCGACTCGGAAAGGCCCAAAAAGAGAGCGGGGTTCAAGGTCGCTGCACGAAGAACCTCCGACGGTGTAAAGCCAGCTTCGACAAGTAAAGCTAATTCATCATGCAGGCTGGTGCCGGGTGGATCATCCTTCTTTTCAAGAACACTACTCGAGTCCGTGCCCGCGAGAATCGAGAAGCGGTTCTGGCGGATTGACGGAACCAGTTCACGAAAACCCGAAAAGATCGCACTCCACTGCGTCGGCGCCCAGTAACGGAAACTCTGAATGGTCGGGTCGAGCCAAGTACCGTTCTGGTCAAGCCGATGAAGCAGCTCCTTAAGTGATTGCGGGTCACAGCCGGAAGGTAGCTTTCGTGGAGCGCCTCCAACAACGGACTCAAAGAGCGCGTGACAGGATTTCGGAACGAACTCAAGGTGCTCGATGCTTTTCTGGCCTAGGTCCGACGCCTCAGCTGGTGTCATTGATGCTGGCACGTGACCCACGAACGAGATGCCCCTCTCTTTGCTGGCAGCAGCGATTGCAAAATAGCTTTCGCGCGCCAGGCCATCGTGTACCTTGATGAAATCAACGCGCAACTCCACGAGCCGGTCGATGGCCCTGCGAGCTTCCGCGGGCGAGTGAATGATCCAAGTCCAATCATTGGCCTGTGACGGTGGGCCCTCGAGCATGGGGCCCGAGAAAACCAGCCGCGGCCCAGTTAATTCTCCCGACGTGATGCGCCGTCGCGCATCCGCGAGCTCCGCGGCGTCTCCCGCCATGTCGCGGACCCCTGTAATTCCGTACGCCGTAAACAAGCGCAGCACGCGATCATCCCCGTCGGTGTGGGCGTGCATGTCCCAAAGGCCCGGAATCAGATATTTCCCCTGCCCGTCAATCACTTCAAATTCCTTTGTTGGCAGTCTTTCCTTTTCCTTAGCAGCTCGGACGGCGCTAATCCGGTCACCTACGATTAAGACCGTCATGTCTTTTTCGATCGTTCCTGCCCGAACATCAATCACGGTGACATGAGTGATGGCAATCTTGGACGGAGAGCCCGTGGCCCCTTGAACGGCGCTCAGCGCAAGCCAAAGCACAACTAGATTCAAACGCAGAATCATT